>JACDJB010000204.1_pt1 | contig 78440 bp, 83 predicted proteins | sample 7454121 | NCBI WGS metagenome assembly JACDJB01 (sample SAMN14253290, study PRJNA609438) | sludge metagenome | isolation source: sludge after 25d culture with pyrite | collected 2018-12-20 | reverse complement strand
TTTGTCTATTGCTCTTTCTACAATCGTTTTTCGATGTAATTCTTCCTGTGTCATTGCTATTGTCCATTTCATCTGTTTTGTCCTCTCATAGGACATTTTAATTTAGACAGATTAGGACTTTATCATTTTGCTCTTACAAAAAGATTTTATAATCATAAACGGCAGGTAATATTTGTTATAATCATCCCAATGCATGGTTCAAATGAATTTTCGTCATTACTCATTGTACTTGGCCTAGCCTTTTTTGTCCCTTTATTAATCAGTAAATTTAAGGCTCTCCCTGTTGTAGTCGGAGAAATGTTGGCTGGGTTAATTTTTGCCCAGCTAGGTTTTTTGGATCCATCCGAATCTAGCACACTAATATTATTCTCAAATATTGGATTAGCATTTTTGATGTTTTTAGCTGGACTTGAGATAGATATTTCATCTTTTTTAAATGGTTCAAAAGCAAAATATCAAAACGGAAAAATTTCTTTGCCAGCACTCATATTGATCATTTATGCTCTAACAATGCTGCTGGGTGCTGGAGGAAGTTATCTTGTCAATCTTTGGGGTATGCAAGTAAATATTATGTTGCTCACGCTAATTTTTGGAGCAACCTCCCTCGGCGTAGTTCTTCCAGTGCTTAAAAACCGCAGAATGCTTCACACGACTACCGGACAGGCAATATTTCTAGGTTCAACAGTTGATGATCTTTTTACAGTTATCTTGTTAACGATCTATATCCTTTTCAACCAGCATGGTCTTAGCTTACAAATTTTATCTTTCCTATTAATTTTTATTCTATTCCTGGTTGCTGCACGAATAGGGATTCGATTCTTCAAAATCCCAAAAGTGGTTAACATATTTAACAACCTCTCTCAAGCAACTGTTCAGATTAAAGTGCGTGGTGCGATTGTAATACTTTTGGTCTTTGTGGTGATGGCTGAGTCACTCGGTGTCGAGTTAATCTTAGGTGCCTTCCTCGCAGGAATGCTTGTGGGTTTATTTAAATCCCCACAAGACGACAGTTTGGTTCACAAATTGGAAGCGTTTGGATTTGGGTTATTTATTCCCATATTTTTTATTGTCACAGGAGCAAACTTAAACGTAGAAGCATTAATAGCCAATCCACAAAATTTAATTTTCTTACCTGTATTATTAATCATTTCTGTATTAGTGAAGTTAATACCTGCTTTGTTGCTTAAAAATAGAATAGGCTGGCGATCTTCATTTGCCACAGGCGTTCTACTAAACACGCATCTCTCTATTGAAGTTGCTATCGCAGTGATTGGAGAGCAGCTTGGTTTACTATCCCCTGCAACCAGTGCAGCAATCATCGTATTTGCTGTTCTAACAGTCATTTTAATGCCAATCATCTTCAATTTCATCCAACCTCCCACCAAACGTGAATCCGGTTATCTCGTTCGTTTGATTTATGGTTGGGAAAATAATCTGGCTAGAAGTGTTGCCGAACAATTAAAAGCACATGGTGATCAGGTAAAGGTAATTGTCTCGCAACAAGATGATGAACAGAGTGTTATAGAAGAAGGATTTGAATCATTTGCATTAGAAAATATTGACAAAGATGCCGAGGAAATTGATACTGTTCTTGTTCTGAGTGGTGACGATTTAAAAAATTTACATATGAGTGAAAAAATACAAGACTCTGGCATTGAGCATGTTATTGCACTGGTCAATGAACCTGGTAACTTGGATTTATTCAAAAGGATCGGTGTTCAGGTCTTTTCACCTGCTATTTATCGCACGACCTTAATCACATTAATGGCTCGCAATCCCAGTATGTTTAATTTGCTTAGCTCTACAACCGATGAAAGAGCTTTGATGGAACTCCCGGTGAGAAATTCTTCTATAGCTGGTTTAAGAATTCGAGATTTAATTCTTCCAGGCGATTCTTTAATTCTATCCATTAAGCGGGATGACGAGATTTTGATCCCCCATGGAAGCACAGTTGTAGAAATGGATGATCAGGTAACAATCGTTGTTGATGAGAAGAACAGTCACAAAGTTCTTGATATGTTTCAGACGTTTTAATAAAATTCCAGTTTATGGTAAATGATAGAGAAACCTTTATATATCGATTCATATTCTATCATTGAAGTCTGATTGCCAATCAGAAGCGTGCAAATAAGTTTTGTTTTTAACTTTTATTTAGCCTATAATAGTATTAATTCAATTCATCAGGAGGACGAAATGAAACTTAATGCACCCAAACAAATAACTTGGATTATTAGTTTAATATTAGGCGTCTTAGGTTTACTTGGAAATTTGGTTTCCATTCCGGTTATCTCTGGAATTTCTTTTTGGCTGGTATTGGTAGGACTTGTTCTCCTTCTCCTAGCCACCTATCTCAAAGACTTATAACGAATAATTTCAACAAAAATTTGCAGCTGTTGTGGAAAAGCTCAACAGCTCTATATTTTGTTAACAATTTTTCTCCTTAAACGCCCTCCAATGTAGAGCAATAAAAATTTGATCTCTTGAACCTGATTTTGTAAATTTTCGCATAAGAGTTTTCACATTTGGTTGAAAAATTCATTAATTTCATTATGGTTTATAAACTACATTTTTTGGAGGAAAATATGGACGTAATGGAAAAAGCTCAACAAACCCAAATTGTGAATATTCAGAACAAGACTGGAAAATCTCTCGAGGAATTATTCACCATTATCAAAGAAAGTGGCCTGGAAAAGCATAATCAAATACGGGACATGTTGAAAAAAGAACTAGATATTGGTTATGGTGATGCAAATATGCTGGTACATGTATTCAAAAAATCCCTTGATGACCAATTATCTCCTGAGGATGAATTAGAAAATAGCCTAATAACAATCTATTCCGGATCAAAAGAGTCGCTTCGCCCATTACATGATGCTGTTATGAAAGCGATCCACCAATTAGGTGATTTTAATATTTTCCCCAAAAAAACATACCTCAGCCTGCGCAGGAAAAAGCAATTCGCGATGGTGGGTCCAGGAACTAAGAATCGATTAGAGATTGGCTTAAACATGATGGGGGTTCCAGCAACCGATCGTCTGCAGGAACAAGCCCCAGGTGGCATGTGTCAATACAAAGTTTGGTTAACTAATCCCCATGAAATCAATGATGAGCTAATTGGCTGGATTAGAACGGCATACGAATCAGCTGCCTGATTTCATTTAAATCATCTGATACCCAAGGATGTTTCTCCAATCAGAGAAACATCCTTTCTCAAATCAGATACAATATCTAATATACCAATCTGGAGGTAAAAAATGCCGCATCCTCTTGTCCTTCAATTACGATTTACACGCTACGAGTTTCATCGGTCCTTAAGAGGATTAGATCCGAAAGATGCTGAAGTTCGGGTCATGCCGATGAATTGCATCAGTTGGAATGTTGGCCATCTCGCATGGCAGGAACAAAGTTATTTCTTGATCTATGGAATGAAAATAAAACCTTTTCCAAAAATAGCAAAGGATTTTGCTTATGGAGCACCTGCCAGTACCCCACCATTAGAGGAAGTACTCAACGCTTGGAAATCAATCACCACTGAAACAGAAATATGGTTAAATACATTAACATCAGAAATGCTTACGGTACCAGTCGTCAGTCAGAACAAGGAAATCAAGTACACTTTTGGCAATCTTCTATTAAGAACAATCTATCACTACTGGTATCATATTGGCGAAAACTTGGCAATCCGACAACAACTTGGTCATACTAACCTTCCAGAATTTGTTGGTAACCTTGACAGTCGTGCCCCCTATCTTCCGGAAATTATCAATTCTTCTAATTCTTGATATCATATGAAATAATGACTATTCTAGAAGTTATTCATGCCGATATCACTACCTTGCAGGTGGATGCAATTGTAAATGCCGCCAATTCCACTCTTCTTGGGGGTGGCGGAGTTGATGGTGCTATTCATCGTGCTGCGGGTCCGCAATTATTGGAAGAGTGTAGATTATTGAATGGATGCGACACCGGTGAAGCAAAAATCACCCGAGGCTACCATTTACCAGCAAAGTTTGTTATACACACGGTTGGGCCAGTTTGGCATGGGGGAACAATGAATGAGGCTGAACTTCTAGCTGCTTGTTACCGAAACTCATTGGATATTGCTCAAAAAAATAATGTAAAAAGTATAGCTTTTCCAGCTATCAGCACAGGTGTGTATGGCTATCCTGTGGAAGCAGCAGCATTAATTGCAGTTCAGACGGTAGGAACTCATTTATTAAATGCGCCAACTATTGAGAAAATTATTTATTGCTGTTTTTCAAAAAAAGATCTGCAAATTTACCAAAAAGTACTGACAGGTTAAATTTCCTGAGGAAAATTAACCAACTAATTTGACGAACCTTTAAGGAATGCTGTATACTTAATTCATATCATCTCAACGTAGTATTTATTGGTATGGGAGGGTTTAATGATTGGTATTGTAACAGACAGCACTTGTGATATTCCAGAGGATTTGATCAGTCAATACGGTATCACCATCGTGCCTCAATATATTATCTGGGGGGACAAACAATACAAAGACAGGGTTGACCTTTCTCCTCTGGAGTTTTATCAACGCCTGGAAACAGACAAAGTACGACCTACCACTTCTCAGGCAATTGTGAATGATTTCAAACATGTTTATGAGGATTTAAAACTCAAGGGAATCACGGAAATCATTGTTTTAACTGTTAGCGGAGCTATGAGTGGTACTTTTCAAATGGCAAAAAACGCCGCCAAATTAGTGGATTTTCCCGTTACTGTGGTTGATTCAAAAGGACCAACCATGACATTAGGTTGGCAAGTCCTGGCTGCCGCCAGAGCTCGTGAAATGGGTGATGATGTCAAAACGATCTTGAACAAAATTGATCATGTGCGACAAAGATTGGTTCAATTTGTGGCTTTGGACACCCTGGAATACCTCCAAAAAGGTGGCAGGATTGGGGGGGCTGTAAAGTGGGTTGGCGGATTGTTACAGGTAAAACCTTTGGTGTCTATCAACCATGAAACCGGTTTGATAGAACCTGTAAGCCTCGCCCGAACGCAAAAAGCTCTGGTTGAGAATATGTATAATAAATTCTTTGAAAAACTGGATTTGAATAGAAAGCTCAGGATCGCTGTATTGCATGGAAATGCTTTGGAAAAAGCAGAGGAACTTACCCAACGGATCCAGAATGATTTCAACCCCATCGAATTGATTATCAACATGACAGGACCGGTACTGGGTATCAACACAGGACCCCGCGCCTTAGCGCTGTGTGGTTATTACGAAGATGATTAAGGACAAGCAAAAAGTCCTAAATCCCTAATTGTTTTCTATCAGAATAATTATTTTATATCTTCTAGATATTGATATTGAACAGAACTCTCGTATTGGTAATAGCCACGATAATTTTCTGGCAATAGTTCCGCGATTTTAAACATAATTTCATCTGTAATTGTTTGTCTTACATCACGGGAGAGTGAACTCCCATCTAATTTCAGTTGGAAAGGTTTGCCCACTGCTACTTTAAAGTCCGTTTTCCTGAACTTTTTTAAGTTTTGCCAGAAATTTTCATACCCATAAAAGGCTACTGGTAACAATGGAGCTTTACTTCGCACAGCAATCGCAACCACCCCTGGTTTGCCTTGCAACAAACAGCCATCTTTGCTACGTGTGCCTTCGGGAGAGATTGCTACCACCTTGCTTTCTTTCAAGGCTTCTTCTGTCAAACGAAAAGCCTCTCGATCCACCACCCCACGATTAATTGGGATAATCCCCCACTGGTTGAATAAGAAATTAAATAATGGGTTATTCCATGATTCTCGTTTGGCAATTCCGATTACATTAGGATGATCTACATGCGGTAGAAAAACAGGTACCTCCAAAAAATTGATGTGATTTCCAACCAAAATCAATGGTCCTTCAACGGGAACCTTTTTAAAATCATCTGGATTAATACGGCATACAATTTGGAAAACAAATCGAAGCACACCGTTCATTATTTTCAAACTTCGTTTCATTAAACCGCGCTGTCCTCCGTCGTGATAACTTCGATAGCTTGCGGAACTAATTCAATTGTCAATTCTTTTCCAGCAACACAGATTGTCTCACCATCTGCATGTGCCGGTATACTACCATTGATAGCTTTAACTTTAACTTTTGATGAGGTTAACATTCTGATGGCTGAATGACCTTCTTGACTACCACTGATAAAGCGGCTTGCCAAAGGCAGTATCTTCATTTGAGGAACCTGACTGGCTAAACAAAGGTTGAATACTCCGTCCCCTGGGTCTCCTTCAGGAGCCATATGAAATAAGCCACCCATTCGTTTTCCATTCATGATCGAAACTAATAATGAAGGCTGCGTTATCGTATCATCATCCAGAATAATTTCATAAGTTGGCGCGGTATTGTAAAGAGAAATTGTTTTTATCAATCCAACAATATAGGAGGCTGCACCTCTTGCCCAACGCACTTTTGCTGCCTCAAATCCTACCACCGTATCGAAACCCAATCCTACGCCATTTCCAAAATAGCGCCCCTGAGGATAATCCCCTCCAACAACGATACCAATATCAATTTTCCTGGTTTTTCCTTCAACAATGGCACGAATATTTTTCTCTATCTCCGCTGGGAGGCTCATCCCAAAAGAGAAATCGTTGCCCCTTCCTACCGGTAAAACTCCTAGAATGGGTAATTTTTTCCCTTGCAAATCAGCGCGCATCAAACCATTGATCACTTCATTCATCGTCCCGTCACCACCAGCTGCAATAATCATTGCTCTTCCGGATTCAGCTTCTTTCTTCGCCAAATCCAAGGCGTGCCCATGGTACTCGGTTAAGATCAAATCATATTCAAAACTGAAACTCTTAAAAAGCTCCTGAACTTTTGGTAAGGTTTTTTGTGCACCACCTTGGTTAGCAACCGGATTAAATATGAGGAGAGGTGTGTTGTTCAATTTTTAAATAAATCCTTCAATTGCCCAGATTCTTCTACACAATATTGCTGTAAAAATATCCGTCAATCTTTTTTTAGATTTCATCATGTAAAATGAAACTTGATTATACGTGAAAATGGAAAAGATTGGAATTTATTTTTTTACTAAACGATAAAGGATCAATACGATGAATTCTGTTTTATTGGCAGTAAACGGTACTCTCATGAGAGGGTTTCCTCTTAATCAAAATTTGCTTGAGGTAAATGCGGTGTTCATCTCTCAAAGTATGACATCTGCAAAGTATCGATTGTGGTCAATTGGTGATCAATATCCTGGGATGTTGCGTGATGATGAAAATGGGCAAAATATCGAATTGGAAATTTGGGAAGTATCACTAGAAGCGCTTGTGACAATCTTAAAAAAAGAACCAACCGGTTTATGCATAGGCAAAATTGAATTAGCAAGTGGAGAAATGGTATTTGGGGTCCTGGGTGAACCCTATATCGCTGCTAATCAAAGGGAAATCACTGAATTTGGTAGTTGGAGAAAATATATAAACAACGTGAATCACGAATGAGGACAAGTAGCCTTTGATGAAACAACTTGATTGATCAGAGAAATTAATTTTCTTGGATAATTGCCAAAACGTCATCAACCTTAGTGTCAACTCCGTGATGGATTTCTGGAGGAACAATTATCTTCGCAATTTCTTTATATTTTTGTTCTCTGGATTTAATTAATTGGGGATAACAACGTTCGAACGTTTTCTGGCGATTTTCATTTGGTTTCGGTTGAAAATATCCATTCCAAATAATCGCCACAGGATTATTTAGGTAATAAGCCAGCATTTTATCCAAATCTTCTGATGTGATATCCAGATAAACAAAATCAGTTAATTTTTGTATTTGATTTATGATTGCTGCTTCCATGTAAATGATGCTGCCGGTAGAATCAATAACAATATTTTGATCCTCATTGGCATTTTCCAAAAATTTGATGATGTCCTGTAGCACCAATTTCTCTGTTTGAAGATATTTTTGTGCACGTTCCGCATGTGTAATTTGATCCGGATAACCTACCCAGGCATGCATATCAAAATCCATCGAGTTAGCAAACCCAAATTGATGTGCTAAATGTTCAGTAATTAAATCATCACAACCAAAACGAATGAACCCCTGTTGTTCTAATTTCTTTGACCAATAGGACTTTCCAATACCGGACATTCCAATTAAAGTAAGAATCACTACAACTCCAGATTTACAAAAAAGTGAAGGTTATTATAGCATTGTGGGATTGAAATAAAAAAGTTCTCAATTCGCATGAGAACTTTAAGATGATTTCTAAAAAGATATGGATTAATTCAGTTGAATTCCTGTATCCGAAAGCAAATTCCTGATTACATCGAGTTCTGGCATTAATATCCACATTCCATCCCATGACCACATCGGATAGGCATGATCCTCACCGATGGATATTGAATTAATTTTGTCAGGTTGGTTAAGGACCATACCCACAAATGGCATCAACTTAATCGCCTGTTCGATGGTCATATTGGTTTCAACATTATCCTGTATTTCATCCTTCATGGAGGATAAATGTGTGATAGATTGGAAGCTGATCAATTTCTTGGCTAATGCAAACAAAACTTCCTGCTCACGGCGTGTTCTGTCTAAATCATTGGATGTTGTACGAGCACGTACATACCACAATGCTGTCGGGCCATCCATATGGACAACACCTGCAGTGAGGTTGCAATTTCCGTTAGCATCCTGTTGAGGAAGGTCACAAGTATCAGAAAAATCTGAAGCTACATTTACATCGACACCACCACGGTTATCGATAAATTGTTTGAATCCATTGAAGTTGGTCATCACATAATAATCAGGTCGGATACCAAAATTAGCTTCAAACATACCTGCCACCGCATCAAAACCACCGATCTGCATTACCTGATTGATTTTCATTTCCCATAAACTCGGTACCTGAACCCATAAATCCCTTGGGAAGGATACAACATTGATCTTCATCAATTCAGGATTCAAAACAATCATCAAGATTGCATCTGTGCGATAACTTCCATCATTAGGACGAATATCCGAGCCCAATAATAAAACCTTGATTTGATTATCAAAGTTAGGGGTCACCACCACCGGGATGTATTCCTCTTCAACAGGAGCAGCGGATGCCGTTTTGTTTGCTGAAAAATGTTTTGCAAAAGCCACCATCGTAGTGATCATGGTCAGACAGGCAAAAAAGATAAATAATACAGTTAAAACAGATGTCAAATTAAAATTAAAATCTGGTTTCTTAAAATTAGACTTCGGCAGCTGCCGATTCGTTTTTGTTTGTTTCCCACCAAATTTTGGCACTTTAAAATTGAGTTTTGGTATTGTGAGATTAAGTTTTGGCGGAGAAAGATTCAGTTTTGACCATTTCAGTTTAAATTTCGTAATTTTTAAGCGCAGTTTTAGCCATTCAAGCTTCAGGTTTGGCAGGTTTTTTCCGGAGAAAAAAGAAAAGAAATTTTTCTTTTCCTGTTTCTGCCTTGCCATTGATTTTCCAGACCAAGAATTCGTATTGCCTGGATGTAAATTTCTCTGATTTCTAAATTGAGTATTTCCTTTATTTTTGTAGAAATTATTCAATTTTTCTCCATATTCAGATTTGATCCGAATGGGCTCATTATAAAACCAATTTTGATCAAATCATAGGTTTTGAACATATTGTTGCCAGATTCATGCCAGGCAGAATTAAAAAAAGTGATTATGAGTGTTAAACCACTCATAATCACTTTCGATTCTCTTCTTATGTGGATTATATAAAGATAATTTGTGTATCTTCTGTCATATCGATGAATTCAGCAGCGGTAACAATGTCTTCAACCCCATCAATAAAATCATCTTTGGTCAAGTCCATCAAGTCAACCGACATTTTGCAGGCATACAGGTGAGCACCAGCATCTGCCAACATCTGCACAAATTCACCAACAGGTGGGACATCCAGATCTGCGATTTTATCGCGCATCAATTTTGATGCGAAGGCAGTCATTCCTGGTAAAACACCCATAATATTTGGGATACCCAAATTCCCTGTTTTCACACCCATCATGCTCATTTTCATGCTGGTATTGGCAACTGGTGCAAGTTCTAATTTATCTACCCTATGTTTATTGATGAGATCCATGCCCCAGAAGGTAAAGAAAAGTGTTACCTCCAAACCGTTTCCTAAAGCAGCCCAACCCATAATCAGTGCTGGATAAGCCATATCCAAAGTCCCCTTTGAACATATAAATGCCATCTTTCTTTGTTTTTCTTCCATTGCTACCTACTCCATTCAATTTTGAAATTAATAAAAATTAGACACAACCTTCAGGTTTTCCAAGTCCAGCAATTTTTGCAACTTTCTTAGCTGGGCCTTTAGGGAACAAAGAGAATAATTCTTTGGTTGTGACACCTGAACCACTGGTTATTGCACGTAAGGTAGGCGAAGCTCCTGTAGTGCCTGCGCTTTCGCGACTGAAATCAATCACTTTCCAATGTGCTTCGGATAATTCAGCGATACCTTCTTCTTTTGCAAGTTCAACTGCGATTTCTTTTGTCCAATCTTCAGCATTAACCAAGAACCCTTCTTCGTTTACTTCAACTGTCTTTCCTGCGATAACTTTACTTGCCATGATAAACTCCTTCTTTCTATTATTTTTTCTAATTATTTAACCAATATTAAATCTTTTTTCCCAATCAACCCATTTACCGGCCATGGTCATGGTCGGTGCTAAGGGTACTCTTCTTCCACGCATCAAAATATTCCAGTACATCCATTGGAAGGATATTTTTCCAAGATGGTTAAGTCTCGTCTCCTGCAACAATGAGAAAGGACCAATCCCTGGTACCGGGAATAAACCTGGTAATGGTTCTTGTTCGTAATTGAAATCTAAAAGTACACCTTTTCCATAACCTGATTCTATAAAACAATTGGTATGACCATCAAATTTCTCTTCTAATTCTTTCCCTTCGGTGTAACGTTTGAAGTTTTCACCAAATAGATCTACTGCATAATGCGCTACTGCTCCAGCTTTGGAAGTCGGTGCATTGGAAGCATCACCTAGAACAAATATGTTTTCAAATTTGTCGGATAAAAATGTGTGTTTATTGACCGGAGAGAAATTTAGGTCGTCCCCTAAACCTGATTTTCCAACAACATCTGCGCCTTTATTTACAGGAACAGTCACCAGTAAATCGTATTCAACTTCGCGTTCATCATAGGAAATGATTTTCTTGGCATCCGGATCAGCGCGTTCGATGTAAAAATCTGCTTCTACTTTAATGTTTTTGCGATCAAGCATATCCCCAATCAATTTCGATGCAACCGGTTTGGTGAAAGCACCTGAGTTAGGTGTAGCATATATTAATTCAACGCGATCCCGAATACCTTTTTTGGTGAAATATGAATCAGCTAACATCAAGAATTCCATTGGAGCAACCGGGCATTTGATGGGATTCTCTACGACATTCATTACCACTCTGCCACCTTTGAAATTCTTCATAGATTCTGCTAATGCCACAGCGGATTTCAAAGTGTAGAATGAGTGAATGGATTTTCCCCATTCATGTTCTGCCAAACCAGGTGTTTCTTCCGGATAAATATCACAACCAGTGGCAATCACTAAAAAATCATAATCCAGGACTGTTTTATTCTGCAATACGACTTTGTTGTTCTCTGGTTGGATTAGTTCAACTTTGGTTTGCAACATTTTTACCTTAGAAGGGATGTATTTTGATTTTGGTTTAATCATTTCCTTCTCAGTTGCCATCCCAAATGGAATAAAAATATAACCAGCCTGATAATAATGAATTGGATCTTCATCAACTATCGTGATTTGCCATTGATTCAAATTCATCAAATGGGTAAGATGATTAGCCACCATCGTTCCAGCTGTACCAGCCCCTAATATAACAATTTGTTTCATTCCCTCTCTCCTTATAAACTCTGTGTTAAATTTGCTATTTGCTGTAAACGCTCCATAAAGGAAGTGCGTTCACTTAAAATACTTTCAACAGCTGTTGCAGCTGCTTCTGGTTGATAAGATAAATGTTTTTGTTCTTCAGGCGAAAGCCTTCTCACTTTCGAGGCTGCTTTGATCATTGCCTGTTCATCAATCCCAGTTTCACGGGCTGTTTGTCTCAAAATCTCTTTTTCATATTCAGCGTCTGAATCAGTCGGGTAAAACTCACCAGCTAAAAACACCCCTTGTTTTTTATTTTGATTCAGGATCACCGAACCGAAATATTTTAAACCAGCATAGCAGGTAAATAATTCAGAGCGACCACTTGCCTCTTTAGCAATTCTTTGCCAGGTTTCCTGGCAAAGTTCACGTCCGGCATCACTGGATAATAATAGATCACAAACAGGTCCAGGTTGACTGATTTGGGTGACTTGCTCCCCATTCTGATCAATAATCAAAGCACTACATTGGCTTACCGAGGTAAATAAATTTTGAATGGTTTGGACACAGTGAATTGGAAAAACTGCATCTTTATCTTCAGAAACTGCTATTTCCACAGGTCCACCGCTCAAAAGGCGTTCCACCTCACGTTGAGGAAAACGCCATTGATTACCAATTTTCACACCTTTTAATCGTCCATCCTGCAACATTCGATACACTGTTATGCGATCGATCTTGAATAAATCCTGAACTTGCTTTGTCGTTAAAAAAGTTTCCATTTGCTACTCATTGTTATATCATGTTATATATTGTTATATTAGCTTGTTGTGCATCTTTTCACAAGTGACAAATATCACAAACAGAATTATGACATTTTGTGACTTCTGCTTAAAACAAAAATCAGGCTTATAAAACCTGATTTTTTTGGGTTTTAATTTATTAGAAAGGTCTATTTTGCTTTTTCGATAAACTGCTTGAGGTCTTGCGTCACCTGGATCAGGGAAGGTTTATGGGTATACATCATGTGACCAGAATAGTAATAAGTCATACTGATATTTTCCCTTTGCTTTTCAGGTAACTCAATGTGATTGAAGGTGTATTGGGTTGCAAAATACGGGGTCGCCAAATCAAAATATCCATTGCAGACAATCACTTTTAGGAAAGGATTTGATCGGAATGCATTTCGTAACTGCTCACCTGTATTGACAAACTGATTCTCATTTTTATCATATTTCCAGGTTTCATACAGGCTAATCAAAATTTCATAATGACGATCAATTTCCACTTTCAAATCGCGACGAACATAATCATATAGTGTTGCTGTGTAAGCCCCGAGAATTGCGTCATAGGATGGATCGCTTTCGTAATACTCACCCACCCCATCTTTATCGTAACCAGTATAACGGCTATCCAACCGCCCAACGGTAATACCTTCGCTGCGTCGTAGTTCTTTAGTAAAGCGATGAATGTTGATGCGAAGATTTGTTTGATTGATGTATTCTTTTGATAACCCGGTAAAGTAAGCCAATTTATCTACGATTGCCTTGCGTTCTTTGCCTTGTAACAGGTTACCTTTCATTAAAGCTAATGTATATTCATTCGCTGCAAATTCCTCAACCTGATCCAGAGTCTTTCGTAAGTCTTTTTGCAGTTCTGGTGCTAATTTTTTGTGATACCAGGCAGTGGCCGTATAGGTCGGCAAGAAAAGAATGAAGGGTAGATCATTTCCAGGTGTAAATCTGGCTGAAATGAAATTCAAAATGGAGGAAACCAACATGATACCATTTAGATACATGCCATAGCGTGATTGAAGAAATTCTGAAAGCCCACCTGCTCGGGTTGTTCCATAACTTTCACCAATTAAAAATTTTGCAGATGCCCAGCGATTGTTGCGGGTTGTCCACAAACGAATAAATTCACCGACTGATTCGATGTCCTTTTTTAAGGAATGGAATTGCTCTGGTTTTTCTTTCGGAACAGAACGGCTATACCCTGTACTAACCGGATCAATAAACACCAGGTCTGTTTCGCTCAGTAAAGTAAATTCATTATCAACCAATTTGTAAGGAGGTGGAAGTGGGTTGTCTTCATCATCAAACAGCACACGTTTTGGCCCTAAAAGCCCTAGATGCATCCAGACCGAGGAGGATCCTGGTCCACCATTGAAAGAAAAGGTCACTGCACGTTCACTTGGTTCTTTAACCCCATCCAACGTGTACGCAACATAAAAAATGGATGCTTTTGCTACTTCCCCATTTTCAACATCTTCTTCTTTTAGGACAATCGTGCCAGCAGTTGCTGTGTAATCCAGTTTTTTACCATCAATCGTGATGGAATGTAGTGTGATGGACGTGATTTCCTGTGGAGCTTTTTCCTTTTGTTCGGTCTGCTGAGATTGGTCTGTCATAATTCCTCCTGAGATGGTGAGCTTCTTGATTGTAGTAGAACAATATAATTATACGATTGAAAAGACCTTCCATCTCAGGAAAAAGAGAAAAGATAAAAATGATGTAAAATCATGCTAAGGATAAGATGATACATTTACGATCAATTCAAACGAAAAATCTCGAGAATTCTCCATCCTCCTATCCATTCAATTTGCCATTGATCCAACAATTCCAAAGTATAAATTTTCAATCGCCTGTTACCTTATTTGTTGGAGAGAATGGATCTGGAAAATCGACTTTGATTGAAGCAATTGCTGCAGCGGTCGGTTCGATCGTGGTTGGAAGCGACAATATCCAAAACGACATTTCTTTGCAACCTGCAAGGAAACTCTCCAATTATCTGCAACTGGTTTGGAATAAACGAACCAAAAGAGGTTTTTTCTTACGTGCTGAAGACTTCTTCGGATATGCAAAACGGATGGCAAAATTGCGGGCAGAAATGCAGGCTGATTTGGAGGAAGTTCGAAGCCAAACTCAGAACCGTTCCATCCAGGCACAACAACTAGCAGAATCACCCTTCAAACGAGAGATATACGAAATGAAACAAAGTAAGACGGATGCCATGGATCATGTTTCGCATGGTGAAAGCTTCCTGCAATTATTCCAATCACGATTTGTGCCCGATGGTCTTTACCTGTTAGACGAACCAGAAGCACCCCTCTCTCCATTACGACAATTAACCTTAATTACTTTGTTGAAACAAATGGTGTCAGAGAATGCACAATTTATCATCGCAACCCACTCACCCATCCTGATGGCTTTTCCGGATGCTCAGATCCTGAATTTTGATGAGCTCCCCATTAAACCTGTTGCTTATGATGAATTACAACATGTGGAGATCATGCGTGGTTTTCTCAACAACCCAAAAGCTTACTTAACCCATCTATGATCCACCAGTGAATTCAGAAATTTTTGTTTGCAAAATTAGGAATTGGGTATAAAATAATTATGTTTTCGTTGTGGAGGGCATAACGAAGAACAATCAAAAGGGTTATTACCTTATAATGTACTACCCCAATCAATATAATTTGTGCAAGACCCTGAAACCCAGGCATCTTAAATTTTTAACGGTAAGGAAGGATTCCCAATATGAGTTCAATCTCCCAGGGTGTAAAACCTAGCATTGCTATAAAGACCCGTAGCCGAAATTACTTGTTATATATGGTCATTTTCATGGGCATGGTTGCAATCATGGACCAATACTTATCTACAATCAAAACTACCGCTCTCCCTTATATACTCGAAGAGTACAAAGTATCAGCCTCACAATTTTCTTATCTGGAAGCTGCTTATTTGGCTTTCACCTTTTTCATTTTCTTATTAAATGGTCTCACCGACATCATCGGTCGACGCTTATCGATCCTGATTTTGATCCTGATCATGGGATTGGCTTCTTTTGGTGTCCTTTATTTCACCCCCAGCATTCACTGGTTCATGATCATGTACACACTCGCTATTTTCGCTACTGTCTCGAATATGTGGACAATCCCTGTCAGCGAAGAATCACCAGCTGAAAAAAGGGCAAAATATGTAGCTGTTGTTTACATTATTGGTTTGATTCCATTACAGGCATTGATGCCACCCTTATTGATGAACACCCTTGGTTTGAGTTGGAAATGGATGTATGGGATCATGTTCATTTTCATGGTGCCTTTACTCATCATGTGGGCATTTATGAAGGAAACCAATCGATTTCAGGTGATTCAGTCTGAACGCAAGGATGGGAGTCGCAAAAATCATTTCTTTGGATTAGGCGTGATAGATCGTAAAGATGTTCGTTATATCCTGATCTCTGCTTCCATCTGGTTTGCCTGGCTCACCTATCAATTCTTCTATTATTGGACTGGTTATTACTTCATGACCATCAATGGATACACATTAGGACAATGGTCAACAGTACTTTTGATAACACTGATTTTTGCTATGGTTGGTGGTTATCTGAGCGGGTGGATAATGGACCGCATTGGCAGAAAACCGGCATTAATCTCGGGTTGTGTTGGTTTATCTTTGGTTTTGATCTTAATGGGTTTTGGACAAGGATTCTTACTACCGGTAGCTGCTGTCCTGATGGGATTTTTCACCTCTTTCACTTACACCTGGATAGTCGTATACATTCCGGAAGTATTTCCCACTGAACGACGTGGTGCTTGCATGGGCTGGACAACGACCGTTGCTCGTGCTTCATATGTTATTGGCCCTTTGTTGACCGGTTATGTGCTTAGCCTTTTTCCAACCATGGAATGGTTTTGGGTCGTTGGAGCTGGGGTTATCCTCATCCCAATTGTGATAATGTTTTTCCTGAACCCAACCGAAACAAAAATGCAAGAATTAGAAGAAATTGAAATTGCTCGCACCTAGAATATTGAATTGAATTTTATAAAAAGAGTTGATCTCAAAAATCAACTCTTTTTTCACTCTTGCTCGAATTCTTTTAACTGATGTTCAATATCCTGCCAGTTTTGGTACATCCCTGATATTTCCGACTCTATCCATTTTAAGCGGTTGGCAGCATCCGTTAATACATCTTCTGGTTGGTTGTAGAATTCCGAAGAAGCCATTTTTTTGATCAACTCCTGGTATTCGGCTTCCATGGACTCAATTTTATCTGGAATTTTCGCTAACTCTTCTTCCAGCTTATTTCTCTGCCGGACATTTAGTTTTCTGACTGTATCAGCTGTCTTATCCGAGGTACTCTTTGCTGAAGGATTGTTTTTTTGTTTTTCATTAATTTTCTGGTTCTGGTCAGATTCTTGTTGAAGCTGATACCAATCATCATATCCACCAACAAATTCTTTGACTACTCCATCTTTCATCATAATCAAAGTGCTGGTTACCAGATTATTCAGGAATGCACGGTCATGACTGACCAACAATAGCGTTCCATGATAATCAAGCAAAAGGTTTTCCAGAATCTCAAGAGTCTCCAAATCTAAATCATTGGTTGGTTCATCCATTACCAGCAGATTGGCAGGCATTGTAAATAATCTTGCTAACAATAGTCGATTGCGTTCTCCACCAGAAAGCACATGTATTGGGGCATGGACTCTTTCTTTGGGAAACAGAAAATCTTCCATATATCCATACACATTGCGGCTTTGACCATTGATCGAAACGATATCGCGACCCTGGGCTACATTTTCATAAACGGTTTTTGTTTCATCCAATTGCGATCGCAATTGATCAAAATAAGCAATTTCTACATTTGTTCCTAACTGAATAGATCCACTTTGTGGTTTTAATTTTCCAATCAGCAAATGTAACAAGGTTGTTTTACCGGAACCATTTGCCCCAACAATACCAACTTTGTCACCACGCTGCAGCGTGAAGGAAAAATCTTTGATGATCGGCGTATCCAAATAAGCAAAACGGATATCTTCAACTTCCAACACCAATTTTCCGGATCTGCGTGCTTCCTGAATTTGCAGCTTAGCTTCACCTGGTTGCTCACGGCGTTCTTTTCGAAGTTGACGCAAGCGTTGTAAAGCTCTCACACGCCCCTCATTCCGGGTGCGGCGAGCTTCGATTCCTTTTCGGATCCATTGTTCTTCTTGGGCTAATTTTTTATCAAAAATTTCATTTTGAGTGTTTTCAGCATCCAAAAAAGATTCTTTGCGCTTGAGGAACGTTTTATAATCACAATCCCAATCAAAAATGTGACCACGATCCAATTCAACGATGCGGGTTGCCAGATTTTGTAAAAAAACACGATCGTGGGTGATGAAGATTAAACTACCATTCCAACGCAATAGAAAATCTTCTAACCAGATAATGGATTGGATATCAAGGTGATTGGTCGGTTCATCCAATAGCAACAGCTGAGGTTCAGCAACTAACCCTTTAGCAAGTAAGACTCTGCGTTTCATTCCGGTTGAAAGCGTCTCAAAATCCAGGTCGGGAGACAATTGCATGCGACTGATGATCTTATCGATTAATAGATTAAGCCGCCAATCCCGCTCCTCTTCATGCCAATCAAATGACATTCCATCAAGTCCTTGTTTCACAACCTCGTAAACCGTCCCTGATATATTTTTGGGAACTTCCTGGGGCAAGTAGGCTAATCGCAAATCTTTTTGCGTTGAAAGAACACCAGAATCCGGGTAAATCTCCCCAGAAATGAGGCGTAACAAAGTCGTTTTCCCCATGCCGTTACGACCAATTAACCCGATACGCTCAGAATCTTTAATGCGGAAATTTACTTCTTCCAGAAGTAATTCACCACCAAAACCAAGACTAACCGAATCTAAATTTACATAATTCATAAGTTCGAAGGGTAAATATACTACAAAATCTTGTTCGTGTAATAAAGCTCACAGGAAAATCAACCATCGTGATCTTCCCACGAAAATTCAAGATCGGCTAAAATTGGCTGGATGGATAATAAACCAAAAATCGACTTTTCAAATTTATATGCCCGCTTTAACGCACCAATTAACCAATTCGACTGTGGGGCAAAATGTGCTGTTTTCAATCCAAATGGTGTCCCATTTTGTTGCGATATATGTCATGCACTGCCAGCGGCATATCTTGAGGAGTGGAAATATTTACGGAACAAGACTGACCTGTGGCATGTTTGGAAGTTAGAAGATTGCAAATCGAATTATGTTACCATCGAACAATCAAGTCTGGACGTACCAGCAGATATGCTTCTGTTGGCATGTAAAGGTGTTCAACATTGTCAACGAGAATTTCGTGCTTTGAGTTGCCGGCAATTTCCCTTTTTTCCTTATATTACAGCTGATTTTCGGTTTATTGGATTGGCATATGAATGGGAATTTGAACATCAATGTTGGGTGATCAGTCATCTGGATCAGGTATCCAAAACTTATCGAAACGAATTTATCACAACATTTGATGAAATTTTCAACCTCTGGCCGGAAGAAATGGAAAGCTACACCATTAAATCAGAGGAAATGCGAGCCATATTCCTCCAGAAGAAAAAGCGCATTGCGATCTTGCACCGCAACGGAAAAGAATACTTGCTCAGCCCTAATAAGGAAAGAATGCAAGTTGTGCCAGCATCAAATTTCAGAAAATTCGCTCCTTACTCACAACAATAATCTATATCAAAGAAGACACCAATGACAACTCAAAATCCAATACAATCGAACATTAACCGAGGATACACATTTGCTCTTTTAGGAGCTCTGTTTTTGTCCACAACCTCAATCTTCATTCGCTACATGACATTAACATACCAGATTCCAGCTCTCGTACTGGCATTTTGGCGCAATGTGTTCGTTATAGCTTCCCTTATTCCTATTCTTCTGGTGCTCAATAAGAGTTTATTGAAAATCAAAAAAAGTCATTTGAAATTTTTGATTATATACGGCTTTATCGTTGCCATTTTTAATTCATTCTGGACGCTTTCTGTCTCCATCAACGGTGCTGCGGTTGCTACCGTTTTAGTTTACTGTTCTGCTGGTTTTACAGTGATATTGGGATGGTGGCTATTACATGAAAGACTTACCTGGATAAAAGTTGTGGCTGTTATTCTCAGTTTGGGTGGATGTGTGTTGGTGGCTGAAGCCTACCAACCAGAAATGTGGAATACCAACCTCGCAGGGATCCTGACAGGAATTTTGTCTGGCCTCTCTTACGCATCCTATAGTTTAATGGGGCGTTCTTCATCCCAAAAAGGTTTATCCCCCTGGACAACACTCCTATATTCATTTGGATTTGCTGGTGTTTTTTTATTGCTTTTCAACCTCATTCCCGGAGATTTCTTAATCGGAAAAGCAGTGGTTGCCAGTGATTTAATGTGGTTGGGAGACCGTTGGGATGGATGGATCATATTGATAATACTGGCTGGCATACCCACTCTGGGTGGTTTTGGTTTTTATAATGTCAGTCTGAGTTATTTACCATCCAGTATCGCGAACTTGATTGCGACCATGGAACCAGCCTTCACAGCTGTTACTGCTTACATATTTTTGTCCGAACAATTAACCCCCATTCAGATCATCGGAAGTATTATCACGTTGACGGGTGTGGTATTCTTAAGATTGTTTCAAAATAAAAATCAGCTACAACAAGCAGCCTTCCCCCAAATATCTTCTCAGGAGAATTTTATCGATGGATGAAAACCCTGTAATTTCCTGGTTATTAACATCTACCATCCCTACCATCCGTTATAAAACCTTAGTTGAACTAAAAGGTCTTCCGCATGATCATCCTGAGTGTTTGTCTGCTTATAAAGCCATTCAAAATAACGGACCGGTGTCAGTAATCCTCAACCAACAAGTTGAACCTGGAGGCTGGAATTATCCACAACATTATTACAATCCCAAATATACCAGCACACATTGGAGTATGATATTGCTTGAAGAATTAATGTGTGATCCAAACGAACCTCAATTCCAAGCAGCGCTGAAATTCATGCTCTCTTCAACCGAAAAAGATGTTGTTAAATACAAAAATAATGGCTTCAATTGCTTGTTTGGTAATATCATCCGATATTGTGTGTATGGAAACAAATTCGCAGACCCACGTTTACAAACAATGATTGACGTGACTGCAAAAAGCTTACTCAATGAACACTGTAAATGCGATTGGAACTGGCAAATGCCTTGCGTTTGGGGAGCTGCAAGGTCTGTCTGGGGATTAATGGCTATTCCTGCCAATGATCGCTCACCATTGGTGGAAAAAGCAATTTCAAGCGGTATGGAATTCGTCCTCGAAAATGTCAACTTAATTATCAATAATCAAAAAAGTGATGTTGAGAAAAAAACACATCCAATCTGGTATAAATTAAATTTCCCCATTTTCTATCAGGCAGATGTCTTGTTTGTTTTGCGGCTTTTGCAGGAGCTCAATCAATTAACTCATCCTCTTGCAAAAAAACCACTCGCGTGGGTGAAATCAAAACAAAAACCAGATGGTCGCTGGCAAGGGACCAGTCCTTTCCGTACGCAAACGTATGCAGAAATGGGTGTTAAAGAAGAAACAGCCAGATGGGTAACCTTACAGGCTACATCAATTCTCAATGAAGCGAGGACATATGCTTGAGTGGTATCAATTTTTGTTTATTGGATTAGCAGCGTTGGCTGGTGGTTTCATTAATGCAATAGCCGGGGGTGGTACGCTCATCACATTTCCAGTACTCACAGCGGTTGGGTTGCCAGCTGTGGTTGCGAACATTACCAATACCGTAGCCCTCAGCCCTGGATATTTAGGAGCTACCATCGCTCAATGGAACGACCTCAAAACGCAGAAAAAGCGTTTATGGTTATTCATTCCCGCATCCGTTATTGGTGGCATTATTGGTGGTATCCTCCTTTTAAATACGGGGGAAAAGCTATTTCGCTCACTGGTACCTTTCCTCATACTATTGGCTTCTGCTTTGTTAGCCATTGGTGATCCGTTACGTAATTACATAAACCGTAGGCTCAGCACCCGAGGTGCTTCTCTTGAACACATTCAATATGCTATCCTGCCAGTGACTCTTGCCGCTGTTTATGGTGGTTATTTTGGAGCAGGTTTAAGCGTAATTGTTTTAGCCGTTTTAGGATTTCTCATCAATGATTCCCTCACCCGTTTAAATGCCTTAAAGCAAGCAATTGCGTTCTCGGTCAACATTGCTGCTGCTATATTTTTTGTTTTTTCTGGTCAGGTTAACTGGTGGGCAGCACTGGTAATGGCATTTTTTGCTATCATCGGAGGAACTTTGGGAGGAAAACTAGCAGGAAAGATCAAACCATCGACCTTGCGATGGACTGTAGTCACTATCGGAGTAATTGTTTCAATTATCTATTTTATTCGCTAATTAGAACTACTCTATAAGCGAAGGAAAATAATTGACAGGTAATCTTCTCTCAATTACCTGTTCAGCATTGTACGCGACCCTAAACAGAATATGTTCCTGCCAGTGATTGCTCATTGCGTGCATACCGATAGGTAAACCTTGCGCATTATAGCCTGCAGGGAAACTTATAGCTGGTAAGCCTGTTAGATTTCCTGGAAAAACGTAACGCATGTATTCTGTATCCGTTGCCAAATCTGACCAGCCATTTGAAGATTTCGCATCAGGAATTAGCTGGGATGCTTTTGCAGTAGCGGGAGAAACGATCACATCAACGGATTTGAAAATGTCTTCAAAAATCCTTAAAGCTCGTGTACGAACTTTTTGTGCCTGAATGTAATCACTAGCGGTCATTTCTTCTCCTAAAACCAGGCTCAATCGCACTGATTCACCCATTTCTTTGCGACGTGTTTTGTGTGCCCGCATGCTCAAAGCCATCTCGGAAAGGATGGTGACTACGTGTGCAATCCGCATTTCGTCTAACTCCGGAATATCAATTTCTACAATTTCTGCTCCGCGTTGCTCCAATTTTGCCAAAGTTTCTTTGAAAACCAATACAACTTCAGGGTCAGCATGTTCATTCCAAGCCGGATAAATCCCTAATCGTAAGCCTATTAAATCAGGGGTGTTCCAACCTGTCAGGGTAACGGGTGGTTGTGCTAATGTGTTCGTGTCCTTCGGATCTGGGCCAGCGATAATTGAATATAGCAGGGCGGTATCATAAACATTAGCAGCTATTGGACCTAAATGTGCGACACTCCAACACAATGGTGCAGCTCCAAATTCGCTAACTCTGCCAAAGGTTGGCTTAAGTCCAACTACACCACATAAGGCAGCTGGAATTCGTATAGAACCACCACCATCAGCGCCAATTGCTGCTGGAACCAAACCTGCTGCAACAGCTGCCGCTGATCCACCCGAACTGCCACCTGGATCGAATTTCAGATCGTAAGGATTTCTAACCGTCCCATGATGTACATTTAACCCGTTTGGTGCAATTCCAATCTCATGCATATTGGTTTTTCCGACCAATAACGCACCCGCTGCTCGTAAACGGGCAACAACGGTTGAATCTTCAGTAGCTGGCTTACTCCCCATAAAAGAGGTACCGACAGTTGTTGGATAAGGAAGCATATCAACTTCATCTTTAACAGCCACAGGTACACCATCCAAATCACTCAATTGGTGCTCTGCTTGAATTCGTTGTGAAGCAGCTTCAGCTTGCTTTACTAGATCGTCTCTGTTAAGGGATATGAATATCCGCATTGGATGCTCTAATTCTTCAGTACTCTTGATATTTCGCCAGACCTGCTCAGCAATTTCTACCGGCGATATAGACTTATCTTTATAGCACTTCAAATAATCGGAGGTAGAGAGAAAAGGTGATTTCTTAATATCATCTCTTTCTTTTAATATTAATGTCTTGTCAGCATTCGTTTGAGGCTTTTGCAAGGGATAAAAAGTAGGGGCATCATTTACATCAAGTAAATGCAATTTAGGTATGCCACCGTTTTGCAGTAAGGAATCCAACAAGATTGCTTTTCCAAATTTAGTTTCAATTAGATTTGCGAACATTGCTAACAAATTACCGGATAATTTTGGTAATTTCAGCGTTTTTAATTCGTAAGCGCACATAAGTTTTCCTTTTCAGATCACGATGATCTCAAAAATAATAGCCGGTTAGTGATTCTAGCACAATTACGGTTTTCGTTCACTCAACTTCTTTCAATTAGTTTGGATTTGAATTATGATGATCTTTGATCATTATTAATTGTTATACTGAATTTTGAATAAACCTGAAAAAACAAGAGAGAGGATTTTATGACTGCATATGTAATTGTTGACATCGAGGTAACTGATCCTGTAAATTATGAAACCGTAAAGAAATTAACGCCACCGATTATCGCCAAATATGGTGGAAAATACCTGAGTCGTGGGGGAAATACTGAAATCATCGAAGGAGATTGGTATCCGAAGCGCCTGGTAATATTGTCATTCGAAGATGCTGAAAAAGCCAGGGCATGGTTAAATTCTCCGGAGTTTGCTACTGTTCGAGAATTACGCGCAAAAACAGCAATTACCAGAATGGTGCTGACCGAAAGTGAGCCTGAACTAATCCCGCCTTTGTAACAAAATATTACCAGTCATAGAAAAACCTTACTTTTTTGTGACTAGGATAATTTTTCCTCAGATGGTATCGTTAATTTAAAACAATAGGATATCAATGAAACTAAAATTACGCGAACCGATCAATGCATTAACGCACCTTGTAGCAGCCGGCATATCATTTATTGGTTTGTTGGTATTACTTTTCTTTGGTTGGGAGGACATTTCTAAAGTTGTAACATTCCTTATTTATGGAATAAGTTTAATTCTATTGTTTTTAGCCAGTGGTATTTATCATAGTGCCATTTCTCAGGATTCGACCCTGCTGAAACTGCGTAAATTCGACCATTCAGCAATTTACCTCCTGATCGCTGGCACGTACACCCCTATTTGTATCTATTTTTTCAGTGGTTTTTGGCAATATGGAATGGTTGCTCTTATCTGGGGTTTAGCAATCATAGGCGTTTTGGTGAAAATCTTTATTATTAATTCTCCTCGGTGGATTACAGCTGGGATTTATTTGATGATGGGATGGTTAGCCATCATTGGGGTTCAAGAGATTATTAGAACGATGCCCATCCCCGCTATTTTTTGGTTGGTAATTGGTGGACTAATGTACACAATAGGAGCTCTCATCTATATCACCAAAAAATTGGATATTAAACCTGGTGTGTTCGGTTTTCATGAAGTTTGGCATGTTTTTGTCATTTTAGGTGCATTCAGCCATTATTATGTCATTTTGCGTTTCATCGCTTTAACATAGTGATCCTAATTAATTCCACTCAAACCATATTCATTTAAGTTAACCTTATTTAAATCAATTCCTGGAAGGACAAGTTTTATTAACTCATCTTCATCCTCTGGTAATTGATCTGCTTGATGGGATAATTTATCCAACCAACGACTCTCCACCCGACTGAAAGTCAATTTTCCGTTATCACGTGCGTTTCGTAAGACTTCGAGAGTTGATATAGCTGCTTTTCTTGTTCTGAGGTATGGGTTTTGTTCTTGAATTATTTCCTTTGATAAATTCAAAACAACGTCCAGTTGGAGAACATACGCCTGTGGATCAAACAGAGCATCTGATTCCACGAACAAATTTCGTAGGAATCTAGCTGATTGTTGACCATTCTTAATTGCCGTATTCATTAATCTGGTTGCATAAATTAATTGTTCCATCGAAACAGTAGGTGCCATTCCACCTAGAAGATGAACATTATTGACTGACTCATTACTCCACAAATCGGGAACAGCTTTGGCAATATTTCCAATGGAAGAAAAATGTGCGCACGCAGCTTCTGATCCTTCTAAGGAGATGGGATATCCGGTAATCGCTTTTATAAATGGACCTTCATATGCACAATCTTTACTCGGCCCAACCGCTCCTACTTCATAAGCCACTAAACTTCTTGCAACACTGAGAACGCGAATGACAGCTGCCCAAACCTTCGGAATGAAACGTTGTTCAGCCAGTACCATGGCTGTATTTGCAAATCCACATGCCGAATCACCTGCAGGAATACTTCCTGTTTGTCTGGAAATTGATGAAATATTTGTCCATAAATTGACCATATCTCGGCTCGCAAGTATTCCGAGGGAAAAAACTGAAGTAAATAAATCTCCTTGTAAGATGGCGTCATCATGTACTTCTTTTCCACCAGTGGATTCAATCGAAAGCATATCTGCGCCGGCCTCAGCACAGAGTTGAAATGAACGATACATTTTGTCCACAAATTCACCCTTGTTTAAAATAGGTGGGCGAGCGAATTCTCTAATATCATTTGGTGTGACCCTTAAACCAACCAAAACGCCATGTTTTTCTTGAATATTATCCAATTCTTCCCTTAAAATTTTTGTAACTTCCGCACCCCATTCAGGCTCAAGTGTTAAATCTGGTAACAATTCAAATTCCACAACTAAACCAGCAGTACCTAACTCGACCGCTCGTTTACAAGCATCAGTGATCATATTTCGATACTGGGTTCGTACTTCCGGCATGCTCTGAGCATCAATCGTCATATCTGGTAAAGTAAAATTCAGCTCGGGATAAACTTCTCCCCCACCAATAACCAATCCATTTTTTAATTTTAGTGGGTTCGGACAATGTCCAAATATAAAATTATCTAAAGATTCAATGGCCAATTGATTATATTTAATCATTTCAACTCCTTTTGGGGATTAGATAATACCTTTTTTGTTGTGATTTATTGAATCAAATATGTATGTATAATAATCATACAATTAATTGACAACGTTGTCAATTAATTGTAAAAAACAAAATTTTCAGATAATCTTTTCGTCCACCCGGTACCGTTGCAATAGTTTTACCCCCAATTTGATAATAGCATTGTTCATTGGGAAATTATCTTCCAAAACATAATTGATTTCCATTTTCATATCTTGTGAGTAAAGCGAATCGTATAAGCTTTATAAAGCAAACTGTCAATTCCTTTTCCATGATAGGCAGGGATCACACCCAGAGCAAACATTCGATATTGCTTTAGTCGAGGTATTGGGATGATTTACCACAGATAGGTTTAAAAAATAAAAACCCCATCTTGCGATGGGGCTTCGTTTTTTCAATGTGAATTGAATTGATTACAGGACTATTACGTCGGCAGCCTGTGGGCCTTTTTGTCCAGATTCAATGGTGAATTCGACCGCTTGGCCTTCTTCTAAGGTGCGGAAACCTTCGAGATTGATAGCTGAATAGTGTACAAACACATCCGGACCTTCTTCGCGAGCCAAAAAGCCGTAACCTTTTGTCCCATTAAACCATTTTACTGTACCTTTTACACGTTCTGACATTTTACTTTCCTTTACTTTCTAAAAAATTTTTTCTTTGTGAAACAGCGTTGGTTTAGTAACGCTGACTACCACCACCACGTTGACCACGACCACGATCACGTTGTCCGCCCTGGTTTCCACCAAAGCCACCACCGCCACCGCGTTGTCCGCCGTAGCCGCCACGACCACCACCACGGTTTCCACCACCAAAATCTCGGCGTCCACCTTCTTCTTTTGGTCGGGCAATTGAGATACGCAGATCACGATCCCCCATTGTGTACCCATTGTATTGGCTGATTGCTGCATCAGCTTCTTCTTTGGTACTCATCTCAACAAAAGCGAATCCTTTTGACCTTCCGGTCTCACGATCCTTAATCACAGCAACCGAGGTCACAGTCCCAGCATTGGAGAAGAGGTCTTTGAGATCTTCTTCTGTCGTTGCGTAGGATAAATTCCCAACATACAATTTATTTTCCATTCTTCCTTGTATCCCTTACACCGGTTTACTACCGGCAAAAAAAATATACCACTGACATTCAGGTCCAGCGGCATTTGCTCACGAGCCTTACTTACAGGCAGCTAGAGTATATCACAATATTTCATTTTCCTGTCAAGGTTTTTGACAAAGTGTGTTGTAATAGATTGTTTTATGATATTCAACCTAACAAATATCTTAACTTTATGCCACTGGTTGCAGTAACTGTTGCACATTCACTAGACGTTTATACAGACCATCTTGCGCTAATAAAGTTTCATGATTGCCTTTTTCAACGATGCGTTTGCCTTCCAACACCACAATTTGGTCGGCATTTCGAATGGTGGATAAACGATGGGCAATCAAAATAACTGTTCTGCCAACCATTAAGCGTTCCAAAGCCTGCTGGATCAACAATTCAGTCTCTGTATCGACTGATGAGGTCGCTTCATCAAGAATCAGGATCGGAGCATCCTTCAGGATGGCTCTACCAATGGAAACGCGCTGTTTTTGCCCACCTGAGAGCTTTACCCCGCGTTCGCCGATCAATGTATCATAGCCATTCTGGAGTTGTAAGATAAATTCATGTGCATTGGCAGTTTTAGCAGCTGCAATCATTTCTTCTTCGCTGGCATCTGGTTTTCCAAATAATAGATTTTCACGGACGGTGCCATGGAAGAGGAAGACATCCTGTAAAACGATACTGATCTGACGTCGTAGGCTTTCCAACTCAATATTGCGAATATCATGGCCATCCAGCGTGATTCTCCCCTGACTTACATCGTAAAAACGGGGCAATAAACTCACCAGGGTGGACTTTCCCACACCAGTCGGTCCCACCAATGCGACAACACTTTTAGCTGGAATGTCCAGGTTAACCTCTTCGAGGATATTATCTCCTTCACTGTAATGAAAAGATACATTCTCAAACTTGATTTGACCGCGAACAGGTTCCTTTAATACGATGTCATCCGGTTGGTGCAAAGGTTCTGGTTCTTCTCTTAATAATTCAGAAACCCGATCAGAGGCAGCCAATGCCGTTTGAACAGATTCCCAGGCAACACTGAGATTGCGTACCGGTTGGTAAAACAAATCCAGATACAGGAAAAAAGCTACCAGATCCGCGATGGGTAACCCACCTTCAACAACCAACCGTCCCCCAAAATAAATCACCACCAGTGTGCCTAAAGAGGAGGTAAATTCCACAAAAGGATGGAATGTAGCCATCAATTTCAGCGCTTTTAACAAGGATTTGCGATAATGCTCTACCCGATTCCCAACTTTTTCTAATGCAACAGATTCCTGCGTAAAGGCTTTTATTTCTCGAATGCCAGAAATGTTGTCATTGAGAATGGCGTTCAATTCTCCCAGTTCTTTTTGGCGGAAAACAAATGCTGGGCGTACACGCGTTGCATAGAGCCTTAACGAAAAAATAATCAAAGGAATTGGCAGCATCGAGAACAATGTCAATTTCCAATTCAGGCTTATGAGAACTGCGCCAACACCAGCAAACGTCAATATATTTACAATCAATTCAGGAACGGCATGAGCGATGAGTTGTTCGTAAAGATCAGTATCATTAACAACCCGCGACATCATTTGACCGGTTTGTTTATCTTCATAAAATCTTAAATTTAGCTTTTGAAGGTGGTTGTAAACTAATTTTCGCAGGTCAGCAACCACTCCCCAACCGGCAATATGCGCCATATAAGAACGAACGAATTGGAGACCTGCCTTAACAAAATAAACCCCCAAGGCGATTAATGTCAGGGTTGTAATAGTATTAAAACTATCTGCCGTCAGATCCCCACTGGTGACGGTATTAATCAGCGATCTAACAATCCAGGGAATCAGTAGTTGAGCTCCCACCAATAAGATCATACTGACAATCGTCAAAACCAAAGGACCGGTGTAGCGACGAGCAAACTTGAGAACAAATGCTAATGATTTCATGTATATCCCTTAGTCCATCCCAGGTACCGATGTGATTATACTATCAAACCCAGCGATTTTAACAACCTTAATTTTCATCACAAAATCTGATTCTCTGATATGATTGCGTCCATTGGATGGTAAGAAAGCGTTACTTTGATGAAAAAAGGTTTGATTTTTGTTTTTGGTGCTTACGCATTATGGGGGTTTTTCCCAATTTACTTCAAATTCTTACAAGAAGCTCCTGCCATTCAAATTATGGCGCACAGAGTCTCCTGGTCATTTGTGTTCCTGATGATCCTGATCGCATTAAGAAAAGAATTTCCTAAAATCCTGAAATCGCTCAATAAAAAAATAATAATCACCTATGGCATTGCTGGCATCTTATTGGCCATTAATTGGTTAACCTATGTGTGGGGGGTCAATGCTGGTTTTGTGGTGGAGACAAGTTTAGGTTACTTTATCAACCCTCTCGTGAGTGTTGTTTTAGGCGTTGTTTTCCTAAAGGAAAGATTACGAAAACTTCAATGGATACCGGTAGTATTAGCAACCATCGGTGTGGTTTATTTAACCATCGAACATGGTTCGCTACCCTGGATTGCCCTGGTTCTGGCTTTTTCTTTTGGTACATATGGTTTGATCAAGAAAATTTCACCTTTGCCATCTATTCATGGATTGACCGTTGAAACTGGAGCAGTGTTCCTTCCAGCGATAATTTTCCTGATTCTGATGGAAGTGAACGGCACTGGTGCTTTCGGTCATGCCAGTCCTTCGACAACCTTCCTACTGATGTTATCCGGTATCATCACCGCCATTCCTCTGATATTGTTTGCCTCTGGTGTTCCTCTGGTGCCATTAACCACCATTGGTATTTTGCAATACATTGCCCCAACCATTCAATTCCTGATTGGTGTGTTTATTTACGATGAACCATTCAACACCAGCCAATTGATCGGTTTCAGCATTGTCTGGCTCGCCTTGATAATTTTTACCATTGAAGGATTATCAAATAATTATCAGAAAAAGCAATTCAATAAACCTGCAAAATCAGTTCTGGTAGATAATTAATACAAACTGCTTTTTATTAGAATAAGATGCCATGATTAAAATTGAAAAATTACAATTTGTTGATTCTGAAACCGTGAGTGAGATACAAAAACTATTCCCTCAATTAACAAAGTACAGTCCAATTCCAGATGAAAATGCCATTCAGGAAATTGTGAATTCAAACGCCTCCAGCATCTGGCTGGCAAAAGATGCGGCTGGAACTATTCTCGGTATGTTAAACCTGGCTATTTACCGCACCACCACCGGCATTCATGCCTGGATTGAAGATGTGGTTGTTGACCAACATGCTCGCAGACAAGGTATAGCTGCACTTTTAACCAAAGCAGCAATACAATTTGCGGCAGTAAATGGAGCGAAGGCCGTCAGTCTTACCTCACGACCTGAACGTGAAGCAGCCAATTTGCTATATCAAAAATTGGGGTTCGAACAGGTTGACACAAACCTATACCGCTTAAGATTAGATTAACGTTCCGTCTTTTGTTTAATCCATTTCTCAAAGCGTTTTTTCTCAATCCACTGTTCCAAATGGAAGAGTGCCGGGATTAGTTTGCCAATAGCAAAAAATATTCTGTAGACAGTTGAGGGATATATCGATTTTTTATCCTGCTCAATTCCCTTAACAATTGCGTTAGCCACTTGCTCTGCTGTTTGAGATGGCCATGGCGTCGGTGCTTTATGGTCTGAAGCTTCCTTGAAAAAGTTTGTTCGGGTTGCTATAGGATAAACCAATGCTAATTGGCTAGGATCATCTAATTCGAATCGATAAGCTTCTGCAAATCGATCAACTGCAGATTTTGTGGCTGCGTACAATGCGTAGCCCGGTAAGCCTAATTTTCCAATCGCGGAAGCTGTAATCACAACCTTAAAAGGTGAATTTCGATGAGTATTTTTCATCTTAATCGCGGTGTAAATAGGAGAATGAACATTTACCTGAAATATTTGATCGATATGCTCCCAATCTTCCTGTAATAATTGTTCGTAATAAGCATAACCAGCATTGGCAATGAAGATATCAATACCTCCCATCACAACATCAGCATGAGCAAATAACTGGTCCAGATTTTTTTGATCAGCGATATCACAGATGTAGGTCTCAATTTTGGCAGCTGAGCTTTGTAGTGAACTGACAACGTTTGTTAATGCCACGTCATTGCGATCAACAGCCAGGATTTGACAATCAAATTGACTCAGCTGATGGAGTAAAGCTTTTCCGATCCCTGAGGCTACGCCTGTGATAACTATCCGTTTGTTTTCTATCTGCATGAGTTTCTTTCTTTCATGTGAAAATCAGTAACATTCTCAACCCAATCCTAGTCGTTAGCCGAGCGCTCCTCTTTCCTTTTGACCTTTAATATAACGATTTTGGTGGAATGGTTGAAAGGTTCAGTGGGAACCGGCGGTTGGTTAACAATCGTTTCAGGATAACCAATTACATCTTGCGGAACAGGGATGATGGCCTCAATCGTCATGTAACGATCATCGCACAATTCCTCCAGTTGATCCATAAAACTTTGCCCACTCAGAAAAAGTGCGTTGTTGACCACCACCAAATATCCATCATGAGCAACCAATGGCCGGATTTTATTAACTAAGCGTGTGCTTTCGTGAACCAGATCCACCCTTCCAGCTGTAGTAGTAGAAAAAAATGGCGGATCGATAATCACACATTCAAACAATTTTTGTGCCTTTTTGAAGTTACCCACAACCTTATAAAAATCACCAACGATCAATTTCATCTTGTTGGTTGGAAAATTATTTAACTCACAGGATTTGTGTGCCACTTCTAAAAATTTTCGATTCAAATCCGTCTGTACAACTTTTTTTGCACCACCAGCTAATGCAGCTAAGCCAAGACTACCTGTATATGCGAATGTATTCAGGACGAGTTTACCAGCCATATTTTCCATCAACCAGGCTCGCAGATAACGGGTGTCCAAATAAAAACTGGAATCCTGGTTCATTTGCAGATTGATGGAATGATGAACTCCCAATTCCTGTATTTTATCTGTCAGTTGATCGCCAAATATCAACAATCCTTTTTTGGCTTCCTGATCCTGCGCTGATCTACATTTGTATAAAATCGATTGGACCGAGGGTAACCAAGCGATATACATTTGAGCCAATGCCGTGGCAGTATCAACATCTTCGTTTGCCTGACTGATGTTGTCACTGATAACCAAGGATTTCCCAAACAACTCTATCACCCAGCGGGGATCCCCTTCCAGGAAGCCATTAAATAATCGAATTGCGTTTGTATGTGATCCCTGCAACAAATCTTTTCGGTAAGTAAATGCCTTTTCTAATTTACTTTGTAAAAAAGCTACTTCTTTATCCATTTAATCAATTAATCCTGCTACTATAAATTATAGAGGAGTTTCCACATCTGATTGGTTTCTCAGGAGATGATAAGATTGTAATAATAGGATTCAATAACTAGTAAAATTATAGAAATGAGGTTATATGAGCTATCCTGTTTTGCAAAGAGAATTAACTGTCCATTTACACAATGGAAATTGGTACGTACGTCCCGTGGAAGACCAACGGGTACTAGGACCAGTTGATTATGGATGGTATCGCTATAACGCATATCCTGACAGCTTCACATTCGGCGAAGGGCTATTAGCCGGGAGCTCCATTCCCGGCTCGCGAAGGTTGGTATTTGCCAGCTGGAGCCCCCAATGGGATGGTTTTTACATTTCCAGCATGGGTGGTGCAGCTTATTCTTTCCACAATTTAGGTGTTAATTTTGTCGCATTACGCGGGCATTGCGAAGAACCAACCGTGGTAATACTGAATCACAAACAAGGTGAAATCTCGGTGCGACTGGAAAAAATCAATGTTGAATCCATTTGGACACGTTATGCTTCGGAAGATGGAGTTCCATTATACGGATTTTATGCCTTACAACAGGCAATATTTGATCGCTATGCCAGGGAATATCCTGAAAACCGTTTTCGAATTTTTGCAATTGGACCGGCATCAAAACAAACTAACGAAGGTATCCTAGGCTCAAATCCCATTCGTAAAGGTGCTTTATCACACGTAATCGATTGGGCTGGACGCGGTGGATTAGGCTCACGGCTCTTCCAATACCATAATGTGGTGGGGTGTATTTTTGGCGGTGAATGGGATGATCCGGACTTGCGTGACTCGGCTGAAATTGACCAATATTTTTTGGATCACTTCGGAAAAAAGACCATTCAAACCGACCTGGCAGTGACACAAAAATATCGTTATTTCCCCGAATTCGAAACTGGTGGTACTTTTGGCGTCAACATGCGCACCATGGATGATCGCATCATGAGTTTTAATTACCAATCCATATACAAATCGTCGGATGAACGATTAGCGCAGCATGAAAATTTTATTCTCAAGCATTATTTGAAGCAATTCAATGAGGAAACAATCGCCACTAAAAGTTTTCAACACTGTGGTGAACCTTGTGCCGTAGTTTGTAAAAAGATGAAGGATCAATACAAAAAAGATTACGAGCCTTATCATGCTTTAGGACCACAAGTGGGGGTATTTGATCAAAGAGCTGCAGAAATCCTGAATGATCATGCGGATGCAATGGGATTTGACGCTATTCAGCTGGGGGGAACAATCGCCTGGATTATGGAAATTTTGCATGATGAATTAATTCCAGCCCACGACTTCGGTTTTCCACCTATAAGTGAAATGAATTTTAATTTTGCAACCGATTCGGAACATTTTGATCTGGTAAAAGATTCACTAAAGAACGCGAATTATGCCAATGCAATCATAGATGCGATCTTATTTGACGAACGTTGTGATATATTCCGGCAAGGCATTCGTTCAGCTGCTCGTTTTCTGGATAAAAAATACAAGGTCAATACAACCGATCGCGCGGTGTTTATCCGTCATGGGGAAAGTGGTCATATGGTTCCGAACCAATACTGGACTCCCGGGATGCTCAGTCCAATGCCAGTGATGGGAAAATATTTCGTATTTTACAACAATGAATTCCTTCCTCCTTACGAATTAGGAAAGAAAAATGTTGAAAGAATGGTTTATGAATTTTTCAATGATAATAGCGGTATCTGCCGTTTTCATCGAAAATGGGCAGAATCAATAACGGATGAGATTCTTTGTGCACATTACGATCTGGAAGTGGATTACAAAGCCCATCAATTTCAACTGGCAAAAGAAATTTTCGAACGCGAAGAAATGAAGAGTTTGCCATGGAATAGTGAGAGAGTTATTGATATCGTGATCTCATTTTTAGAATACTGGCAAGCTCAAGAATTGAACCATCCTGAATTGAATGAATGGATTGAAAAATTTAAAGAAGATAAGCAAAAAACTGCATTAGCATTCTGGAAGGAAATTAAACGCGGGCAGGAAGATGCTTTCAAAGAAGGTGCTGCGATGATTCCCGAACAGCTTACACCCACCCAACAATCCAACAATAATAAAACAAAATAAGCAAAAGTCAGGTGAAATTTGTCCTATTTTGAAATCGGAATTTATGCCCCAATCCACAATGAAAATATCGGTACTCTCTGGCGATCAGCAAATCAGCTAGGAGCTGCTGGTATTTTCACCATCGGAAAATTACGACGAAATCAGACCAGTGATACTGCCAAAACACGGATGGAAATCCCATTTCGTAGTTATCCCACATGGGAAGATTTTCTACAACACCGCCCCATTGGAGCAAGGATTATTGGCATAGAGATCGGCGGTAAGAGTCTAGCCACATATCAACATCCGGAACAAGCACTCTACCTGCTTGGATCAGAAGCAAATGGTTTACCAAAACATATTCAGGAAGATTGTGATGATCTAATCAGCCTGGAATCAGTGCGTGATGCTTCTTATAATGTTGCTGTAACTGGCAGTATCGTTTTATACCATCGTTTCTTAACCAAATCAGGAGGCTAAATGAAGTGGATCGGTCAAACCCAGGTTCTATCTATCCGACCATACCAGCATGAAGATCGGGAAACGCTGTTCAAGATCGCCGCTGACACTGCTTTTTTCGGTAAACCAATTGAAAAGTATATGGAAGATCGACGGATCTTTCTGGATTCTTTTTATGCATATTACACAGATTATGAGCCAGAACATTGTTGGGTGGCCACAAACAAGGAAGAAGTCATCGGTTTTATAACTGGCTGTGTCAACACCCATCGGAAAAATCAGATCGTAAATAAAAAAATAAATCCAAAAGTAATTTTTCGTTTGATAACCGGATATTATAGGGTCGGTCCTAATACGCGCCAATACATCTGGAGAATGTTAAAAACGCAGAGAAAACATCTCCATCCAGCCGTAGACTTAGATGTATACCCTGCTCATTTGCACATTAATGTTTCTGAACAATGGCGAGGATATGGTATCGGAGTGCGGTTAATGAAGACCTATTTGGATCATTTGACGTATCTCAAAATCCCAGGCGTACATCTCGGTACTACCAGTGAAAATATCGTTGCCTGTAAATTATACGAAAAATTAGGTTTTCAATTACTCGATGAAAAACCAAGCATCATGTGGGAAGGTATTATCGATCATACCGTGCAAAACCGGGCATATGGTTTAGGCTTGGAACAAGTGTGATTTCAATTTGAATTTGCATATCTAAATATTCAATTGTGAACGTTCCTGAATGAGTTCAGCTACAATACTAACTGCTATTTCTTCCGGTGTTTCTGCCCCAATATTCAAACCGATGGGTGAATGCACCTTTGATAATTCCACCTCAGAAACCCCGTCTTCAACCAATGCTTCAAAAGTTAATTTGATTTTTCTTCTACTTCCTATCATTCCAACATAAGAAGCTGAAGTTCTGAGTGCCTGGTACAAAACAGATTTGTCAAACTGGTGACCACGCGTAACAATCACAATAAATGTTTGTTCATCAATATTCATTCCCTCGAAAACATGGTTAAAGTTTTCCAGAAGAATCCGTCTATCTATCGCAGGGAATCTCTCATCAGATATAAAATCCTCACGGTCATCGAGAACAATGGTTTGAAAACCAACCAATGATGTGAGTGGTGCTAATTTTTGGGCAATATGCCCCGCACCAACAATCAAAACCGTGCTGTGCTGCCCAATTGGTTCTATAAAAATTCTTGTTTCACCCGATTTTAGTATCTGAGGAATTTTCAAATCAATCTCGGAGAGATTTATTAGATTGCCATCAAAAGAAATTTCTTCCGGTATCTCATTAATGAAAACAACATCAGGAATCCAGCTGCCAATGATCTGTTGGTGTGGAGAAATGAAACACTTGAGAGGACTCCCTCGTCTGGCCTGGTCAGGCAAATAAGAAAACAACCAACCATATTTTTGTTCCATGATGGTTTGATGGATTTTCTCATACATCTCCAGCAATGCTGTATTTGTCGATGAAATTGGATCCACCAAAAGTGAGATCGAACCACCACAAATCATCTCTAAATTTGCCGCTTCTGCTTCGCTCAGAACAAAATCCAAAATTACGGAATTTTGACCTTCCATCAATTGAGGAAACTTTTCATGTAAGCCTTCTTCTAACCTTCCACCTCCAATGGTTCCGATCTGACGTCGAGTAGAAGTAATCGCCATTCTCGCACCAGTCCCTCTGGGTGAAGAACCATGTTGTGAAATGATGGTTGACAATAATACCGAATTGCCATTTTGAAGAATTTCATTTAAAGCCGTAAAGAAGTCTGTTTTCATTATTTCTGTCATCCTGTTCTTATTCCGGAACTTCACATTGCTAACTTTTATTGTAATTGATAAGTTGATTGTTATTAAAGAGCAAAATTATTATCACGATTTTTCGATATTGAAATGAGAAATCTATTATATAATTTAGGTTCTTTAAAAGATTAGAGTGTAAAAAGGAATAGGAAAATGATACCTGCCCCTAAATATCCTTATCCATTTATTGATCATGTCATCATTTCAGAAGAAGATATCCATGAGCGCGTAAGAACCCTTGGTGCTCAAATTAGCGAAGATTACAAAGATTCCGAAAAAATTTTACTGTTAGGCCTTCTGCGTGGAAGTGTCATGTTTATCACCGATTTAATGCGCCAAATCCAAAGACCACTCACCATTGATTTCATGTCAGTGTCTTCATATTCTGGCACTTCTTCCAGTGGTTTTGTTCGCATTGATTCTGATCACAAGTCAAATATTCATGGTTGGGACGTGATCCTGATTGATGATATTGTGGATACAGGCTATACCATCCACACCGTTCGAAAATTATTAATCGATCGCCAACCAAATAGTCTCAAAACCTGTGCCTTGTTAGATAAAGTTGAACGACACAAAATTGACATTCAAATTGATTATCTTGGCTTTGCAATCCCGGATTATTTTGTAGTTGGTTATGGTCTTGACCTGGATGAGAAAGGTCGCAACTTGCCGTATATTGCCTCAGTGGATTTGAAACGTTATCAGGAACTTTATGGGGATTTAAATTAAAAAGAGGTTATTCTGCTCTTCATTTTTGAATGAATAAATTGTAAAAACCTCTTCAATTATCGGAGAGGTTTTTCACTCATCCAACTATTTTTTTTAAAACATCCGCTGTCCATTGAATCACTTCTTCGCGGATCAATTGATCGTAAGACAAGCGAGATGAAGGAACTTGGATATTTTTATCAAAATATTTTCCTGTTACCCCTTCAACATTTGGGGAAGTTGCTAAATAAACAGGTGTCTCTACCCCTTTGGCAACATCCTCTCCAGTCATATTAAAGCCTTCAACCAACATCTTGGTTGTAATTACACCAGGATGCAAAGCATTTACTGTAACACCCTGATCCATTAATTCATCCGCTAAATAGTAGGTGTAATAAATTAACATCAATTTCGAGTCAGCGTATGCTTTATAAGTATCAAGATTATTAGCGTTTTGTTTTGTGAATTGATTGAGCTCAATTCTTCCACGTTTGTGAGCGATGGAAGAAACATTAATAATTCGAGATGGCTTACTCTTAATTAATAAATCTAGAAGATCATTGGTTAGTACATAAGCGGCCAGATAATTTACAGCAATATTAAGTTCAAAACCATCCTGACTGACGGATTTATTTGTGCTATAAACACCAGCGTTGTTGATCAGAACATCTAATTCTTTGAAATTTTCTAAAATGGTTTCAGCCATTTTCTTAACATTCGCCAATGCAGAAAAATCAGCCGTAATTGTATCTAATTCAGCTTGCGGATAGTGACTGAGAATCTCAGCTTTCGTTTGAAAAACCTTCTTCTCATCACGGCCATGAAGAATGATATGATTTCCCTCAACCGCTAATTTTTTTGCTGTTTCTTTTCCTATACCATCTGTAGCACCAGTAATTAAGATGGTTTTTTTCATTCAATAAACCTCACTCCACATTTCTATAAGTATAACAAATACGATCATAAATTCAATTAACCCTATAAGAATCAAAGATTTTCAGCGTGTGACCGATTAATTGGTTTAAGGTGTTGCAGAGAGGGTTGCAGACGGTGACGGTGAACTGGTAAATAATGGTGTGTTTGAACTGGTTGGTGATGGAGTGGCTGTAAGCTGGAAGACATAAATCTTCGGCACCCAGCCTTCCCGTCCTTCCTCATCAAGAATCTTTACCCACAAGATATTCTCGAATAATTCTTCTTGCAGCAGTACTGTGATTAATTGATTTGACCTTAGTGTGCCAATGATTGGTCCACCTGGATTTTGATAAATACGCATCGCTGGGACACTGGTTGAAAACACTCTCGCCTGAGCGGGAGTAAATGTGGGGGTGATGGTAGCAGTAGGCAAAAAGGTTGCAGTATTCGTGACGGTGTTGGTGGCAGTTACAGTTTGTGTAAATGTAGCTGTGGGCGAAGGTCCTGGTGTATTTGTATTGGTGGAAGTAGGTGTATTGGTTGGCGTAGGTGGAATCAGAGGATCAAGACGCTCCGCGAAGATTTGATTAACTCGTAAGGAAACTGGTTGGTTCAGCGCCTGCACCACATTTTCCTGCAAGGCAATCACCTGTTCGTAACGCAAAGAAGTATTCGTTCGAATCGTCATTTCAATGTTAATCGATTCTTCTTCCTGACTGGTAGTAAACTCCACCAGCTCGGCGTTGTTTATTTTTCCGACCTGTTCATCAAGGACTTCATTAATTCTGCGATATTCTGATGCCTGCTGTACAAATTCGATACTGAAATACGTCAAGGGAATTAATAAAATGAAAATTAGAAAGGCTGATAATTGCAAACTTGGGGGCAATTTCCGGTTGTTTTCTAATGGATAAGGATTGAAACCTCGCAAAAAGAATACAATAGCAGCAGCAAATGCAATTGTGACCGCGTTGGTGACAAACAATAACAAAGCACCTCCTGCCACATCTGCTCTCATCAAGGCTATCCCAATCCCTACCGTGCACAATGGTGGCATGAGGGCTGTTGCAATAGCCACCCCTGGCAGGGCTGCAGATAATCGAGCTTCGGTGAGTGAATAAGCAGCAGCTAAACCTCCAGCCAAAGCAATCATTAAGTCAATTGGGCTGGGATGCGTTCTGGAAGTTATCTCCACAGGTAATTCATGAAACGAAACAAATGGTAGATAAGAATTGATGAAAGTAAACAAGGCTGAAAGACCAATTGCTAGTAGAGCACCCCGCAGTAAAGCAGATAAACCCGATTTCAATAACGGGCGCCGACCGATGATGGATGCCAAACCAATACCAATGATAGGAGACATTAAAGGTGCAACCAACATAGCGCCAATGATCACAGCTGGAGAATTGGTTATTAAGCCCAGGGTTGCGATGCTTGTCGAAAGAACCACAAGTAAAAAATAATCAAATTTTGGAGAAGAAGAATCCGTAATTTCAGAAATGATTTCCCGTCTTTGATCATACGGAATCTTTCTGACTGGGGATTTAAAATTTTTAATAAAGTCTGCCAATCTATCCATCATGTCATTTATTATTTTTCTTGTTGCCAGATTCGAACACGATTTCGACCTAATTGTTTTGCATCATACAAAGCTTTATCGCTCTGATCAATCAGCTGGTCTAAAGACACTGTTGTAAATTTAAAACAGGAAACTCCTAAACTAATAGTGATGAATGTTTGTGCTGTTATCAGTAAAAATGGATATTCTGCTGTCACCTCTCGTAATCGTTCTGCTACTTGAGTTGCATCTCCTAAATTTGTTTCCGGTAATAAAATAATGAATTCCTCACCGCCAAAGCGACCAAAAATGTCCGATTCGCGTAACTCAGATTGAATTCTATGAACAAATTGCACCAATACCTGATCACCAGCCAGATGCCCAAAGCGATCATTTATATTCTTAAAATGATCAAGATCAATCATAATCACGGATAATGGATCTTGATACCGTTTGCTTCTCGCGAACTCTTTTTGTGCCAATTCATAGAAATACCTGCGATTAAATATACCGGTCAAGGTATCCGTTAAAGCCATTTGTTGGGTTTGCTCAAACAATCTGGCATTTTCGATAACAATAGCTGCGCTGTTGGCAAAACTTAATGCCAGATTTGCATCTTCTTCCGAATAGGCTGCTGGTTGGTGGCTATCAAGGGTTAACAACCCAACAAAATTGTCATGTCTGAATAACGGGACACCCATCCATCCACGTACATTGTCGGCTCCACCCCAATGGTTGAATCTGGAATCAGTATGTGCATCTTCCAGAACAATCGGAGCTTTATTGATTTGGATCTCTCTCAATAAAAGATCTGTTGCCGGAAAGGTCTTATTGATTAAGCGAGCAGTGTGCTCAAATCCACGTGCTGCAACCACTTTTAACCGATCCTGTTCCTTTAAAAATAAGGTTGCGCTATCATAATTGAGCACAGTTTTCAAAGACACCAAAATTCTACGTAAAACCTGTGATAAATCCAATTCAGAAGACATTTCTTCTAAAGCTTGTTTTAATGCTTGTGCTTGTAGCATTGCCTTCTCAGCTTCTAATTCAGTTGTTACTTGGGCAGTAACATCAGAAATAAAACCTTCAATTACGATTAATTCACCTTCATCGCTAAAAATTCCCTGTCCTTTTTCCCATACCCACTTTTCTTGTCCGTTGATGGTAGCGATCCGATACCGCATTTCAAATTCATGTCTTTGTTGTAAAGCATTCTGAATGGTGTCCCATACATAGTGGCGATCATCAGCGTGGATTAGGTTCGCGTAAGAGATTTTTCGATTATTAATCAAATCTTCATTCGGATATCCTGTTAACTCCTCAACACCAGCACTTACAAACTGCATTGTCCAATCCACATCGTTATTGCAACGATATGCCATGCCAGGAAGGTTTTCAAATAAGGTTGATAATTGGCGTTGTTTTTCTATCAACGCGAATTCAACTTTCCTTTGTTCATCAATATCGATCAGAATAATAAGGATATATTGATCAGAAATTTTTAGCAAATCAATTTGAGTCCACTTTTTGATTTTGCCGCCAAAGAAATCAAATTGAATTTCCAGTTCTTCATCTATCCCATTCTCAAAACAATTTTTCAATTTCTGTTCGATCTCTGGAAATTCTTTAAAAACTTCGTCTACATTCCTGCCAATTTTTTCCTGAATAGAATCAGCTGAAAGAGCCTGGATTGCTGGATTGGAATTTTCTAATATAAAAGCTCCATCATCTGTTCTTTTCCATACCATAGCAGGATACTTTATCGCAGAAAAAGCACGTAAGAAGAATTCATCTTTAGGTTCATTTTCATTTACGTCAATCTTCTTTGATTTTCCTTGATTGATAATCAATACACCTAAAATTTCCTCTTGTACATCTCGTATCGGAATAACAACAAATTGATTTGAAAGATTATCCCGGTTATCCCCAGGTCCATTCAAATAAAAGGAGCTTCTTTTTCCTGAAAAGCCAATCCTCAACTGGGTTTCCAGGATTTCCCAATCAGCTTGATTTTGGAAATAATCTATTATATTTGTGCTAATTGATAATGGTTCGTGTGAGCGTTTAATTGCAAAGAGATTGGCTGCATTGTTAAAAGCACGTATTTGAAAATCCATATCGACAAATATAAAAGCATCATCCAGATGATTCAGAATTAATTCGGTTACATTCCTGGAACTTTTATTCGATTTCCATGGATCAGTTAATAATAAAAACCATTGATCACCACTTTGCTTTACAAAACTCAAACGAAAACTATTTTTAGTTTCTTTATTTGGAATTTGAAGATGGACAATATGAGTTTTTCCACTTGTATCAGGAAAAATTGATTTTATTTCATCCCAATCAGGAAACCATTGTTGAATTAAAATACTTGATAATTTTTCTTTTTCTACACCAAATAACTCAGCTACTACACGATTACCAAAAACAATCGTTCCCTCCCCATTCAAAATTACAATTTTGTCAGAAATCAAATCAAAGAATGGCTGAATCGATTGAAACACCTCATCCAGGAAAAAATCTTGAGTATCTCCCATTAAAAATATTATATATGAAAATGAAGTCGAAGGTTTAATAAAAAATTATTATCCTTCACTAACCTTTCGTTAAAGAAAAAAGCACAGTCGGATTAAGAACTGTGCTATAAAAAGGAGGGTCAGAAAGGTTTACTTTTCCAGATTTTTAAATTCTCCTTCAATATAAGGTGGTTTCTTGGGCATCAATATCCACAAGATAACATAAACCAAAATCCCATTTCCACCAAAAAAGAACAGCAAAACAAATATTAATCTTACAATCACAAGATCTAAATCAAGATAATCAGCTAATCCTGTACAAACACCTGCAATCATTTGTCCATTTGGATTTCGATAAAGTTTTTTAGTTGCCATTTTATTTACTCCTTCACAAATATATACGGAAAACTCTTTTAAAAAGTTGCAATAACAACCACGAAATAAATGAAAAATCAAATCATTATTTAATTGACTTTGACCTCTATCAACATTAAACTTGAAAGCAGTACATCATTTTGCTTCAATCCGGAGGGTCTTATGCAAAAAGGAAAACTTACCCGTTACATGATGTTCGGATTACTTTACTTCACACAGGGCACGATTTTAAGTTACTTTACCGCATTGAACGCCTTGTACTTGTTAGAATACGGAATTGATATGACCCGCATCGGAATTATGGGTACTATTGCATTAATTCCATTTGTACTTAAAGTTTTCCTTGGAATGTTAAGCGATAAAGTAAATGTATTTGGCTTGGGTCACCGAAAGCCATATATTGTGATTGGATTGATCGTGCAAACCTTGTGTCTTTTATTAGTTCCTTTAATCAATCCGGGAACTACTTTTTGGCTTTATGTAGCAATTGCATTCATTTTGCAATTAGGAATGGCTTTGTACGATACCTGTACCGATGGGCTTGCGTTGGATACCACCCCCATCTCGGAAAAAGGAACGATTCAGGGATTTATGGTCGGAGGTAGAGCTGTCGGTGTCATTGTAACTGCTTCATTGGTCGGTTTATTGGCACAAAATGTTTCCTGGAGCGCTGTGTTTTGGTGCCTGGCTCTACTTACTTTGCCACCATTTTTCTTCCTTCGAACTGTACGCGAACCCGAAAGAGTGCAGGAACGATCATTTGATTGGAAAGCTTTTTCAGCTTTTAAACAAATGCCTGTTATCGCATTAGCAATCATTGGTTTCATATTCTTTCTCATCATTATTGGCACCAATCAAATCGTAAATCCATACCTTCAGGAGACCTTCAACATCAATCTCAGCACAGCAGGGTTCTTTACAACCATCTGGGGTGTAGGTGTGGTTTTAGGCAGCATAACTGGTGGTTGGCTGATTAATAAATTAGGAAATCGCAATGCTGTTCTCATCGCGATTGGTGTGGCATTGGTTTCAATCCTCGCATTGTCTGCGATCAACCAACTACTCATCGCGTGGTTCCTGGTAGCCTTATTTGGAATATGTTATGGAACCTATCAAACGGTCTATTTCGCTTTAGCGATGGAATATACTGACCCGCGTATTGCTGCGACAATGTTCTCAATCCTGATGGCAGTGACCAATATCGGCCAAGGAATCGGCTTGGGTTTAACTGGATTCTTTGTAGATTCATTCGGATTTAAGCTGACATTTATCATCATGGCTTTGCTAAATTTTGCTGTTCTTCCATTCTTACCGCTGATTTTTGGAAGGAAAGCATCAAAAGCACCATTGCCGGCTTAAAAAACTCAAAAGAATCTAACGGTCAGTGAGTCACCATTTTCAAGATCTTTGATTCTATAAATTTCAAGTTTTGTGAAGTCCACGTCTAAGAAATTTGGAATAAATTAATATTCTTGGGATTTCACTTTCCATGAACGATTTTTGCTGTATAGGACATCGCTTGATAAAGCGGGACTTCAGATAAATATTCACCTGTTTCAAAATTAACATACCCACCACTATAGATTTCTTCTATATTCAAATCCATCGAATCCAATAATAATTTCAAATCAGCTGGTGAGTAACAACGCAGGTGTTGCGAAATTTTTTTCGTTGGTTGGTTTTTATGCCACCAGGTATCTACCAAACAACAATTCTCAGCATCAAATTCGTACCTTCGAAGAATCTCCCCCATTTGATTAGTGATACCAGCCGCTTTAGCTGCCCAAAACCAGGGTGTATAAACCTCAATCAACGCAGCACCTTCGGGTGATAGCCAATCAGAAATGTTTCTCAACAATCGTTTTTGATCCTCATCGCTTCCTACACCAAATCCATCCCAATAAACTATTAAATCAAATTTTTCTGATAGTTTTACCGAATAAAAATCAGCTGTGAGGACTGTTAAATTCTCAAGCGAATTGTAAGCTTTAATTTTTTCCATGTGTTCTGTAAATTGTGGTTCGATTTCCAACGCTATAACGAAATAACCTTTTTGAGCCATCGCTACCGAGAACTGACCACCGCCAGCCCCTAATTCGAGAATCGTTCGAACTCGATGATTTGAAGTTCTCTCGACCCAATCAACTTTCGTATAATCCAGTTCACCCACTTCACGAAGGTAAATATTAGACCATTTGTTTTGTAAGTAGTAAAAATCAGAATCAGTCATTAAAGATTCCTATCTAAGTTCTTATTAAGTTCAGGTCTATATCATTACATTTTGTTCAGGCACTAACAACGCAAATTCAATCAAAGGTTGATACCCTAACCGACCAAATAAATCATACTCACGTGTCATTTTGGAAGGAACCAAAATCGCCGTACTCTTGCCTGCTTTTAATGCAATTTTGTGCATTTCCTGCATTAATGCTGTACTTATTCCTTTCCGGCGAAAATCCGGATGAGTAAAAATATCAGAGATATAAACAAAGCTTCCATCCAACAATACCATTTCAGCTTTCGCGCAGATTTTTCCTTTATAAAACGCCATAAAATGTTGAATTACCTGGTCTTCAAGGCCAATCGTACTGCAGGGATAATCCGGTTCAATTGAATTTACCAAGGAGACATCCTGCATATTTAGAATAGGTTTAATTTCCACTACTGACGGTATTGTTTGTTTTTCTTTTATTGACAACTTTTTGCTCATGATAATATTCGTCCAGGCATGTAAGTAGCCATACCCTCGATAAGCTGGTATTAATTGAGCAAGTTTGTCAGAAACAATATTAAGTACGTATTCCTCTGGTTTATCTTGTAGAAACTTGTTAATCTCACTTTTAACATGACTTGGTGGATTCGCACCCGTAAAAAACTCTAACTGGTAATTGAATTGTCGCGGCCATGGCTGAACTAATAATTGTGGGTATTGGATTGCCAAAACCTCATCCATCTTGGTAATGTTGGCTTTATTTTCTGTTTGGAATTTGTGACTAATCGCTTGTAAATAAGCTGCTACCCCAGGTTGTATATTCATCAGTTTTTCCTAATCTGGATACTTTATGTTTTTCAAATATTTCCAACCCCAGTAATGACGTCGAATGACATCATGATTCACTTCATCTGTTTTTTCCTCACTCCAAAAATTTTCATGCGGCAATCCATCCACCTCGACTTTCACGCGATAAACATAATATTTGCTACGCAATCCGGGATATGATCTGGATGTGCGATATCTTATAAAGGGTTTGTATTCCTTTATGAGGATTGTTATGTTTTTACGAGAAACACTTAATTCCTCCTCCAAACATCGCACAGCCGCATCAAAGCAATTCTCTCCAATTTTCATCTTTTCACTGGGAGGTAGATTCCTTTTTCTTTTTCGCAAATCATTCATTTCCTGTTCCAATTCAACTAAAATTGAATTTTCACGGAAAATGAGAACCTGCACCGCATGGATTACTCGCAGTGGTGGATTCAATTGAATCGAACAATCACCGGTAGCAAGTTCAGTCAATAAATTTTGGATTGACTTTGCACTCCCACAATCCCATTTACTTAAATCAATTCCCTGATTTTGTAACCATAACTGAAGTTCTTTTTCGGAAGAAAACGCACCATAATTTTTTGAGGTTTTCATAAGTAATTATTTAAATTTTTATTGGAAAAAACACTTATTAGATTCGATAAAAATTTTTATACTTGTATTTTACAGGAAATTTAGTTTCTAATTACATAGCTACTATGGTTGATCTTTTTATCAAATAAGTAGATAATCAAAGTAATAACATCGTTTTATGGAGCAACATGAAGAAGTCAAACTTACTCCCTGGCGATAATCGCAACGCAATCCGCTTAAATTGGAAGAGACCTCTTTATATACTCTCTCCAATCAAGAAACCCGCCCAGGCAATTAATGTGAGTGCTACCGGAATATTAATCACAACCCAATATGATGACATATTCAAATTAGGGGAAGAGGTAACACTTTCTATTCCGCACGCCATAACAAAGGTCACAATCACCGTAAAAGGGAAAATTGTACGAATGACACATCACAATGAATGGCTTCAAATTGGGATAGATCTATTAAATTAGATAAAAAAATACTATGCTTCCTGCATATTTTCCCAGGGATAAATTTCTGTTCCTTTGGCTGCATTACGTATATCCGGGTCATCTGAATAAAATCCACGTTTACCGGGGGGTAATAATTTTGCAATGTTAATCATGATATCGTGTCCAATTTCATCTAATTTTTCACGATCGGTACGACTGTGTGCATCAATTTCATAAGGACCAAATGGTTTTCCAATTCTTGCGATAACTTTTGGACGTTGTAATTTTCGAATTTTTGCAAAAAAAGTGTCGAAGCCATCCAATCCAATGGGAAGAATTGAAGCTCCGGTTCTGGCTGCTAAAAATGCCACACCAGGTCGTGCTGGCCGAAGGACATTCGCCCAACTTCCCCCTTCCGGAAAAATACCTAATATTCCATTTTGGGCAAGAACCGTTTCGGATATAACAAATGTATCTCTGGAAACCGAACCTCGAAAGACCGGGATAATTCCCCACAAATGGCGTAACCACTCCACTGTTCCAGGAGCATTGGGGGTTCGTGTTCCACCTAAAAATTCCAGTTTCCAGGAAAGTAGCTTAATTAATGCCAACGGGTCTAAGAAGCTAAAATGATTTCCAACCACAAGCAATGGCCCCTTTTGGGGTAAATTTTCTTTTCCAATAATTTCAAAATCCCCTAAAATTGCAAAAGCAAAATTAATTAATGTTCTAAGGACCGTTCTGACAACTTTCCTTCTTGGATATGGATATTTCTTTTTATCAATCTTCATTCACAAACCTCAACACCAAACGAAATCAAAAAAGGCAAGGTAATTTTAAATTTTAATAAATTATAGCCTAAAACATGCTCTGTCACCCTGAAATTCTTTATAAACCGATTGTGTTCGTACACACAAAATCTTATATAATTAAAATAGGATTGAAAGTGATTTGTTGGTGAGACTGTTACCAAATTGATAATTACTAACCTGTTTACAGATTCGATTCCAACAGATAGTTAGTGATTGGAGGTCTAAATGTTACAAATCAGCTTGAACCAGGAGGAATTGGTTACTCTGAAAGATGTACTCCAATGTTGCTTATCAGAATTAAGATCTGAAATTCATCACACGGATGACATAGACTTTAAGGATATGTTGAAGGTCCGTAAACATGTTCTGGAAAAAATTCTTTCTGAATTAATGGTGGATGATGAAGTTTCTGAACCAAATTGCTAATAGTTCTCACCACCAACACCAAAGACAATTTGACCAATAAGATAACAATAGGCCAGGAAATATAATGATTCGATGCCCTTGGGCTACCGGTGAATTGATGATTGCATATCACGATGATGAATGGGGTGTACCACTTCATGATGATCAACAATTATTCGAATTCATAATTCTTGAAGGGGCACAGGCAGGGTTAAGCTGGAACACAATTCTCAACAAACGCGCTGCTTATCGAAATGCTTTTGACAATTTTAACCCGTTGAAAGTAGCAAATTTCGGGAAGAATGAAGTTGAGGCATTGATAACTGATTATTCCATTGTTAGAAACAGGAGAAAAATCGAGTCTGCTATCAAAAATGCCAAAGTATTTTTATCAATACAGGAAGAATTCGGTAGTTTCGACAGTTATATCTGGCGTTTTGTAGATGGAAATCCTATAAATAACCAGTTTATCAGTTTGGCGGAAATACCTGCGGAGACCGACCTATCAAGAGCTATCAGCAAAGATTTGAAAAAACGTGGTATGAGTTTTGTTGGTCCGACCATTATATACGCTTTTATGCAAGCCGTCGGGATCGTCAATGATCATTTGATGGATTGCTTTAGATATTCTGAAATAAAAAACAACTGAGGGAAAACAAATGAGCACATTAGTAGGAAAAGTTGAAGGAATATATTACACTTCCGGACCAGAAAACATTTCAATTCCAGTAAATGAAATCGAGTTTTCATTTGAAGGGTTGCAAGGTGATAAACATTTTGGTTTGACCGCCCTTGCTCTAACAAAACATCCTGAATACAAAGAAAAAATAGAGGTTAGAAACGCCAGACAAATCTCTATTTTGTCTGTTGAAGAATTGTCATCCATCGCAGTCGAGATCGGAGTACCAGAGATAAAAGCTGAATGGTTATTTCCAAACCTACTCGTTTCTGGCATACCACATCTGACCCAACTACCCCCTGGAACCATGTTTTATTTCGATGGTGGTTTGATCATCTACAATGGAGGACAAAATTTCCCGTGCAAAATAGTAAAAGATGTCATTTTGGAAAAATATCCACATGTAGAAGAAATCGGTAAAAAGTTTTTAAAGGCAGCTTGGGAAAAGCGAGGATTATTAGGTTGGGTCGAACACCCGAAAAAATTGGTAATTGGAAGCTCATTCGAGGTTGATTTACCGCCTTTATGGAAGAACCTGTGGGATTAAATTGATGGTCGGATTTATCCATCCTGATCCAATTCCCGAAGGTTATTCACAACAACAATTTTGTTTTCAAATTCTTCATCCACGTTATGTAACGTTGGACTACAAAGCTTTGATGAGTAGCAAAGATTTTTTAAGAAGATGGAGCCAAAGTGAGTGGCCTACCGATGATTTTTCTTTGGAAGAAAATTTGGAAGATCTTTCCTGGCATTATGAAGAACAAGTGGACAAAATTGCTTTCACATACACTGTTCTGGATCATAACCAAAGCAACTGTTTAGGATGCATATATATCAAGCCCACTACATCCATAAAAGGTTTGCAGCCGAATGAACTTACGTTGCTCGTACCTTTTTCTCACTTTTGTTCTTTCTGGGTAGTTGATACAATAAGGGGTACACCGTTGGAACAGATCATTTTTTCTGGTTTGATTAATTGGTTGTATACTGAATGGCAATTTCCAGGTATTTTTTTTACCAGCAATCCTTTCATACCAGAGATAGAAGACCTGTACCAAAAAAATGGATTGCAACTCTTTTTAAATTTAGAAGGACCAAACCGTTACCAACATTGTTGGAAACTAAAACAAGGAACATCGAATGGACTTTGAAGTTTTAAAACGATATTTATTCAATTTACCGGAATCACGATTAGAATTTCCACAAGGACCGGACACTTTGGTTTATAAAATCATGGGAAAAGCTTTTGCTTATGTCTCCTGGCAATCTGATCCAATATTTATCAGTATACGCTGTGATCCACAAAAAGCGATCCAACTCAGAAATCAATATCCCGGTATTATGCCTGGCTCGCATGGAAATCGTGCTCACTTCAACTCATTATATTTAAATAATAACTACATATCTGACGAACTATTTCTGCAATTGGTAGACGATGCCTACCATCAAACAATTGCCGAATTACCTGGTTTTTTACGTCGTAGAATTTTGAAGAAATTAGAAAAATTGAAAGAAAACCCGGAGGTTTGATATTTTCCACTTATTTGCCTGAAGAAGTGGAGGACAAGAATTTTATGAAGACCAATAAACCCACTTACCGGGATCATGTTTTTGAAGTTGTCAAAAGAATTCCTCATGGAAAAGTAGCTAGCTACGGGCAAATTGCTAAACTGATACCAGGATGTACCGCCAGAATGGTTGGATATGCGCTGGCTTCACTGCCAAACAATTCCGATGTGCCCTGGCAACGAGTGATCAATTTCAAAGGAAAAATTAGCCCACATGAAGCAGGTTTTGGCTCGGCGATGCAACGTGCACTGCTTGAACAGGAAGATATAATTTTTGATCAGGAAAATCAAATTGATTTTGAATTATTTGGCTGGGATCCATCAGAAATATAGGATTTTCAATAACCCAGTGATATTTTGAGATTTTAATGATGAAAAATACAAAATTATTAATTGGCATTGAAATACTGGCATTCTTCATTACTTATATTCTGGCAAAAACTATGCTGAATCATGAGTATCTGTTTGGTTGGGCAACCCATAATTGGGAATTTTATTTAATTTTATGCGCAATCGCCTTGTTCTTGCTCGTGTTCAAAAAAAGCATCATTTCCATTTCGATGATGATTGGTATAACAATTGGGATTTTTGTAGGGAATTTTCTAGGTCATTCCATAAAAGATTCAAATGAACAGTTAATCATCGAGGGTATGGAAGCAGAACAAGTGTATCGCTTGCAACATCACCCCGGGTTCGAAATCTGGATAGGTACCATTCTTTTCGCAATTGTTGTCGGAATAGTCGTACAATTTTTTTGTCAAAGATCCAAAAACAGAGTCTGATTGATTCTTAGCTCAAATTTCTATATACTAATCATAAAGGATGGAGGGCCTTTATGAGGGAAAATGTTTTTAACGAGCCTATGCGCGGTAATAGCCCATATATGGTATATCAGGCTATTCATTTCGATGTTTCAGAAAAATATTTTTCAACAACTGAAAATACCAGCCTGCTTCAAACAATCAAAGATCGAATAATCAAAAAGGATAAACTTAACACCTCACCATCTAGAACATCAGACAAATAGAACCCTCCTTAAATAATTCGTAAAGGAAATCATCGAATGAATCTAAATGAAATTACTGAGGTGAAGATTGAAATTTATCTTCCTACAGAAAATCTGGAAGAGATGAGAATTGCGCTAACACAAGCAAAAGCAGGAATTGTGGGGAATTATGACAACGTTTTTGCCATCACTGAGGTTACTGGACACTGGAGACCATTGGAAGGGGCAAATCCTTATTTGGGACAGATTGGAAAATTAGAAACAGCTACAGAAATTAAGATTGAATTGAATTGTGAGGTTCAATATGTCGCAGGTGTATTAAGGGCTATTCGATCAGCCCATCCATATGAAGAGCCTTTGATTCGAGTACTTCCAATTTTGAACCAGTTTTTTGAATAATTATGGATATCCGACATGAATGAAGATTTAATGAGAAAAAGGAAAAAATAAAAAGCGATGTTGCGTTCACAATTACTGGATACATTAACTACTTACATACTTGCCAAAGAGGGTGATCATCCAATACGGGTTGCCATAGATGGCATTGATAACGCAGGAAAATCAAAATTAGCAAAAGAATTAAATTTCCCTTTAAGAAAAAGTCGCCGCCAGGTAATATCCGTGTCCATCGATGGATTCCACCATCCCCAAAAAATTCGATATCGTAGAGGTGAATATTCACCCGAAGGGTATTATTACGATTCATTTAATCATGACAAAGTGATTTCTGATGTCCTTCAGCCATTGAGCCCACAAGGAAATCGCCAGTTCCGAAGGAAAATTTTTGACTACACAGTAGATAAAATTGTAGACAGCCCTTGGGAGACGGCAGAAGACAATGCAATTCTGTTGTTCGACGGTGTTTTTCTACAACGGCAGGAGTTTGATCCATTTTGGGATATCAAAATTTTTGTCGATATTGATCAGGATGTCAGCCTAGACCGCGCTATCAAACGTGATTTATATTATTACCACTCCATAGAAGTCATCGAGCGAAAGTATCACCAACGATATTTTCCTGCCCATAAAATCTATTTTGACCGCTGCCATCCCAAGCAATGTGCAGATATCATTGTAGATAACAACGACTGGCAAAATCCGATTATTACTTTTCAGCGGGCAGTTGCTGGGTAAAATCTTGCTATTATTTTCTTTCGGTGTACCTAATAAAAACATCTCTTCTATAAAATTAGGTAAAATGAATGATCGATCATTCAAAAAAATTTCAATCGGATGTCAAAAAAATGACCCAACCCAATAAAAATAATTGGTTTTATCTCATATTGTTATGTGTTTTATTAATTTCTACATCCTGTACCATTCCTCTGTTAAAAAATGACACTGAAATTGCCATTACGAGTCAACCACCCGTGATTGAGTCGGTGGATATTTCCCCATTCCAGAGTATAGGCTGTATGTGGCAAACCGAAAATTATGCTACCTGTCCCGCAGAAAGCATTCCAAAAAAGATGGGTTGCGATACGTTAACTACGCCAAATGATTATTTGAATCTCATTGATGCAAACAGTCAGTTTGTGAATTGCAGTTATGCCCCGCTTTTACAAAATCCTCCCGATGAAACTGAATCCAAAGGTTTATACAATTCCGGTTGTTCAACGACTGTCTATCAACGGCTTTTAGCTTATAAAGATGGCGACTATCTACTCATCCGAGATCTCGAAGATTTAAAGTATTACTTTTCCCCCATCGATAGCCAGGAAAAAGCATTAGGTTACGCAATTGCAGCAACGGGTTATACGCCACTATTCAGTTTTGACCAAATGGAAAATTATCGCATTCTTGTGGACGAATTAGAACCAACTCAACTTAAATCTTCATCTGAAAGTTATGAAATTAATCTTTTTGATTACCAAATGTGTGGTTGTGGTCCCCATCCATATATAATGAAATGGGTTAAGATCACAATCAATGGTGATTTAGAAATTCTTGAATCAACTCCTGTTTTCGAAAATCCAGAAGAAGATGACCTTTGTGTTGATTGAGGAGTATCATTGAAAAAATATCCCTTTATGCAAGTTGATGCATTCACTGATGAAGCACTTAAAGGTAATCCGTGTGCGATTTTTTTTGATACGCAGGACATGGATGATCAAACCATGCTTGCTATCACCCGAGAGATGAATCTATCCGAATCATCTTTTGTCAAGCCATCGGACATAGCTGATTTTGGTGTCCGCTATTTCACTCCTATGGGAGAAATTCCTCTCGCGGGACATCCAACCATCGCAACAACTCATGCTCTGGTTGAAACAGGCAGGTTATCTTTAAGCGGAGATAAAACCCAAATCACCCTTGAATTACAAGTCGGACCAATCCCGGTGGAAATAGAAACAAGAAATGGAAAAGTAACCAACATCACTATGAGCCAAAAAAAACCACAGTTTTTAAGGATCTATGATCCAGAGGTGGTTTTACCTGTTTTCGGTTTAGCATCGGATGATTTACTACCGGATACACCGATTCAAACAGTCAGTACAGGAACCCCTCAATTAATGGTTTGTGTGAAAAGTCTGGAGGTTCTCAAAAGGCTAAATACAGACAGCAAACCATATCAAGAATTATTTACAAAAAGTGATTGGTTTTCCTCACATTTTTTCTGTCTGGAAGGATTTACCTTACAAGGAAAAACCTTTGCGCGCCATCTTAGCCCGCCACCCGATATCTTTGAAGATCCTTTTACCGGATCTGCCACAGGTGGAATGGCTGCTTACTTATGGCATTATGGTCTGCTCGATGAACCTTGCTTCATAGCTGAACAAGGCAATTGGATGAACCGTCCAGGCCGTGCTACCGTAGAAGTTGTCGGATCACGAGAAGACATCCAGACTGTAAAAATCGGAGGACCAGCGGTAACAGTCCTTCGTGGAGAATTAGAAATTCCATAAATAAATCAGTTCTGGTATAAATAATGCAATTCATTTTTCTAAAAGTAGAATCGTATGAACCAACCAAGAAATATCTCCAAATTCCAAGCCTGGTTACATGCTTCCCGACCAAAAACATTACCTGCTGCGGTCTCACCTGTAATCATTGGCAGTGCTGTTGCATTTGCTGAAGGCGGATTTCGATTTTTACCAGCCCTGGCAGCTTTTTTAGGAGCATTGTTACTTCAAATCGGTGCAAATTTAGCCAATGATGTTTTTGATTTTGAAAAAGGTGCTGACCAACATGATCGTTTGGGACCTTTGCGTGTTACCCAAGCAGGATTATTAACTCCAACCGAAGTAAAAACAGGGATGTGGCTTACATTTGCTTTGGCTGGTCTTTGTGGCATTTATATGACCCTTGAATCGGGTTGGTTCATTTTATTAATAGGTTTATTGGCAATATTAGCCGCTATTGCCTACTCAGGTGGCCCCTTCCCCTATGGTTATCGTGGACTTGGCGAGTTCTTTGTCTTCGTCTTTTTTGGTTTTGCAGCTGTGTGTGGAACGTATTACGCTCAGACTGGCTTTATCAGTCAACTAGCAGTCTTATCCAGCATCCCGGTTGGTTTATTGATTGTATCCATTCTGGTAGTAAATAATGTGCGTGATTTCGAAAGCGATAAGGCTGCAAATAAGAAAACTCTGGCAGTTCGATTTGGATTGGATTGGGCAAAGCAGGAATTTGTTGCTGTAGTCATCCTTGCTTTTGTGATCACAGTTCTACTAGTAATTACTGATTTAGCTACTCCCTGGCTTTTACTTACCTGGCTTTCCTTACCCCTGGTTTTTTCCACCAGTTCCTCAATATTAAACCAACGAGGAAAAATACTCAATAAGACATTAGCCGAAACTGGCAAATTAACACTATTCTTTAGTTTGTTCTATGCAATTGGGCTGATTTTATCCATCTTCGCCCCGGTGTAGGTTTTGTCAGACTTCTGCCAATTTTTTCCTGTGACTCTTGATGTATTCAAGAGTCGCTGAAAAAGGAAAGAAATAAATCACAAAAATCAATAACAAAATCCAATCTTGAAAGCCAATTGCACTAATGCCAGCGAATAGAAATATGCTTATATGAATTTTTATGACATTAATATATGGCCGTTTCATAAAATCCTTCTCTGCTAAGATAAAAATTCTCTGAAATCTTCTTAATGTCGCAAAAAGGGTAAATAATATTACTGGCCAATATAAACTTATACTAATCGTAATAAATCGGATAAAGTCGAGCGGTTGTTCGAAAGATCGATAAATGATGGGAAAAAAATCATTCAAGAATATTGAATGAACAAAATGAAACAACCCAAAATGTAAACTGAAGAAAAGAATTTGAAAGATAGCACCAAAAAATAAGGCAGCAATACTTAAAGCTGATGAAATTGACGATGGAAAAATTCTGGCAAGCAATGAATCTTGTACATTTAAGTCATTTGAAATTGCGTTGCTGGTTATCCCAGCTAGCAAATATCCATATCCTAAAGTCAGGCTGGTGATCCATAAACTCCAAACCATGTCTGCTACTCCCCATCGATTAACGAGAGCGATAAGGAAAATGAAAACAAAGCTAACCAAAGAAATAAGCAATTGTAGCCACAATGGGATTTCATGATCAACCCAGGAACGAAAATTTTCAGAATAACGTCTGATTAGGTTTTGATTGGTGTTTTTCTTTTGAATAATTCTGTCTAAATAGACTTGTGCTTCAATATCGTCCGGATTAATAGATAGTACTTTTTGAAAACAATTCTGTGCTGATAATAATTCTCCACTATCCAAATACAAAGTCCCCAATGCTTTCCAACTTTCCGGATCATTAGGATTTTCCTTGGTAATGTTGGTTAACGCTTGAATTTTGATCGGATCAATTTTATTATTCATCAGCTAATTGTAGCAAAAATGAAGTGATTGCCACACAATTGTACGAATCAAAATTGATGATTTGGAACTTTTCAATCCCTTTTCATTACTCAATAAAAGACATTTATCAATTGAGTTCGAATTTTTTCAATCAATTCTATTGCACGTTGATTTGCAAAACCGGTATAGGTGTTAATATCCGAAATTTGTTTGATTTCATCAATGGAAACCCAACGTAAAATCTCTTTATCCTGCATTAGATTGTTAATCAAAGGATTTGGATTTCCTTGCTGAATTTCCTTCCAGGCTGCTAATGCGTGACTACGCAATGATTCATGCATATTTTGTCGATCTGCTCCATTTTTGCCCGTTTGCATCAGTATTCGTTCTGTCATAGCAAAAGGTGCATACGTTTCTAAATTTCGGTGAATTGCTTCCATATCTATGGTCATATCCCGAACCAGGCGAATACTAACACGCAACAATTCGTCAGTGATTAAAAATGATTCCGGTAAGATTGTCCGACGGTTGGCACTATCGTCCAATGTTCTTTCCAGCAATGAATTCGCTGCATTCTGCCAGGCAATTATTGGATACGATGCAAGCTGTCTAGCCAAAGAATCAATTTTTTCAGAATTGATTGGATTGCGTTTAAAAGGCATGGCAGAAGAACCAACCTGTCGTTTACCAAAGGGTTCGCTCAATTCACCAATCGGAGGACTTTGCAAGAAACGTAAATCAAATGCGAATTTGTGTAAGGTAGCTCCTAATCCTGCCAACGCATTCAAAATTTTTAAATCCTGTTTGCGTGGGTAGGTCTGGTGGGTTACCGGGTGAAATTTCAAATCCAATAACTCACTCAATTGGTCTTCAAATTGTACTAGTTTTTCGTTTCCGAGCAACTCACCAAAAGCAGCACCCGTACCTACTGCTCCTTTGAAGCCCTTACCTAAAAGGTTTTCACGTAACCGGTTAAGTTCCAGCCAGTCCTCCCACAAATCCTGAACGTGAAAAGCAAAACGATACCCCAGCGTAGTTGGTTCTGCTGGTTGCAAGTGCGTGAAGGCAATAATTGGAAGATTTGCGGTTTTCTCAATTTGATCACAGAAAACAATCAATAATTGTTTGAGGTTTGTCAGAATGATATCCAGAGCTTCGCGTAATCGTAGCACATCAGCATTGTCCTCAATATCCATTGAAGTTGCGCCCAGGTGAAGCACACCACCTGCATTTGGACATTGACTTGCAAAAGTTTTGAGTTCAGCCATCAAATCATGATGAATCTCTGCTTCAATTTCTAATGCTTTTTCCATATCAATTTCAGAAGCATGCTCCTTCAATTCATCAACTAATTCACTGGAGAACAAACCAAATTTAGACTCGGTTTGTGCTAAAGCAACCCAAATTTTTCTCCATAGCCGTCGTTTAGTTCGTTCACTCCATAAGGATCTCATTTCTGAACTGGCATAACGCCAACTAAATGGCGATTGGTAATTTTCAAAAAGATCAGGCATACTCACCTCAAGCGTTATGGAATAAATTTATTATAAATGAAAACCTCTTAGCCCTGACGCTGATCCCCTTACAATGGTAAAATCGAACAAATTCTTGTATCAGCAGGGTTAATGAATACATTAAGTTTTCTCGTCGCATTATCACCAATCTTATTAGTTTTAATTTTTCTTGTCATATTACGATTACCTGCAATCAAAGCCATGCCACTCAGCTGGTTAATTCATGTTGGACTGGCATTTTTTATCTGGAAAATTCCAATAATCCACTTAATTGCCGCCTCACTGGAAGGCATTATCATCGCAATTTCTGTATTATGGATTATTTTTGGTGCTGTCTTTTTGCTAAATGTGTTACGATCCACCGGAGCAATCGATTCCATCCGTCACTTCTTTACTACCATTTCACCGGATCGACGGGTTCAAGTCATTTTAATTGCCTGGTTATTTGGCGCATTTTTGGAAGGGGCTTCCGGTTTTGGAACGCCAGCTGCCATCTGTGCGCCAATATTGGTTGCACTTGGCTTCCCTCCCTTGGCTGCTGTCGTGTTGGCACTGATCGCTAACAGTTTCCCGGTAACTTACGGCAGCATCGGCACCACATTTCTGATAGGTCTGGCACAAGGGCTTCAGCAAGGAACGGATCTTGCCCCGATTGTTGCGGAATATTTAGGCAGTATGTCAGTGATGGAATATATTCAAATCACCAGTGTAAAAACCACCCTGCTCAACTGGTTGCCTGGCACAATGTTGCCATTATTGCTTTCAGCAATGCTGACCAGATTCTGGGGAGAAAATAAAAGCTGGAAAGAGGGACTGGCAATTTGGAAGTTTGCCTTGTTGGCTGGTTTTACATTTACAACATTCGCATTATTAATTTCTGTATTTATGGGGCCAGAATTTCCCACATTATTAGGAAGTATGTTGGCACTCATCATCATGGTGATTCTGGCAAAGAAGGGTATTTTCCTGCCAAAAGAGCCATGGGTGTTTAACTCCGCCTCCCCCTCGCAATTTGTCCATTTGAATGAACCATTAAAAATCCCAACCTGGAAAGCCTTATCTCCCTACGCTATTGCGACCATTATTCTACTGCTCACCCGTATGCGCTTTTTGCCTTTTTTTGGTTGGTTGAATTCAATTCAAACCGGTTGGGCTACAATTTTAGGTACTGAAATTTCCACCCAATTCGCACCGCTTTATTCTCCTGGTGCTGTTTTTACCCTCACAGCTGTGATTAGCGTTTTTCTTCTGGGTGCAGGCAGAAGGGAGTTAGGTAAAGCCCTAAAGACTTCATCCATAAGTCTGGTCAGCAGTGCAATAGCGTTAGGCACTGCAGTTCCTTTGGTGCGCATTTTCATAAATTCTGGTATGAATGGCATTGGCTTGGAGAGTATGCCAATTGAATTAGCCAGCAGCATGGCTTCTGTTTTAGGACCCATCTGGCCACTTTTTGCGCCATTTGTAGGATCGTTAGGTGCATTCATCTCTGGTAGTGCCACCTTCAGCAATTTGATGTTCTCTTTGTTCCAATTCGGTGCTGCGATACAAAATGACCTTGACCCGTCTACCATAAACGCACTGCAAACAGTTGGTGCCGCGGTAGGCAACATGATTTGCGTTGTTAATGTAGTGGCTGCCAGTTCAGTTGTCAACCTACAGGGTAGTGAGGGGAAAATTATTCGTTTTACGCTGATCCCCTCCCTGGTAATTTGTTTGCTGGTCGGGTTGATCGCAATGATATTTTTCTAGAACCTCATTTATCAATATGTACACCCCAGATTTATCATCCTATTTATTCCCTTTTTTAGGCAATCATGATTTTTCAGTTGAACCAATCACTGATGGTCATATTCATGATGGATGGTACATTCAATCACAACACGAGATTTACTCTCAGACTATTCTTCAAAAAATCAACACCCATGTTTTTCCTGATCCACATGCGCTGATGGAAAATATCTATCAGGTAACCAATTTTTTAACAAAACAAAAACCGTCCCAAAAACAATTACGCATCATTAAGACGCTCAATGGAGAATTTTTTCATACTGCATCGGATGGCACTTATTGGCGTTTGTACCAACGAATTGAGAATGGATACACTACGCAAAACACCGGAAGTCCATCTCAAATCTATGAAGCTGGCAGGGTAACCGGGGAATTTCTAAGCCAATTAGAACATTATCCTGTCCACTCATTACACATTCCCATACCCAATTTCCATAACACACCAAAACGCTATCAGGATTTTTTGGACGTTCTTTCCATGGCAGACAATAAAGCTATTGATGAAATCCATGAGGAAATCGATTTCTTACAGCAACGTGCTGAAAAATTCTCATTAATTTGGGAGGCGCTACTCCTCAACCTAATCCCATGGCGGGTAACGCACAACGATACAAAACTAGACAATGTCCTTTTTGATCGGGATACCCACCTGGCAATCTGTTTGATTGACCTGGATACTATCATGCCTGGTTCAGCTTTGTTTGACTTTGGTGATGCCTTAAGGGCAATGGGGAATTCTGCTTCAGAAGATGAAGCGGATTTAGGACTGGTTGAATTTCAATTATCAGTCTTTGAGGCGTATACAAAAGGTTACGCTACTGCCAGCAGGCAAATTCTTACCAAACAGGAAATATCTTTATTGCCGATCATTCCATGGATCATCACAATAGAGACAGGTGTGCGCTTCCTGACGGATTATTTACAGAGTGACCAATATTTCAGAACCCATTATCCAAAACAAAATCTAAACCGCTGTCGTACGCAATTTAAACTTGCAGCGGATATGGAAAACAAATTTTTAGCAATGGAAAAAATTGTAAACAAAATCTATATCGGTAAATAATCGGCCGTTTTTAATTAAAACGGAACAAAAAGAACAAATCATTGACATTTGTCCCGGTAGGACCTGGTTTGAGCAAGTCTCCCAACTTTTCGAAGAAATGATAGGAATCATTATTATGGAGGTAAGACTCAGGGCTTAAACCACTTGTTTTCGCCCTTTCGTAGGTTTCTCCAGTGACCACTGCACCAGCAGCATCGGTTGGTCCATCCTCACCATCGGTTGCAAGTGTAATCAGCATCAAGTTGGGTTTTCCAGCCAATAAGGGAACCGCTGCCAACGCCAATTCAAGATTTCGGCCACCTTTTCCGTTACCCTGGAGTGTGACTGTTGTTTCCCCGCCAGCGATCAAACAAACAGGTGCCAATTCACAGCGTAATAATTTTTCAACCATTTTTTTGGCAACCTCACGGGCTTCGCCTTGCCAGTCATTTCCCAGGTTGATTGTTTGAAATCCAAATTTTTCTGCTTCATTGGCTGCTGCGTTGGCAGCCAATTTATTATTTCCCACTAAAACATTCGATACATTATGGAAGAGATCATCACCAGGTTTTGGTGTTTCTATCCCCTTTTCAAAATGTTTCAATATGGACGTTGGGATTTTGTTTTTTAGATCATATTTTTCCAAAACAACCCAAACATCCTGCAAGGTGCTGGGATCAGGTGCGGTTGGACCAGAGGCTATTGCTTCCAAAGGACTATTGACCACATCTGAAAGGATCAGGCTAATTAATCTGGCTGGGAAAACCTGTTTCGCCAAGCCACCACCTTTTATTCGATCGAGATGCCGGCGTAGTGTGTTGATTTCATCAATTCTGGCACCACAAGCCAACAATTGTCGGGTTAGTTCGCGCATATCCTGCAGGTTAATGCCTTGGTATAGAGATGTTACCAAAGCAGACCCACCACCAGAAATCAGACAGAAAACCAGATCTTTTTCGGTGAATTTTTCTGCAGCAGCGAGCAACAATTCTCCTGCATTCAGGCTTTTTTCATCCGGCAAAGGGTGGCTGCCAGGTTGAATAATGAGTCTTGAATCCTGTTCAGCGGAAGTATGTTTTGGCACCACCCAGCCTCGGGTTAAATCCTCGCCCAAAACTTCTACCAATGCAGCACTCATTGGAATGGCAGCTTTGCCAAAGGCGATTAAATATACATGCTCAAATTGAACAAGATCATACAACTTTCCATCGCAATACAACCGGCTGCCATCCCGTTTCACAAAATGATGTATTGCCTCACCAGGTTCAACAGCATTAATTGCGGAAACTAAAATAGATCTGATTTGCACTCCGAATCCATGTTTTGATAAAGTTTTGTTGATGTATTTGAATGAACCGGCCATAATATTAATCTAATGTATTGTGATTCTTTCTCTTGATGAGCTTAGTCAACTAATCTATGCTGTACAGCATACGCAATTGCTTCTGCGCGATTTTTTACGCTTAATTTCGACAAAATATTACTGACATGATATTTCACCGTTGATACAGAAATTACTAATTCATTTGCTATTTCCGAATTGCTTTTCCCAATCATAACCTGATGGAAGATCTCCCATTCTCGTTTTGTTAGATCTTCATGATAAAAGGATTTTTGAGATTTTTGAACCAGTAATTTTTCAATTTCTTTTGAAAACACTTTTTTTCCTGCTTTAACATCCCTGATAGCCTCAACTAATTCGGTTGCAGAAGTAGTTTTTAATAAATATCCAGATGCACCGGCCTCAATCACATCTAAAACCAATTGTTCATCAGGAAAACTTGTTAACGCAATCACCTTTATATCCGGGAATTTTGATCTAATTTGATAGGTTGTCTCAATGCCATTCATACCTGGCATAATGAGATCCATAATAACCACATCTGGTTGGTGAATTCTACATAGATCAATTGCCATTTGACCAGAGCTTGCTTCACCAACCAAATCTAAATCCTGAAAAGCTAATAAAAACAATCGCAACCCCCCTCTGACAACAGTATGATCATCAACAATCAGGACGCAAATTTTTTCCATGGTTCTATTCATTATATATCACCTATCTCACCAAATTACGGATACTCGGGTACCATGTCCAGGTTCTGATTCAATATTGAGGACTGCTCCAATTTCACTAGCACGATCATACATAATTCTCAAACCATAATGTTCACCTATAAGATCTCCTGGAAAAAATCCAATCCCATCGTCTTCAATCATTACTGATATTTGGGCATCTGGCGTTTCGCATTCGATTATTCTTTTGCTTTCGCGTTTGACATTCGTCCGTGAAGCTAATTCAACGTTTACTTTTGATGCGTGCCCATGCTTGATAATGTTTCGTAATGTTTCCTGAATAATTCGATACAACGCTACCTTAACTTCCGCAGGAACTTTGCATTTAATTGGTTCAAACTGGTATTCAACAACTATCCTTGTGCTAGCTTTAAATGAATCAATCAATTGCTGAATCAAGGATTCCAATTCTATACTTAGAAGTGTATTGGGTCTCAACTCAAACAAAAGAGAACGCATTTCAGCTAAAGCACCTTTGGATAGTTGATCCAGTTCTTCTAAGGCTTTTTCTCCAACTTCTTGATTGTTTTTCCACAAATCAGGTAATACACCGGTGATCAAAGACATCGAGAATAACGTTTGGGTAACAGTATCATGCAAATCACGTGCCAGACGATTTCTTTCTGCAATTGTTGCTGAACGTTCTGCTGTAGCCCGTAATTGCGTATTTTCAATTGCCAAAATGGTCTGATTTGCATAAGCTTTTGCTAAAGAAAGATCATCATTGGAAAATTTACTCATTTGTCGAAAGTAAAGGTTCAAAGTTCCATAAACTTTCCCATTGGAAAAAATAAGTGGTACTGATAACAATGATTGAAAGTCCTTTGCTAATTTTTTAACTAATGACTTCCTGATTTCATCTAAGGTAATGTGAGTATAATTTTCGTAATTAGAAACCTCTTCAATCGCTATTGGCTCTTTCGATAAAGTTGCTAATCCCGTTGCGCCAATCCCAAGTGGTATGATTGCTTCCTCAATATAATTTATTGATAGGTTTTTAGCAGCTTCAATATGGAGGCGATTGTTATTTCCACTATCTTTGTATATCGCTACTGCATCAGCATTTGAAATTTGTTGAGCTTGATTCACGATAAAATTCAATACTTGATCTAATTCCTGATTTGAATTAATTACCGCTATCGTATCCTGTAAACTTTGTGCGATTTGTATTTGTTTGTCTAGTGCATTTTTGCAAGGATCCAGATTCTCTTCCATTTACATTTTCCTTTACCAATCCATGTTAAAACTATAACTTATTTTTTCCCAATTCATAACCATTTGTTATTGCAAAATAGACAATTTCATGTATTCTAAAAACAAATAACAAGGAGGGCATTGTGGACAAAATCTTTTATCCAGAGAATTTACTGGTTGTTGGGATTTCAGAAAACCCTAATAATTTAGCAAGAAATATAACTGAAAACATTATCAAATATGGGTTTAGAGGTGAGCTACAGCTTTTAGGACGACAACCAGGCGCATTTCTAGGACATCCGATTTATACCTCAATAAGAGATTTGAAAGAGGGAATAGATGTTGCTATTGTTATTACTCCCGCAAAAACAGTTCCTACACTCGTCAACGAATTAGGTGAATTTGGGGTAAGACACATTGTTATAGAATCCGCTGGTTTCAGTGAATTTTCTGAAGAAGGTCGATTATTGGAAGAGGAAATAACGGAAATCGCCAAAAAATGGGATATAAAAATAGTAGGCCCTAATTGTGTTGGAATCATTTCTACCGGTAGTGGCATTAATACTGTTTTTGTAAAGTATGAAAAAGAAGAAGTTAAAACGGGAAATGTGTCCCTCATTTCTCAAAGTGGAGGGGTTGTATTAACTATCGCTGATTTTTTGAGTGCCAGCAATTTAGGAATTACCAAAGCGGTTAGTGTAGGCAACAAACTGAATTTAAAAGAAGCAGAATATCTTCAATATTTCCAGCATGATGAAACTACTGAAATGATAATGATGTATTTGGAAAGCATTGTAGATGGTCGCAAATTAGTAGAAAATGCAGAAGCAGGTAAAAAACCAGTAATTGTTTATAAATCCAATAAAAGCCAGGCGAGCGCGGAAATTGCCAAATCTCATACTGCTGCCCTATCTAATGACGACCAATTGGTTACAGCAGCTTTAGAACAATATGGAATAACAAGAGTATATTCCTTCCGCGAGATGATCAATGCTGGAAAAGGTTTTTCACTACCACCAGTCAAAGGAAATAAATTAGCTGTCTTCTCAAGATCTGGAGGCCATGGCATTGTTTCCGTAGATGTTGCCAGTGAATTAGGGTTTGAACTGCCTGAATTTCCTGATGAGTTAATTGAAATTGCTAAACCTTTCTTCCGGGTTAATGTGATTGATCGTCAAAACCCTCTGGATCTTGGAACAGTTTTCAACTTCGATTCCTACCCCATCATTGTTGAAGAAACAATTAAAATTATCCACCCGGATGCAATCTTGCTAATTTTTAATTACCGACGTGAAACTCATCCAAAAGCTAAGGAAATTGCTCTTCAATTAAAAGAGATAAGTCAAAGGTATCAAACCCCAATCGCATTATGTTATTTTACTGAAATGGATCCAATTCTGGAACTTGAGAAGGAAATAGACTTCCCAATTTATACCGAGGTAAATGATGCTATCAAATCCCTGGCTTATGCTAGAAATTATTATCAAACCAAGTTAAACCGGAGTCTGTATCAATCTGGAAAACATAAAATTGTTATATCACCAATGGCAAAACAGAATGTACAAAGAATTATCGACCGGAAAGTAACGAATGAATTGCAGATTGGTGATGTGATGCAAATTTGTAAAGAATATGGTCTGCCCGTTGCTGATTTTAAAGTCGTTAATTCTGCAGATGAAGCGATAAATTTTGCTGAAGAAGTTACTTATCCAATTGTTATCAAAGTAGCAGGAGGAGGCTCACTTCATAAAACGGATGTCGGAGGGGTCAAATTAAATCTTCAAAACCGAGATGAGGTCACCCAAGCAATAAACGAAATAAGTTCTGCGCTTGTTTTACACGGGATAACCGGACAACCAAAATTTTTAGTCCAAAAGATGTTAACGGGTGGAAAAGAATTAATCATTGGAGGAAAACAAGACACAGCATTTGGTGCGACAGTTTTATGTGGTCTTGGTGGTATCTATGCTGAAGTCCTCAAAGATGTGCGTATTCGTCTTGCACCTATATTCTTTGAAGAAGCTAAAGAGATGGTAACTTCCTTGAAAGGTTACAATTATCTTTGTGGTGTCCGTGGAGAGAAAGGAACTGATATTGACATACTGGCTGACTCTCTCACACGGGTTTCTCAACTAATGGCTGACTTTCCTTGTATCACTGAATTAGATCTTAATCCTGTTTTAGCATTTGAGAATAATGCAGCTATTGTTGATGCACGAATGATCTTGCAATAGCTCTATTTTTAATATTTATGAAATTAAGGACTATTCAGGTAAGTGGTAAAAAATAATTCCAGTCTGATTTTTCTTTTCTAAAGAACCTCTTGTGACAAGAAGCTCAAGATGCGCCAATGTTTCAGTAACTGCTACCCTTTTACTGAACATTGGTAATTCTTCCCATGGCAAATACCATTTGGTATCAAAGGCAATTTGATAGGCAGTTGCTGGTCCTTTTTCAAAATAAGTCAGCATTTCTAACAAACGGTTCTCATGATGAAGGAGTAATTGATCCATTCTCTCTCGATAGTTCGAAAATACTTTACCGTGCCCGGGTAATACAAATTCAACATCCAGATTTTTCATTTCTTCTAAGGATTTCATATAATCTACTAACGGATTATTGGTTGTTGGATTATTCATACTAATGTTAGGTGATATCTTCTCAAGGATATGATCTCCTGCAATTAATAATTTCTTATTCTCTTCAAAAAAACAAATGTGTCCCGGAGAATGGCCTGGCGACCAGATGACTTCAAATGTATTATCCCCCAAATTAATTTTTTCACCACCGCTTAAGACTATATCAGGTAAGGCAACAGCTACATACCCCAACATTTTTAAGGAAGCATGTGAAAAACTGGTTTGTTCCGCTTCTGGTACTCCATTTATTTTTAGCCATTCTGTCATTTCATCCACGAGATTATCCGTTTGAATATAACGAGCATTCAATATAGCCTTATCAAGTTCATGAATAATTAATTTTGCGTCAGTAAATTTTTCAATTCTCCCCACCAATCCATAATGATCCGGGTGGATATGAGTCATGAAGATATATTTCAGATCAGAAAAACTTACACCATAAGATTCCATTTGAGTACGCAAAGAATTGAATGCTTCTTCTGTGTTCCATCCTGTATCAACCAGGATGGAGCCTTCGTCCGATTTAATCAAGTATGAATTTATGAATTGTAAGGGATTATCAGAAATAGGAATTCGCATTTGATAGATATTTTCAGTTACTTTCACGTTTTCTCCAATATATTTCAATAATAACCATCAATTATAACGCACAGGTTCCATAACGAAAAAAGCAGAATCTAATCTTCTGCTTTTTTCTACTATTAAAGGATTCGATTATCCGTAACGATAGATTACCCCAAAACCACCACGAGGATATTCCCAGGCAAGAGCACCTTCAGGACATGCAGCCCTGCAAGTGCCACACTCCAAACAGCCAGCATAATCTGCAACTATTTTTCCTTCTTGCTCACTATAAACATCTGCTGGACAAACAAATAAACATGCCTTTGTTTTGCAAATTGTGTTACATATTTCTGTATTTATCGAAATATGAGAATGACCTTCATCCAATTCATACTTGTTGACTGATAGCTTTTCAGCAACACTCATCTTGTTCATAAACTGCGTACTCCTTTCAAGCCATCACCAGCCAAGTTGAAGATGGAAACACCGCGTTCCTTCATGCTTTTCATAGCAATTGGAATGATATGCTCTTTAGGTTGTCCGTTGTGGGTGTAAATTTGCGTCATAAGAGAAACCAACATTTCCGGATATGCTTCATACATTCTTTCATTTTTCATGAACGAAGGAGCACCGGCATATGTTTTCATGTCTTTCATCACAAACGATTCATCTAAGAGTTGTTTATAAACTCCTAAAGACATGCTACTAAAATCATTCTTCTCTTTGGCTTGTAATACTGCTTCTGCAGCCGACTTGCCTGATGATAACGCCAGGTCCATACCACGCACAACAAAACCATTATTTATGGAAAAGCCAGCAGCATCACCGGTCACCAGAAGCCCATCCATAACCAATCTAGGAATCATTTCCAAACCTGCCTCCGGTACCATGTGAGCTCCATATTCCAACATCTTTCCTCCACGAACAAGGGGTTCTATAGATGGATGAGCAAGAAATTCTTCCATCAGTTCTGCTGGTTTCTTTCCGGTTTCTATCAATTCGTCCAGATGTACCACAAGTCCTATTGAGAGTGATTCTTTATTGGTGTACAAGAATCCACCACCAGCAATACCTTTCGTGGCATATCCTACAATTCCATAGGCTACACCTTGTTCACCTGTTAAATTGAATCGTTCTTCAATGGTTTCTTTCGGTAATCCAATCAATTCCTTAACACCTACAGCCATATGAGCAGGATTAAACCTATTCCTTAGCCCTATTTGCTCAGCTAAGAAAGAATTAGTCCCATCAGCGAGAATAACCACGTCAGAACGCATTTCCTCATCACCAGCCACAATACCAACAGCACAATTATCTTCTACAATAACACTATCAACCTTGATGCCTGGTACCAGCATTGCACCAGCTTCTTCAGCTTTTTCTCCAAACCATCGATCAAATTTTCCGCGTAACACAGAAATCGCATTATATGGTTTTTCAGTGAACACTTGATTCTTAAAATCGATATTAAATGAAGCTTGTTCTGTCATGAACATCACTCGTTGATTGGTGATTGAGCGTTCAATAGGTGCTTCTTCCCAATAATCCGGAACAATTTCATTCAGAATATTTCCATACAGAATGCCACCGGAAAGATTCTTTGACCCCGGATAAGGCCCTCTATCGATTAGGACTACTTCAAGTCCAGCTTTAGCAAGTTTGAGAGCAGCAGCACTTCCAGCTAGACCTGCACCAACAACAATGACATCAAATTTATCTTCCATCATACTCCTATTATTTTCTAGCTTTCAGAGCCTCAATCATGGCAGGAACGAATTGATATAAATCACCAACAAAGTAGTAATCAGATTGTGGAATTATTGGTGCATCTTTATCTTTGTCGATAGCAACTATTACTCTTGATTCAGTGATACCAACTGTGTGTTGTGCCTGTCCTGAAACCCCAGCACTGAGATACAGGTCAGGTTTTACTGTAGCACCCGAAACACCTATGTAACGCTCACGGGGCAACCAATCAAGTCCTTCTGTCAAAGGACGTGTGGCAGCTACTTCACCACCTAACAAAGAAGCTAATTCGAAGATCATGTCCAAATCTTCTTTCTTTCCAATACCTCGGCCAGCGCAAACAACTGTTTTTGCAACTGATAAATTAACAGAAGCAGGTGGCTTGGGTTTCCTTTCGATGAGTGTAGTTTTCCAAGTAGGTTCCACAAATGCAAGATTTTCTACTTCACCTGTCGCGCCTGGTTGCTCTGACAAAGCTTCACATACACTGGGGCCTTGAGTCATTATTATCACAGGAGTTTTCGCTTTTTCAATACGAACAGCACCACCTCCAAAAATTAAGTGAGTAATCTCAATCGAATCGTTTGCTTGTTGGAATGCTTTCGCATCGGTTATTACAGAAAGGCCTAAAGATGCAGCTAAGCGTCCAGCAATTGCTTTCCCTTGGTGGGTAGCACCAATAATGACTGCAGCTGATTCTTTTGTTTTAATTAAATTTGCGATTGTTGGTACATAATCATCCAATAAGCGATCATCAGGTTTTTCACCGAATGAATATACTTTTTCCGCTCCTCGCGTAAAGGCATTATCAACTGCAGCTTGATCACCAATGACCAGTGCAGAGACTAATGTATTACTTGCTTCAGCTAATTGAGTTGCATTTGCAATTAACTCTGCCAATAAACCTGGTTTTTCAGAAAATACTAAAAATTCTTTTGTCATGATCTACCTCCTAAAGGACCCCTTCTTTGCTTAAATGACCAATCAATGTTTGAACAGCCTGTTCAGTGTTACCTTCTAATTGAATTTGCTTACGGTCCACTGCTTTTGGTGCTTTAACTGCAAGGATTTCCACTTTAGGGTTTAGATCACCGGGTAATTCAAGATCATTTAGTGTCCATTCAGTAACAGGTTTCTTGCCAGCCTTAAGAATCTCTTTCATTGATGGCAACCTTGGTACATTAATATCTGTCGTTACGGATAGTGCAGCAGGCTTGGGAACAGACAATACATCAATCTCATTTTCCAGGCTACGTTCAACAGTCAGTTTTCCATCTTCAACATTAATTTTGGAGACCGCATTAAATGTTGGTTTGCCAAGAAGTTCCCCAACTTGAAGGCCAACCTGCTGGAAGTAAAGATCACCAGAACCTTCGCCAAAAAGAACCAGATCATAATCACCCAGCTTGCGAATGGCTGCGGCTAATACCTGAGCTGTTAGATGGGTATCACCATATCCCAATGAGGGATCGACCACCAGATAGAGCTCATCCGGACCACGGGAGAGAATATCTTTTTTGGATTTAGAATTTTGAATTTTTTCAGTGCCTACACTCAACGCGGTTAACTTTCCACCATGTTTTTCGACAAGTTGTAATCCAGCTTCAACTGCTAACAGGTCGTAATCACTGATTACCCATTCTGCTTGATCCAAAGAAATGGAGCCATCTGGATTTACAATCAAATCTTCCGAATCTGGAATTAATTTATAACAAACGATAATATTCATATAACCTCCTAAATTTATCTGGTCCGCCACTTAACAACATTCTCTTTATGTTTAGTATAACAAGTATCAAAAGAGAAATATTTTATCAATTACAGCAAAGGTGCAAACCATAAAAAGTTTTATTTTCCTTTATAAACTGCTTTTCTCTTTTCAAGAAACGCTGACATACCCTCTTTGAAGTCCTCACTCTGCATTACAATCTCCAGAGCAAATGCTTCGAGATCATAGAATTGCTCTAAAGACATACCCCATCCACGGTCTATGATGGTCTTAGATAGTTTATAAGAGAGGAGTGGACCTTCTGCCAATTTATGGGCAAATTCCATTACCTGGGGCCAGAATTCTTCCTGCGTAAAGACTTTTTGGGCAATCCCTAACCTATACATTTCTTGCGCATCAATAATTTCAGCAGTGAAGCATAACTCTTTGGCTTTATGCGGTCCAACTACGCGTGGTAAAAACCACAAGTTACCCATATCTGGAACCATCCCAATATTCGCATAGATCTCGGAAAATTTTGCCTTCTCAGAAGCATAAATTACATCACAAGCCAAAATAAGACCAGCAGCCCCACCAGCTGCAATTCCGTTCACAGCAGCGATAACTGGTTTTTCTATAGCCTGAATTGTTTGCATAGTCTGACCTAAAAGCCGTCCAGCTGCGTAGTCAAGTTTTAATTTACCACCTAACATATCACTGATGTCACCGCCAGCACTGAAAGCACGCCCAGCTCCGGTGACAACAACGACTTTTGTTAGGTCATCGATACGTAACCTTTTAAAAGCTTCGCCTAATTCACCTAGCATTTGCTGGCTGAGAGGGTTCATTTTATCTGGACGGTTTAGCTTTACAACTGCTACTCCATTGTCCACTTGAATATCTAGAGTTTCAAAAGAGTATTCCATGATATTTCCTTTCTTTTTAATATCACCCGAAGAATTTTTCGTGGTTTCTTCGGGTGATATGTGTCAGGTTACATTACCAATAAATTTATCAATTGTAACCATTTTGTTGATAATCAAAGGATTAATGGCAGCCTTTTCCAGCTTTTATTACACCTTTTTCATAGAGGGCATCGATTTCTTCCTGGGTGTAGCCAAATTCTTTCAAGACATCGCTATTATCCTGACCATAGAGTGGCGCACCACGCCAAATTTCTCCAGGAGTCTTTTTATATTTCGGTAGTATATTTACACCTTTCACTTTGCCATATTGTGGATCTTCCCATTCTGTAAAGACTTCTCGGGCTTTATAGTGAGGGTTGTTTTCTGCCATAACAACATTCATTACTACAGAACAGGGCAGGTTGTTCTCCAAAAATTGTCTTTCTACATCAACCGCATCAAATCGATCACAAAAAGACTGAATAGCTGCATCCAGTTTTGCACCAGATTGATTTGAACGTAATGCAAGTTGTAGATCTTCTGGGAAGTCAGGATCGCCTTCCAATCCAAGTATTTTTTTAGCTTTCTTGATGGGACCTCCACCAACAATACCAATGAAAACATAATTTCCATCTTTACAGCGGAAAACACTATACCCTCCAAAGGAAGGATCAGCATTTCCATTTCTTCCAATGACTCTACCATCCTGTAAATAAGTCATTGGATAATGAAGTTGAATTTTCATCATCATTTCAAACTGGGCAATATCTATCACTTCACCTTTTCCAGTCTTTTGTGCATTATGGTAAGCCGCCATGGCTGTAAATGCTCCGTTCAATGCTGTCACATAATCACAGGTGTATGGATTTGCACGCATGGGTGGATTGGGCTCCGGCATACCATTAATGTAAATATATCCACCGAATGCCTGTCCAACAGCATCGTAAGATGCACGATTGACATAATCAGGATCGCCTTCCTGTCCAAAACCACAAACATGTACAATTACCAGTTTTGGATTAACTTCATGTAATACTTCATCGGATAAACCCCATTTGGCATAGGTTCCTCCTTTGGAAGATTCGAACCAGATATCTGCCCATTTGATCAACTTCAAGAAAATTTCTTTTCCTTCAGGTGTTGGGATATTGAGTGCCAAGCCGATTTCATTGCGGTGTTCCTGGTTCCAAGCGTATTTGATTGCACGGCACGTATCCGGTGCGCTAGCGCTTTCAGCATGAATTACAGTTGCGCCACCCTCAGCGAATAACATAGACGAATAAGGGGAAGCAACAACAGAACCAGTACTTAATACTTTTATTCCAGCGAGCGGTCCTTTTCCGGGGACATCGGTAGTCTTAGCCATAATTTTCTCCTCTAAAAATAATCAATTCTTCAATTTATTGGTTTTTTTCAATAAATTATTTAAATTTTTTCAATAGTTGTGGTCCAGCAATGTTATACATAATTTCATCGGTACCACCACCAATACGCATAACACGTACATCACGCCACAATCGTTGTATGCGAGCGTCCATCATGTAACCCATACCGCCGAACACTTGCATCGCATCATCAGTTACTTCAAAAGCGGCTTGTGTGATATATAGTTTTGCCATCGCATGTTCATGTCGAACAGGGATTCCGTTATCCATCATCCAGGCAACTTTAGAATAATAGTTGCGCATATTTTCTACTTTAACAGCCATATCGACGATCTTCTTCTGGATTAATTGATAAGTGCCAATCGGTTTGCCAAATTGCACACGACTATTAGCATATCGGGCTGCATCCTCAAACGCCGCTTCTGCACCGCCAACAACGGAAGCTGAGAGAACCACACGTTCAATCTCGAAGTTCTTCATTAATTGAAACCAACCATTATTTAGGGTTCCTAGTAAGTTGGATTTTGGAATTCTCACATTCTCTAAGAAAACTTCACAAGTAGGAACTGACCACCAACCAACTTTTGGTAAGGGATTGATGCGGACACCTGGAGCATCTGTTGGAACAATCCACATCGACATGGCTTTGTATGGATTCTCAATTTCTGGGTCGCGAGTCATCATCAAAATGTATTTGGCAACATTGGAAATCGTACAATAGATTTTTTGACCGTTAATAACTACCTCATCACCTTCAAAATCTGCACGGGTTTTCAGGCCTGAAGCGTCTGAGGCAGCCTGTGGTTCACTAATTCCCAAAGCGATTGGGGGTTCTCCACGAGATACACCACCCAGAATGGTTTGTTTTTGTTCTTCAGTACCGAAATCCTGGATATCACGAATACAGATGACACCTAATCCATAGATTACACTTAAAGGAAAAGCATATTTCCCTAATACATCTGCTACCAGACATTGTGTAGTGACATCTGCTGGTGTACCTCCGTAGGCTTCTTCAATTCCTAAACCGGTGTACCCATTATCCGCAAGACTTTGCCATTGTTTCCAGGGAAACTCATGTTTTTCATCCAGTTCTGCAATTACGTTATCGGGTATTTCCCTCAAGCAGAATTCCTTCAAACTATCAACCAGCAATTGTTGTTCTTCCGTTAATCTAAAGTCCATTTTTCAATCCTTTCACTAAAACCTATTTGAGTATTTTTTCACAAACTCGTCATATTTAGTTTAGAAGATTTCAAGGTTCATTTTATCCTTCTGGAGATGGTTTTGTTTTTGATAAACCTATACTAAAGTACAGTATGGTCGTTTTTCCTTTTTGGATTATTGAAGATGGTATCATTATTAATACTTTAAAAAAAACAATAAAAATGAAGGATGAACTATGAGTAAACCTAAAGTTTTTATAACTCGCCGTATACCCGAATCAGGCTTGAAGATGATCTATGAAGAATGTGAGGTGGATTTATGGGATAAAGATTTGCCACCCACCAAAGAAGAACTCCTCCAGCATGTGCCTGGTGTAGATGGTTTATTAACATTATTATCCGACCCCATTGATGCAGAAGTTATTCAGGCAGCTGGGGATAACCTGAAGGTGATCAGCAATTATGCTGTTGGCTTCAATAATATTGATGTGCAAGAAGCCACACGTCGAAAAATCGCTGTTGGCAATACCCCGGGGGTACTGACCGATGCCACTGCAGATTTTGCATTTGCATTAATGATGAGTGCTGGTCGCAGGGTTGTCGAAGCCGAAAAGTATGCCCGTGATGGGAAATGGCAGACCTGGGGTCCATCCACCTTGCTAGGCGTTGATTTTGCAGGAGCTACATTGGGAATCATCGGTTTTGGAAGAATTGGAAAGGCGATGGCTCGTAGAGCAACCGGGTTTGGCATGCGGATCTTAATTTACGATCCAACTGCACAACCACCTACCGGAGTGATCAAAGTAAATCTTGATACTCTATATCGTGAATCAGACTTTATTTCGATTCATACACCATTGACCGAAGAAACTCGAAATTTAATTAACACTGAAGCTTTCTCAAAAATGAAACCTACGACTGTTCTGATCAACACAGCACGTGGAGAAATTGTTGACCAGAATGCACTGTATGATGCATTAAAAAATCGAAAAATCTTTGCGGCTGGGATTGATGTCACTGTTCCTGAGCCCCTTCAACCAAACCATCCCTTATTCGAATTAGATAACCTGATCATCTGTCCACACATTGCCAGCGCCAGTACTAGCACACGTGATAATATGTCGGTTATTGCTGCAGGGAACTTATTGGCAGGTTTACGAGGAGATAGACTGCCCTATTCCGTGAATCCTGAAATCTATTCCTGAATTAGTTAAACCTGACTAAAAAATCCTGGATGCTAAATATCCAGGATTTTTATAGATATTTTGTTTACAAAAAGTATAAAAAATTATTGACTTTTAATTCCAGACCATTATAATAGCTTCATGACTTTCAAACCTACTCGAGATCGGGTAAACCCCGAAAAAATGGATACAACCCCCTTACGTAGACCTTCCTGGATTAAAGTTGACCAACCAACTGGCGAAACATACACCTGGCTTAAGGGTTTGATGCGCCGAAAAGAATTGCATACCGTTTGTGAGGAAGCAAAATGTCCCAACATGGGTGAGTGTTGGGGAAGTGGAACTGCAACTTTTCTTGTTTTAGGTGATGTATGTACCCGTACCTGTGGTTTTTGTGATATCAAACGCGGCAAACCAGTAGACGTCGATTGGGATGAACCGGAACGGGTTGCCATGGCAGTTAAAGCGATGGATCTCAAACTTGCTGTTATTACCAGCGTTAATCGGGATGACCGTAAGGATGGTGGTGCACCGATTTTTGCTATGATCATTGAAAAGATCAGACATTATCAACCCGGTTGCTCCATAGAAGTTTTAATTCCAGATTTCAAAGGCAGTCTGGATGCATTAAAGATCGTTATGGACGCTAAACCTGAGATCCTTAATCACAACATTGAAACTGTACCGCGCCTCTTCAAACTTGTTCAACCACAAGATCGCTATGAGTGGTCAGAAGCCATTCTTAAAAACGCTAAAATGATGAACCCGGACGTTCTCACCAAATCCGGCATGATGCTGGGCTTAGGGGAAGAATTAGAAGAAGTAAAAGAAGTAATGCGTGATTTACGCTCATGGCAGGTGGATATTTTGACCATAGGACAGTATCTACAACCCAGTCGCCAGCATTTACCGATCCAACGCTATTACACACTGGAAGAATTCAATGAGTTGAAGGAATATGGAATTGGGCTTGGTTTTCAATGGGTAGAAAGCGCACCTCTTGTTCGGTCCTCTTACCATGCCTATGATCAGGTTCAGGCATTAAGCAAGATCCATCACAATTTATATCCAATTGAAAAATGATATGAAAACCAATTCAATTACCCGAAAATTTGGAAAATTATTAAGAATAGATGTCGCCTACAATACTACAATCACCGATTTAAAAATAACAGGCGACTTTTTTATGCATCCTGAAGAAACTCTTGAACAGATTGTTTCAGCATTAATTGGAACACAGGTGCCCATCCAAAAAGAAGAGATTACAAGAATAATTAATTATGTCTTCCATAACAATGAAACTGAAATCATAGGTCTTACGATCGATGATATTGTAAACACGATAATAGAGGCCACCCAATGACTAAATATCGGATGATACCATTTGAATATTTCAATGCATATACCAATATGGCTTTGGATGAAGCAATTATGGAAAGTGTTCGAAAAGGACTTTCTCTACCTACTATTCGATTTTATGGCTGGCTACCTTCTGCCGTGTCAATTGGTATTTTTCAGGGAATCCAGAACGAAGTCCATCTTGAAGAGACAAAAAAAGGAAATGTGGATGTTGTCCGTCGTCTAACCGGCGGAGGAGCTGTGTATCATGACACAAATGGTGAAGTGACCTATAGTTTGATTGCACCATTGGAATTGTTCCCACCGAACATAATTGAATCCTATCGTGTTATTTGTAACGATATCATTGACGCCTTTGATAAATTAGGTATTAACGCAGAGTTTTCTCCGATCAATGATATCCTGGTCAATGGCCAAAAAATATCGGGCAATGCCCAAACAAGGCGCAACGGAATCTTATTACAACACGGAACCATTTTATATAGCGTAGATGTCGCTAAAATGTTTACATATTTGAACGTAAGTGACCAAAAAGTTTCCGACAAACTTATAAAAAGCGTACAAAAAAGAGTAACGAGCGTTGCTGACCAATCTTCCAGCACAGTCGAGGAATTAAAAAAAGCATTAATAAGTGGTTTCAAAAGAAACCGTGATGTGAAATTTGATGATTATAGTGAAATTGAAAAAAGTCGTGCAAAAGAACTGGTAAAAGAGCGTTTCGGTAACGACCTTTGGACATTTCGATTGTAATTTAATTTTGCTAATAAAAATTTCGAAGTAAGTAATTTATCGCATGAGAAATTAGAAATTTCATCACAATTATTGTTTTATGAATCAGGAGAACCCGATGTCAATTGATACCTACCAAGCAAAAGTAAAGAGCAGTATTTGGAAAGCTATTGCTCAAAGTGGCTTACCGATTAATTCAATTCCGATGGACCAACAAAACAAATTTGTCGATCATCTAGCAGACAATTTACTTGTTGTTGTCAACGAAATATTAGATGAAGTTTCTAGCCCAATGAAGACCACCGAAACACCTATTGCATTGGACGAAGAGGAAAAAATTATTTGGGAAGGACGCCCATTTTTATCCCTTGTCGAAAATTATTTATTGACAAATGAGCGAATCAAAATCACAACCGGCCTAATCGGAAAGGACATCGAAAATTATGAATTGATTCGTATACAGGATATAGATATCGTACAGAATGTAAGCGAACGGGTGTTGGGAATTGGTGATATTGTTATCAAAGGCGCGGATCCATCCTCCTCTTCTGTGGTCTTACGGAACGTGCATGACCCTCAAGAAGTTTATGAAGCCTTACGAAAAGCATGGTTAGCTGCTCGTAAGAAGTATGGATTAATATTCAGAGAAGAAATGTAATTACTTCATTCAGATTAAAAAAAGAATTTTCCTTCACATGTAGGAAAATTCTTTTTAGTTTCACAAAAACAAAAAAAGTTTCTTGGCAATGACCTACTCTCCCGGGGGGTCGCCCCCCAAGTACCATCGGCGCTAACAGCCTTAACTTCCGGGTTCGAGATGTGTCCGGGTGTACCACTGTCGCTCCTATCACCAAGAAACTTTTC
>JACDJB010000201.1_pt1 | contig 78853 bp, 75 predicted proteins | sample 7454121 | NCBI WGS metagenome assembly JACDJB01 (sample SAMN14253290, study PRJNA609438) | sludge metagenome | isolation source: sludge after 25d culture with pyrite | collected 2018-12-20 | reverse complement strand
TCGCGGCGCGTACGCTTGCGTTGGTTGGCGAATTCGGCATCGGAGAAGCTGATCTGTCGCATCGGGTGGCTCGTCAGGGGATGGGGTGCAGCGGATGACATCAATTTTACTAAATCGGGGACTTATTCAGAGGGTCCTTAAGCCAGAATTTGGCACCCTCGGTCTGTTCGATCCACAAACCCAGTACGTCGCGCTGACCGTCGGCCTGGATGCCCAGGGCCAGGTCACGCCATCGCTGCGAATCTTGACCCGTAGCGCATCGAAAAAAACAACCAGGTACATGGCTTCAAGTGGGCGGCCTTGCCAGGCGATGGTCTCAGCCATGACTTCGCCGGTCACCGAGCTGATGAAATCCGGTGACACCTCGATGCCGGCGCTCATGCTTGGGGATCAAAATGGGCTCGAAGCTGCCGTTGCGATCCCGAGGCAAGTCTACGCGAACGGGGCCGCAATCTGTAATGATCGTCTTGCCACGGGCACCGTTGCGCTCGTTGGCTTGGCCTGGCGGCTTGGCTTCGCCGGGCCGCTAGCCCAGAGGCATGTTCATCTCCGCGCCCATGGCTCGTTCAATGATCGCTTTATTGAACGCCAGCATCAGGTCCTGGACCTCATCGGGCGTCATTGGCCCCTTGACCAGCTCATCGAGTAGTTTCTTCGGCAAATCAGGCAACGGCCCACGGGCGGCTGCCTGAGCGGCAATGGTGCGTTTGTTCTTCATTGGCATATCCATGGCTTTTAACCCCTATGATATGCCTCACCGACAAAATTACGGACAGGCTCTCCTATGCCGATTGGGCATTGTCCGGAGCGATGCGTCATGACCTACCCCCGCCGCCCTTTCTCGTACGCCACCTGGCAGTCGAAACACCGCTTGGCCGTCGGGTAGGCATCCAGGCGCTTGAAGCCGATATCCACTCCACAGTCCACGCATTCCCCATAAGTGCTGCGGGCGATGCGCTGTTCCGCTGCGACGATGTCCCGGATTTCCTCGATGTCGCGCTCGATCTCGCCCTGTGCGATTTCACGCTGCAGCGCACTGGTCGCCACGTTGCCGATGTTACCCGTGCGGCTGATCAGATCTACGTCGAGGTCGTGTTCGGAGCGCTGGGTGACGTCCTGCACTTCGCCCAGGAGCAATGATTTCCTGGCCGCCATGCGTTGTGCGAGCTGCTGGATCTGTGCGTCGGTCAGGGGGCTGGCGGGTGTTTTCATGGGACGGTCCTGGCGTGGAAGGAGAGAGGGATCAGATCAGGCAGTATACAGAATGTAGCGTGTGTGCCGGGCGCTGCCGAAGAACATCCCGGGCGGCCGCGTGCCAAGGGCTCAGCCTGCCGCCTTGACCAGGGCCAGCACCTCGCGGAAGCGGGCGTGGGTGCTGGCGTGCAGCCACTCGAACAAGACCATTTCGTGTGTGACGATGGTGGCGCCGGCCTGTGCCAGCCGGCGCATGGCGGCGGCGTGGTCTCGCGGGCGGCGCGAGGCGCAGGCGTCTTCCACCACCCAGACGCGCCGGCCCGCGCGCAACAGGCCCAGCGCCGTTTGCAGCAGGCAGACATGCGCTTCGCAGCCGGCGATGACGGTGTCCTTCCGCCCTGGCGCGATGGCGTCGAGCTGCGTGCACAGGCCGTCCGCACAGGCGTCGAAACAGGTTTTCGCCAGGGTGTGGTCGCACGCATTCCTGATGCCGGGAACGTTGGGGCCGAGTCCGGCGGGGCTTTGCTCGGTGCCTAGCACCGGAATCGCGAGCAGGCGGGCGGCGCGCGTCAGCGTCATGGCCGTATTCAGTGCGGCCTCACCCTGCGTGAGTGCGGGCAGCAGGCGCTCCTGGTAGTCCACCAGGACCAGCGTGCTCGCATCGGCATCCATGCGCATCATCACCGCCTCCAGATTCGGCTGCTCACACGCGCATTATGCCGGTTTTGCCCTGGGGTTGCGGGGCCGCGCGGGCGCGTGCAAGTGGTGCAGGGCGCGCCGGTAGAGCCACCAGGCCGTGACGCCCGCGAGCCCGTTTCCGACCAGCACCCCCAGATACAGGCCGGTCATGCCGGCCAGGTGTGCGCCCAGCCACAGGGCGGGCAGGTAGAAGGCGAACAGGCGCAACAGGGAGATGATGACGGCGCGGATGGGCAGGCTCAGCGCATTGGCGACGGACACCATGATCATGCACACCCCCAGCGCGCCCAGGCTCAGCGGCACGCTCAGGAACCAGGTGCGCAGGTAGGCCGCCACCTCGGCATCGCTGCTGAGGGCGTTCGGCAGGACCCAGGCCAGGGACACCCACAGCGCGGCGATGCCGAATTGCAGCGCCAGCACGAAGCGCGTTGCCAGGCGCACCAGGTGATCGATGCCGGCCACATCGCCCGCGCCCAGCAGGCGGCCTACCATGGGCGGCAAGGACATGGTCAGCGCCAGCACGATGACGATGGAAAAGAATTCCAGGCGGATGTTCAGGGCCCAGGCGGCCACGGCGGGTGCGCCGAATGCCGCCACGACACGGGTGGCGGCCATGGCCGCCAGGCCCGGCATCAGCTGGCTCAGGGTGGCCGGGCCGCTGATCGCGGCGAGTTCGCCCAGGGCGCGCGCAGTGGGCAGGCCATCGCGGCGCAGGCGCAGCCAGCGGGCGCGCAGCAGGCGTCGCGCCATGATCACGGCGCCGACCGCGAAGGCGGCCAGCGTGGCCAGGGCCGCGCCCGGCAACCCCCAGTCGAACACGAAGATGAACACGGGGTCCAGGACGAGATTGAGCGCGCTGGTCAGCACCATGATGGTGCCGGGCAGCCGGGTATTGCCGTGCGCCCGGGCGATGCTGTAGGCAAAATAGACGCAGGCGCCGAGCCAGACGCTGGCCAGCCAGGGCGGCCAGTAGGTCGCGATGGCCGGCCAGAGCGCGGGTGGGGCGTCGAGCAGGCGCAGGATAGGGTCACGCCACAGCCAGGCCAGCCCGCACAGTACCGCCATCACGAGGCTGCCGGCGAGCATGATCAGGGTGCCCATGCTGCGCGCGCGTCGGTGCTGCCCGGCGCCCAGGGCGCGCGAGATCAGCGCCGTCGTGGCAATGCCGATGCCGATCTGCACGCCGATGAGCACCTGGTTCACCGCCACCGTGAACCCCAGTGCGGCCAGCGGGGCCGTGCCCAGCAGGCTGATGAAGATGCTGTCGACCAGCTGATAGCCCATCAGCGCGATGACGCCGAACACCATGGGCCAGGTCATGCTGAACAGCGTCCTGCCCGGGCTTTTGTCGTGCGCCGGCGGCACTGCGGCGGGCGCCGATGCTGCACTCGCACGCGGCGCGGATGTGTCACAATACGCTTTTGTCGTCTTTGTGGAATCGCTCATGACCCGCATCGTTCTTTTTGAAAACATTCACCCCAGTGCCCGCGAGGTTTTTCAGGCCGCAGGCTATACCGATATTGTCACGCATTCCGGTGCGCTGTCCGGTGCCGACCTGCTCGAGGCGGTGGGCGGAGCGCAGGTGCTGGGCATTCGTTCGCGGACTCAATTGACGGCGGAAGTGCTGGCGGCCGCCCCCGATTTGCTGTGTGTGGGCTGTTTCTGTATCGGCACCAATCAGGTGAATCTGGATGCGGCCCTGGATCAGGGCGTGCCTGTGTTCAACGCGCCGTTTTCGAATACGCGTTCGGTGGCCGAACTGGTGCTGGGCGAGGCCATTTTGCTGCTGCGCCGCATTCCGGAAAAGAACGCGCGCGTCCATCAGGGGTTCTGGGACAAGTCGGCCGAAGGCGCTTTCGAGGCGCGCGGCAAAACCCTGGGCATCATCGGCTACGGCAACATTGGTTCGCAGGTGGGCACGCTGGCCGAGGCGGCCGGCATGCGCGTCATCTTCCACGATATCGAGGCCAAGCTGCCGCTGGGCAATGCGCGCGCCGTGGCCGCACTCAAGGAATTCCTCGGCAAGGCCGATGTGGTCACCCTGCATGTGCCGGGCGGCGAAGGCACACGCAATCTCATGAATGCGGACACCATCGCGGCCATGCGCTCGGGTGCCATCCTCATCAATGCGTCGCGCGGCACGGTGGTCGACATCGACGCGCTGCACGCCGCCCTGGCCTCGGGCCATTTGTCCGGTGCCGCCGTCGACGTCTTCCCGGTCGAACCCAAGAGCGTGAACGAACCGCTCGACAGCCCGCTGCGCGGCATGGCGAACGTGCTGCTCACGCCGCACATCGGCGGCAGTACCCAGGAATCGCAGGAAAACATCGGCCGTGAAGTGGCCGCCAAGCTGGTGGATTTCCTGCGTACCGGGACAACCAAGGGTTCGGTCAACTTCCCGGAAGTGGCGGCGCGCGAAGCCGCGGGCGCGGCGCGCATCCTGCACATGCATCGCAACCTGCCGGGCGCCATGGGCACGCTCACGGGCATCATGGCCGAGCATGGCCTGAACATCGTCAGCCAGCGCCTGCAGACGCGCGGCCAGATTGGCTACGTCATCACCGATGTCGATGGCGCAGTAACCGATGCGGTCATGGCGGCGCTCAACGATCACGCCGTGACGGTGCGCAGCCGGCTCATCTCGGGCTGATGACGCTCGGGGCCGGTGCTGGCGCTGCTGCGCCACCCGCCGGCCCCTGTGTACAGACGGGCAGCAGGTCGGCCAGGCTGTGCCGATCCAGGTGCTGCATGAACAGGTCCAGGGCGTCATTGAGAATGCGCGGCAGGCGGCATTGACCGATGAGGATGCACTCTGAGCCCCGCCCCATGCATTCGACCAGGGCAAGGTCGTTCTCGATGTCGCGCACGATGGCACCCAGGGGCATGTCCCGCGGTGCGTGCGCCAGGCGCATACCGCCATTTTTCCCTCTGACCGTTTCCACCCAACCGCTGCGCGCCAGGCGGTGCGTCACTTTCATCAGGTGGGGCTGCGAAATCGCGTGGGCCTGCGCCACTTCGGCGATGGTGCACAGGCGTTCCGGATGCTCGCCCAGGTACATGAGCAGACGCATCGCGTAATCCGTCATGGTGGTCAGGCGCATGGTCAGACCCTGGGGCGAATCAGCATGGGCACGAAGCGCCACAGATACAGGCCCAGGCACACGATCCAGGCCAGCGCGGCCGCGTCCAGGAAGCTGCGCGCGTACGCCGTGGGCCACAATGCCATGATGCGCAGCAGGACGGCCGCCATCATGAAGTAATAGCTCACCAGCATGCTGGCATCCAGCGCCAGCGGCCGGCCCAGGTGGCCCAGGGCGGTACGCGTGACCATACCGATGATGAGGATGGCGAAGCCGCCCATGCCGATGACGTGTACATGCGTGGCGGCCCGCGCCAGCACACCGCCGGCCATCCCGCTGATGTGGATGGCGGCCAGGATCAGGCCCAGGCCGGTCAGTGTGTAGCCCAGGTACAGAATCCACAGCATGGGCTTGTGCAGTACCGCGAAGGGCTTCCAGCGCACGACCTGCACCAGGCTGACGATGCCGGTGACGAGCAGCGCGAGGGCCATGAGGCGGCTCTGGTTGAACAGGCCCAGCGCGATGGCCAGCACGCTGAGCACCATCTGTGCCTGCCCGCTGCGCACCTGCATGGGGATCTGCAGGCCGGGCACCATGCGCATGGAAAAGAAGGGCACGACGCGCCGCGCGATCAGCAGCACGATGACAGCCATGCAGATCAGGCCCAGGTTGAAGCGCGCGATCAGCGTGCCGTAGTCGCCCTCGAGTACGGCACCCAGATACAGCAGGTTGATGGCGGCCAGGCCGAACAGCAGCCAGGGAATGCCGTAGTTGCGCCGGCTGTGGCCTTTGATCACGACGCGCATCAGGCTGATGGCGCCCAGCAGGAAAAAGGCGGTTTCACTGGCCGCGCCGATCCAGAACAGCGTTTCGCCACCCGTCAGATAAGCAATGCGCGCCACGCACCACAGCAGGCAGGCCACGCCCAAGGGGGCGCCCTTGAGCGGATTGTGCTTGGTCCAGGTGGCGCTGGCGGTCAGCAGAAACCCGACGGCAATGGTGACGATGAAACCCCACAGCATTTCATGCGCGTGCCAGCTCAGGCCGTTGAACGGCGCGGGGATGAGTTCCGGTGCGAAAATCCAGATCGCCACGGAGATCAGGGCCCAGGCGCAACCCGCGATGTACAGCGGCCGGAATCCCAGGCTGAGGAAAGCCTGAAAGTTGGGTGAATGAGAATCAGTCATGAACTGGCCTGTAAGGAGATGCGTTCAGGTTTGCGTTCACGTTTATAACATATATTCTATATACACCTTAACGGCCGAGGGCAGAAATCTTGCGCTGGTGGCGTGGCGGGTCTACCATGACAGTTTCCATGCTTCAGCAGGAGTACGCTCTTGAGCCTGTCCATACGTGTCGTGACGGATGACTTCGCCGTGGCGCCGCAATTGTGTGCCGCCGACATGGCGGAAGTGGCCCGCGCGGGCTATCGCAGTGTCATCATCAATCGCCCCGATTTCGAAGGCGGGGCGGATCAGCCCCAGGCCGCCGATGTCATGGCGGCCGCGCAGCAGGCGGGCCTGCAGATCGAATATCAACCGGTCACCAGCGGCGCCGCCACGGCGGACGATATCGCCCGGTTTGCCCGTCTGCTGACCCAATTGCCCCGGCCCACGCTGGCGTATTGCCGTTCCGGCGCGCGCTGCATGGGCTTGTACCGCGCCGCCACGCAGCTTTGATTTTGCGCAAAACGGCGTGCGACTGAGGGCTGATACTAGCTGTAATTCTGTGGCATACGGGTTAAGCTGGCTTATTTCCTAGTTCACAAGGCATCATCATGTTCAAGAAAATCCTCATTCCGACCGACGGCTCCCCTCTCTCGGCCCAGTCTGCCAACAAGGGGGTATGTCTTGCACGCGAGATCGGTGCGGAAATCGTTGCGCTCTACGTCACGCAACCGTTTGCGGCCACCGTGGGTTTCGATGGCATGGCCGCTGCCTACGCCATCACTGATGAAGATTACGATAAAACCGCGGCCGAGCAGGCAGACAAATACGTCAAGGCCGTGCTCGATCGGGCCGAGACCGCCGGTGTCAAGGCGTCCAGCAAGATCGTCTCCAACTTCAATGTGGCCGATGGCATCGTGCAAAGCGCTGAAGAAATGGGTTGCGATCTCATCTTCATCGGCAGCCATGGCCGCAGCGGCCTGTCGCGCCTGCTGCTGGGCAGCGTCACCATCAAGGTGCTCAGCCTGGCCCGCATGGCGGTACTGGTGTATCGCGTCACGCCGGCCGAGAAGAAATAGTCCGGGGCCGCGCGTTCAGGCCGTGGTCGCTGCCACCCCGCGCAGATGTTCGGGGTGGGTATAGACGGTGTAGCGTTGCGCGCGCACGAAGCCGGCCAGCATCAGGTTGAGCTCCTCCGCCGCCGCAATGGCATAAGAAGTGGGCGCGGATACCGCCGCCAGTATGGCAATGCCCGCCGCAGCGGCTTTCTGCACCATCTCGAAGCTGGCCCGACTGGAAATCACGGCCAGCCCGGTCTGCGTGTCCACGTCTTCACGCCGCAGGTGGCCCACCAGCTTGTCCAGCGCATTGTGCCGCCCCACATCCTCGCGTATGCACAGGATGCGGCCTTGCGCATCGGCCCAGCCTGCGGCATGCGTGGCGCCGGTCAGCCGATGCAGGGCCTGGTGTTCGGCCAGATTGCGGCAGGCGGCCGACAGTGCGGCATCGTGCAACGGCGCGGGCGCGGGCACCGCAGGTAGCGCCCGGCGCACTTCGGACAGGCTGTCCAGGCCGCACAGCCCGCAGCCCGTGCGGCCGGCGAGCTGCCGCCGGCGCTGCTTGAGGCGATGCAGGCAGGCGCTGGCGATCTCGATGCGCAGGATATGGCCGTCCTCCTGCTCCAGCACCGTGATGTCGTAGATGTCCTGGGCGCGGCGCACGATGCCTTCCGTCAGCGAGAAGCCGATGGCCAGGTCTTCGAGATCGGCGGGCGATGCAAGCATGACGGCATGGCTGATGCCGTTGTATTCGAGCGCAACGGGCAGTTCCACCGCAATCGCGTCGCTGCGCGCCGGGGCCAGGTCCGCGCCCTGCGGGCGCCAGGTCGGCCGTGATTCGTAGGTCGCGACGGGCGGTCTGGGAGAGAAAGCCATGAGGGCCCTTGCTGTCCTGCATTGTCGAATAAAGGGCGGGTTGCTAACATGGCATTCATGGAGCGCCTGCCCCCCGGGGTGTAACCTACCCCGTAATCTACTCATTAACCGCGGTACGGGCAACCGGGCCCAGTCGTTCTGGAACGATCTTCACCATGACTGACGTGATTCCCCGCATCTCTCCCGCGCCCCGCGTCGTACCGGGGGTGGCCCGGGCTGCGCCGTCGGGCGGTGCATTGCTGGATCGGTTCCAGCGCCCCTTGCGCGACCTGCGCATCTCCGTCACGGATCGCTGCAATTTCCGCTGTACCTACTGCATGCCGCGCGAGCTGTTCGGGCCGGATCATGCTTTTTTGCCGCGCGCCATGTTGCTGAGTTTCGACGAAATCGCGCGCGTCGCCCGCATCGGGGTCGAGAACGGCCTGCGCAAGATCCGGCTCACCGGTGGCGAGCCTTTGCTGCGCAAAGACCTGGAAAAGCTGGTCGCCTTGCTGGCTGAATTGCGCACGCCCGAAGGTCAGCGCGTAGAGCTCACGCTCACCACCAATGGCACCCTGCTTGCGCGCAAGGCCAGGGCGCTCAGGCAAGCGGGGCTGGATCGCGTCACCGTCAGCCTGGATGCGCTCGACGACGCCATCTTCGCGCGCATGAGCGACAGCGACGTGGGCGTGCAGACGGTGCTCGACGGCATCGAAGCCGCGGCGGCCGAGGGCCTTGCGCCCGTCAAGGTCAACATGGTGGTGCGCAAGGGGCTCAATGACCACCAGATCCTGCCCATGGCGCGTCACTTCCGCGGCAGCGGGCACATCCTGCGTTTCATCGAGTTCATGGACGTCGGCGATACCAATGGCTGGAATTATCGTGAGGTCGTGACCGGGGCCGAGATTCTGGCGCAGCTTTCGCGAGAGTTCGCGCTCGAGCCCGTGGCGGCGGCGTATCGCGGCCAGGTCGCCAAATCGTGGCGCTATGCCGACGGGCAGGGCGAAATCGGCCTTATCACCAGCGTGTCGCAACCGTTTTGCGGTGATTGCACGCGCTTGCGCCTGTCGCCCGAAGGCAAACTGTTCCTGTGCCTGTTCGCCTCCGCAGGGCACGATATGCGCGGGCTGCTGCGCGCCGGTGCCACCGATGACGATCTGCGTGCGCGCCTGGCCGGTATCTGGGGCGCGCGCGATGATCGCTATTCCGAATTGCGCGGCCAGCCTGCGGCGCAGCGCAAGAAAATAGAAATGAGCTACATCGGCGGATGACAGCCTGGTCCCGGGTCTGCGGCCTCATTCTCGCGGGCGGGGCGGGCCGGCGCATGCAAGGGCCGCCGCAGGACGCTGCCGCACCCTGTGAAAAACCGCTGCTGCCCCTGCACGGACGCCCGCTCATCGCCTGGGCCGCCGACGCGCTGCCGCAGGGGCTGGCGGTGGTTTACGTCAGCGCCAACGCCCGCCCCGAGCGCTATGCGGCCTATGGCACGGTCGTTGCGGATGCACCGTCGCTGGGCCCCGGCTGGGGGCCGCTGGCCGGCGTGGCCAGTGTGATGCGGCGCATGCCGACCCCGTGGCTGCTGGTCGCGCCGGGCGATGTGCCGCGTCCCCCGTGCGATTGGGGACAAGGTCTGTTACAGTATGTCGAGACATCCGGTGCGCTTCTGGCTTACGTCTGTTCGGTCCGGCCCCAGCCGCTGTTCATGCTGGTGCATATCAGTCTGTTGCACAGCCTGCAGGCCTATCTGTTTGCAGGTCGGCGCCAGGCCTTGCAATGGGTGCGGTCCGTGGGCCATGCGGTGCAGGTCCCGGGTGACGAAATGGCGTTTTTCAATATCAATACTCGGGAGGAGATATGTCTCGCACATCAACTGATACTGCCGCCCGCCTGAAAGGGTCGGCGGTCGGCGGCTGTCTGGCCGTCGCGATGCTGGCGTGCGCCTCTGTCGCCTGGGCGGCAGACGCGGATCAGGCCGATATCGACCTGCAGACCATGAGCTGGGCTTCAGCCTGTTTTACCTGCCACGGCGCAGCGGAAGAGGTCGAGGGGTCGCGCATCGGCGTGCTGGCCGGCATGCCCGCCGATGAGTTCGTGACCAAGATGAAGAACATGGCGGCCAGCACCACGCCGGGGGCACTCATGCCGCAGCTGGCACGCGGCTACGACGAGACGCAGCTGGTCCGTCTGGGCCAATGGTTCGAGAAACTGGGAGAGGCACAATGAAACGACGTTCATTTCTCGGCGGCATGGGGGCGCTGGCCACGCTGGGCGTTCCCGTAGTGTCGCACGCGGCGGATAAGCCGGTCGGGCAGGTCGTGGTCATCGGGGCGGGCTTCGGTGGTGCCACGGCGGCCAAGTATCTCCGTCTGTTCAGCAAGGGCAGGGTCGGGGTCACCCTGATCGACCCGAACGAGGCCTTCATCTCCTGTCCCATTTCCAACCTCGTGCTCGAAGGTCGCTTCGACATTGACGAGGTCACGCGGCCGTATCTGCTCGAAAAGAATCATGGCGTGCAGCAAATCCGCGATATGGTCGACAGCGTCGATCCCGTGGGCAAGACGGTCACCCTGCGGGGCGGGCAAACCCTGTCTTGGGACCGCCTCATCGTGGCGCCGGGCATTGATTTCATGTGGGAGCAGATGCCGGGCCTGAACAATGCCCAGGCGCAGGAAAAAATCCTGCATGCCTGGAAAGCCGGCCCGCAGACCGTGGCCTTGCGCAAACAGCTCGAAGCCATGCCGGACGGCGGGCGCTTCATCCTCACCATTCCCGAGGCGCCCTACCGTTGCCCGCCCGGGCCGTACGAGCGCGCCTGCATGGTGGCGTCCTACCTGAAAAAGCACAAGCCCGGCGCCAAGATTCACATTTTCGATGCCAATCCGGACGTCACGTCCAAGGGCGCCCTGTTCAAGGCGGCCTGGAAAGACCTCTACGCCGATGTGCTCGAATACGTGCCGGCATTCAAGGCCGTGGATGTGGTGGCGGACGAGAAGCGCGTCATTTTCGAGCTGGGTGAAGAGGAAGTGGCCGACGTGCTCAACGTCATCCCGCCCATGCGCGCCGGCGATATCGCGGTGGAATCCGGCCTGGCTACCGCCAATGGCCGCTGGTGCGAGGTGGATTTCCTCACCTTCGAGTCCACCGTGGCGCCTGGCGTGCACGTCCTGGGCGATGCCATCCAGATCGCGCCGGGCATGCCCAAGTCCGGGCATATGGCCAACCAGCACGGCAAGAATTGCGCGGCGGCGGTGGCGGCCCTGCTGCTTGAACGTCCGGTCAACGGCGATCCCGTCTATGCCAATACCTGCTTCAGCTTTGTCGATGCATCGCAGGCCATGCACGTCGCCAGTGTGCATCGCTACAACTTCGAGAAAAAGACCATGCTGACCGTGGAAGGTTCGGGTGGCCTGTCCGCAGCGCCATCCAATCGCGAGGGGCGTACGGCCCTGTCCTGGCTCAACGCCATCACTGCCGATGCACTGACCTGAACGCGTGCCCGGCCAGCGCCATAGCCGGCGCGGCCGGGCATTCGGCATCGGTCGCTTTTCGTGGGGAGCCGGCACATGCCGGCTCTTCGCGCCTCTCCTTGCCGGTCACGGACGATACTGGGAATAACCCTAGAATTTCTACTGAAATTACCGGATTGCTTCATGCGGCAAGCATTTGTTGTTAGTATATGAGCAAACAAAATATGTTTGCGTATTCTATCGGGCCGCCGGCAATGGCGGCTCACGCGGGAGGCAATGTGAATATTCCAAGTCGGGTGCCGCGCGGGCGCCTTCGCCAGGCGCCGGAGGATTTCGTCGCGCCGGCGCTGGCGCTGGACATTCGTCGCCATGGGCTGGACGGTTCGCGCCGGCAGTTTCTCAGAAACGGGTTTGCGGCCGCAGCGGCCGGTATGGCGGGCAGCCTGCTGGCCGGGCGCGCCCGGGCCGCCGCTGCGCCCCCGGATGATCCTGCCATTCTCGAACTCCAGCCCTGGAACACGACGCTGGGCCAGCCGGTCGCATCGCGCCTGTATGGCATGCCCTCGAAGTACGAAGCCAATCTGCAGCGGCGTCAATCGCCGGGGCTCACGCAGACCAGTCAGTCATCGGTGTCCTTCGCGCCTCTGCAGGGCTTTTTCGGCATCATTACGCCCAGTGGCCTGCATTTCGAGCGCCACCACCAGGGCTGGGTGGATATCGATCCCGAACGCCACCGCTTCATGATCAACGGCATGGTGCGCGAGCCCAAGGTCTATACCATGGATGAACTCATGCGCTTCCCTTCCGTGTCGCGCATGCATTTCATCGAATGCGGGGCCAATACCGGCATGGAATGGGGCAATGTGGCGGTGCCGACCGTGCAGTACACGCACGGCATGCTGTCGTGCTGCGAATTCACCGGCATCCCCCTGAGCACCTTGCTGGATGATTGCGGCGCCGACATTGAAAACGCCCGTTTCGTGCTGGCCGAAGGGGCGGACGGCTCGGGCATGACGCGCACCATTTCCATGGAAGCTGCGTTGCACGACGTGCTCGTCGTCTATGGCATGAACGGCGAGATGCTACGCCCTGAAAACGGCTACCCGTTGCGCCTGGTCGTGCCCGGCGTGCAGGGTGTATCCTCGGTGAAGTGGCTGCGCCGTATCGAAGTGGGCGATAGGCCTTGGAACACCAAGGACGAAGCCGTCCACTATACCGACATGATGCCGGATGGGCGGTTTCGCCAGTACACCTCCATCCAGGAGTGCAAGTCGGTCATCACCACGCCCTCGGGCGGCCAAGTCTTGCTGGACAAGGGCTATTACAACGTCACCGGTCTGGCGTGGTCCGGGCGCGGCAAGATCACGCAGGTCGACATATCCTTCGACGGCGGGCGCAACTGGCGCCGCGCGCGGCTCGAAGGGCCCGTCCTGGACAAATGCCTGACGCGCTTCAATATCGATTGGGTGTGGGATGGCGCGCCGTGCATATTGCAAAGTCGCGCCGTGGACAGTACGGGTTTCGTCCAGCCGCGCTATCGCCAGCTGCGTGAAGTGCGCGGCTCGCGATCCGTGTATCACAACAACGCCATCCAGTCGTGGCAGGTGGCCCAAAGCGGGGAGGTGTCCAATGTTCACGTGGAATAAGCGGCACCTGACCGGCCTGGGCCTGGCGGTGGCGTTCGCCGTCGCGCTGCCGGCGCAGGCGGTGGATCTGGGTCTGGGGCGCGCCGCTACGCCGGCGGAGCTGCAGGCCTGGGACATCGACGTGCGGCCCGACTTCAAGGGTTTGCCCAAGGGCAGCGGTACGGTAGAGCAGGGCGAAGACTTGTGGGAGTCCACCTGTGCGGCCTGTCACGGGTCTTTCGGCGAGAGCAATCTCGTGTTCACGCCGCTGATCGGCGGCACGACGGCCGACGATATCGAGACGGGGCGCGTGGCCTCGCTCACCAGCCCGACCCAGTCGGTGCGCACCACCATCATGAAGGCGGCCACGGTGTCCACCCTGTGGGACTATATCCGCCGCGCCATGCCCTGGGACAATCCGCGCTCGCTCGCGACCGATGACGTCTATGCGGCGCTGGCCTACCTGCTCAGCCTGGCCGAGATCGTCGATGATGACTTCACCCTCAGCGACGAGAACATCGCCGAGGTGCAGGAACGCATGCCCAACCGCAACAATCTTTTCTTTTACGAAGGCCTGTGGAAGGTCGACGGCGCGCCCGACACGCACAACGTGGCCTGTATGACGGATTGCGGCGAAGACGTGGAGATATCCTCGGCGCTGCCCGATTATGCGCGCGATGCCAACGGTCAGCTGGCGGCGCAGATGCGCATCGTCGGGCCGGTACGCGGCGTCGATTCCCTGGCGCCCGCCCTGACCGGTTCGGTAACGGACAATGCGGCGCAGGTGCGCGCCACGGCGCGGGAAACGCTGGCCGCCACGCACGAAACAGCGCGCGCGTCCGATACGTCTGCCGACGGCACGGCCATGATGGCGACGATAGAAGCCGCGGGCTGCCTGGCCTGCCATGCGCGCGATACCCGGGTGCTGGGGCCGTCCTTCCAGGAAGTAGCGAGCCGGTACGAGGGCGAAGCGGCGCATGATCGCCTGGTTGCCAAGGTGCGCAACGGCGGCAGCGGCGTCTGGGGGCCCATCCCCATGCCGCCGCATCCCGACCTGGACGAGGGGGATCTGGCCCGCATGATCGACTGGATCCTGGCGGGTGCGCGCTGAGCCGTGCATCACAATAATTTTGTTCTGGAAGTCTGATTTCAAAAAAGGGAGTGAAGCAAATGAACCAACAACGCAGGTCCGTACTCAAGCTGGGCACGGCACTGGGCCTGGCCGTGTCAGCCGGATTCCTCAGGCCTGAGCGGGCATGGGCGGCGCAGCAGGCCTGGAACGAGAAGGCTTTCCAGGCCCATGACGTGGATGGCGTCGTGAGCGCGCTGGGTGGCGCCGACGCGCAGGATAGCGACAAGATCACCTTGATCGCGCCTGACATCGCCGAAAACGGCGCGGTCGTGCCTGTGGGCGTCGTCAGCGACCTGCCCGGCACGACCGAGATCGCGATTCTGGTGCCCAATAATCCGAATACGCTGGCGGCCTGGTTCCAGATTCCGCAGGATAGCCTGGCCGACGTGTCCACGCGCATCAAGATGGGCCAGACGTCGGACGTCTATGGTCTGGTCAAGGCGGATGGCGGCTATTACCTGACGCACAAGGAAGTCAAGGTCACCCTGGGTGGCTGCGGCGGCTGAGTCCGCCCCGTCCGTCCATACCGTATAACGAATCAAGGAGTTTTTCATGGCAACCAGACCCATGCGCATCCGCGCGGCAGAAAAGGATGGCGTGATCGAAGTCAAGGTGTTGATGAGTCACCTCATGGAAACCGGTCAGCGCAAGGATGCGGAAGGCAAGGTGATCCCCGCGCACTTCATCCAGGAAGTCACCGCCACCTGTAACGACAAGACGGTGCTTCAGGCCCAGTGGGGCCCGGCGGTGTCGCGCGACCCCTTCCTGTCCTTCAAGTTCAAGGGCGCCAGCAAGGGCGACGAGCTGACCATCACCTGGCTCGACAATGAAGGCGAGACGCGTACCGACAAGACCAAAGTGCGTTGAGCCGGCAAGAATGACCAATCATTGACGATTTTCAGTCGTTGAACTGCAAAATGGTCGCAGGAGGGTGACAAATGAAACGAACGGCAATCAGTGCCTGCCTGTTGCTCATGGGGGCAGCCATCGCGCCCGGCGCCATGGCCGAGGACGATACCGCCAAAGGGATCGCCGAGTACCGTGAAATGCTGGCCGAGGAGGGCGGCAATCCCGCCGAACTCATCGAGATGACGGGTGAAGAGCTGTGGCAAGAGGCGCGTGGCCCCAAGGCGGCATCGCTGGAGCAATGCGACCTGGGCCAGGGGCCCGGCAAGATCGAAGGCGCCTATGCGCAGATGCCACGCTACTTCGCCGATACCGACAAGGTCATGGATCTCGAGACCCGGCTGCTGTATTGCATGGAAACCTTGCAGGGGCTGGACAGCAAGGAAGAGACGGCCAAGGCCGTATCGCCCGGCGGCTCGTATGCCAGCGACATGGAATCCCTGGTCTCCTACATCGTCGCCGCATCGCGCGGTATGGCGATCGCAGCGCCGCAAGACCATGCCAAAGAGCGCGAAGCCTATGCGCGCGGCCAGAAAATATTCTATTTTCGTGGCGGCCCCTATGACTTTTCCTGCTCATCCTGTCATGCCGCGGATGACCAGCGCATCCGGCTGCAAGATCTGCCCAACTTCAATCGTCCCGAACTCGCCCAGCGCGCCTACTCGAGTTGGCCGGCCTACCGCGTTTCTGCGGGCGTGGTGCGCACCATGCAATGGCGCCTGAGGGACTGCTTCCGTCAGCAGCGCATGCCGGTGCTGAAGTATGGCTCGCAAGCCTCCATTGACCTGACCACCTTTCTTGCGGTCAGCGCGAACGGTGGCGTCATGAATGCCCCCAGTCTGAAACGATAAGTGGAGAGGCAGATGAAACGTATACCATTGATGTCGCTGGCCACAGCGGCCGTATTCTGCGTGAGCCCCGCGTTGGCCGACACCGGTCAGGTGTCCGGCACGGACGATGCCGCCGTCCTTCAGGTTCTGCAGGCATCGTTCAGCGAGCGCAACGAAGCTAAGCTGGATCGGCTCGAGCAGTCTGACATGCAAAAGCTGTGTTCGCGTGCCGAACGCACCGGCGTGGCCCTGACCGACGAAGAACAGGAGAAGATTCGCAGTGCGGCCCTGGCGCGTATCAGCTTCCCTGCGGATGGCCAGTATCTGGGTGACTGGCACGCGGGCGAGAAGGTGGCGCAAAGCGGGCGCGGCATGCAGTTCTCCGACAAGCCGGGGGCGGCGCGCGGCGGCAACTGCTATGCCTGCCACCAGATGAGCAAGGCCGAGATTTCCTTTGGCAACATGGGCCCGTCCCTGTTGCATTACGGCAAGCTCAGGGGCGACGCCAAGGACGTGCTCGAATACACCTGGACGCGGCTGCAAAACCCGCACGCGATCGAGGCCTGCTCCATCATGCCGCGCTTTGGCGATGCGGAAATCCTCACCGAAGCGCAGCTCAAGGATGTGATGGCGCTCCTGTTCGATCCGTCCTCGCCAGTCAATGACGACAGCGTGGACCCGAAGGCGAAGTAAGCCGTGATGCTGCGTCGATGGATGGTCCGGTTTGTCCTGCCCGCACTGGCCTGCGGCCTGCTCGCCGCCGGGCCGGCGCGGGCCGCCCCCGTGGTGGGCGATGCGGTGCGCCTGCCGGCCTTCACCCTGCTCGACGGGCCGGCGCGGGCGGCCGGCTATTACGATGGCAAGCCGGTCATCATTGAATACTGGGCGTCCTGGTGCCCGTTTTGCGCCCGGCAGAATCCGCACCTGCAAAAACTGTGGGAACAGGCGCGTGAACGTGGCCTGGAAGTGCTTGCCATCAGCATCGACCGCGACGCGGCCGATGCGCGGCAGGCCGTGGCGCAGAAAGGCTACCGCTTCCCCGTGGCGATGCAAAACCCGGCCTTGCTGAAGGTCTTTGGCAAGCAGCGCGTCATCCCCAGCATTTACGTCATTACGGCGCAGGGCCGGCTGGCGGAAGTCATCCCCGGAGAAATGTTCGAGGAAGACGTGCTGGAGCTCATCAAGTACGCACCCTGAGGCGTCTCGGGGCGCACCTCGGGCGGTCTGGCGGCCGCCCCCATCCTTTTGTGAAATGAACTGAATGCCATGATCGATCGTCGTGAATTCCTCCAGGTGCTGGCCGTTGCGCTCGCCGGCGGCATGAGCCTGTCGCACAGCGCTCGCGCCGCCAGTCAGTCGGCGCGTGAGTTTTACGCGCTGCCGCGCTTTGGCAATGTCCACTTCCTGCACATGACGGATTGCCATGCGCAGCTCATGCCCGTGTACTTTCGCGAGCCCAGCGTGAACCTGGGTGTCGGGCCCGCGCGCAATCAGCCCCCGCACATCGTGGGGCGCCACTTTCTGGAGCGCTTCGGCCTGGCGGCCGGCACCGCGCAGGCGTATGCCTTCACGGCGCTGGATTTCGAGAATGCCGCGCGCCAGTACGGCAAGGTGGGCGGCTTTGCGCATCTGGCCACGCTGGTGCAGCAGTTGCGCGCCAGCCGCCCGGGTGCCCTGCTGCTCGACGGTGGTGATACCTGGCAGGGCTCGGCCACGGCGTTGTGGACCAACGGGCAGGACATGGTCGATGCCTGCGTGCAGCTCGGCGTCGACATCATGACGGGGCACTGGGAATTCACGCTGGGGGCCGAACGCGTGGAAGAAATCATCGAGAACGATTTCGACGGCAAGCTCGAGTTCGTGGCCCAGAATATCGAGACCAGCGATTTTGGCGATCCGGTCTTCCCAGCCTATACCCTGCGCGAGATGAACGGCGTCACGGTGGCGGTGATCGGCCAGGCCTTCCCCTATACGCCCATCGCCAATCCGGCGCATTTCGTCCCGGACTGGACCTTCGGCATCCAGGAGCATCGGCTGCAGGAAAACATCGACGAGGCCCGGCAAAAAGGGGCGCAGGCGGTGGTTTTGCTGTCGCATAATGGCATGGATGTCGATATCAAGCTGGCCTCGCGCGTGCGCGGCCTGGATGCCATCCTGGGCGGTCATACCCATGACGGCATGCCCGCGCCCGTGATTGTCTCCAATGCGACGGGCAAGACGCTGGTGACCAATGCCGGCAGCAACGGCAAGTTCCTGGGTGTCCTGGATTTCGACGTGCGATCGGGGCGCGTGGTGGACTTCCAGTATCGGCTGATGCCCGTGTTTGCCGATTATCTACCCGCCGATGAGGCCATGGCGGCCCTGCTGGAGCGCATCCGCGCCCCCTTTGCCCAACGCCTGGCCGAGCCGCTCGCCGTGACGGATGACCTTCTGTATCGGCGCGGCAATTTCAACGGCAGTTTCGATCAGGTAATCCTGGACGCGTTGATGGCGGTGAAGGATGCCGAAATTGCCTTTTCCCCTGGCTTTCGCTGGGGAACCAGCCTGCTGCCCGGCGATACCATCACCATGGAGCACCTGATGGATCAGACGGCGATCACCTACCCGCAAACCACGCTCACCGAGATGCCGGGCAGCCAGATCAAGGTCATCCTGGAAGACGTGGCCGATAACCTGTTCAACGTCGATCCCTATTATCAGCAGGGCGGTGACATGGTGCGCGTGGGGGGCCTGCAGTACGCCATCGATCCCCTGAAGCCGGCGGGCGAGCGCATACTGTCCATGTCACTGGGCGGCAAGGCCATCGAGGCGGACAAGGTATACAAGGTGGCGGGCTGGGCGCCGGTGGCGGCGGGCGTGGAGGGCGCGCCCGTCTGGGAAGTGGTCGCAAGCTACCTGCGCGACAAGAAAACCATTTCCGGCGTGGTGCCCAACCAGCCCGAGGTGCGCGGCATGGACGGCAACCACGGCCTGCTCTGACAGGAGGTGAACATGAGGCTTTCGAGACGATGCCGGCACATGGCCGGCGGCCTGGCGCTGGCGCTGGGCGGGCGTGGTGCGCATCGCGCAGCTGCAAGCCCGCGAAGGCTACGCTTACATCAAGCCTTGAATCAGGCCCTGAGCCAGTGGGCGAACGGGTAGACGGCGACGGTGTCGCCGTCGATCACCTGACTGTCCGGAGGGATGCGCGCCAGGCCGTCGGCCCATGACAGGGAGTTGATGATGGCGGAACCTTGATCCGCATGCGGGATCAGCTCGGCCTGCCCGTCGGGCGTATTGCGGATTTGCACGCGGATGAAGTCCTCGCGCGGGCCGCCCACGCGTCGCATCGTGCGCAGCCGACCGTACGCGACGGGCGGAAGCGGGGTTTTGCTGCCTTGCATGCGCCGGATCAGGGGCGAGACCAGCAAGCCGAAAACCACGAAGGCGGATACCGGATTGCCCGGCAGGCAGACAATGGGCGTGTCATCCAGACGTGCCAGGGCGACCGGGCGCCCCGGCTTCATGTTGACTTTCCAGAGATCGATGGTGGCCCCCAGGCTTTCGATCGCGGGCTTGACCAGATCCTTGTCGCCCACCGAGACACCACCGACGCTCAGGATCAGATCGCAATCCACGAGTAAGGCTTTGAACGCATCGACGATATCGCCGAGCTTGTCGGCGGCGTGCGCGATGCGCACGTGGCTGACGCCCATGTCCTGCGCCAGGGCGGCCAGCATGGGGCCGTTGGAATTGTAGATCTGATGATCTTCGCGCGGCTGTCCGGGTGCCACCAGCTCGTCGCCGGTGGTGAGCACGCCGATGCGCAGCGCCGGGAAGACGGGGAGCCGGGCCAGGCCTTGCGAAGCCAGCAGGGCGATCTCTCCGGCACCCAGGTGCGTGCCGCGCGGCAGCAGAAGGCTGTCGCCGCGCACGTCTTCGCCACGAAAGCGGATGTGGCTGCCTTTCGCAGGCAGGGATGTGAACTGCACGACATCGCCGTCTTCGCGGGCATCCTCTTGCATGATGACCGTATCCGCGCCGTCGGGCATCACGCTGCCGGTGTACAGGCGGATGACCTTGCCGGGCTGCAGGGCCTGGGGCGCCTCGCCGGCGAAGCAGCGCTGCTGGATGGCGTAGCGCGTGTGCGTGTCGAGCGCCGCATGGCGCACGGCATAGCCGTCCATGGCGCTGTTGTCGGCCGGTGGCGAATCGAATACGGCGCGGATGTCCTGGGCCAGCACGCGGCCAGGGGCCTGGTGCAGGCCGACCGTTTCGACCGTGTCGGCGGCGGGGGCTGCCTGCAGCAGCAGCGATTGGGCGGTATCGAAATCAAGCATAGTGGCTCGCAAAGTTGCACGGCGCCTGTCGGCTGTCCAGTTGTTCCTTCAGGATGCCGTCCCAGGCAAGGCGGCAGGCCCCGGTCGAGCCGGGCAGGCAGAAGACCAGCGTGTCGTTGGCCACGCCGGCCAGCGCGTCGGACTGCAAGGCGGAGCTGCCGATGTCGAGATAGGACAGGTGGCGGAACAGTTCGCCAAAGCCGGTGATGGTCTGTTCCAGCAGCGGCGCGATGGCGGGCACCGTGGCCTTGCCATGCGTGAAGCCGGTGCCGCCGTTGGTGATGATGACCTGGATGCCCTCATCGGCAATCCAGGCGCACAGGATTTTACGGATCTGCCACAGAGTGCTGGGCGCGATCTGGCGCTGCACGCACTCGTGGCCGGCCTGTTCCAGCGCCTGCGCGAGGAAGTCGCCCGTGCTGTCATTCTCGCGCGTGCGCGAATCGGAGATGGTGAGGACGGCGGCGCGGATGCTGACGGGGGCTTTGGTGGTGTCGGAAGTCATGATGGCGATGGCGTGTCGGTTGCGGAGGGGCGGTCGGCCAGCGTTGCCCAGCTGGCGGTTTTGCGGGCGTCGGTTTCCGCCTGCTGAACCCAGAAGCGCCGGCCGTCGTCCAGGGTTTCGCGTTTCCAGAATGGCGCGCGGGTCTTGAGGGCGTCGATGATGAATTCGCACGCCTGGAAGGCCTGGCCGCGATGCACGCTGGCCACGCCGACGAAGACGATCTGCTCGCCCAAGGACAGCGCGCCGACGCGATGCACGACCAGGGTGTCCAGGATGTCCCAGCGGGCGGCGGCCTGCGCGCACAGCTGCGTGATTTCACGCTCGCACATGCCGGGGTAGTGTTCCAGGAACAGGCTGCGCGTGGCGGTGTGCTCGGCGTAGTCGCGCACGGTGCCGATGAAGCTGACGATCGCGCCCGCCGGTACCCCGGCGCGCGCACGCAGGCGGGCAAGCAGCTCGGCCGCGCTGAAATCATCGGTTTGCACGACGACCATGCCTAGCCTCCGGTGACGGGTTCGAACACGGCGACTTCGTCACCCGGTGCCAGTGGCGTCGCGCGTCCGGCATGGGTCTGGTTGACGGCCAGTTGCAGGCGGCCCACCGGCGCGAGCTGCGGGTAGCGCGCTTCCAGCTGCGCGAGCCACTGCCCGGCGGTGACGGACTCGGGCAGGGGCCAGCGCTCTTCGCGCCGGCCGACCAGTTCGGCAACCTGGGCGAAGTACAGGACGTCAATTGCGCTGCCAGTGGCCACTTTTACCTCCGCTTTTGGAAAGCAGGCCGATTTGCTCGATCAGTATGCCCTTGTCGGCCGCCTTGCACATATCGTAGATGGTCAATGCCGCCACGCTGCAGGCCGTCATGGCTTCCATCTCTACGCCGGTCCGGTAATCGCTGCGGCAGGTGGCGAGGATGCGCACCTGGTGCCGTGCGGCATCGATCTCGAAATCCACGCCCACGAAGCTGAGCGGCAGGCTGTGGCACAGGGGGATGAGTTCGGCGCAGCGCTTGGCGGCGAGGATGGCGGCGATGCGCGCCGTGTTGAGCACGTCACCTTTGGCATTGTTTGCCGCGTCGAGCAGGGCAAACGCCGTCGCATTCAGGCAGACGCGCGCCTGCGCGACCGCAGTACGGGCCGTGATGGCCTTGTCGCCCACATCCACCATGCGGACTTCGCCGGAGTCGCTGACGTGGGAAAGCGCAGAATCAGACATCGAGTGAATATCCTGTGAAACAATGATCGCCGGGCGTTGCACTCATCGTATCATTGTGGGAGGTGCTTTGGCGTTGCGCTAGGGTACTGCTTCCCCTTCTTTTCCCATCTTTTATGGAGTATCCCATGACGGTATCCATCGGCAGCCCGTTGCCTGACGTGAATCTGTACGAATACCAGGAAGCCCAAGGCGAGGCCTGCGCCGCCGGCCCGGTGCAGCATGCGGTGCGCGACCTGGCCAAAGGGCGTACCATCGCGCTTTTCGCCTTGCCCGGGGCGTTTACGCCCACGTGCTCGGAACAGCATCTGCCCGGATACCTGGCCTTGCATGAGGCCTTGACGGACAAAGGTGTCGATGAAATCTGGTGCGTGTCGGTCAACGATGCCTTCGTCATGGGCGCCTGGGGGCGCGACCAGGGCGTGTCCGGACGCGTGCGCATGCTCGGCGATGGCAGTGGCGCGTTCACGCAGGGCATGGGTCTGGCGCTCGATCTGACCGCGCGCGGCATGGGCGTGCGCTCGCAACGCTACTCCGCCCTGGTGGTGGACGGCGTCGTGCGCCAGCTCAATGTCGAGGCCCCGGGCAAGTTCGAGGTCAGCGATGCCGCCAGCTTGCTGGCACAGCTGTGAGTTGATGTGCCGCGCCCGCGTCCCGCGGGCCGGTCTGGTCTGGATGCGAGCCGTCGATGCGCAACACCCTGGGTGCCTTCTTTTCCCTCTACCTGGCAACGCTGGTGCTGTTATCGGGCTCGGGTCTGTTCAATACCTACCTGGGTTTGCGCCTGACGACCGCATCGGTGGCGGAAAGCTGGGTCGGGGCGCTGATCGCCGTCTACTACCTGGGGCTGGTGTTCGGGGCGCGCCAGGGGCACAAGCTGATCATCCGCGTGGGCCACATCCGAGCCTACGCGGCCAGCGCAGCCTTTGCCACGGTATCGGTGCTGGTGCTGATATTGGTCGACAACCTCTGGCTCTGGCTGGGCTTTCGCTTCGTGGCCGGCCTGGCCATGGTCACCCAGTTCATGGTGCTGGAGAGCTGGCTCAACGAGCAGACGGAAAACAACACGCGCGGCACGGTGTTTGCCTTCTACATGCTGATTTCGGGTCTGGGTACGGTCAGCGGCCAGCTGGCGCTGACGCTGTTTGGCCGGCTCGATCACGCGCCGCTGGTGTTCGTGTCCATGTGCTTCGTCATGAGCCTGGTGCCGGTGACGCTGACGCGGCGCATCCACCCGGCGCTGCAGGTGCCTGCGCCGCTGGCGTTTCGCTACTATCTGCGCCGCGTCCCGCTGTCGCTCACGGTGCTGTTCGTGGCCGGCCTGATTACTGGCGCTTTCTATGGTCTGGCGCCCGTCTACGCGCTCAAGCAGGGCCTGTCCTCATCCCAGGCGGCGCTCCTGGTGGCAGCATCGGTCGCTGCGGGGTTGGCCGCGCAGTGGCCCATGGGGCGCCTGGCGGACCGGTTCAGCCGCGTCGTGATGATGCGCCTCAACGCTTTCGTGCTGATGCTGCTCTGCGTGCCCCTGTGGGGCTGGCTCTCGTTTCCCTACTGGGCTCTGCTGCTGTTCTTTGCCGGTTCGGGCGTGCTGCAGTTCACGCTCTATCCGCTCGGGACCGCGTTCGCCAATGACAACGTCGATCCCGAGCGCCGCGTGGGCCTGAGCGCCATGGTCTACATGATGTACGGCATGGGCGCCTGCCTCGGGCCGCTGGTCGCGGGCCTGCTGATGCGCGAGCTCGAGAGCAGCGTGTACTTCATGTTCGTCTCCGCCTGTTGCGTCGTGCTGGTCGCCGTGGTGCGCCAGCAAAAGGTCAAGGGGGATCACGTCAGCGAGGATGCGCCGACGCAGTTCGTGCCCATGGTGGACAGCCCCCAGGGGGCGCACGTCGTCGCCGTCCTGGATCCGCGCATCGATGCCGACAGCGATGTCTCGCACGATTTGCCGGCCGAATCGGAAATCCCGCTGGAAAGCGCGCCGGATACCACCGTTTCAGCGCGGGACGAGCAGCAGGATCGCGAGCAGGGCGAGGAGAATGCCCAGCACGTTCAGGCCGCCGAGGCGCTCGCGGAACACCCCGGCGCCGACCAGCGTGCCGACTGAGATCACGCCGATGTTCATCGCCGTGAAGACTAGAGTGGGGTTGTCGGGAAAGTGCTGGTGGGCACGAATGTAGAAATAGATGTTGCCGAAGTTCAGCAGGCCCAGGACCAGGCCGCCCGCCAGGTCGCGGCGATGCCAGCGCGCGCGGCGCAGCGCCATCACGCCCAGCATGCCGATGCCGGCCAGGATGAAGGCAAGCAGCAGGCTGGATGCGAAACCCGCACCGCCGCGCGCGAGCTGCTTGAACAGGATATCGATGGTGCCATAGCCCAGCCAGACACCCAGCAGGCAGGCCGCCGCCACGCCGGCGCTGCGGGCGTGGCCCGCCGGTGCATTCCCTGGCTGCGCGGGGCGCGTGAGCAGCAAGACGAGCGCCGCCACCGCCGTCGCCAGGCCCCAGGTTTTGCTTGTGGACAAGGTTTCCCCGAAGACGAGGAACGCCGCGCCCAGCGGCAGGAACAGCGAGAGACGCTGCGCCGCGTCGCTGCGCACGATGCCGGCAAAAGAGACCGCGGCCGCCATGACCAAGAAAATGCCGGGCAGCAGCACACCCAGGGCCAGCAAGGTGGCCCAGGCGAGCGGCGTATCCGGCAGGTGGGCGAGCGAGGGTCGCAGCAGCAGCCAGCACAGCGTCGCGGCCACGGCGTAGTTGACCGTGACCGCCTGGGCAATGCCGATGGCGTAGCGCCCCGCCAGTTTGAGCAGCACCGATACCGCCACGCTGCAGGAAATGCTGAACAGAAGCAGAATCATCGCGGGCTCCCGAAAAGCGCCATGCTAGGCCGCGAGGGCAGCGCAGGCAAATGCGTCGCCATCGCCAACGGCGTCGAACACGCGATAATTCTATTTATTTCGCTGTCAATTTATCTTAATTGCCGTCATCGTTCCTTGAGCGCGTGCGCTTTCGGCGCGGCGGCGCATTGGTGAACAATTGTGTACGCCCGTTCAGATCCGGCGCAGGCCTGCCTCGCCGGCGGCCTGCACATAAACCTGGACACCCATGCGCCCGGCCAAGGCGGCAATGGCCTTTTCCGGCATCAGCGAGAAAGCGGTCGACAAGGCATCCGCCGTGGTGGCGTCGTCGGCCACCACGCTCACGCTGCGATAGCGCGTGCTGGTGCTGCCATCGCGCGGGTCGAGCAAATGGTTGTCCTCGCCTTGCGACCCGAACGGCGTGCCGTAGGCGCCCGAGGTGGCAATGGCCCGGTTGCGCAGCGGCAATCGCGCCAGCGCCCGGCCGGGGCGGCGCGCATCTTCGATGCCGACTTGCCAGGCCCGGTCTCCCGTTGCGGATGGCGTCGGGTTCAGGGCAAAGATTTCACCCATGTTCACCAGCGCGTGATGGATGCCGTGGCGCGCCAGCAGCGCGGTGACGCGGTCGGTGATATAGCCCTGGGCAATGCCGTTGAGCGTCACGGCCATGCCGGGGCGTGCCAGGCGCACCTGACGCGTATCCAGCACCAGCGCACGCCAGTCGACATGGCGCAAGGCCGCTTCCAGGCGCGCGCGGCGTTCCTGCGCATCGGGCGTGTCCGGCGCGGCATGCAACTCGGCATAGGCCTGCCACAGCGGCTGTACCGTGACGTCGAAAACGCCGTCCGTCAGGCGGCTGAACTCCCGACTGCGCGCCAATAGTGCCAGAAAGTCGGCCGACGGGTCCTGCAGCACGCGCTGGCGATTCAGGACAGCCAGGCTGCTGTCGGGTCGGTACAGGCTGAACAGCGATTCCAGACGGTGGACTTCGTCGATGCAGCGCCGCGCGACGGCTGCGGCGATATCGGGATCGGGGTGGCGAATGTCCAGGCTGGCATCGGCGCCCAGGGCGATGCCCTGCCAGTAATGCCCGCAGGACGCCGCCCGACCCAGGCCCGGCAGCAGGCTGGCGGCGCCCAGGCCGGCGGTGATCTGGATGAAGCGGCGTCGGGAATACAGTCTGGCAGTCATGATGGCCCCGTCTGATCAGCGCCGGGCAGGCCGGCATCGTAGTGCAGGATGTAGTCTTCGGGAATGTCCTTGTAGGCCAGCACCTGGCCCCCATGGATGGCGGCAAACGCCTTGGCGTCTTCCAGCTTGCCAAAGGGCAGGGGATCCTCGCTGCCCATGCCGCCCACCTGGCGGCTGTGCGTGACGTAAACGGCGCTGCGTGCATCGATCCAGGTATCGGGACCGGGATGACGCAGGTCGCTGGCCTTGCCCATGTCGGTCACGTAAATCGCATCCAGACCCTTGGGCGAATCCGGCAGCAGGGTATAGGCCAGCGTCTGCCGAATGGTGGAAAACCACAGGGGGTCGGCCTGGCCGCGCACGAAGATCTGGCCTTTGGGCCCTTCGTGTTCGAGCAGATCCATGCTGCAGAAGTAGCCCACGGAATCTTCGGTGATCGGGCGCGCCGTGGGCGGCGTGCGGCTTCCGGGTTGCGGGCTGCAGGCGGCGCTCAGGGCCAGCACGCCCGCACCCAGCAGCAGATAGAGTGTGCGTTTCATAGCTGTTTCCGACTGAAAACCAGGCTGGCCGCGGCAAAGGGAACCAGGGTCCAGGCCAGCAGGATGGCGCCGAGTACGGGCAGGCTGGCCTGGGCTTGCGTGCCCAGTGCCGCCATGCCTGAAAAGCGCGCCGTGTCGTCGAAGCCGCCCAGGTTGATCATGCGGTAGACATCCGCCGGGTTGGCCATCAGCAGCCAGGACAGCCGCTCGGCCGTCAGGAAACGGCCCTGGTCGGCCACCAGGATGCCCAGCAGGGCCATGTCGTAGATGAGCACGAAAAACAGCCACAGGCCGATGGCGATGCCCGCGGCGGTGGGGCGCTCGCGCACGCAGCTGCTGATCAGATAGCCCAATGCCAGGAAGCAGGCGCCCAATACCACGCTGCTGGCCATCAGGGTCAGGTAGGGCAGCCAGGTATCCGACATCAGCTCGCCCGTGGCCAGCCATTGCGTAAGCAGGCCGGCGAGGCCGTAGCCCACCACGGTGGCCAGGGCGAGGATGGCCAGATGGCCCAGGTATTTGCCCGCCATGACCTGGTTGCGCGATACCGGGTAGCTGAGCAGCAGCGCCATGGTGCCGCGTTCGAGATCGCCGACGATGGCATCGTGGGACAGCAGCAGGGCCATGAGCGGCAGCAGGAAGATGCTCAGGCTGGACAGGCTGACGATGACTACGGCCAGTGGGCTGGTTTTCACGGCACCCGTGGGGGCGCTGCCCAACAGGGCGAGCGTGAGGGCGAACAGGGTCAGCACCAGCGTGGCGGAGATGACCCAGCGATTGCGCAGGCCGTCGCGAAACTCGCGTGTGGCCAGGAGCAGGATATTGCGCATCAGTGTTCCTCCCGACGCAGGAAATGGGCATACATCTCGTCGAGCCCGGGCTGAACGAGTTCGATGTCGGCGATGCCGTCCGGCAGCGCCGCCAGGCTGCGCAAGGCCGGCAGCTTGTCTTGCGGCGCGCAGGTCCATTCGTACCAGGGGCCGCCGACGGGGCGCCAGTGCGCGGGCAGCGCCAGATCTTCAGGCGCCGTTTCGGCGCGTCGCAGGCGCAGGGTAAGCGGCAGTTGCGCGTCCTGGCGCAGCTGCGCCAGCGTGCCTTCGGCCGTTTTCCTGCCGTTTTTCATGATGATGATGCGGTCGGCCTGACCTTCGATTTCGGCCAGGGCGTGGGAGGACAGCAGGATCGCCGTGCCGCTGGCGCGCAGCTCCTGCAGGATGGCATAAAAGGACTGGCGCAGCGCCGGATCGAGACCGGTGGTCGGCTCGTCCAGCAGCAGGACGCGGGGCGCGCCGAGCAGGGCCTGCGCCAGCGCCAGACGTTGCCGCATGCCCTTGGAATAGGTGGCCACGCGTTTCGTGGCCGCGCGCGCGATGCCTACGCGTTCGAGCAGGGCCAGATTGCCGGCCACGGGCTGGCGTTTGAGGCGGGCATAGAAGGCCAGCGTTTCCAGGCCGGTCATGGCGGGATGCAGGGCGACTGTCTCCGGCAGATAGCCCACGTGCTGGCGCGCCGGCGCCTTGCCCACGCGCGGGTCGCTGCCCAGCACGCGCACCGTGCCGGCGTCGCAATGGATGAGGCCCAGCATCAGCTTGATCAGCGTGCTTTTGCCGGCGCCATTATGGCCCGCCAGCGCGACGCATTCACCCGCCGCGAGCGTCAGGCTCACGTCCTTCACGGCGTGCGTCTGCCCATAGCGTTTGCTGACCTGCTCCAGCGCGATGCGCACGTCTTTCATGGCTGTCCTCGATTTTCACGATTTTGGGCGAAGGCGGGCGGGCTCATGAGTGGCGCGCTGTCGATCACGCCGCCGGGATGGATGGCGGGGAATTGCGCCTGCGCCCACTTGATCACCTGCGTGGCCGGGCTGTTGACCAGCAGGCGTGCCATGGGGGCGCGCCACAGGACTTCGTCCATGATGCCGTTGGGGCGGTAGGCCATGTCGCCGATGCCATCCCCGTCAAGGTCGAAGGCGGTGTTGTCGCTCCAGTAGTTGCCCCGACCCTGATCCGACCATTCCAGTTCTCGCGTGCCGACATAGCGCACCTGGGTCTGGTTATCGATGAAGGCGTTGTTGCTGATATGGTTGCGTTCCGACCCGGCCGTATAGTGCACGCCGATGCGGCAGTGCTCGAAAAGGTTGTCCGTGAAGCGATTGATGTTGGCGGCGTAGATGAACACGCACTTTTCCGAGCCTTCGATGCGGTTGGCGTGAATTTCGGATGCGTTCACGGCATTCAGCAGCAGGCCGTGGTCGCGGTTGCCGCGCGCGACGTTGCCGATGACGCGCAGGCGATTGGAAAACATCAGCGCGTAGCCGGCATCGGCGCCGATGACCGTATTGCCCGTGACCTCGCTGTCTTCGGTATACATATAATGCACGCCGAAGCGGACGTCCTGGAAGTGGTTGTCGCGAAATGAATTTTCCCGGCTGGCGTTGACGAAGATGCCGTCGCGCCCGGCGCGTACGTCATTGCCGACGACTTGCGTGCCGGGGGTGTTCCACAGCTGTATGCCGTTGCCGCGTTCGGCGCGGCGCAGCTGCCCATCGCCCACGATGCGGTTTTCGAGCACCCGGGCGGCCTGGGGCCCCCAGACGTATACCCCGATGAGGTTGTCCAGGATGTCATTGTGACGCACCACGGCGTGATGCGCGTTGCGATCCAGGAAAATGGCCGCGTCCATGTCGAACAGGCGCATGCCCGAGCCGCGCACGGTGAGCTGCTCGAGGGTTACCTCCGGCGCTTTCACCCAGATGCTGCGCCCCTTGCCATCCCCTGTGATGATGGCGCTGCGATCGCTCGGCCCGGTCAGGGTCAGCGTCTTGTCGATGACGAGGTTGCCGGCATACTGGCCGGTTTGCAGCTGCAGTTGCGTGCCCGGCGCCGCCGCATCGATGATGCGCTGCAGGTCGCTGCCCGCGGCGACGGTGACGGGGTCCGCCCCCGCCGCCGCGGACAGCATCAGACCGGCGGCCAGTGCAAGCGGCCCTGCCGTGCGGCGCGATGCGATGCGAGAGAGAATGCCGGGCATGCGGGTTGCGCCTCAGGCCTTGGGATGCACGATCAGCCGGCCCGACATCTCCATGTGCAAGGCGTGGCAGAACCATTGGCAGTAATACCAATGAACCCCCGGACGATCCGCCGTGAAGGTGACCGAGGCCGTGGCCTGCGGCGCGATCTCCATGGCGATGCCGTGCCGATCCAGCGTGAAGCCGTGCGTCAGGTCTTCGATCTCATCCATGTTGGTCACGATGATCGTGACTTCGTCCCCTTGGTTGACCTCGATCTTGTTCAGGCTGAACACGGGCGCGATGGAAATCATGTAGACGCGTACCTTGTTGCCGTCGCGGATGACGTCGGCGGCCGATTCCAGTTCGACGCCGTCCTTTTCCGCCATGGCGCGCGCGTCGGCCCACATGGGGTCGTCGCGCTTCCAGACGCTGACCGGATTCACCTTGGAGCGGTGTACCAGCATCATGTCGTGCGGCTCGGCGAAGCTGGGGCCGTCATGGGCCAGGCGCATCTTGTCGCCGGAAATATCGATGAGCTGGTCGTTCTCGGGCTTGAGCGGCCCCACGTTCAGGAAGCGGTCTTTGGAGAATTTGTTCAGCGACACCAGCCAGCGCCCGTCGGCTTCGCGCGTTTCGCCCATGGTGCTGTGGTTGTGTCCCGGCTGGTATTGGACGTCGAGCTTGTCCAGGATGGGATCCACATCCTCGCCCTGGTAGGCGCGCCGGGCCAGGTCGATGCTCCACTTGACCATCTGGCTGTCGATGAACAGTGTGGTGTAGGCGTTGCCGCGGCCGTCGAAGGCGGTGTGCAGCGGGCCCAGGCCCAGCTGCGGCTCCGCGACCACGCAGTCGCGCTCGCTGATCTTGTCGGCGAACAAATCGTCCAGCTTGCGCACGTCAATCACCGTGACCGTGGGCGAGAGCTTGCCGTTGAACACGATGTGGATGCCGTCCGGCGCGGCGTTGCAGCCGTGCGGCGAGTTCGGCACCGGAATGTAGCGCGTGTAACGCGAGCCGTGGCGCCCGTCCACCATGCGCACGCCATTCAGTTCCTTGTAATCGCCTTTCTCGATGGCGTCTTCGATCGCCTTGATGTCGAACACCACCGCCCAGTCTTGCTCGTTGGCCGACATCTCCTGCAGGTTGAAGCCTTTTTCCGAGTTGTAGCAGGTGGAGAACGCGTACTTGCCCTGGTAATCGGAATCCATATTGTCCAGGTTGCCGTCCACCAGCACCTGCCAGGCGATCTCCATGGTGTCGCCGTCGATCGCGGTGAAGGCGGTCCAGTACTGGCTGTTGTCGTCACCCACCACGGCGCCGTCATTGGGCATGGGCACGATGTGCTCGCCGTTGGCGAAAACGTAGCCGGTGCGCGGGTAACGCTGCGGGCGCAGGCCGTGGATGCCCGAGACGTTGGGGATCTCGATGATCTTGTCCGTCTTCATGACGTCGCAGCGAATGCGCGCAACGCGGGTGTTGGCCTTGTCGTTCACGAAGATGTAGCGCCCGTCGTAGGTGCCGTCGGTGAAAGACATGTGCGGGTGGTGCAGATCGCCGTTGCGGAAAATGCCGCCCTGGTTCTCCAGGTGCTTGCGGGTCTCCGGCGTGAGGCCTTCGGTGAGTACCTTGCGGCTTTCGTTGGTCAGGCCCCAGCCGGTGGCGCCGCAGTAGTTGAACACGGGGATGCGCATGAGCTCGCGCATGGACGGCAGGCCCAGTATGCGCACTTCGCCGGACTGGCCGCCCGAGCTGAAGGCATAGTACTCGTCCAGATCGCCTGGCTCGACGTGATCGGCCGGCTTGCCGGCGCTGCTCTTCTGGGCCAGGACGTCGCTGGTGCGCGTGCCGGCCAGAAAGCCGGCGCCGCCCGAGGCGACCGCCGTTCCCAGAAATCCGCGGCGGCTCATTCCGCGTCGCTTGTTTTCCTGTTCAGACATGAGAAACTCCCTTGTAGTGGTGGGTGGGCACGCCGTGCCCGAACCGGCGTTCGCGGGGACTCAGCCCAGCGGCTCGCCGATATCGGGCGCGACAGCGTCAGCGGTGCGCGCAACCACGCGGGCACCGGGCCTGGCCTGGCCGCGCGCGAGGTCTTGCGCCTGCAACGGCACCGGATCAGGGGCGGGCTTGCGGGCTCGTCGTGCATTCTTCTTGATCAGATGCGGGCATTTCTGTTCATGGTGGTACAGGACCTGGCAGTTCAGGCACTGTATGCATTCGTTGGGGTTGATGTGGCCTTCGGGGTGGATGGCCTCGACCGGGCACTCGACGGCGCAGCGCTGGCACGGATTGCCGCATTCCTTGTAGCGCCTGAGCCAGTCGAACAGGCGCAGACGGGCCGGAATAGCGAGCGCGGCGCCCAGCGGGCACAGGTAGCGGCAGTAAAAGCGCTCGATGAACAGGCCGGCGAACAGGACGAGCACGGCAAACAGCACGTATGGCCAGTGGCGCATGAAGCGCAGGATGATGGCGGTCTTGAAGGGTTCGACTTCGGCCATGCGCTCGGCGAAACCCAGGTCATAGAGCGAGAAGGCGAACAAGGCCAGAAAGATGATGTACTTCAGGGCGGCCAGGCGTTCGTGTACGCTGAAGGGCACTTTCACCTGGCGCACGCCCAGCTTGCGCGCGGCGCGGTTCATGAGTTCCTGCAGGGAGCCGAAGGGGCACAGCCAGCCGCAGAAAGCGCCGCGGTTCCAGAGCAGGCCCGAGACGGCCGTCGCGCACCACAGGATGAACACGACCGGATCCATGAGGAAATATTCCCAATGAAAGCCGGTGCGCAAGGCGTGCGTGAAGGTGAGCACGTTGACCACGGACAGCTGGGCCACGCAGTAGCCGCCCAGCCAGAACAGCGTGAACAGCAGGTAGGCGATGCGGAAACGTGCGTACAGCACCGGATGGCGCGCGAACCAGTTCTGGAAGAAGAACACCGAGGTCAGCACGAGCAGCGCGACCAGGAGCACGCCGATCTGCACGGCCTTGGCGCGCCACATATGCTCCCATAGCGCGGAGGTATCGTCCGCGGCCGGCGGCGCGGCCGTCGTGGCGGCGGCAGGCTCGGCCTGCGCCGCGGGTACGATCAGGTAGCGCTGCGGCACCTGGTAGTCCAGGTCGAAGCTCAGAAACGCTTTCTCCTTCACCGATAGCGTGCGTTGCACGAGGAGCTGCAAGCGCCAGGGTGCGATCGCGTCGAAGGCCTGGTCTTCGGGCACGGTGAACAGGGCGACTTCCCGAAACGAGGGCGCGCCCTCGGCCATGAGGTCGGCCAGGCGCTGGTGGTTGCGGTCGCGGAAACGGAAACCCTGCGGCCCTTGCAGGATTTCAACGCGATCGAAAATGCCACCGCGCACATAGCCCGAGCCCTTGAAGGAATAAGCACCGTTGCCCGCCACGAGGATGGCCTGTTGCCCCGGCGCCAGCCGTTCCTGCAACTGTTGCCACAGGGCATCGCCCAGCAGGCTGCGCCCGATGGCCGGCACGCTGACCTGGGCCGCGATCAGGTCGATGAAGCGATCTTCCGGATCGTCGGATTCGGGATGCAGCGCCGCTTCCGGGTTGCCGGATTTCGTGAAGGCCTCGTTAACCTCGCCCACGGTGAGCTGCAGGCGACGCACGGCGCCGTCGTCGAGCAGTTCCTGCCAGCTGCGGGTCTGGCTGGCATCCGGATCGATGCGCGCCGGCTCCACCGCGCTGGCGGCGCCAGCCTGCGTGGCTTGTTCCAGCTTTTGCGCCACAATCATGGAGGCGCGGGTGATGCTGTCCCCGATGACCATCAGCGTCACCGTAGCGCCGCTGATGATGTCGACGGGCGGTTGCATGCGGCTCTGGGGCGGGTTCTGGACGAAGTTCAACCCCAGGTAACCGTCGATGAAGGCGTGGATGCGCTCGATGGCGATGCCGATCAGCACGATGGGTTCGTCGTGCTTGACCAGCTTCAGGCCAACCAGCCGGCCATCGTTGGCCATGCCCATCAGGATGTGGATGGGGCGCGCCGAGTAGCCGGCGGCGTTGACGAAATCCGAGTTCAGGAACACGTGGCCCAGCATCTGCTTGCCCGACCAGGCGCTGGCCACTGGGAATTTTTCATTTTCCGGGGCTTGGATGCGATCGGCGCCAGGGAAGATCTCCTCGACGCGGGTGCTGGCCAGGAAGGTGTCCAGATTGGAAGCGTTGACCCAGGCAGATGCGAGGCTCAATAACAGGGCGATTGCCAGCAGCAGGCCAAACCCCCAACGGGAATTGCCGTGGCTGCTCATGCTGCTACCTTGCGCGTGGAGTGGGGGGTGTGTATCACTGTCGCTGTCCATCACTGATCTTGCAGTGATTACAGCACCCCTAGGGTTACTTCGTATTGACGATAGTCAAATTTTCGGTCTGGCACCCTTCATTGAGCCCGCCGAACGGATGTCACGTGCGTGCCGCGCTGTCGCTTTCCGGTAGATAGCCGATGCGAAACCCGCCCCAATGTTGGCCATTGACGTAGATGGGAACCGACAGATCGTGCATTTGTTCACCCGTATCGCGCAGATAGGTTTGCAACAGCATGGCTTTCTGGTGGGCACCGCAGCGGATGCCGACTTTATCGTTGAACAGGCGTTTGCTGCGGTTGTTGATGGCATCCACTTCCGGGTTGCCCGTGAGCGGCTGGGCAAATTTGTTGTTGTGCGTGGGAATATAGCCATCCGGCGTGATGGCGAGGGCGAACACGATGGCGGGATGCTTGGTCAGGATGGGCTCCTGGATAGTGGGTAATACGGTGTCCGTATACTGGTCATAGGCACTACGGTATTTTTGCGGGTGCGTATTCGGGATGGGGGTGATCTCACGGCTGAACAGATCGGACTCGGAGATCATGCGCCGGGCCACATCGCCACCGAACTGGCGCCCGATGGCTTGCGCGCCCTCCAGGGCCAGCCGATAAATGCCCTGGTGGTAGTCGGACAGGCTGGTTTCCGCCAGGCGTTCGCTGATGGTCTCGGTCTGCGCCTCGAGGGCGGTGGCGTTGCCGCTCAGTTGCTCGGTCTGCGACTCGCTTTGCGCAAGGTCTGCCCTGACCTGGGCGACCGCCGCGAATAGCTGGTCGATCTGCTTGCGGTTGTCTTCTGTGCCGCCGGCGATGTGCTCCATCTGCTGTTCGACATCGCCTGCCAGGCGGGTGATGCTGGTGAGCTGTTTTCCCGCGTTTTCGACCAGCCCCACGCTGGCCTTGAGATCGCGCAATAGCTCTTGCTGGTGTGCGGCGACCGTCGTGGTGTGCGACTGGATGTCGTTGATCATTTTTTCGACCTCTTCGGTCGCTTCGGCCGTGCGCCTTGCCAGGCGACGGACTTCATCGGCCACCACGGCAAAGCCTTTGCCGTGTTCGCCCGCGCGCGCCGCTTCGATCGCGGCGTTCAGTGCGAGCAGGTTGGTCTGGCTGGCAATCTCCTGGATCACGGCGGTGACCTGACGGATCTCCTTGCTGCGTTGATTCAGATCGCTGATGAGGCGGTCATTCTCGGAGGCGCTCGCGCTCAGGTGATGCATGCGCGCGATGCTTTGTTCCAGCGCCTTTTGCCCGCCTTCCGCATTGCTGCGCACCGTGCTGGCCGCGCCCAGGCCCTGCTCGCTGAGTTGGGCCGAGGATTTTTCGGTTTCCATGACCTGGCGCGCGCTGGCCTCGATCTGGGTGGCCGCCTGGACCAGGGATTCCAGTTTATGGGCCAGCTGCTGCGAGGCATGGCTGACGCTGGCGGCCGACAAGGCGTTCTTGGTCACCATGTTGGACAACTGCCGCGCCAGCTGTGTGGCGGAGCCCGAGCCGCGCCCCTGTCCTTGCCGGGATGGCCGCAGGTAATCTACGGTAAGTGCGAGAAAGGGCAGCAGCGCCACGTAGTGTGACCAGGCCGGCCAATGGCGTTGATCAGCAAGGAACAGGATGATGCCGGACAGCAGGAAACAGACGGCGAGTGCGAACCGATGGTAGAGAAGATGGCGCATGTGCTCCCCCTGGTGGGTATCTTGTTGTAATGATCTGTGAGCATAATGCTAGAATACCTTCGTCGATTCAAAGAAAAGACCTAGGGTTTTCCCTTGGTCCGGCGCGGATGCTGCTTGCGGGTGCTGCCCTTAGGCGGCGCTCTGTAGCGGGCGCGCACGCTCAACCCGCTCGCGTTCCTTGGGCGTGTTCATCACATCCCAAAGGTCGTTACGCCGCTGCACGTTGAGCCTGGGCAAGAGAATGGAAGGAAGTGGCGGAGCGGACGGGACTCGAACCCGCGACCCCCGGCGTGACAGGCCGGTATTCTAACCAACTGAACTACCGCTCCAGGTAGTTGCCACAAGACTGTGGCGTCCCCTAGGGGATTCGAACCCCTGTTGCCGCCGTGAAAGGGCAGTGTCCTAGGCCTCTAGACGAAGGGGACAGGAACAATGAACGCAAGACTATAACACAACCCAACCCTGTCATAGCTTGCGATTCGCCAGTTGTGGTGGAGGTAAGCGGGATCGAACCGCTGACCTCTTGCATGCCATGCAAGCGCTCTCCCAGCTGAGCTATACCCCCGTGGATCACGATCCAGCGAAAGCGAGATTATGCACCAGATTTTTTATCTGCGCAAGCGCACCCGCTCAGTCGGAAATGCCGGGTGTGCGTCCCGCCAGGAATCCCGACCACTCGATGCCGGCCAGCTCGGCGAGCGTCTTGTGCCAGGTAGCCAGGTTGCGCTTCTCGAGCTGGTTCAGGTGATCATGTCCACAGGCGCGTGCCATGATCTTCATGAGCGCCGTGCTGGCCTGAAGAAAGCGCGTGAGCTGCTGCGCCGCCTGAGGCACTTTGAGGTGTGCGCGCAGCTCCGGATCCTGCGTGGCGATGCCCGTGGGGCAGCGATTCGTGTGACAGATGCGGGCCGCCACGCAGCCGATGGCCTGCATGGCGGAGTTCGCCAGGGCGATGCCGTCTGCGCCCAGGGCCAGGGCCTTGATGAAATCGGCGTGGGTGCGCAGGCCGCCGGTGATGATCAGAGTGACGCGGCCGCTGGCTCCCAGGCGATCCAGGCAATGGCGGGCGCGGGCGAGCGCAGGGATGGTCGGTACGGAGATATGGTCGCGGAACAGCAGCGGTGCCGCACCGGTGCCGCCACCGCGGCCGTCCAGGATGATGTAATCCGCGCCGGCGCGCACGGCAAAGGCGATGTCGTCCTCGATGTGCTGGGCGCTGAGCTTGAAGCCGATGGGGATGCCGCCTGTGAGCGTGCGCACGCGATCGGCGAAGCGCGCGAAATCATCCACCGTGTGCAAATCCGTGAATGTGGCCGGCGAGATTGCGTTCGTGCCCGGCACCAGGTGGCGCACTTCGGCGATGCGCCCCACGTTCTTGTGCCCGGGCAGGTGACCGCCCGTGCCCGTCTTGGCCGCCTGGCCGCACTTGAAATGGAAGGCCTGCACCCGCTCCAGCAGGCTTTCGTGGTAGCCAAAGCGTGCCGAGGCGTATTCCAGCAGGTAGCGCCGGTTTTCCTGCTGCTCTTCGGGCAGCATGCCGCCTTCGCCCGAGCAGATGCCGGTGCCCGCGCCTTCGGCGCCCCGTGCCAGTGCGATCTTGGCTTCTTCCGACAGGGCGCCAAAGCTCATGTCGGTGACCAGCAGCGGGATCTCCAGGCGCAGCGGCTTGTCGGCCTTGGGGCCGATCACGAGTTGCGTGCCCACGGCGGCATCGTCCATCAGCGGCTGGCGCGCCAGCTGCGCCGTCATGATCTGGATGTCATTCCAGTCGGGCAACTGGCTGCGTGGCACACCCATGGCGTCGATGGGTCCGTCCCGGCCCATTGTTTCCAGCCCTTCGCGCGCCAACTGGTGAATGAAGGCGACCGTGGGTTCTTCCGGGGTAGGCACGGCGACGGGGGCGCGCTGGACTTCCTGCGTATTCTCTTCGAGCGAGAATTCCGTACCGATGCGATCGGCGGGCACGCGAGCATGCGTGCCGTCGCAGTAGGGCGCCGTGTGGGTCTGCTTGCAGCGACACAGCCAGGCTTCCCCCGTCTCTTTGGCCGTGAATGACAGAGGGGTGAAGCCCGTGCCCTTGTGCGAGCCGTCACAGAACGGCTGGTTGGCCGATCGTCCGCAACGACAGAAAAAATATTTTTTGCCGGCTTCCAGTGCAACGGCAATGGGCGCGTTGAAGGCGACGACGGGTTTCATGGTGTTCTCCTGATCGATTCGGCGGGTCTGCGATCCTCACAGTATCGCGATCCGCCGTCACGGTTCAAGTGGCCCGCCCGTCGGCCCGTCTATTCGATGCTGATCTTGGCCTCGTGGATGGCGTCGCCCCAAACCTTGATCTCCGAGGCGACGAAGTCTTTGAACTGGGCCTGGTCGCCGCTATAAGTCACCAGACCACGCTCGTAAAAGTCCTTTTTCACATCGTCGCGGGCGAAGATGCGTTGCACTGCCTTTGCCAGCGTTGCCGTGATTTCGCTGTCGACACCCGCCGGCACGAAGACGCCGAACCACAGCGAGGCATCAAAGTTGGGGATGCCCAGTTCTTCGATGGTCTGGACATCGGGCAGGGAGGCCGAGCGCTCGGCCGTGGTGACCGCCAGCGGGCGTACGCGCCCGGACTGGATGTAGGTGACCGCGGTGGGCAGGGGTTCGGTCAGAAAGTCGATCTGGCCGCCGATCAGATCGGTCATGGCCGGCGCACCGCCACGGTAGGGCACGTGCGTCCACTGGGCGCCGGTGCGCAGCTTGAGCGTTTCGGTCTTGATGTGATGGCTGGTGCCCGGACCGGCCGAGCCGTAGTTGATCTCGCTGCTTGGCTTGCCTTGCGGATGCACCAGGTCGTCGAAGGTTTTCCAGTTCGAATCACTGGCAACGATGACGACGCTCGGTGTGGAGCCGATGCCGCCGACGGCTTCGAAGCTTTCCAGCGGCGAATAGGACAGGTTGCGATACAGGCTGGGCGCCGTGGCGATGGTGCTGCTGGCGCCCAGCAGAATGGTGTAGCCGTCCGGCTTGCTCTCTGCCGCGAGGGCGGTGCCGATGGTGCCTCCGGCGCCCGTGCGGTTGTCGGCCACGACGCTGGTGCCCAGCTCCTCTTGCAAGTAAGCCGCCGTGAGGCGTCCCACGACATCATTGATGCCGCCTGCCGGGAAAGGAATGATCATCTTGATGGGCCGGTCCGGCCAGGCGTGTGCCGCCGTGGAAAAGGCCAGTGCGGCCAGCAGGGCGCTGCCCGTCAGGAATTGCCGGATGCCGGATTGCAGGAATGTTGATTGGGTCATGATCTCCACCGTTTTATTGTGACAAACAGTCCGATACATCTTAATGAGCCTGTCCTCACGCGGACAAACGATTTAATGTGCCGGATGGCATAAGCTAAACTGATGCGTGCCGTGTTGGCAAATTTTCCGGTCTCATGAGTCGACGTCTTCCCCCCTTGCTGGCCACGCGTTATTTTGAAGTGGTGGCCCGTCATCTTTCGTTCACGCGCGCCGCCGAGGAACTGCACGTGACGCAGGGCGCCATCAGCCTGCAGATCCGCAAGCTCGAGGCCTTCCTGAACACGGCGCTGTTCGTCCGTCATGCGCGCCATATCGCGCTGACCGAGACCGGTGAGGCCCTGTACCGTGCCAGTAGCCGGCTGTTCGACGGTTTCGAGGCAGCCATCGACGACATCGCCGCGCCGCATCAGCTGCAGACGCTCACGGTCAGTACGCTGCCCACCATCGCCATCCTCTGGCTCATGCCGCGCCTGGCGGCATTCACGTCGCAGCAACCAGGCATCGAGGTCCGCGTGGTGTCCGACATCCGCACGGTCGACATGCACGCGGACAATATCGACGTGGCGCTGCGGGTGGGCCGTTTGCCCGGTCGGCGCTATCGCGACGAAGCGCCCGCCATCGATCTGGTGCTGCTGGAGAAGTGGGACGACATCGAGGCGGAGCGGCTCTTCGCCGATGTGATGGTGCCGGTGGCCGCGCGAGAGTGGTATGCCACGCAGCCGCCCATCCGCCAGGCGGCCGACTTTGCCACGGCCCGGCTCATCCACACGGCCAGCCGCCCGCGCGCATGGCAGCAGTGGCTCAAGGCCAGCGGCGTGCCCCTGGCGTCGCGTGCGGACGCGCCCGAATACGGCCATTTTTACATTGCCCTGGGTGCCGCCCTGGAGCACAAAGGGATTGCGCTGGTGCCGGATATCCTGCTGGACAACTATCCGGGCCGTAACGAACTCGTCGTAATCCTGCCTGATGGCATGCAGCCGGTGCCCAGCGCAGGCGAGTATTACCTGTTGACGCGCACGCGCTCGGGCAAGGCGGCCGCGATCCAGGCCTTTCGCCAATGGCTGCTGGCGGAAGCACGCGCGATGAAACGCGACTGGAAGACGTATTAGCGCGGCTAATCTGCGCCGCGACAACAAATCGTTTGTTGCGGCGGTCTGTTTTTTCTAGAATGCACAGCAGTATCCTGTGGGGCATGGTCCCCGGGGATGTTTCGGTTTTTTTGCAACAGGAAACGGGCCAATGCAAAATACGAGAGTGGGTATCGCGGGCTTTGGCGCCATCGGGCAAGCGATTGCCAGCCATATCGGTCAGGGCATTGACGGTATCGTGCTCTCGGCCGTCGGGGTGCGCAATCCCGATGCTCCGCCTGCGTTCGACTGGGGCTCGCAGCCGCCACCCCGCTTCACGACGCTTGAGGAGCTGGAGCCGCATTGCGACGTCGTCATCGAGTGCGCGCCGGCCGAGCTGCTGCCTGTGATCGCGTCGCCTTTCCTGCGCGCCGGCAAGAAAGTCATCATCCTGAGCAGCAGCGCCTTGTTGCTGCAGCCGGAGCTGCTCGCGCTGGCGCGCGCGCATCACGGACAGATACTGGTGCCGTCCGGTGCCATCCTGGGCCTGGATGCCATCCTGGCGGCGGCCGAAGGCCGCATCGAATCCGTGAAAATGGTTTCCCGCAAGCCGCCCAAGGGTTTCCAGGGTGCTCCCTATATTGAAGCGAATGGCATCGACCTCATGGCGCTGACGCAGCCCACCCTGATTTTCTCCGGCACGGCGCGCGAAGTGGCGCTGGGTTTTCCTGCCAACCTGAACGTAGCCGTGAGCGTGGCACTGGCGGGCGTGGGGCCCGATGAGACGCGCCTCGAAGTCTGGGCGGACCCCGGCATCGACTTCAATCATCATGCGATCGAGGTCGTGTCGGACTCCGCGCGGCTGTCCATGCAGATTCGCAATATTCCTACGCGCAACCCCAAGACGGGCCGCATTACCGCGCAGAGCGTGATCGCCATGCTGCGCAAGATGAACGCCCCGCTGAGTGTTGGCACCTGAACGACGCTATCCGTGAACAAAATGAAGATTCTTTTTGCCTCTGCCACGACGACAGATCCTCAAACCTGGATGCAGCCCCTGCAGGCGGCGCTGCCCGAGCACGACATCGTCAACTGGGTCGACGAGGGTCCGGCCCTGGGTTATGACCTGGCCATCGTGTGGAATCCGCCGTCCACCCTGTTTGCACGCGAGACCGGCTTACGCGCGGTATTCAACCTGGGTGCCGGCGTCGATGCCATTCTGAAGCTGCCGGGCCTCACCGATGCGGTCGCGGTCTATCGTCTGGAAGATGCCGGCATGGCCGTGCAGATGGCGGAATATGCCGTCTGGGCCGTGGTGCGGGCCTCGCGCCGCCTGGATGAATACGTGGCCCAGCAGGCGCAGCGGCGCTGGGAGCGTATGCCGCACATTCAGCGCCGCGACTGGCCGGTAGGCGTGCTCGGCCTGGGCGTCATGGGTTGCCGCGTGGCGCAAACGCTGGCCGCACTGGAATATCCGGTGGGCGGCTGGTCGCGCAGTGCCAAGACGCTGGATGGGGTCGAGACCTGGGCCGGTGAGGCCGAGTTCGGCGCGTTCTTGGCACGCACCCGCATCCTCATCAACACCTTGCCGCTGACCCCGCAAACGCAGTCCATTCTTTGTCGCGACACGTTTGCGCAGTTGATGCCCAATGCCTGCATCGTCAACATGGGGCGGGGCGCGCACCTGGTCGAAGCCGACCTGCTCGCCATGCTGGACGAGGGCCACATCCAGCACGCTACGCTGGATGCCTTTGCGCAGGAACCGCTGCCGGATGACCACCCGTTCTGGACCCATCCCCAGGTCACGGTCACGCCGCATATTTCGGCCGGCAGCTTGCGCGATGTGAGCGTGCAGCAGATCGCGGGCAAGATCCGCGCCTTTCTCGCAGGAGAGGCCATATCCGGGCGCGTGTACCGCGAGCGCGGTTATTGAGCGCTGGCGTGCCTCACGCCACCGCAGCAATCTCCCGGCCTTCCAGAAAGCCCCAGTCCAGGTAGTGCTCCAGCGGGTTGATGGCGGCGGCGGCGACATCGGGATTGTCTGCCAGATACCACTGCGTATCGAACAGCCGGTTCGGATTCCGGCCTTCATGCCAGCCCCATTGCGCGTAGTGCGTTGCGGCATCGAGGCCGGCCGCCGCCACGTCGGGGTTTTGTACGAAATACCAGTTAGCATCCACCAGTGCGGCAATCGAGACGCCGGGTACACCGGGCTGGGGCGGGGGGAACAAGGCATTTTCTCTGGCCAGAAGAGCGTCGATTTCGGCCTGCATCCCGACAGACCAGAAGTTTTCATCGCCAAAGCCCCAACCGGTCAAATCGCGATAGGTCACGTCACCCAGATGCATGCCGTTGTTGCGCACGATGGCGGTCAGGTCTGGCAGTGCGGTGATGAAGCCATTGAAATTGAAGGCCTCTATCGGGCGGTTCTGATTATCCTCGATCAGCACCAGCGTGTCGGTATCGAGGTCGCCCAGCAGGAAGTGGCGACCGCCATCGATCGTGACGATGAATGTGGACGCCGCGCCAAGGTCGAACGACACGGCGATGGTGTCGTGGCCGCTGGAATCCAGGATGACGGCATAGGATGCATTGCCCAGCAGGTAAGTGTCGTCGCCGCTGCCGCCAATCAGGTAGGCGTGCGTGCCTGACCCCAGGAAAATCTCGTCATCGCCGGGACCGGCATATACGATGTCGCCCTGTTGGGCGAACAAGATGTCCGATGCCCGCGTTCCGATGCGTTCGAAGTAGCCAAACATGTTTTCTCTCCTCGCAGAAATACACATTTCGTCATAGTCTACACGCAATGATGTATTAGGGCTTCTTGGGAGTCCAGCCCTTGGAGGAAAACCTGCTGGGTCAAGTTTGCTGGCGGACAGGGTGAGATTCGAACTCACGATACGCTTGCACGTATACCGGATTTCGAGTCCGGCGCATTCGACCACTCTGCCACCTGTCCGCTGCTGAGGTCGCGTCCGGGCACAGCCCGGAGCAAGACGCAAATTCTAGCAGAAATCGGCGCGTTGCTGTGCCGGCGGTCTGCGCGTGCCAGGGTCTCGCGTCATGAGGTCGGTGCGCGGCAGTACACTATTCCTGTTGAAATGCTTTGAAGCTCATCTATCAGGAGAAGCGTGATGTTGACGAACAAGAAAGCGGTGGTGACCGGTTCCACCAGCGGAATCGGCCTGGCGATTGCACGCGAGCTGGCCGCCAATGGGGCGGATGTGGTCATCAATGGCTTTGGCGATGCCCAGGCCATCGAGAAAGAGCGGCTTGGCCTGGAGCTGGAATTCGATGTGGCGGCGCACTATATCAACGCCGATCTGAGCAATGCCGAAGCGGTGCGGGCGTTCATCGATGCCGCGGCCGAGCGTTTGGGCGGCATCGATATCCTCGTGAACAACGCCGGCATTCAGCACACGGATCGCATCGAGGATTTTCCCATCGATCGCTGGAACGCCATCATCGCGCTCAATCTGTCCGCCGTATTCCACGGCACGGCGGCGGCCCTGCCGTACATGCAGAAAGCGGGCTGGGGCCGCATCATCAATATCGCCTCCACGCACGGCCTGGTGGCCTCGGTCAACAAGTCGGCCTACGTCGCCGCCAAGCACGGGGTGGTCGGCCTGACCAAGGTCACGGCGCTGGAAAATGCCGGCAGTGGCATCACCTGCAACGCCATTTGTCCCGGCTGGGTGCGCACGCCGCTGGTCGAGGCCCAGATCCAGGCGCTAGCCAAGGCGCAGGGCATCGAGGTCGAGGCGGCGGCCAAGTCCCTGCTGGAAGAAAAGCAACCTTCCCTGCAATTCGTCACGCCGGCCCAGCTGGGCGGCGCGGCCGTTTTCCTGGCCTCCGCCGCCGCGGATCAGATGACGGGCGCCACCCTGACGCTGGATGGGGGCTGGACGGCGCGTTGATGGCCCTTTATTGCCTACTTATCCACGGAAACAGACTATGTTGATGTTGCTTTCGCCGGCGAAAAAGCTGGATTTCGACTCGCCGGTGCGGACCACGCTGGCAAGCACCCCGGATTTTCTCGACGAGGCTGCAGCGCTGATCGATGTGCTGGCGCCACTGCCCGCGCAGGAGATCGCGCGCCTGATGGCGCTCAGCGACACGCTTGCCGAGCTGAATGCCGCGCGCTATCGGGAGTGGACGACCAGCACCGATGCGTCGCGGGCGCGGCCGGCGGCGCTGGCCTTCAATGGCGATGTTTATGAAGGGCTGGATGCCGCCAGCCTGTCGGATGACCAGCTGCGCTGGGCGCAGGCGCACCTGGCGATCCTGAGCGGCCTGTATGGCGTGCTGCGCCCGCTGGATGCGATCCAGCCCCACCGGCTTGAAATGGGCACGCGCCTGACCAACCCGCGCGGCGCCAACCTGTATGCGTGGTGGGGCGATCGCATCGCGCGACATCTGAACGGCCTGCTCGATGCGCAGGCGGCCCGGCAGGGTGGCGAGCGCGTCGTCATCAACCTCGCCTCGGTCGAGTATTTCAAGGCAGTGGATCAGCGGGTGCTCGACGCGCGTGTGGTGCAGTGCGTGTTCGAGGATTTCAGCAACGATCGCTGGAAGGTGATCAGTTTCCACGCCAAGCGTGCGCGCGGCTTGATGGCGCGCTACGCCATCGAGCAGGGCGTCTCCGATGCCGAAGGCCTCAAGGGCTTCGATGCTGCGGGCTATGCCTGGGCACCCGAGGTGTCGGGCATCGATCGCTGGGTTTTTCGCCGCTCAGTCCCGGCGCCGGTCGGTACCTGAGGCAAGGTGTCGGGCGTCAGCTGCCGGATTTCATCCCGGATCAGGCCCGATGCCTTGACCATCTGGCGGATCGGATAGGCCAGGGTCGCCAGTTCCCCCTGCGTTTCGATGACGGCGGGCGCCTGCGCCGTCTCGCCGGCCAGGGCCGCCGTGATGGCGTCGAGCGAGGCCTGGATGCCGGGCGGCACGGCGTCCAGCGTTGCCAGCACGGGTATGGCCGCGGCAATCTGGGAGGCGAGGATGTGGTACTGCAGCAGCAAGCGGTTGAATTCCGCCACGTTGATCTGCTGGCGCTCGGGTTCGTCCATCATGCGATAGAAGGCGGCGGCAAAATTGCTGAAAGCCGTGTAGGCCTGCTGTTGCGCCAGCCGCCAGGCTGTCTCGGCCTCGGCCTGCTCGCGGGCCTGGGCGGGCTCCGGCGTCTTGCCGGCCGCGCGGACGGCACGGGTCAGGTCGGCATAGCCCAGGCCGGTGCGCAGGAAATGGCCGTTCGCGCGCCACGCCGCCTTGGCCAGCGAGGCCATGAAGTTGTGCTCCCACCACGGCAGGATGAAGCTGCAGGCGTAGGCAATGGCGCTGGCGATGACGGTGTCGAAGAGGCGCTCGCCGACAGTGGCCACGCCGCCGCCCGAGAGGAAATGGAACACCAGCAGCACGAAGACGGTATTGAACATGGCCGACACCAGGTAGCTGAGCTGGATCAGGCTGTAGCCCAGGATGCTGGCCAGCAACAGTATGGCGAGGTAGACGCCCACGTTGTCCGTCGCCTGGAACAGCAGCAGCGCGAGGATGCAGCCCACGAGCGTGCCGCCCAGGCGCTTGGCGTTGCGTTGCTGGGTCAAGGCGTAGCCGGGCTTCATGATGACCAGCAGCGTCAGGATGATCCAGTAATGATGGCTGGTGAAGTCGGGCAGCAGGCGATGCAGGCGTGTGCCGTGGTCGATCAGGGTCGTGAAGCTCATGGCCAGAAAGCAGGCGCTGGCCACGCGCACGGCATAGCGAAAGTGGGGCGAATCCAGCCGCAGGTTACTGGTGATCAGGCCAAGGCGGATGTCCTGGCGCGACAGGAAGCGGGCGAAGGATTTGTTCAGGCGGTCGTCGAGCAGGCGCACGTCGGTCTCGGGGCGGGCGTGGCTGGCCAGGCGTGCGACCCGGCGCGCGGCGTTGCGCAGGCGGCGCAGGATCTGTACCAGCAAGGCATAGATCTCGGGCTCGCTGTCATTCAGGCCGGCACGACGGTATTTGTCCAGCTCGTACTCGATGGCCCACAGTTCCGCTTTCACGCTTTCACGCCGCAGCGTCGGCCGGTTGCGCGCCAGATCGAGCGCGATGCGCTGCAGGTTGAGTGACATCTTGTGCAAGGCATCCCGGCTGAAGATGAGCACATCGCTGTCGGGCAGGCGCGCGCGCAGGGTGGCGTAGTCCGTCTGCGTGGCAATCATGTTGTCCACCAGCGCCACCATGTCGCTGAAGGCGTTCAGCGTTGCGATGCGCAGGTGATCGCCCGTGCCGCGCCCGCGCGGCAGGTCGCGCCACAGGATGTCGCGCGCGGCCTGCTGTTTTTCGGTCATGGTGGCCTGGTGGGCGATGAGCTTGCGGTAACTGTCGTCCAATGGCAAGGCCATGTCGTAGAAGCGCGAGCGCGTGCCGATGTAGTCGGCGGTCGCGAACAGGGCGACGGACAGCGCCTGCAGGCCTTCCCGATGCCAGAGCAGGCGATGCACCATGGTGCTGAACGCGAAATAATACAGTCCGCCCAGGAAAGACCAGGCGGTATGCGCCAGTACGGCCTGGCCATCCATGGGCGTGCGCATGGTGAGCGTCATGAGCAGCAGGCAGGCAAAGCCGAGCAGACCGCCCTGTTTGCCAAAGACCGTGAACATGCTGAAGAAAAAGGCCAGGGCGGGCACGAGCAGCCACAGCCCGAGCGCGTGGCTGGTGGCCAGACCCGTGAGCGCCGCGGTCAGGGAGCCCAGGACAATGGCGAACAGCATGCCGTTGCTGCCGTAGCGGCGCGGGCCGCCGGGTTGGTCGAGGATGGCCACGCAGGCCGCGCCGATGGAGGCCACGGCACCGATGTCGTAATGATGCAGCAGCCCACCCACGATGAGCGCCGGAGACAGCACGCCCAGCGCCTGCCGGACGCCGCTGAAGAAATAATGGCTGTGAATGAAGCGCAGCAGGGCGTGCGTACTGAGTTCCATGGTGGTCCCGCAAGAATGTGGCCATTGTCACATATTGTGCCCGCACCGCGTTTGCGCGTCGCAACATAACACGGTAAAGTTACATAGTGGTTTGTCCGCATATCCGGGACGGATTCACGAGGCTCTTTCATCCGGGCTATCCGCCCGGTTTTTTGCGCCGCTATCAACTTGCTGCTGGCCGCGTCACAAGCGTGTGCTGCCGGGCGTTCATTTCTGCCTCCCGCGCCCCTTGCGGGGCGTTCGCGCTGTGTTTCGATGGGTGCGAGCCGGGCGGGCAGGGTGTTCGGGCGAATTGGTTCCGTGAACCATGCAGCGCCGCGGCATCCCGCTCACCTGGGTTCAAGCCCGGGCCACTCCAGGCTGATCGGGGCACGAGTGCGGGTATTGAAAGGAAAGACAACATGGAACTCAATGGCGCAGATATCGTCGTGCGATGCCTGGCCGAACAGGGGGTCGAACATGTTTTCGGCTATCCCGGCGGCGCAGTGCTGTACATTTACGACGCGATCTACAATCAGGATACCTTCAAGCATATTCTCGTGCGGCACGAGCAGGCGGCCGTGCATGCGGCCGACGCATACTCGCGCTCGTCCAACAAGGTCGGGGTGGCGCTGGTCACCAGCGGTCCGGGCCTGACCAACGCCGTCACCGGCATTGCCACGGCCTACATGGATTCCATTCCCATGGTCATCATCAGCGGTCAGGTGCCCACCGGCGCCATCGGCCAGGATGCCTTCCAGGAATGCGATACCGTGGGCATCACGCGGCCCTGCGTGAAGCACAACTTCCTCGTGCGCGACATCCGCGACCTGGCCGAAACCCTGCGGCGCGCCTTCTACATCGCCACCAGTGGCCGGCCCGGTCCCGTCCTGGTCGACATTCCCAAGGACATCACGGTCGCCACCTGCAAGTTCACCGCCAAGCGCGGCGAGGTGAAGATGCGCTCCTACGCGCCGGTGACCAAAGGGCACCAGGGCCAGATCAAGAAGGCCGTGCAATACCTGCTGGCCGCTGAGCGTCCCGTGATCTATACGGGGGGTGGCGTGGTGCTGTCCAATGCCGCGGCCGAGCTGCGCGAGCTGGTCGGCCTGGCGGGGGCGCCGTGCACGAATACCCTCATGGGCCTGGGCGCGTTCCCGGCGAGCGATCCCAAGTTCATCGGCATGCCCGGCATGCACGGCACCTACGAAGCCAACATGGCGATGCAGAACTGCGACGTGCTGCTGGCCATCGGCGCGCGCTTCGATGACCGCGTCATCGGCAATCCGCGCCACTTCGGCCAGGTGGCGCGCAAGATCATCCACATCGACATCGATCCGTCGTCCATTTCCAAGCGGGTCCAGGTCGACGTCCCCATCGTGGGCGACGTGAAGGACATCCTGCAGGACATGATCATGCTCTACCGCCAGCAGGCGGCCGAGACGCCGCCGGACAAGGCGGTGCTGGAGCGCTGGTGGCAGCAGGTGGATGCCTGGCGCGCCCGCGACTGCCTGGCCTATGAGCAGTCCGATACGGTCATCAAGCCGCAGTTCGTGGTGCAAAAGCTCTGGGAAGTGACGGGCGGCAAGGCTTTCGTGACTTCCGACGTGGGCCAGCACCAGATGTGGGCGGCCCAATACTACGGTTTTGACGAGCCGCGCCGCTGGATGAATTCCGGCGGTCTGGGCACCATGGGTGTGGGCCTGCCCTATGCCATGGGCGTGCAGATGGCCAATCCGGGGGCGGATGTCGCCGTCATCACGGGCGAAGGCTCCATCCAGATGAACATCCAGGAGCTCTCGACCTGCACCCAGTATCGCCTTACGCCCAAGATCCTGTGCCTGAACAACCGCTACCTGGGCATGGTGCGCCAGTGGCAGCAGATCGAGTACGGTTCGCGCTATTCGGAATCTTACGTGGATGCCCTGCCGGACTTCGTGCGCCTGGTCGAAAGCTACGGCCATGTCGGCCTGCAGATCAGCAAGCCGGCCGACGTGGAGCCGGCGCTGCGCGACGCCTTCGTCAAGCACAAAGACAGGCTGGTGTTCCTGGACTTCATCACGGACCCGACCGAAAACGTCTGGCCCATGGTCAAGGCCGGCCGCGGCCTGACTGAAATGCTGCTCGGCTCGGAGGATCTGTAACCATGGCTGCCCTGAAACACATCATTTCCGTGCTGCTGGAAAACGAGCCCGGCGCCCTGTCGCGCGTAGTCGGGCTGTTCTCGGCACGCGGCTACAACATCGAAACCCTGACCGTCGCGCCGACCGAAGACGAAACCTTGTCGCGCATGACCATCGTGACCAAGGGCTCGGACGCCGTCATCGAGCAGATCACCAAGCACCTGAACCGGCTGGTGGACGTCGTCAAAGTGGTCGACCTGACCGAAGGCAGTCACGTCGAGCGCGAGCTCATGCTCATCAAGGTGCGTGCGGTCGGTCGCGAGCGCGATGAAATGAAGCGCCTGGCGGATATCTTCCGCGGGCGCATCATCGACGTCACCGACAAGATCTACACCATAGAACTGACCGGTGTACAGGACAAGATCGAGGCCTTCATCCAGGCACTCGATCGCACGTCCATACTGGAGACCGTGCGTACGGGCGTGTCCGGCATCAGCCGCGGCGAGCGCGTACTCAAACTGTAAATTCCCTGAAACCTCTGGAGCACGAATAAAATGAACGTCTTTTATGACAAGGATTGCGATCTTTCCCTGATCAAGGGCCGCACCGTGGCCATCATCGGCTATGGCTCACAAGGCCATGCCCACGCCCTGAACCTGCACGAGTCCGGGGTCAACGTGGTGGTGGGGCTGCGCCGCAACGGCGCGTCCTGGGCCAAGGCGGAAAACGCGGGCCTGGCGGTGAAGGAAGTGGCGGAAGCCGTCAAGGCGGCCGACCTGGTCATGATCCTCTTGCCGGACGAAAACATTGCCGAGGTCTATCGCAACCAGGTGGCGGCCAACATCAAGCCCGGGGCGGCGCTGGCGTTTGCCCATGGTTTCAACATTCATTACGGCCAGGTCGATCCGCGCGACGATATCGACGTCATCATGATTGCACCCAAGGCGCCGGGGCACACGGTGCGCGGCACCTATGTCCAGGGTGGCGGCGTGCCGTCGCTGGTTGCGGTTCATCAGGACACGTCGGGCGCGGCGCGCGACGTCGCCCTGTCCTATGCCTGCGCTATCGGCAGCGGGCGCGCGGGCATCATCGAAACCAATTTCCGTGAGGAAACCGAGACGGACCTGTTCGGCGAGCAGGCCGTGCTGTGCGGCGGTACGGTAGAGCTGATCAAGGCCGGTTTCGATACGCTGGTGGAAGCGGGCTACGCGCCGGAAATGGCGTATTTCGAGTGCCTGCACGAACTCAAGCTGATCGTGGACCTGATTTATGAAGGCGGCATCGCCAACATGAATTACTCCATTTCCAACAACGCCGAGTTCGGCGAGTACGAAAGCGGTCCGCGTATCGTGAACGAGGATACGCGCCGCATCATGCGCGAGTGCCTGGCCGAGATCCAGTCCGGCGAATACGCCAAGAAGTTCATCCTGGAAAATGCCGCCGGCGCGCCGACGCTCATTTCGCGACGCCGCATCAACGCCGAGTCCGGCATCGAGGAAGTGGGCGCCCGCCTGCGCGCCATGATGCCCTGGATCGCCGCCAACAAGCTGGTGGATCAAAGCAAGAACTGATTGCCCGTTCCGATGGTGCAACGCAAAAACCCCGGCCTGCCGGGGTTTTTTGCGTGCCGCGCCCGGCGCTACAGGCCGCCGGTGCAAGCCAGGGTGGTGCCGGTGACGTATGAGGCTGCGGGTGAGGCCAGCCAGACAATGGCCTGTGCGATCTCGTTGGGGTGCGCCAGGCGTCCCATGGGGATTTTCGGCGCGATGCGGGCGGGCCGATCGGGCTCACCCGCAGTGGCATGGATGTCGGTGAGGGTGGTGCCCGGAGCCAAACCGCACACGCGGATGCCGTCGGCGGCGACTTCCCTGGCCAGGCCCAGGGTAAAGGCCTCCAGGGCGGCCTTGCTGGCCGCATAATGCACGTATTCTCCCGGGCTGCCGGTACGGGCTGCCACGGAGGAGACGTTGATGATGACGCCGGCTGTGCCATGCTGCCTGAAGTGGTTCAGGGCCAGGCGTGCGCACTGCATGGCCCCCAGCACGTTGACCTGGAAGACTCGCTCTATGGTCGCTTCGCAGGTGTTTATGAAGGGCCCTATGGGGCCGGTGATACCTGCGTTGTTAACCAGGCCATACAGCGGCCCGGCTGCGGCCTGCAGGGTGTCGAACATCCGCTGGATGTCGTCGTCGCGGCCCACATCGGCCTGGATGAGGGTGACCTTGCGCCCCATGGCTTGTATGGTGTGCGCCACCGCAAGCGCCGCCGCTTCATCGCGCACGTAGTTCAACGCAATATCGTAGCCGTGGCGCGCCGCGGCCAATGCCGTGGCCGCGCCTATGCCCCGGCCGGCGCCGGTGATGAGCAGTGTGTTTGCCTGAGCCATGTCGCGAGCCTGAAGGGCCGGGTAATCCTGGACAGCCAAGCTTACGCCAAAACAGCGGCCGTTTCAAAGCAGGACGCCAACCTTGTCCTCAGAGAACGCCCTGGGCCAGCATGGCGTCGGCCACGCGCACGAAGCCGGCGATGTTGGCGCCATCCAGGTAATTCACGCCGCCCTTGCCGTCCTGCTGGCCGTATTCGACGCAGCTGTCGTGGATGCGGCGCATGATGTCGCGCAGGCGGGTGTCGACTTCGTCGCGCGTCCAGGACAGGCGGATGGCATTCTGGCTCATCTCCAGGCCCGAGACCGCCACACCGCCGGCGTTGCTGGCCTTGCCCGGGGCGTACAGGGTGTCGGCCTCCTGGAAGGCGAGGATCGCGTCGGGCGTGCAGGGCATGTTGGCCCCTTCGGCCACGCACAGCACGCCGTTGTGAATCAGGTTTTGCGCGTCGCTCAGATCCAGCTCGTTTTGCGTGGCGCAGGGCAGGGCGATGTCGACCGGGATATGCCAGGGGCGCTTGCCCGGTAGATAGTCCAGTCCGAACCGCTGCGCGTAATGCGCGATGCTCTTGCGCTCCACATTGCGGGAATGGCTCAGCGCAGCCAGTTTTTCCGCATTGAAACCCTCGGGGTCGTGGATGGCGCCGCTGGAATCGGACACGGTGATGACGCAGGCGCCGTATTCCATGGCTTTCTCGATGGCGTACTGGGCCACGTTGCCCGATCCGGAAACCGCGACGCGCAGGCCTTCGAGGTCGCGGCCGATGTGGCGCAGCATGCGCTCCACGAAATAAATCGTGCCATAGCCCGTAGCTTCTGGGCGGATCAGGCTGCCGCCGTAGGCGGGATCCTTGCCGGTCATGACGGCGGCACAGGAGTTGGTCAGTTTCTTCAGCATGCCGGCCATATAGCCGATTTCGCGGCCGCCCACGCCGATGTCGCCGGCTGGCACGTCAGTGTCCGGGCCCAGGTGGCGATGCAGCTCCAGCATGAATGCCTGGCAGAAACGCATGACTTCCTGATCCGAGCGGCCCTTGGGGTCAAAGTCCGAACCGCCTTTGCCGCTGCCCATGGGCAGTCCGGTCAGGGCGTTCTTGAAGGTCTGCTCGAAGGCCAGGAATTTCAGGATGGACAGATTGACCGAAGGGTGGAAGCGCAGGCCACCCTTGTAGGGCCCCAAGGCGTTGTTGTGCTGGATGCGAAACGCGCGGTTCAGCTGCGTGCGTCCGGCATCATCGGTCCAGCAGACCCGGAACTGGATGATGCGCTCGGGTTCGATCAGGCGCTCCAGCAATGCCTGGCTGGCGTAGCGGGGCTTGCGTTTCATGAAGGGCCACAGGCTTTCCACGACTTCATTGACAGCCTGCAGAAATTCGGCCTGATGGGGATCGCGCCGCGTGATGCGGCGATGAAATTCCTCGTAGTGCTCTGGCAGCAAAGGGGGCTCCCGAAAGGGCGGCCGCGCGCACACGCAGGCCGCGTGGCAAGAAAAACGGAGAACCATTTTATTTCGATATTTTGTTGCAGAGCGGCAATTTTTATATTTGTTTCATTTTTTTAGCGGGAAGCGTCCATAAAAAACGCCCGCACTCCGGGGAGGCGGGCGCACGCGACGGCACGGGGGCCGTCAGCGTTCAGGCATGATCAGACATAATCCTTGTACTTGTCGAGCAGGCGCACCGGCTTGGACAAGGCATCGCGACGGAAGGGATCGCCCAGTTCGCGCGTGCACATGATCTCCAGGATGGTGGTCTTGCCTTCGTTCATCTGCATGTCGATGGCCTTCTTGAGCGCCGGGCCTACGTCCTCCAGGCGATCGACCGTGATGCCTTCGGCTCCCATGGAGCGCGCGATTTCGGCGAACGAGGGGTTTTCCAGCTCGCCGGCGACAAAGCGGCGGTTGTAGAAATCCACTTGATTCTTCTTTTCCGCGCCCCATTGGCGGTTGTGGAAAACGACGGCGGTCACGGGAATGTTCTCGCGCACGCAGGTCAGCGTTTCCATCATGCTCATGGCCCAGGCGCCGTCGCCGGCGTAGGAGATGGCCGGACGGTGCGGTGCAGCACACTTGGCGCCGATGATGGTGGGGAAGGCGTAGCCGCAGTTGCCGTAAGACATCGCGGCAAAGAAGCTGCGCGGCTTTTCGAAGCGCAGATAGCTGTTGGAGATCGAGTTGATGTTGCCGATGTCGGTGGAGACCATGACGTCTTCCGGCATGGCTTTTTCCAGCTCGCGCAGCACCTGGCGCGGGTGCAGGTATTCACCGCCCGAGAATGGCGTCTCGCCCTTGGCTTCTTCGATCATGTCCAGGCTGAAGGGGTCGCGCTCGTGCGTCCACTCGTCCAGTTCTTTTTCCCAGGCGGCCTTTTCATCCGCCACTTTCTGGGCGCGCGCGGCCTTGCTGGCGTCGCAGGCCAGCTCGCGATCTTGCAGGCGGGCCAGCAGTGCGACGGCAGCGGCCTTGGCATCGCCGCAGATGCCGACGGAAATCTTCTTCACCAGGCCCAGCATCTTGTTGTCGGCGTCGATCTGGATGATCTTGGCGTTCTGCGGCCAGTAGTCCATGCCATGCTGCGGCAGGGTGCCGAAGGGGCCAAGGCGCGAGCCCAGAGCGACCACGACATCCGCCTGGGAAATCAGCTTCATGGCGGCCTTGGAGCCCTGGTAGCCCAGGGGGCCGCACCACAGCGGGTGGCTGGCCGGGAAGGAATCGTTATGCAGATAGCTGTTCACCACCGGTGCGCCGAGGCGCTCGGCCAGCGCCTTGCATTCTTCGACCGCGTCGGCCATGACCACACCGCCGCCCGAAATGATGACGGGGAACTTGGCCTTGGCCAGCAGCTCGGCCGCTTCGTTCAGGCTGTTTTCACCGCCCGCGCCGCGCTCCAGGCGCGAGGGCTTGGGGATTTCGCAGGTGATTTCACCGTAGAAATAGTCGCGCGGAATGTTCAGCTGGGTGGGGCCCATTTCGCTCAGGGCGCGATCGAAGCAGCGCCCGGTGAATTCGGCCATGCGGGCCGGATTGGTCACGTGGCCTTGGTATTTGGTGAATTCCTGGAACATGGGCAGCTGATCGGCTTCCTGGAAGCCGCCCAGGCCGATGGAGTTGGTGCCGGTCTGGGGCGTGACGATGACGACGGGGCTGTGCGCCCAGTAGGCGGCGGCGATGGAAGTGACGCAGTTGCTGATCCCAGGGCCGTTCTGGCCAATGACCACGCCGTGACGGCCCGAGACGCGCGAATAGCCATCGGCCATGTGGCCGGCACCCTGTTCATGAACCACGGGAATCAGGCGAATGCCGGCGGGCGCGAAGATGTCCATGGCGTCCATGAAGGCCGAACCCATGATGCCGAACATTTCCGTGACGCCATTGGCGACCAGGGTTTCGACAAAGGCTTCGGAGGGCGTCATTCTGGTTGCGCCAGAAACGACGGTGCGCGTGTCCGCGCGGGATGCATCTTTGCTCATGAGAGGCATTCTCCTGAATGAATGAGATGGGAAATGGTACGGCCGGTCTTGAATTTATCGTTGCCTGGCGCTTGTATGATGGTAGTTTCGCCGATTCGCTGCGACGCTGTCAACAGTATATCTCAAAATTCGATATGAGACAGTCCAGAATCAATGAATGATGTAAGATTGCGGAACGATTATCGGAGGATTGCATGATCCCTACGTCTGACGCCAGACCGTCCACTCCCGCCAGCCCCGTTGCCGAGCTCGCCTTGCCGGATCGCACGGTTTGCGCGCGCACCGCTTTTGGCATCGACAGCGATTTTCGCGTGCCGGCCTTCAGCACGCCCAGCGACCATGTTCCCGACATCGATCCGGCCTACCGGTTCAATCCCGAGGTGACGCTGGCGATTCTGGCCGGCTTTGGCCATAACCGCCGCGTCTTGGTGCAAGGGCGTCACGGCACGGGGAAGTCAACCCACATCGAACAGATCGCCGCGCGGCTGAACTGGCCCTGCGTGCGCGTGAATCTGGACGGCCATCTCAGCCGCCTCGACCTGGTCGGCAAGGACACCATCGTGGTGCGCGACGGCCTGCAGGTCACGGCGTTTCAGGAAGGCATCATCCCCTGGGCCCTGCAACGTCCCGTGGCGCTGGTCTTCGACGAGTACGACGCCGGACGTCCGGACGTCATGTTCGTCATTCAGCGCATCCTGGAGCGCGATGGCAAGTTCACCTTGCTGGACCAGAATCGCGTGCTCACGCCGCATCCGGCCTTCCGGCTTTTCGCCACGGCCAATACGGTGGGCCTGGGCAATCTGTCGGGTATGTATCACGGTGTGCAGGTGTTGAACCATGCGCAGATCGATCGCTGGAGCATCGTGGCCACGCTGGATTATCTGCCGCCCGAGGAAGAGCTTGAAATCGTCGCCGCGCGCGTGCCGTCCAAGAATACTGACAGGGGGCGGGCCCTCATCCGCGCCATGGTCGCGCTGGCCAACCTGACGCGCAAGAGTTTCGAGGCGGGGGATTTGTCCTTGCTGATGTCGCCGCGCACCGTCATCACCTGGGCCGAGAACTGCGCAGTGTTCCGCGACCCGGCCGTGGCCTTCCGTTACGCCTTCCTGAACAAGTGCGACGAGGCCGAACGCCCGTTGGTGGCCGAATTCTATCAGCGCTGCTTCAACGTCGAGCTGGACGAGTCCTGGATCCGCAATCCGGCACTGCGCCATGGCTGAACCCCTGCGCTTGCATCGCCAGCAGCAGCACCTGGAGGAGCTGGCATCGGCCAGCCTGCGTGCGCTGGCAGGCGACGATCGCCTGGCGTGGCGGCAGTTCACGCTGTATCGCGACGAGCAGCGTCTGCCGCTGCACGCCCCGCACCTGCGCGTGGCGCCGCAGGAGCGCAGCCTGCCCGTGCTGCGCGGTATTGCCGATGCGCAGGCTTTGCGGCTGCAGGCATCGGATCCCGCGCTGTTTCGCCAGACCTGTCCGCAGGAACCGGTGGCGCGGCTGGTATTCGAGCTGATGGAGCAATTGCGCGTCGAGACGCTGGTGCCGGACTCGATGCCCGGCATGCGCGCCAACATTCACGCGCGCTTCATGGCGTGGTCGGCGAACATTCATCAGTCCGGGCTCACCGAGAGCACCATCGGCATCCTGCTGTATACCGTGGTGCAGATGGCCTGGTCGCGCTTGAATTCCTTGCCGGTGATGCAGGAAACCGAGGATTTCGTCGAGGTCACGCGCGCGCGCACTGCGGAAAAGATTGGGCCTGCGCTCAGGGGCATGCGTCGGCACCGCGCCGATCAGGCGGCGTTCGCCCCGCACGCGGCGGCGCTGGCGCAGATCGTGGCGCGCAGTATTCGCGAGGCGCGTCCCGATGACGCGCAGGACGACGAGGAGGACAGCAGTCGCCTGGCCAAGGCGGGCCGGGCGCTCGCCTTGCTGCTCGATCTGGATGATACCGAGGACACCGTGGCGCTGCCCGTTGTGCCCACCGGACGTAGCGCCGTGTTGGCGCAGGGGCAGGGGCGCTACCGCGTCTTTACCACCGAGTTCGACGTCGAGTGCGACGCGGCAAGCCAGCTGCGCGCCGACCTGTTGCGCGCGTATCGCCGCGAACTCGATGCGCTCGTGGCCAGCCAGGGCGTGAATCGCAATCGTTTGGCGCGATTGCTCACGGCGGCGCTGGGCAGCGAATGGGTGGATGGGCGTCGTTCGGGTGAGGAAGAAGGCCAGATCGACGGCCGCCGCCTGGCCGGGCTGGTCAGCGCGCCGCTGGATCGTCGCCGCTTCACGCAAGAGCGCTGGGTGCGCAAGGCGCATTGCGCCGTGGGCTTCCTGATCGATTGTTCGGGGTCCATGAAGACGCATGCCCGCGCGGTGGCGGTGCTGGTGGATGTCCTGGGGCGCGCCATCGAGCGCCTGGGCGCCAGCGTCGAGGTGGCGGGGTTCACCACGGGGGCCTGGAATGGCGGGCGCGCCCGTCGCGCGTGGCTGCGCCGGGGCCAGCCCGCCTTGCCCGGGCGTCTGAACGAGGTGTGCCACCGCGTGTTCAAGCCGGCATCCCAGCCCTGGCAGCGTGGGCGCGCCGGGATTGCGGCGCTGCTCAAGTCCGATCTGTTTCGCGAAGGCGTCGACGGCGAGGCAGTGGCCTGGGCGGCACAGCGCCTGCTCACGCACGATGTGGCGCGGCGCATCCTGGTGGTGATCTCCGATGGCTGTCCCATGGATACGGCGACGCAGCTGGCCAATGACGACTACTATCTGGACAATCACCTCAGGCAGGTCGTGCGCGACCTGGAACATGCCGGACAGGTGGAAGTGGTGGGCATCGGCGTGGGTCTGGACCTGAGCCCGTTCTATCGGCGCAATGTCGCGGTGGAACTCGAGAACGGCCTGCGCAATGAAGTGCTGTATGACGTGGCGCGGCTGCTGCGCGCGCCGGTGTCGTCGTTCAGGCGTGCGTGAGCGCGTCGTCCACGTCGGGGTCGGCCTCGATGCGCGCGAGGGATTGCACCGCGCGGCGCAGGGCGGGCAGGCACAGCAACGCCTTTTCCGTGGTCATGCGCATCACGGGGGCCTGGATGGCGACGCCCATGTTCGAGCGCCCTTCGGGCCTCGGGACCAGGACGGCGATGCAGAACAGGCCCGGAAGGAATTCTTCATTATCCAGCGCATAGCCCTGTTCGCGCACGCGCAGCATTTCCTTTTCCAGGGCGTCCATGGTGATCAGGGTGTTGGCGGTATAGCGCGTCAGCGGGGTGTGGCTCAGCAGACGGCGGCGTTGGGCCGCACTGAGTTGCGCGAGGAACAGTTTGCCGCTGGCCGAACAGTGCGCCGGTACGCGCGAGCCCGGATGCAGGTAAAATCGAAGCGGTGCGGCGGTTTCGGCCCGGTCCAGGTAAAGCACTTCACTTCCCGACAAGGCGGTGATGTTGCAGCTTTCGCCGACCTCTTCGCGCAGCTGCATCAGCACGGCCCTGCGCGCGCCATGCTTGGTGTCGTTCAGCAACAGGTTTTCTGCCAGGCGGCGCAGGCGTGCACCCGTGCCGTAATGCCGGCCGTCGATGTCGCGTTGCAGCATGCCGCTGCTTTCCAGTTGCTGCAGCATGCGATGCAGGGTGGGCTTGGGCAGCGTGGTCTGTTCCACCAGGTCCTGCAGCGAAAACAGGCGGTCACGGCTCGCGATCAGCTCCAGCAGGCCCAGCAATCGCATCGTCGGCGTATCGCCCAGATGTTTGGCGCTGGGGCGGACCGGCGCGGGTGGTGCCGATGCGGTCAAATTTGTCATGCTCATCATCTCGAATTTTGATATTATAGGTATCATTTATTGCATTTTATGCCAGATTGCATGATTTGCAAGTCTCATGCTGCAACATTCGGAGCCCATCATGCATGATTCCTGGACACTTGCCGGAAAAACATATCATTCCCGCCTGATGGTCGGTACAGGGAAATACCGGGATTTCGAGCAGACCCGCGACGCCATCCAGGCCAGCGGTGCACAGATCATCACGGTGGCCATACGGCGTACCAACATCGGCCAGCATCAGGGCGAGGCCAGCCTGCTCGATGCCGTCCCGCCCACCGAATATACCTACCTGCCCAACACGGCCGGCTGTTATACCGCCGAGGATGCGGTGCGTACCCTGCGCCTGGCGCGCGAACTGCTCGACGGGCACTCGCTCGTCAAACTGGAAGTCCTGGGCAGCAAGGATAATCTATATCCGCAAATGCCGGAAACCCTCAAGGCGGCGGAAATGCTGGTCAAGGATGGTTTCGACGTCATGGTGTACTGCTCCGATGACCCCATCCAGGCCCGCATTCTGGAAGAGATCGGCTGCGTCGCCATCATGCCGCTGGCATCCATCATCGGCTCGGGCATGGGCATCCTGAATCCCTGGAACCTGCGTCTGGTGATCGAGGCCGTATCGGTGCCGGTCATCGTCGACGCCGGTGTCGGCACCGCGTCCGATGCCACCATCGCGATGGAGCTGGGCTGCGACGCAGTCCTCATGAATTCCGCCATTGCCTATGCGCGCGATCCAGTGCTCATGGCCAGCGCCATGCGCGACGGGGTCGCCGCCGGTCGCAAGGCATTTCTGGCCGGACGCATGCCACGCAAGTTCTACGCGGCCGAAGCATCGTCGCCGCTGACCGGCCTGATCACGCCATCACCGTCATGAACACGCGCAGGGCCGCCCCGGCGATGTGGAAGGTTTTCTTCGCCCGCTGGGGGGACAAGGGCCTGAGCCTGCAGGAGCAGATCCGCCAGATGCTGGTGGCTGCCGTGCTGGACGGCCAGGTGCCGCCGGACGTGGCCTTGCCGTCCAGTCGCGAGATGGCGCAGCAGCTGGGCGTGTCGCGCAATACGGTCGTGCTCGCCTATCAGCAGCTGGTCGATCACGGCTATCTGCTGGCGCGCGAACGCAGCGGCTATTTCGTCAACCCGGCGATGCGCGCGGCCGGCGTGATGGCCTTCGACCATGGCCCCTTGCGCGATGTGCCGGCCAACCCGCCGGACTGGTCGGCCCGTTTTCGTTTCCTGCCTTCGGGTCAGCGCAACATCGAGAAGCCCGCCCATTGGCAGCGCTTCCCCTATCCCTTTCTCTATGGCCAGTTCGACGCCGAGCTGTTTCCGGCGGTCGAGTGGCGCGAGTGCTGCCTGCGCACCCTGAGCGCGATGGAAATCAGCGAGTGGGCCCAGGACATGATTCTGCGCGATGACGATTCCCTGATCGAGCAGATCCGCCGCCGCCTGCTGCCGCGGCGCGGCGTATGGGCCGAGGATGATGAAATCGTCATCACCGTGGGCGCCCAGCATGCGCTCTACCTACTCGCCGATCTGCTCATGGGCCCGGACACGGTCGTGGGCATGGAAGATCCGGGCTATCCCGATGCGCGCAATATCTTTGGCGCGCGCTCGCGGCATATTGTCGCCTTGCCGGTGGACGACGAAGGCCTGATGATGAGTCCTGCGCTGGGCCGCTGCCATTATGTCTATGCGACACCGAGCCATCAATGCCCGACCACGGTGACGATGTCCATGGCGCGTCGCCGCGCCCTGCTGGAGCAGGCGGACGCCGCCGACATCGTCCTCATCGAGGATGATTACGAAAGCCAGGTCAGTTTCGATGGCGATCCGTTTCCGACGCTCAAGAGCATGGATCGCAGCGGGCGTGTGATCTACGTGGGCAGCCTGTCCAAGAGTCTGGCGCCGGGCGTGCGTCTGGGCTACATCGTGGGGCCGCGCGCCCTGATGCGCGAGTTGCGCAATGTGCGCCGCCTGAACATCCGTCATCCAACCGCATTCCTGCAGCGCGCCTTTGCCCTGTTTCTCTCGCTGGGCTATCACGACGCGCTGCTGCATCGCCTGGCCGAGGTGCGTCATCAGCGCGCCCAGGTGCTCATGGCCGCGCTGGATCAGCATTTGCCCCAGGTGCACTACATCCCGGTGTCGGGCGGCTCCTCGGCCTGGCTGCGCGGTCCCTCCCACCTGGACGTGGCCCGCCTGCATCGGGATTGCGCGACGCTGGGCGTGCTCATCGAACCCGGCGACATTTTCTTTCGCAACCCGGCCGATGGCCGGTCCTGCTTTCGCCTGGGTTATTCCGCGATCAAGACGCATCGCATCGAGGCGGGCATCCGCCTCGTGCGCCAGGCGCTGGACAGCCAGGATGGTGCGCGCGGGCCTTGACCGCAGGCCCCCGGCCGCTGAATCCGGCACTGGACCCAACGATAGTCACCAACTGGTGCTAGACCGGCGCTGGACGATTGCCTATCGTAGGGCTTTGGCCAAAAACCCGATGGAGTCTGACATGAGCCAGGACAAGGTGAAGTTGCTGGAGGCGTTTGCCGCTGCGTGGAATCGGCATGATCTCGAGGCCCTGATGAGCATGATGGCCGACGAGTGCGAGTTTCACACCGTTGCCGGGCCGGATGCGCTGGGCGCCAGCCATTACGGTCGCGAAGCCATCAGCAAGGCCTTCGAGGCGGCCTGGATCGCCATACCCGATGCGGCCTGGCGCGATGGCGATCATTTTGTGGCCGGCGATCGCGGCGTGTCCGAAAGCACGTTCTGCGGCACGAATGCCGACGGTACGCGCATCGAGGCGCGCATGGTGGACGTGTTCACCTTCAAGGGCGACAAGATCGCGGTGAAGAATGCGTTTCGCAAGAACCGGCCGGCGCTGCCCGCCCGCTAGCCGTCCGAGCATCACGCTGTTTCCCGTTCAATCCACTGCACGCACACAGAGATGCCAATCATGGACACCCACGATTCCACGGCGCGCCCCGACATGGCGCAACAGGCCACGCCTGCCCGTTCGGCCTACGATCCGGCTTACGATCCCCTGGTCAGCGGCACGCCCGGTCACGGGAGCGAGTATGCACCCACTTACTGGATCGGTACGGCGGGCGATCCGCCGCCGGATGATGGCCCCATTACCGAGGACATCGAAGTGGACGTGGCCATCATCGGCTCCGGCTTCACGGGTTTGACGACGGCCATCTTCCTCGCGCAGGAACATGGCATCAAGGCGGTGGTGCTGGAAGCGAACCGGACGGCCTGGGGCTGCAGTACGCGCAACGGCGGCCAGGCGCAGTGCGCCTCGGGCCGGCTGAAGCGCTCGCAGTGGATCGATCGCTGGGGCCTGGAGACGGCCTTGCGCATGCACCAGGAATGCGTCGATGGCATGGACACCTTCAGGCAGCTGATTGCCGACATCGACTGCGACGCCCAGCACGGCGGCCACCTGTATGTGGCGCACCGCGACAAGGTCATGCCGGTCCTTGAAAAAGAGGCCGATCTGCTGCGCAACACCTTCCATTACGACGTGCGCATGATGGACGCGGCGACCGTGCGCAACGAATGGATCGACGATCACGAAGCCTGTGGCGCAATGCATGAGCCCGAAGGCATCGGCATTCATGCGGGAAAGCTGGCCTTTGGCTACCTGCGCAAGGCGCGCGCCCTGGGTGCCCGGGTGCATCCCGCCAGCCCGGTGCAGGGCTGGCAGACGCGGGACGGCTTTCATTACCTGAAGACGCCCGAGGGCGTGGTCAAGGCGCGGCGCGTGGGTGTCGCCACGGGGGGCTATACCAGCAACCAGCTGCATCGCGAGTTCAAGAACCGGATCCTGCCGATTCTTTCCAACTCCATCGTGACCCGTAAGCTGACCGACGAGGAGATCGCGGCGGCCGGTTTGCGCACCTACCAGTTCGTGACCGATACGCGCGTGCTGCGCCACTACTACCGCCTGATGCCCGACAACCGCCTGCAGATCGGCAGTCGCAGCGCCATCACCGGCCGCGACGCGCCCCTGAAGAAGTACGAGCAGATGCTGGTGCGTGATCTGCACCGCAAATTTCCGTCGCTCAAGCACGTGCCGATCGAGTACTCATGGTGGGGCTGGGTCGATGTCAGCCACGACATGATGCCGCGCATTTTTCAGCCGGATCCGGCGCAGGGTATTTTTTATGCGCTCGGTTACGGCGGCAACGGCGTCATGTATTCGGCGCAGGCGGGCAAGCGCATGGCCCAGCTGATTGCCGGCAAAGGAGGTGAGCTGAACCTGCCCATTTTCAAGTCGCGCCTGCCGTTTCCGAACATCCGGGAAATGGTGGTTTCCGAGGCTTTCGCACCATTTCGCCGCTTCGGCCAGCGTTTCCTGTATCGCTGGTACTGGCTCAAGGATGAGGTGATCTGATGCCTGCCGGCCGATGGGCGGGCGGCGCCGCAATGCGCGCATTTCGGTTATGCTTCGCCCATCATGTACAAACCTTCCTATCCGCACCCCCTGATTGCACGTGAGGGCTGGCCCTTCATCGCCGCCAGCGTGCTGTTCTCGCTGCTGCTTGGCCTGTGGTCGGGCTGGGCCGCCTTGCCGTTCTGGCTGGTCAGCCTGTTCGTCATCCAGTTTTTCCGCGATCCCGGCCGTCTCGCGCCGGACGCGCCCGACGCTGTGCTCTCGCCGGCCGACGGACGTATCGTGGCCGTCGAAGAAGCGCACGATCCATACCAGGATCGGGCCGCCCTGAAAATCAGCGTGTTCATGAACGTGTTCAACGTGCATTCCAACCGCATTCCGCTCAAGGGCAGGGTCGAATCCATCGCCTATTTCCCCGGGCGGTTCTTCAATGCCGCGCTGGACAAGGCTTCTCTGGAAAACGAGCGCAATGCCCTGGTGCTGCGCCTGCCGGATGACCAGCGCGTGACCGTGGTGCAGATTGCCGGGCTCGTGGCGCGGCGCATTCTTTGCCATGTCCGGCCGGATGAAGCGGTGTATGCGGGCCAGCGCTACGGTTTCATCCGCTTTGGTTCGCGCGTCGATGTTTATCTGCCCCTGCATGCCCGGCCTTGCGTGGCGCTGGGAGATCGGGTCAAGGCGACCCGCACGCAACTGGCCTCGCTGGCTAGTGTGGCGCCCGCAGCCGACAACCACTGACATCGGGTCTGCGCATGTCGGATGCACGCTTCTCGCAGGATGAAACCCGCCGCCGGCGCAGCATTTATCTGCTGCCCAACGCGTTCACGACGGCCAACCTGTTCGCCGGCTTCTATGCCGTGGTCCAGGCCATGGGTGGGCGCTTCGAGGTGGCAGCCATGGCCATTTTTCTTGCCATGGTGTTTGACGGTATGGACGGCCGGGTCGCGCGACTCACGCACACGCAGTCCGCCTTCGGCGAGCAGTACGATTCCCTGGCCGACATGATCTCCTTCGGCATGGCGCCGGCCCTGGTGATGTATGTCTGGTCCCTGCAAGGCATGGGGCGCTGGGGCTGGCTGGCCGCGTTCGTCTACGTGGTGGGTGCGGCCTTGCGCCTGGCGCGCTTCAACACCAACATCGGCGTGGTGGACAAGCGCTTCTTCCAGGGTTTGCCCAGTCCCGCGGCCGCAGCCCTGATGGCCGGCTATATCTGGCTGGCGGTCGACAACAAGCTGGTGTTTCTGGACACGCCCGTGCTGCACTGGATCGCCTGGGCCATCACGCTGTATGCCGGCATCAATATGGTAACGGTAGCGCCGTTCTACAGCGGCAAAACGTTCGCGCTCGGGCGCAGCGTGCCTTTCTGGGTCATCCTGGTGCTGGTGGCGGTCTTCGTATTCGTTTCCAGCAATCCGCCGCTGATGCTGTTCGGCCTGTTCGTGGTCTATGGTCTTTCGGGCTGGGTGGTGATGTTCTGGCGCTGGCGGCGTGCGCGCCAGTTGCTGCGCCGGCGCCAGCATCATTCGGGGTCTGCCGCCACGGGGCCGGACACGCCGGCCGACGACTGATCACGCCATGGCGGCAGCCCGCATCAATCCAGCCACAGATCGTTTGGCTCGTACATGGGGTCAGGGCCGGGGTGGTGGCGCGTGACGCGGCCCGAGTGCGGATCGAAGTAGACGTACATCAGCGAGTTCCACGTCTGGTTTTCCTTGAAACGATAGCTCCAGACTTCCTGACGTGCGGGCGGCAGGCCGACGGGGCCGATTTCCGCTGGCGGGCCGAACTCGCAGCGCACCCTTTCCTTGTCCCAGATGCCGTCGGCGAGCCGCCGGAAATGCGTGCTGGTCAGCAGGGCTTCGACGCGCACGGCGTTGCCGGCGGCATCGATATCGCTGCCCCAGGCATACTGGCCGTAGGGCTGCGTGGTCCAGATGACGCGCTGCTGACCCTGCGCGGTGACGCAGCGGAAGTTGGGTGCCCCGTACTGCGCCTGTAATTCGGCCAGCGGAGTGCCTGGGGGCATGTCGGCGATGGTAGTGCAGGCCCCCAGCACGACGCCCGAAGCAAGTGCACAGCCCAGCAAAATCCGGCGAGTCCGAATCATCCGCATGATGGCTCCTCTGTTGATGAAAGCATGCACAGGCGCGCCAGGGCCGCAGATAGTTTTCCGGTATAATCTGCCTTTGAATTGTAGTGCATCACGCTCATGGCCTGCCTGGCAGGCTGTTTCACGTCACGCCCGGGCTCCTCGGCCCTGGCGCCTGTTTTTTCGAGGTTTTCCATATCATGTCCGTTGCTGACATCAACAAATCCGATATCGTTGCAAAATTTCAACGCGCCGCTGGCGATACCGGCTCACCTGAAGTCCAGGTTGCCTTGCTGACGGCGCGCATCAACGATCTGACCGAGCATTTCAAGACGCATCGCAAAGATCACCATTCCCGTCGCGGTCTGCTGCGCATGGTCAGCCGGCGTCGCAAGCTGCTGGATTATCTGAAGGATCGCAGCCCGGATGCCTACCGCAGCCTGATCGAAAAGCTCGGCTTGCGCAAGTGATATCTGCGGCCGGTTCCGCGTATATCACCAGCCGTGTACGTCGCGATGTGGTCGCGATGTACACGGTTTTTTGTATTGTTAAGGATACTTTGTAATGTTCAATAAGATAAGCAAGACGTTTCAGTACGGCCAGCATGCGGTCACGCTGGAAACCGGCGAGATCGCACGCCAGGCTTCCGGCGCCGTGCTGGTCACGGTCGATGACACGGTCGTGCTCGCCACGGTAGTGGGCAACCCCGCGGCCCGTCCCGGTCAGGATTTCTTCCCGCTGACGGTAGATTATGTCGAGCGCACGTACGCCGCCGGGCGCATTCCCGGCGGGTTCTTCAAGCGTGAAGGCAAGCCGTCCGAGAAAGAGATCCTGACCTCGCGCCTGATCGACCGGCCTCTGCGCCCGCTGTTTCCGGACGGTTTTTACAACGAAGTGCAAGTAATCATCCATGCCCTGTCCGTGAACCCGGAAGTGGACCCGGACATTCCCGCCATGATCGGCGCTTCCGCTGCGCTGGCGGTATCGGGGATCCCGTTCAGCGGGCCCATCGGGGCGGCGCGTGTGGGCTACGTGGATGGCGAATACGTGCTCAACCCCACCACCAGTCAGTTGGCACAGTCCGGCATGAATCTGGTCGTGGCCGGTACCGAGGCGGCGGTCATCATGGTCGAGTCCGAGGCGCACCAGCTCTCGGAAGAGGTGATGCTGGGCGGCATCGTTTTCGGCCATCAGCAGATGCAGGCCGCCATCGAGGCTATCCATGAGCTCGTATCGGAAGCCGGTAAGCCCGAATGGGAGTGGCAGCCTGCCGCACGCGACGAGGCGCTGGTCGCCGCGATCCGCGAAGCGGCGCTGTCTGGGCTGACCGAAGCCTATCAGTTGCGCTCCAAACAGGCGCGCACGCAAAAAATCCATGCGGTAGAGGAACAGGTGCGTACCGCCCTGGCCGAGAGGGCGCAGGCCAGCGGTCAGGAAGCGCCGGACGGCGTGCTGGTCGACAGCCTGCTGTTCGAGCTGCAATCCGAGATCGTGCGGCGCCAGATCCTGGATGGCCACCCGCGTATCGACGGTCGCGACACGCGCACGGTGCGCCCCATCGACATTCGCCTGGGTGTGCTGCCGCGTACGCACGGCAGCGCGCTGTTCACGCGCGGTGAAACGCAGGCCCTGGTCGTGGCGACGCTGGGCACCAAGCAGGACGAGCAGATCATCGATTCCGTCATGGGCGAATACCGTGATCGCTTCATGCTGCACTACAACTTCCCACCGTTCAGCACGGGAGAGACAGGGCGTTTCGGCTTCACCAAGCGGCGCGAGATTGGCCACGGGCGCCTGGCGCGCCGTGCGCTCTCATCCCTGCTTCCCGCAGCCGAGGATTTTCAGTACACGATCCGCATCGTCTCCGAGATCACCGAATCCAATGGTTCATCTTCCATGGCCACGGTGTGTGGCGGCTCGCTGGCCATGATGGATGCCGGCGTGCCCATCGCCGATCACGTGGCCGGCGTGGCCATGGGCCTCATCAAGGAAGGGGGCAAGTTTGCCGTCCTGACCGACATTCTGGGCGATGAAGATCACCTGGGTGACATGGACTTCAAGGTGGCCGGCACGGAAAACGGCATCACCGCCCTGCAGATGGACATCAAGATCCAGGGCATCACGGCGGAAATCATGCACGTGGCGCTGGCGCAGGCGCGCGAAGGGCGCTTGCACATCCTGGGCAAGATGAAGGAAGCTCTCATGGGTTCGCGCGAAGAACTGTCGGAATACGCGCCGCGTATGCTGACGGTGCGCATCAATCCGGAGAAGATTCGCGATGTGATCGGCAAGGGCGGCGCGACCATTCGCAGCCTGACGGAAGAGACGGGCACCCAGATCGATATCGGCGACGATGGCCTGATCACCATTTCCAGCGCGGATCTCGACAAGGCGCGCGAGGCCGAACGTCGCATTCGTGAACTCACGGCAGATGTCGAAGTGGGGCACGAGTACGAGGGTCCTGTCCTGCGCCTGCTGGATTTCGGCGCCATCGTCCAGGTATTGCCGGGCAGGGATGGGCTGCTGCACATTTCCGAGATCGCCAACTATCGCATCGCGAACATCAACGATGTGCTCAAGGTCGGTCAGATCGTTCGTGTGAAGGTGCTGGAAGCCGACGACAAGGGCCGCCTGCGCCTGTCCACCAAGGCGATCGGCGGGATCGAGGCCCAGAATGGCGCCGCGCCGGTGTCGGACGCCGCCGCGGATGACGCGCCGCAGGGCTGATCACGGCCGCTGACGCGTTCCCGACGGGCTCGGCACTGACCGGGCCCGTTGCTTGTGTGGCCAGGGTGGGATCAGCGGAACGTGGCTTCGGTACGTTCAGCGGCCAGCCGCAGGGCGGGTAGGCATTCCAGCAGGCGCGTCATGGAGGCGCGTTCCGATGGCGCCTGGACGGCGATGGCGGCGCAGGCGCGCGTCTTGTCGCGCATGACGGGGACAGCGATGGCCACCATGCCAGGCATGAATTCACCTTTGTTCAGGCTGTAGCGCTGGCGGCGGATGTCGGTCAATTCGGTGCGCAGCGCTTCCAGGCTGGTGATGGTCCGTGCGGTGCTGCCGCGTAAGGGCAATTGGGCAAGCAGGTGCTCGCGCTGCTGCTTGGGCATGAAGCTGAGCAGCAGCTTGCCGCTGGCCGTGCAGTGGTAGGGGACGCGCGAGCCCGGGCTGAGGATGAATCGCGCCGGCCAGTTCACTTCCACGCGATCCAGATACACGATGTCATCGCCGCTGGACATCGCCAGGTTGCAGGTTTCCTGCACGGTTTCCACCAGCTCCTGCAGGATGGCGCGCCGCGCGGCCGCCGGGCCCGCCGTCATGAGCAGGTTCACGGCCATTTTCCTGACGCGTGACGAGCATTCGTAATGGCGCTGGGGGTGGGTGCGTGTGACCAGCCAGGCCCCTTCGAGCTGCTTGAGCAGCCGATGGACCGTTTGCTTGGGCAGCTCGATCTGCGCGCTGATCTCGGTCAGGGACAAGGGCCTGTCCGCCTGCGCAATGAGTTCCAGGATACGAAAGGCGCGTACGGCTGCGGCGTTTGCATGCGTGGACACGGGGACACCCATCAATCAATTGTCCCGATTTTTGCATATTTCCCTGCGAAACGGCCACTTGTACCCGAAAAGGCAGAAATTGGGACCGGAAGCTCCCGGCATTGCGCTAGATTGACTTCAGCACAACGAGTCAGGAGGCAGGCGTGTCATCCATTCCAATCCAGGACACCCACAGTCAGCGCGACGTCGTGTCGGCGCTGCAGCAGGACGCAGCCGCGCAGACGGATGATGTTTCCCATCGGATCACGGTCATGATGCGGCGAGCGCGCAAGGCGCAGCAGGCCTTTGTGGCCATGGGGCGGCAAGCTATGGACGACGCGGTCTGCGCCGCCGGCTGGGCCATCATGCAGCCCGATCGAAATCGGGAGCTGGCGCAGTGTGCGGTGCGGGATACCGGCCTGGGTAATGTCGCCGACAAGATCGTCAAGAACCATCGCAAGACACTGGGACTGCTGCGCGATCTGCAGGGCGTAGTCGCGCACGGCGTGATGACACGGGATGCGGCCTCCGGGATCACGGAGATCGCCCGACCGGTTGGCGTGGTGGCGGCCATCACGCCGTCCACCAATCCCGCGGCGACACCCGCCAACAAGATGATCAATGCCCTGAAGTGTGGCAATGCTATCATTCTGGCTCCTTCGCCCAAAGGTGTGTCCTCGAGCCAGCTGCTGCTGCGTTTCGTGCACGAACAGTTCGATAAATGCGGCCTGCCGAGCGATCTGGTGCAGGCGCTCGAGCCACCGATCAACAAGGCCCTGACAGCGGAGTTGATGCGCCAGGCCGACCTGGTTGTCGCCACAGGGTCGCAGTCAAATGTGCGCATGGCTTACGGGAGCGGGACGCCGGCCTTCGGGGTCGGCGCGGGCAATGTTGCGAGCATCGTTGATGACACGGCGGATTTGTCTGCCGCCGCAGAAAACATCTGGCGCTCGAAAACGTTCGACAACGCCACGAGCTGCTCCTCTGAAAATAGCGTGATCATCCTCGATGCCGTGTATGCACAGATGTTGACTGCGCTGCAGGCGTGCGGCGGCGTACTCCTGACGGCACAGGAAAAAGACCGCCTGCGGCAGGTAATGTGGCCACAGGGTCGGCTGTCCGCAGCGGTCACCGGTAAGGACGCGGACGAGATATTGCGCGTGGCCGATATGGAGGACATCCATGCGCGCACTGCGGGAGCGTGTTCGATGCTGCTGGTCGAAGAAACGGGTTTTGGTACAGGACACCCATTTTCCGGAGAGAAGCTTTCACCTGTTCTGACCGTATACCGGGCGCGCGATTTTGATCACGCCATGGAAATCGTCGAGCACGTGTACGCTTTCATGGGTGCGGGGCATTCGGTCAGTCTGCATTCCACCGCGCCAGATCGTGCCCTGAAGCTGGGCTTGCGCCTGCCGGTTGCGCGAGTGATCGTGAACCAGGCGCATTGTTTCGCAACCGGTGGCAACTTCGACAACGGCTTGCCGTTTTCCCTGTCGATGGGCTGCGGTACCTGGGGCGGCAACAATTTTTCCGGCAACATGAATTATCGGCATTACATGAACGTGACCCGGATCGCGGAACGCATCGCGCCCCGGGAGCCCACGCCAGACGCACTCTTCGATGATTACTGGAAGAGGTACGGAGCATGAGCCGCGCGCCAGACGCAGGTCTGTCTTCGATTGCGGCAATCATGCAGACGCAGGCGGTGCAGGCCCCGGACAAACCGTTTTACATCGCGACCGATACGTCCCGCGCGCTCAGCTTTGCCGCATTGCAGGCGCAGAGTGCGGCGATGGCCCATCAGTTTCGCGCGCTGGGCTTGCACCCGGGTGACACAGTGTCCGTCTACATGCCCAATGGACCGGCTGCGGCCATCGCCCTGCTGGGCATCATGGCAGCCGGTCTGGTGGCCAATCCGATCAACCTGATGTCGCAGCCCAGTCACCTGCGGCATATCCTGACGCATTCCGACACGCGGTTGGTGTTCACCACGGCGGCGCTGGTCGCGCAGCTGGAAGCCGTGCTGGCGGATGGTGTCGGTGCCACGCCGGAGCTGGTCATCCTGGATGAAAATGCCGCCAGCCTGCCGGATTTCGCCGCTGCTGCCGGTCACATGGATTCCGGCGACGCGATGGCGCAGACACCGCAAACTGCGGATCCGGCCTTGCTGATGTATACCTCCGGCACCACTGGCGTGCCCAAGGGGGTGATACTGACGCATGGCAATTTGCTCGCAAGCGCCGCCACCCTGAATCGAGAGCATCATCTGGGGCCCGATGATCGTGTGCTGGGGTCCTTGCCCCTGTACCACATCAATGGTCTCGTTGTGACGCTCATCGCGCCCCTGGTTGCTGGAGGATCGGTCGCCATGACGCCGCGCTTCTCCGTGGGAACCTTCTGGTCCGATGCCTTGCGCCACCAGTGTACCTGGATCAATGTCGTGCCAACGATCGTGGCGTACCTGCTGAATGATTCCCGGACCCCGGATCCGTCGCAACAGCAGCACATCCGTTTTTGCAGGACGGCATCCGCCGCGCTTTCGCCCGATCACCTGAACGCCTTCGAATCACGTTTCGGCATCGGCATCATAGAAACGATGGGACTGACCGAGACGGCCGCGCCGGTCTTCACCAATCCCTGGAAGCGAGCCCTGCGGCGTCTGGGCAGTGTGGGACAGCCATCGGGTGCACAGGCGCGCATCATCGACAGCGATGGCAAGACGCAGCCTGCCCTGGTGCATGGTGAGATCGTGGTCAAGGGTGCCAATGTGATGCAGGGGTATTACAAGGATCCAGGCCGTACGCAAGAGGCTTTCACTGAGGATGGCTGGCTGCGTACGGGGGATATCGGCTATCGCGACGCAGACAATTTTTTCTATATCGTAGGGCGCGCCAAGGAGTTGATCATCAAGGGCGGCGAGAATATCGCGCCGCGCGAAATTGATGAGGTGGTGATTCGACATCCTGCTGTGCTGGATGCCGCGGCAGTGGGTGTCCCGCATCCCGAATATGGGCAGGACATCGCTGTTTACCTGGTGCTGCGTGATGACGCCGTTTTTGATCCGGATGCCATGCGGGCGCATTGCCTCAGCGAGCTCGGGCGTTACAAGTCGCCCGGTAAATACGTTGTGGTTGACGAGCTGCCGCGCGGCCCGTCCGGCAAAGTGCAGCGCCTCAAGCTGCTGGAACTCTGAGCTGTGCTGCCATGGCGCGTGTCAGAACAGATGTCATTAGTGGAGATTTGAAGAAAACGGGACCTTTTTGTCCGAACTCACCCCTATACTGATTTGAAAAAAACCATGCCAACAAAGGAGACGAGAGACATGAAAACGCTGAATAAAATCCTTTTTTGCGGGATAACCGCATCCGTGTTTGCTCTGGGTGCTGTCGGCACTACCTGGGCGGACGATTATCCGTCGCGGCCCGTCGAGATTGTCGTGACCTTTGGCCCCGGTGGTGGTGCCGATGCCATGGGCCGCAAGATGTCGCAATTACTGGAAAAGGAGCTGGGTGTCCCGTTTCCGGTCTCCAATATCGCAGGTGCCTCCGGCAATGCGGGCCTGACCAAGGTGCTCACCAATCCTGCCGATGGCTATACGCTCGGCACATTGATTGCATTGAGCGTGTCGTCCTGGGCGTCAGGACTGGGCACGGCGCGCCCGGGCGATTTCAAGGTGATCGCCGTTGCGCAGGATTCGCCGTCCATGCTGTTCGTCAGCAAGAACAGTCCGATCAAATCGTTCCAGGACTTCATGGACACCGCCAAGGCTCAGCCGGGAAAGCTGAAGATTGCTACTTCGGGCTATGGCACGCAGGATGACATCACGCTCAAATATCTGGCCGCGCAGGGTTTCGAGACGACCAATGTGCCGTTCTCGAAACCATCGGAGCGCTACGCTTCCCCATTGGGTGGCCACACAGACGCGATCTATGAGGAACCAGGCGACGTCGCGCCACTGCTCAAGGGCGGTCAGTTGCGTCCGCTGGTAGTGTTCGACGACGTACCGCACCCCGCCTTCCCGGACACGCCGACGTCGAAATCCTTTGGCCTGGACATCAGTGATCTGCCCAACTTCAGAACACTTGCAGTCCCCGCTGCGACGTCGCCTGAAATCGTGGACACCCTGACGAAGGCCATCAACACTGCCCTGGCAACGCCGGCATGGAAGGACTTCTGCGAGTCGACCTATACCTGCACCCGGCAATATACGTCCGAGGAGTCACAGGCGCATGTGACGAGCTTCTACGAGAAAATGCAGATCTACGCCGAGAAATACAAGTAGGCTGGCGACGTTTGCACGATTACCGGAGGATTCATCATGGCCAATCATGATCGGGCCGGCGTTGCGCGATATTTGTTGCCGCCGTTGTTGTTTCTTGCCGTGGTGCCGGTTCTCGTGCGCTACCTGGCTGCCAACGTCGAGCAGGCCGATGCCATGGCGCGCGGCCTTGCGGGTCCGGTCAGCTGGCCACGTTTCGCGCTGTATGGCGTGGGCATCTGCGCGGCGGGTTGGCTGATTCAGTCATTCCGGCAGATGCGTCGTGATGCGCAGACCTGGCGTGAAACGTTGCCAGCTGAAGCTTCATCCACCGGGCATGTCGACGAAGGGTTTGACGAGAAGTTGATTTGGTCGGGCATTGTGCTCACGCTGGCTTATGGCTTTCTCATCCCTGTCATCGGTTTTCCGCTGGCAACGATGACGTATCTGCTGTGCTGGCTGGTGCTGGGCGGTATACGGCGACCCTGGTTTGTCGCGGTCATCTCGGTATTGGGCACCGTTTTACTTCTCTACGTGTTTGTCAAGCTGGCCCTGATGCCGCTCGACCGCGGGCGCGGTGTATTCGATGGCATTACCGTCTGGATTTATCACCTGCTGCGGATTTATTGAGACGGACCAGAGACAGGAGAGACGGGGACAGCCATGGAAGCATTGAGCAATATTTCGATCGGCTTGGGCATCGCGCTCGAGTTCTATCATCTGACGGTCATGTTGACGGGCCTGGTGATCGGCGTCGTGGCCGGCGCGCTGCCGGGCATTTCTTTTGTGAATGCCATGGCGATCGCCTTGCCCTTCACCTACATGATGACACCCCTGGGCGCCATGGTTTTCCTGGGTGGTATCTATGCCGGGGGTGTCTTCGGCGGTTCCATCTCGGCAATCCTGATCAACATACCCGGGGTGCCCTCTTCCCTGCCCAGCTGCTGGGAAGGCTTTCCCATGACCCGCAGGGGCGAGTCGGCCAGGGCCCTGACCATTGCAATCACCGCCGCAGCATCGGGCGGATTGGTCAGTGCCCTGGTGTTGACCTTCGCGGCACCGCCATTTGCCAGCTTCGCCTTGCGCTTCGATCAGCCCGAGTTCTTCGCCGCGACCATGCTGGGCCTGGTCAGCATTATTGCGGTCGCGCGCGGGACACCCTGGGTAAGCTTCCTGTCGCTGTTCCTCGGGATCGCGATAGGCAGCGTGGGCACCGATCCGGTCTACGGGGTGCCGCGCCTGACCTTCGGCATCACCGCGCTGGAAGGCGGTATCGATTTCGTCGTGGTCATGATCGGTCTGTTCGCCCTGTGCGAAGTGCTTGAAATGCTCGGCAAGACTGCCTATCAGAATTCGGATGCAAGGGTAAAGCTGCGGCCACCTCCGAAGCGAGAGATATGGGGCCTGCGTGGCGCCATCGCGCGCGGGACCGTACTGGGCAATATCATCGGCATGATACCCGGCGCCGGTGCGACGGTTGCTGCCCTCGTGGCCTACAGCATCGAGAAAACGGTTTCACCGCGCAAGGCAGAGTTCGGCACAGGCGTGCCGGCTGGTCTGGCTGCCCCGGAAGCGGCCGGTAATGCCACCACGGGCGCTGCCATGGTGCCGTTGATGACCCTGGGGATACCCGGCAGTGCGGCCTGCGCCATCATGCTTGCAGCCATGATTTTGCATGGCATCACGCCCGGCCCGATGTTGTTTGCCATGCAGTCCGATATGGTTTACGCCATCTTCGCCAGTTTCCTGCTCGCCAATCTTTGCATGATCGTGGCTGGCGTTTTTGTGGCCAAGGGGTTTTCGTCACTGTTGCGCGTGCCGCCGACGGTGCTCGGTGCTTTCATCGTGATCTTGAGTGTGTTGGGCGCCTACGGTGTGCGCAACAATATCGTGGATATTTATCTGTGTCTGACTTTTGGTGTGCTGGGGCATCTGATGAAACGCTTCAGCTTCCCGTCGACACCACTGGTACTGGGAGTCATCCTGGGCCCTCTGGCCGAACGGTACTTCATGACGGCAATGGCTAATTACGACAATGACCTGACGATTTTCTTCACGCGTCCAATCAGTGCTTCGATCGTCGCGTTCACCGTCGTTTTCGTGCTGTGGGCGCTGACCCCCGATTTGCTCGTCAAATACAATCGCCGCCGTCGCCAGAAGCGGGAAAACGTTGAGCGCAAATTGCCATCCCGCGGTACAGCCTGAGTGGTGCACCCAGCCGGAATCGAACCGGCACGGGCCAAGCCCGAGGGATTTTAAGTCCCTTGCGTCTACCATTTCCGCCATGGGTGCGTTCTCCGGCGCGATCGGAGCTGGGGCGAGCCATTATACCCAAGGCGCGTCTTCGAATATATAGTGAAGCACAGCGATTGATCATTGATGCAGGTCAATGCAATGAATCTGTGGCGGCGTAGCATATGTAGATACGATTCAGCTTGCCGCCATCGCCCCTGCGATTAGCAGCTGCGTTTGTCTTGACGGCATTTGGCCATGGTGTCAAATTTCCGGGAGGTGCGTATGCAAGAAGCGGCGTGGGCTTATTCCATTTTGTTGATGGCGCTGATCGCGGCTGGCTTTGTCTACGTTGCCACGCATTCCGGGAAACGGGATGCCGAGTACGGGCCGCTGGTCACGCGCGCCTATCGCTGGCGGACGCGCTTTTTCTGGTTGCTGGTCGTGGTTTTCTTTCCGGTCATGATCTACAACCTGTTCGACCTGCCCTATGGCGCGGGTACGGCAAAAGCCGGTGCGGCAACGCAAACGCTGTCGGCAGTAGGCCACATGTGGTACTGGGAGCTCGATCAGAATGAGGTCAAACAGGGCGAGCCCGTCGAAATCCATGTGACCAGTGCCGATGTCAACCATGGTTTCGGCATCTATGATCCGAGTCTGCGTCTGGTCGCACAGACCCAAGCCATGCCGGGGTACACCAATACGATACGGCATACATTCGATGAGCCGGGAACCTATCGCGTTCTCTGCCTGGAGTATTGCGGCCTGGTCCATCACGGCATGATGGCAGAAATCAAAGTCAAACCGTAGGGAGAAGTCATCATGGCACGCTATACCTACACACCGGTCCCGGATCGTGGTGCCAGCACCGGAGTTCTTGCCTACTTGTTCACGGCGGCTCTGGTTCTGCTGCTGATGATGATTTTCGGCCTGGTTTTGCGTCTGGAACATGCGCAGTTCGTCGATATCGGGCCTTTGTGGTTTTACAAACTGATGACCGTGCACGGGATCGGCATGGTGGGTATCGTCGGTCTGGCGGGCGCGGCCGTTATGTGGCACTTTCTCAGTCAGCATGTCACGCTGTCGAAAGGGATCCTCTGGTTGAACCTGCTGATCTTTCTTGTGGGTGTCCTGCTGATACTGGGCGCCGTGTTTCTGGGCAACTTCCATGCTGCCTGGACATTCCTCTTTCCGTTGCCATCCACCTCCATGGGTGCCTGGAGCAACGACGCTGCGGCCGCCTTTCTTGGCGGAATACTGGTGATAGGGGTGGGATTCCTGCTGTTTCACCTGGATATCGCGCGGGCCGTGACCGTGCGCTATGGCGGGCTTGGTGGTGGTCTGGGATGGCCGCAGCTGTTCGGTCCCGACGATGGCAACGCACCGCCGCCGGCCGTTGTTGCCAGCACGATGACGACCATTGTCAATCTGGTCGCGCTGGTGGTGGCGGCGACCATTCTGGTCGTGATGCTGATCAATCTGTATTTCCCTGCATTTTCGGTCGATGCCCGGCTGGCCAAGGCGCTCATTTATTTCTTCGGCCATGTCTTTATCAATTCGGTGATTTACATGGCGGTCATCGCGGTTTACGAGATCCTGCCGCGCTATACGCAGCGCCCATGGAAATCAAATAAGGTGTTTCTGGCCTCCTGGACGGCATCCACCATCATGGTGCTGTTCATCTTTCCGCATCACTTGCTGATGGATTTTGCATTTCCGAAATGGTTCCTGATCATGGGGCATATCATCGGTTACCTGAATACCTTCCCGATCCTGGTGGTTACCGGTTATGGTGCACTGATGATTGTCTATCGCTCGGGCATTCGCTGGGATATGTGCACGCGACTGCTGTTCGTCTCGTTATTTGGTTGGGCGGCGGGTGCGATGCCGGCGTTCATCGATGGCACAATTACGGTCAATTACGTCATGCACAATACCCTCTGGGTCCCGGGGCATTTTCATACCTATCTGCTGTTGGGGATGCTGTCGATGGTCTTTGGTTTCATGTATTACCTCGGCAAACCAAGCCGCGATGCTGCAGATTTCAAACTGGATGTGCTCGCGTTCTGGGCGTTCGCCATCGGCAGCCTGGGCTTCACGCTGAGTTTTCTTTATGGCGGCAAGATCAGTGCGCCACGGCGCTACGCGGTGCATCTCGATGAATGGCTGGTGCCAGACCGTTTCGCCGTGTTCTTTGCGGCCCTGCTCATTGCGGCGGTACTGGTGTTCCTCCTGAGGTTCTTTACACGCCTGGGCTACATGGGACAGGATAGGCTGCGGGCGTCTCTGGCATATGGTGCAACGCCTGCGTGACAGGGGCGGGCGGCGACTGCTGGCGGTCGCGCTCGTCGTTGCGGCAGGGTGCACCACGCTGTGGTGGGGAACGGATGGCTTCCGGGCATATACCTCTGAGGCCGTCCGGCGATTGCGGGTACTGCGCGAACCTGCTGTGCTGCCCGATGTCAGGTTCCAGGATCAGAATGGCAGTGAATTCAGTCTGGCAGACTACCGGGAGCACCTCGTTGCGGTCGAGTTCATCTACACCCGTTGCGAATCCATTTGTCGCAGTCTGGGCATGTTGTTTGGCCAACTTCAGGAGCGATTCCCGAGCTGGGTGTTTGATCATGATCTGTCTCTGTTGAGCATCAGTTTTGATTACGATCGGGATGATGTCTCTGCACTGAAGGGCTATGCAGACGCGTTCGGCGCCGATGGACATGTGTGGCGCATTGCGAGGGTTCGCAATAGCGGTGATTTGGCACTTCTGATGAAGGCTTTTGGTGTTGTGGCGATTGACGATGGCCTGGGTGGCTTCGAGCATAATGCGGCGCTCTACTTGGTTGATCGTGATGGTCGCCTGCGGCAAATCGAGGACTATGATCGGGAGGATCGGTTCGAGCAAACGATCCGGTCGTTGTTGTGAACGCCTGGCGTGATCGTGCCGGCATTCTCCTTGCTGCGGCCTTATTGGCCAGCCCAATGGCCAGGGCTTGGCTGGAAGCCGGCATGGCGACGCATATGCTGGTTCAGATGCCGCTGTTGCTGGTCCTGGGTGTGTGGATGTCCCGCTCTGTGCCTGAAGTTACGCGTGATCGCTGGCTGTGGCGGGTGGGAGGGCCGCTCGTACCGGTTTTGCTGGCGCTGTTTACATTGAGCTACTGGATGCTGCCCAGGGCGCTGGATTCGGCCTTGTCGCATGCATCGTACGAAATTGGCAAGTTCCTTACGCTGCCGTTGCTGGCTGGCTTGCCGCTCGGTCTGGCGTGGCCGCAGCTTGGGGTTCTGGGGCGTGGTTTCTTCTGGGCCAACCTGTGCAGCATGCTTGCTGTCGTTGCCTGGTTGTATATCGCAGCACCCGTACGCATTTGCAATCAGTACTTGGTGGACGACCAGACGGAAGCGGGGCGCTGGATGCTCTGGGTAGCCGGGCTTTTATTCTTTTTATGGTTGGCCGATCTATTCCGCAAGCGCCCGAGGGTACTTGATAGTTCATCGGCAGACGTTTGAATAGGCCTCATTGCCAGATGTGAATCGACCCGGAACCACTAGACACTCATATGCCTCATAATGGGGTAACCAGGAGTTATTATGGGTACGAGCGAGATGCAAAAGCGATTTTCCGAAGAATTCAAGATCGAGGCGGTGCGCCAAATCACAGACCGGGGC
>JACDJB010000198.1_pt1 | contig 80042 bp, 75 predicted proteins | sample 7454121 | NCBI WGS metagenome assembly JACDJB01 (sample SAMN14253290, study PRJNA609438) | sludge metagenome | isolation source: sludge after 25d culture with pyrite | collected 2018-12-20 | reverse complement strand
TGCCTACTGGCAATCTCAAGGACTTGAAAGTTTAACTACAAGATATTTAAAACTTCGTGAAGATTGGCGAACCGCCGTATACTGACCAGTACGTACGGTGGTGTGAGAGGACGGGAGTTAGTCACTCCCTCCTACTCGATTATGGTTACAACATTGAATGGTACAACTAAAGTTGAATTTGTATATATACCCTCCAGCTCTGGTGACATTAAATCTGCATTTATTTATGATGGATATGAAACAAATGAGGCGCATTTTAGGATCGACTTTTACCAGCTTGAAACTACTTTAGGGCATGGTTATTTTTTGGTGTACAAAAATGATATTGCAGTACGAACTAAGTCATTTACCTTCATTAAGGCTGAATAAAAAAACGCGAGCGCACTTATGTGAGCTCCCGTTTTACTTCGATTTCTATTGTTTCGACGGTTTTATGTTTCATAAATAAATAAATTCCTAATAGAATAATGATGCCACCTACCCATTGGGCGAGATAAATCTTTTCTTGGAAAATGAAATAGGCCAAGATCGCAGACCCGATCGGTTCACCTAATATACTCATTGATACCGTAGAAGCATTAACCCACTTGATGACCCAGTTAAAGATCGAATGACCGAGTAATGTTGGGATGATCGCTAACAAAAGAAACCAGAACCAGTCCATCGTAGGATAAGGGTAAAATGAATAGTTTAAAAGAACGGAGTAAGCAATGAGCATCAATGTCGCCAAGCCATATACAACATACGTATATGTTATCAATGAGAGGCTCTTACGCATATGCTGTCCAACCATCCAATAACCTGTTACCATACCTGCTGCGATCAGAGCCAATATATCTCCAAACAGTGCTAGACCTCCGATACGGAAGTCTCCCCAGCCAATAATCACACTTCCTAAAAAAGCGAGAATACCACCCATAACCGCAGCCAATCTCAATCTTTCCTTGAACACAAAGTAGCCACCGATAAATGAGAATAAAGGCTGTAGTGTAACAAGAACTACTGAACTTGTAACCGATGTATAGTTAAGTGATTCAAACCAGAGAATGAAGTGTGCAGTCAAGAAAAATCCGGAAACAGATGCCAATCCCCATGCTCGCAGAGTAATTGTTGGCACCTCCTTTAAAAGAGGTCTGATTGCAAAAGGAGTCATGAGCAAAATAGTGAATAGTAAACGGTAGGTTGCAGTGATTGGAGCAGGCGCTGAAGCCAATTTGACGAAAATTGCAGAAGTAGATACTGCAACCACTCCAATGAATAATGCAATATAAGGATCGATTACGGGTTTTTGTTCTCTCATACCCATATTCCTTTCAGATGTGGTATAGTTATAGAGGGTTTTTATTCTGAAACCTAATAAATAAATCATGCGTAATGCATGAAGGTATCATAACATAATCCGAGTCGAAAAAGGGAGGAGAAAAAGTGAGCGTTAGGCAAATATATGTCGCCTTTTTTGGTGTCATCGTTGTTGGTTTATTAATTTTACTTGCCACGACTACATGGTATACTGTGGACCAATCTGAGCAAGCAGTTGTACACACCTTCGGTAAGGTGACTGAGAGTATTAATGAACCAGGTCTTCATTTCAAAATGCCTTGGCCGATTCAATATGTAAGAACCGTTTCCAAGGAAACCTTTAGTGCCACCTTTGGCTATGAAGTGAGAAATGGACAGGCAATTATTAAAAATGAAGAGGCAAAAATGTTAACTGGGGATGAGAACATTTCCCTTGTAACTTTGGTAGTACAGTGGAGAATTGAGGACGTTGAGAAATTTCTTTATAACACCTCTGATCCAGAGCGTGTAGTATTAAATGCTACATCAGCAGCACTTCGTGGTGTAATTGGTAGCTCGAAAATCGATGATGCTTTAACCGATGGAAAAATTGAAATTGAGCAGAGAATTAAAGATCAGTTGCGTGATCTCGTAACCAATCAATATAACGTCGGGGTTCAAATTATGGACGTAAAGCTGCAAAATGTAGACTTACCAACAGAAGATGTTCGTAAGGCATTTACAGAAGTTACGGACGCACGTGAGCAAAAAGAAACCAAGATCAACCAAGCAAGAAAATATAATAATGAGAAGTACAACGAGGCTATTGGAACTCGTGATGCAAAGTTAAGCATTGCTGAGGGAACCAAGCAGGAGCGAATTCAGTTCGCGTTAGGGGATGTGGCCAAGTTTAATGCACTTTATCAAGCGTATATTGATAATCCGGAAGTTACAAAAAAACGTTTAGTATTAGAAACATTGGAAAAAATCCTTCCAGGTGCAGAGATCTACATTATGGAGAATGCTGGAGATACAGTAAAATACCTCCCAATTCGTCCGCTTGAGAGAGGAGGCAATTAATCATGGATGATAATGTAATCAATATGAACGATCGCAAAGGACCTGATCTAGACTATAAAAAATATGCTCGCGTGGGATTTATCTTAACAGCAATCGTGTTAATTGCCTTGTTAATTCTCTCCAACCTCTTTATTGTACGTGAAGGTGAGCTTCGCGTCGTGAGGCAGTTTGGTGAGGTTGTCCGTGTGATTGAAGAACCAGGTTTAAGCTTTAAAATTCCATTTATTCAATCGGTAGAATCACTTCCTAAGTTCCAATTAGTGTATGATAGTCTACCAACTGAGGTTAACACCAAGGATAAAAAGAAGCTCATGGTAGATAATTATGTGATTTGGAAGATTGATAAGCCGAAACTTATGATTGAGAATGCTCGTAGTGTCATCGGTGTTGAAACCAAACTATCAGAGGCTGTTTCCTCCGTTGTTCGTGCTGAGCTAGGACAACTAAACTATGATGAAATTATTAGTAGCGAGAACTCTAGTCGTGGTAGTTTTAATGAAAAGGTTACTCAATTGGTAGATACTGTTTTAAAACGTGACAATTATGGCGTTGAGATCATTGACGTACGCGTAAAACGTACGGATCTACCAGAAACCAACGAACAATCGGTTTACAACCGTATGATTTCTGAGCGTCAATCTACAGCTCAAGAATATCTCTCCCAAGGTGAAGCTGAATCTACTAGAATCAAAGCGGAAACCGATAAAGAAGTTACGATTATGCTCGCAGAAGCGGAAGCTAAAGCAAAGCAAATCGAAGCAGAGGGTGAGAAAGAAGCAGCTCGTATTTACAACGAGGCTTACGGACGCAACTCTGACTTCTATACGTTCTATCGTACCCTTGAGTCCTATAAGGCAACCTTAAACGGTAAGCCTGTGATCGTATTACCTATTGATTCACCTTATGCTAAATTCTTGATGGGCGAGTAACCTCCGTAAAAGGGAAGCGTAAAGTGTGAAAAAATTTACCGTTGATCCGCACGCTAATCAAACGCAGCTTGTTGGTAGAATTGATCAGGAAGTGATTCAAAACTTACTAGGAATTACTTTCCCAGTAACTGATGTCTATATGTATCCCGGCTTTATCAAGCATGTAAGGAAGAGACATCCAAAAATATTCGAAAAATACTACTCACTTATTCCAGAAATCATTTTGAATCCTGATTATGTTGGACATAATCCAAAGGAGCCAAACAGCATCGAACTGGTCAAGATGATTAAGGGTGGGTTATTGCTAGCGATTAAGCTTTCCCCTGGTGGATATCTCTATCTTTCAAGTATGTATGCTATGAAAAATGGGGAATATAAAGTTAAGAAACGCATTAGAAGTGGACGTTTAGTACCTTATAATAATAAAACGAAGAGTATGATTGGGATGTAAGTTTACTTGCTTTATACTCCCATATGCAGTACGATAGTAATAGAAAATGAACAAAATATTAAAGGGTCTTTGAGGTGGGAAAGGTTCCCCACGCGCTTGATTCAAGTTACCAGAGATGCAGGATACGCCGCCCTGCCAATGATCCTTACAGATGAAACCCTCTAAATCTATTGGTTTAGAGGGTTTTTGCTTTTTCTTTGTTCATCATAGAGTGGTTATGTTAAGATGAATGGTGAAGAGGTGATCTGATGGAAAAGTTAGTTCTAATCGATGGAAATAGTGTTGCATATCGTGCATTTTTTGCTCTGCCGCCATTACATAATGCGAAGGGGCAATATACGAATGCGGTTTATGGTTTTACGAATATGCTTCTTAAGATACTTGCTGATGAAAAACCAACATACATACTTGTTGCTTTTGATGCGGGTAAAGCAGTATTCCGCCATCAAAAATACGAACATTATAAAGGAACGAGAGAGAAAACACCGTCGGAGCTACGTGAGCAGTTTCCGATGATTCGTGATCTCTTAGATGCCTTTTCAATCAAACGCTTTGAGCTGGATGGCTATGAGGCTGACGACATTATCGGTACGCTTAGTCTAAAGGCAGAAGCGAAAGGGCTACATACTCGTATCGTTACTGGGGATAAGGATTTATTGCAATTGGTCTCTCCGCAAGTACAGGTCGGACTGATGCGTAAAGGGTCAGATATTGAATGGTTCGATGAAGCAGCTATCCATGATAAATATAATTTACGTCCGGATCAAATTCGCGATCTCAAAGGCTTGATGGGAGATACCTCTGATAATATTCCAGGAATACCAGGTGTCGGTGAGAAAACAGCTCTAAAATTTTTATATGAATATGAGAGTGTCGAGGGTCTTTTACAGAATATCGACCAGTTAAAAGGAAAGATGAAGGAAAAAGTGGAAGAGAACCAGGCTTTGGCTCTCCTAAGTAAAGAGCTTGCTACGATTATTCGGGAAGTTCCGATTGATATAGCAATTCATGAGACAAATTATGGGGGCTATGATACAGAAGCGGTCAGCAAAATTTTTATGGAATATGATTTTCGTTCCCTGTTGAATCGTATTAATGCTGATCGTCCGAACGAAGTTATCGAGCAGGATGAAATTGCGTATACAGAGGTAACAGAAGAAAATATGGGAGAGCTCGCATCATTTCTGATCTCGCCTGCTGCACTACATATAGAACTCAGTGGTGGTAATCCACATCGGGCTGATATCGTTGCACTTTCGATTGCTACTGAGATTGGAATATTGCATGTGACTCCACATATTCTCTCACACTGGAAGCAGTTAAGGGATTGGCTAACGGACGCGCAGCAAATCAAATGGATTTATGATGGTAAAGCAGCGTTTGTTGCGTTACAACACATAGGTATCGAACTAGGTGGCTTTGGTTTTGATCCATTAATTGCCGCATATTTGCTCAATCCATCCTTATCCGATTATCCGCTTGCTCGAATTGTAGCTGAGTTTGGTAACTATCAACTGCATTCTGATGATGATGTTTATGGTAAAGGTGCCAAGCGAAAACTTCCTGAGGGAGAAACCTTATTCAGACATTTATCACATAAGGTGATGGCAATTTGGAAGAGCAGTGAGATCATGGAGCAGGAGTTAGCGGCAAATGAGCTCAGTGATTTATTTTATCTTTTAGAGCTACCATTAAGTAGAGTGCTTGCAAAAATGGAGCTCACAGGAATTACAGTCAATCGAGAGCACTTAGCAGAGATGGGTAAGCAGCTTGAGCTCGAGATCGATGTATTAACGAAGGAGATCTATGCTCAAGCAGGGACGGAATTTAATATCAATTCACCAAAGCAGCTCGGTGAGATTCTGTTCGACAAGCTGGGCTTGCCACCTGTCAAAAAGACGAAAACGGGCTATTCTACAGATGCAGAAACACTTGAAAAGCTTCAGGATCAACATGAAATTGTAGCACACTTACTTCATTATCGTACGTTGGTGAAGCTCAACTCCACGTATGTAGAAGGACTAATGAAAGAAATTCACGAGAGCGATGGCAAGGTGCATACGACCTTTAATCAGGCACTTGCAGCTACAGGGAGACTCTCGAGCATAGATCCGAATCTGCAAAATATTCCAATTAGAATCGAAGAAGGCAGACGTATTCGACAGGCTTTTGTACCAGAAGAAACAGATTGGCTTATATTAGCAGCAGACTACTCACAAATCGAGCTTCGTGTACTCGCGGATATCTCACAGGACAAAAATCTAATCGATGCATTCCTAAAGGGCATGGATATTCATACGCGTACAGCGATGGATGTGTTTGGTGTGAGCCCCGAAGAGGTCACATCGGATATGCGACGCTCGGCGAAGGCAGTTAATTTTGGAATCGTTTACGGCATTAGTGATTATGGATTGTCGCAAAATTTAGGGATCACACGTAAGGAAGCCACTCAATTTATCGAGACATATTTTTCGATCTTTGGCGGGGTTAAATCCTATATGGAAGAAATCGTACAGGTAGCACGTAAGCAAGGCTATGTGACGACGCTTTTGAATCGTCGTAGATACTTACCTGAGATCATGGATCGCAACTTTAATTTGCGTAGCTTTGCTGAGCGCACAGCGATGAATACGCCAATCCAAGGAACCGCAGCCGATATTATCAAAAAAGCGATGGTGAACATGGATGAAGAGCTAACGAAGGCTCGACTCCGTAGTCGTATGCTCTTACAGGTGCATGACGAATTGGTTTTTGAGGTGCCACCAGAAGAGTTGGAACAAATGAAAAAATTAGTACCGCAAGTGATGGAAAATGCGATTCAGCTATCCGTTCCTCTTAAGGTAGATGTATCTTATGGATCTTCTTGGTATGAGGCGAAGTAAAATCGCAGAAATATATCAATGTTTATGTAAGGAGAACAAGGCATGCCTGAATTACCTGAGGTAGAAACAGTGCGCCAAACTTTGCGCAAGCATATTTTGGGACGAAACATCGTAGATATAGATATTAGATTGCGGCGCTTGATTCGGCGACCTGAAGTCATCGAAGAGTTTAGATTGATGCTAATTGGACAAACAATCCAAGAAATCGAACGTAGAGGGAAATATTTACTCCTGCAAATTCCCCCGTATACTCTCGTTTCGCATTTACGAATGGAGGGTAAATATTCGATCCATCAGCAAGGAGATGAGATCGAAAAGCATACCCATGTGATCTTTACATTGGATGATCATTCAGAGCTTAGATATCGAGATGTACGCACATTTGGAACCTTTGATTTAGTCCCTCAAGGACAATATGAATCGATTTCTGGACTAGCTAGTCTTGGTCCTGAGCCGTTAGAGGATACCTTTACATTAGAAATATTTCGTGATATTTGCAGCAAGAAAACGTCACGTAATATCAAAGCCTTTTTATTGGATCAAACCAACATAGCTGGCTTGGGTAACATTTATGTGGATGAAGCTCTCTTCTACGCCAAAATACATCCCGAACGAGAGGTATCATCGCTTAGGAAAGAGGAGCTTGAACAGCTCTATATAGGTATCCGCAAAAGCTTGAGTGATGGGGTCAAGGCTGGGGGAGCCACTGTCCGCTCCTACCGCAACAGCGATGGGGAAATGGGTTATTTTCAGTTACAAATCGAAGTATACGGTCGTAAAGGTATGCCTTGTAACCAGTGTGGTACACCGATTGAGCGTATAGTGGTAGCAGGGAGAGGCACACATATTTGTCCTAAATGTCAAAAGAAGAAAGCGTAGAAGACGTTAGGATATTAACGAAATTGGAAACATAAGTAGGTGTTATGATGATCATAGGCCTGACAGGTGGGATTGCCACTGGCAAGAGTACTGTGTCTAACATTTTAATACAACTTGGACAAGCAATTGTAGACAGTGACCGGATTGCGAGGGAGGTTGTTGAACCTGGACGACCAGCTTACGATCAGATCGTTGCACATTTTGGTACAGACATTTTACTGCCAAATAATGAATTGGATCGTGCCAAATTAGGTAAAGTTATTTTTTCGAATCCGGACGAACGTAAGGTACTAGAGCAGATAACGCACCCTGCGATTTATGCAGAAATGGACTTGCAAATTGCTCAAATAATACAGAATGGTTATCAATTGGTGTTTCTCGATGTTCCTTTATTAATTGAAACAGGTATGCATAAAAAGGTTGATAAGGTTGTATTAGTATATACCGATGTGGAAACTCAGCTTACTCGATTAATGGCTCGAGATCACTCAAGCAAAGAAGATGCATTAAAGCGTATCTCCGCACAAATGCCGATTGAGGAAAAACGTTCCTATGCCGATTATATTATCGAGAATAATGGCAGCCTGGAGGAATTACAGACACAGGTTAGTGCGTTGCTGGAAACGTTACAAGTGGAGGCTATATGAGAACGAGTTGGGGGATTAGATCCCTTCTCCTTTTATTAATTTTGCTCCTTTTGTTGTTAATAAGTCGTCTGCCGATTGTATGGCAATGGCTTTATCCTGTTTATTATCCTGAAATTATCAAGGAAAATGCGATGCAATTCAAGCATAACCCTAATCTCATCCTAGCTATCATCCAAACTGAAAGTAAATTTTCTTATAGTAAGACCTCTAAAAAAGGTGCAATCGGCTTCATGCAAATTATGGGGGAGACAGCTGATTGGATTTTGGAAAAAGGCAAGTTTCCCAGTCAATATCATAATAATTTATATGCTCCCGCGGTCAATGTTCAATTGGGTAGCTGGTATCTTCGTTATTTATTGGAGCTTTATAATGGCAATTTGATTATAGCCCTCGCCGCCTATAATGCTGGCCCAGGAAATGTAAACCGCTGGCTAGCAAGTAATGAGTGGGATGGCACATTAACACGAGTAAAGCAGATACCCTTTGGTGAAACGAGGCACTATGTACAAAGAGTTCTCTACACATTTGATCGCTATGAGCAGATATATGATGATAACTACTGGCTCAAGGGTTATCAATAATTTCTATGTACTTCACTCTATTTTTTGTATGTAGAGTGAAGTTTTTCTTTGTTTACATGAAAAAGAATGGTACCAATGCGAATTAGACAAGATATAGGTGTAAACATGAGATAATTAGTAATGTTTTTATTGCAAATTATGATATACTTATTATAATAATATATGGTATTAGTATGTAACATCTTTGGAGGAGAGAAGAATAATGAGTATTAAAATAGCAATTAATGGTTTTGGAAGAATTGGACGCATGGTTTTCCGTAGAGCGACCCAAGATCCAGAGATCGAAGTCGTAGCCATCAATGCAAGTTATCCAGCAGCTACATTAGCTCATCTCTTTAAATATGATTCGGTTCATGGCAAAGCAGATGCAACCGTAGAGATTGGCGAGAATTATCTCGTAGTAAACGATAAAAAGGTTCAATTATTAAGTGATCGTAATCCAGCAAACCTCCCATGGGGAGAGCTTGGGATCGACATCGTGGTAGAAGCAACCGGTAAATTCAATCATCGCGAGGGTGCAGAGCTCCATTTACAAGCAGGTGCTAAGAAGGTAATTTTATCTGCCCCCGGTAAAGATGAGGACGTTACGATTGTTATGGGTGTAAATGAAGAGGTTTATAATCCTGAGGAGCACCATATTATTTCTAATGCTTCTTGTACAACCAACTGTTTAGCTCCTGTGGCCAAGGTACTACATAATGAATTTGGGATTATGTCAGGAATGATGACCACAGTTCATGCGTATACAAGTGACCAAAATAATTTGGATAACCCACACCGTGATTTGCGCCGTGCTCGTACAGCAGCAGCATCGATCATTCCTACAACTACTGGTGCAGCAAAAGCAGTAGCAAAGGTATTACCAGAGCTAAAAGGAAAATTAAATGGAATCGCTCTACGTGTTCCTACACCCAACGTGTCGATCGTTGACCTCGTAGTAGATGTAGAACGTGAAATAACAGTCGAAGAAGTAAATCGCGCCTTACAACAGGCTGCTAACGAATCAATGAAGGGCTACATCGAATTCTGTGAAGAACCACTTGTTTCCATCGACTTTGTTGGCAATCCTCATTCCTCGATCATCGATGCTCCATCCACGATGGTTATGGGTAAAACAGTGAAGGTATTTGCTTGGTACGATAATGAATGGGGTTACTCCTGCAGAGTTGTTGACCTTGTGAAATATGTGTCATCCTTTGAAAAAAGCAAACAACTAGCGAATACATTTTAAATTGTGCGTCTAGTTCAAACATACTGTTCTAAGTCTCTATGATCGATTTGATCGTAGAGGCTTTTTTTATTTAGAACTGAAAACGCTTTCATTATCTTTACATTCTCTTAATATTTCCTTTATAGAGAGCTTACAATAGGTATGTATATTTAAGGTGTAGTCAATCTACGACAATTTAAGGAGGGCATTGATTGTGAGCAATATGAAAAAGGCAGTTTTTCTTTTAGCGATTCTAACATTAGTATTTTCGCTAGTTGCAGGATGCGGAAAAGGAAATGAAAATACTAACGAAGGTAATAAAAAAACACCTTCAACAGAAACACCTGTTACAACTGCGCCAACAGAAGAGAAGGTTGAACTAAGTGGTGATATTACAATTGTAGGTTCATCTACAGTTTATCCAATTACAATTATTGCTGCCGAAGAATTTATGGATCAAAATCCTAAAGTGAATATTGCAGTTGCATCAACTGGTACAGGCGGTGGCTTTAAGAAATGGGTCATTGGTGAAGCCGATATCAATAATGCTTCTTCACGAATTAAAGAAAAACAAATTGCTGAGGCTACTAAAAATAATATTAATCCAATTGAACTTACAGTTGCTTATGACGGAATTACTGTAGTCGTTAATAAAGATAATGATTTCGTTGATTTCCTAACAATGGATGAGCTTAAGAAAATTTGGGAGCCAGAGAGTACAGTGAAAACTTGGGCTGACGTTCGTGAAGGCTGGCCAAATGAAATCATTAAGCTCTACGGACCAGGGACGGATTCAGGAACATTTGAGTTTTTCACAGAGAAGGCAGTAGGTACTGCAAAATCCTCTCGCACAGATTACTCTCCATCTGAAGATGACAACGTATTAGTACAAGGGGTTGCGGGAGACAAGTATTCACTCGGATACTTTGGATTCGCTTACTATGTTGAGAACCAAGACCGCTTAAAAGCAATTCCGATCTCAAAAGATGGTAACCCTGCAGTTGAACCTACTATGGAAACAATTGAGGACGGTAGCTACAAACCATTTAGCCGTGAAATCTGGATCTATGTAAGTGATGTAGCTGTTAAGCGCCCAGAGGTTGCTGAATTTGCTAAGTTCTATTTAGATCATGCGGCACAATTTGCAGCCGAAGCTGGCTATATTCCACTATCAGAAGAAAATTACAACAAAGAGAAAGAAGAAATCGCTGGTTACCTCAAGTAAGCGAGAGGGGATTATATATGCAAAAAAAGTCTAATAGAAGAAATAAACTGACAGAGAAGCTGATTCAGCTTCTCTTGTCCAGTAGTGCGTTTATTACTGTTTTTACGACTATAGCTATTATTGTTGTGTTATTAAACGAGACGATCCATTTTTTCATGGAAGTCTCGTTAATTGAGTTTTTGACAAGTACAAAATGGACACCACAATTTGCAGAAAAAAACTTCGGGATCTTACCTCTTGTTAGCGGTACGATGCTCGTAACTGTAATTGCAAGTTTAGTAGCGATACCGATTGGACTCGGAGTTGCCATCTATTTAAGTGAATATGCTAAAGACTCAGTACGTCGTATCATAAAGCCTACCTTAGAGGTATTAGCAGGAGTACCAACGATTGTTTATGGGTATTTTGCGCTGACCTTTGTAACGCCATTAATACGAATGTTTCTACCACAAACAAGTATTTATAACGCGCTCTCAGCAAGTATCGTTATGGGAATTATGATACTGCCAATGGTTGCCTCATTGAGTGAGGATGCGATGATGGCAGTACCTCGTAGATTACGAGATGGGGCGTATGCATTAGGATCAACTAAATTTGAAGTGGCATTAAAAGTTGTACTTCCAGCAGCGTTATCCGGGGTCATCTCCTCATTTGTTTTAGCGTTCTCACGTGCAGTAGGGGAGACGATGATCGTGACAATTGCTGCTGGAGCATTGGCACAGATTACGCTGAACCCGCTTGAAAGTGTACAAACAATGACTGCCTTTATCGTTAATATTAGTCTTGGTGATGTACCACATGGATCAATCGAATCACGTAGTATCTTCGCGGTAGGAATGACACTCTTTGTCATTACATTCGCAATGAATCTAATCGCACGTCGCATTGCGAAGCGATTTAAGGAGGAGTACTGATGCAAAAATCAAGAAAAATAAAAAATCGACTCTATCATGTTCTCTTCCTTTCTTCTACAGGTTTTGGCGTATTGGCCTTGTTAGTCTTGGTGATTGATATTTTGGTAAAGGGACTTCCACATTTGGATTGGCAGTTTTTAACGAATTTTCCCTCTGGTCGTGCAGAGCGAGCAGGAATTAAAGCAGGCCTTTGGGGTTCCATCTGGATGATTGCGTTAACAGCACCGATTGCTTTAGTCTTGGGGGTATCAACAGCACTCTATTTAGAGGAGTATGCTAAGAAAAATTGGCTGACTCGTCTCATACAGACGAATATCTCCAATTTAGCTGGAGTGCCATCGATTATTTATGGAATTCTTGGGTTAGCCTTATTTGTACGTTTTATGCAATTAGGCACAAGTGTGTTAGCTGGATCATTAACAATGGCTTTATTGATCATGCCGATTGTCGTTGTTTCATCACAGGAAGCGATTCGAGCAGTTCCTCAGTCCCTACGTCAAGGCTCCTATGCATTAGGTGCTTCTAAGTGGCAGACCATTCGTCGAATTGTACTCCCTGCATCAGCACCTGGAATTTTAACGGGAATGATTTTAAGTTTATCGCGTGCGATTGGTGAGACAGCACCCCTCGTAGTAGTTGGTGCCTTTGTGTTTGTCAAACATGTGCCGCAAAGCCCAATGGATATATTTACAGTCATGCCCATTCAAATTTATAGCTGGGTATCACAGCCAAAAGCGGCTTTTCAGGATTTAGCTGCCTCCGGAATCATTGTCTTATTAATTGTATTACTAGCGATGAACTCAATTGCAGTTTTACTGCGTAATAAATTTCAGAAACGTTTGTAAAGGGATGGTGTGAGAAATGATCGAAGTGAAAAAACTCAATTTATACTATGGAGATTTTCAAGCGCTTAAGGCGATAGATATGAATATACAAGACAACAGTATCACAGCCTTTATTGGACCATCGGGATGTGGTAAGTCGACATTCTTGCGTACGTTAAACCGTATGAATGATATGATTCCAAACGTGCGGATTGATGGCGAAGTAAAGATTGGTGAAACGTCCATTTACGATTCGAATATCGATATCGAAATGCTACGTAAGCGTGTAGGTATGGTGTTTCAACAACCCAACCCATTTCCGAAGTCCATTTATGAGAATGTAGCCTTTGGACCGAAAATTCATGGTACTCGCAATCGTGAAGAACTTGATGAAATCGTGGAGCGTAGTTTAAAGGGAGCGGCATTGTGGGATGAGGTAAAAGATGATCTTAAGCGCTCTGCTTATGGTTTATCCGGTGGTCAACAACAAAGATTATGCATCGCACGCGCCTTAGCGGTTGAACCAGAGGTACTTCTCATGGATGAGCCGACCTCTGCGCTAGATCCTATTTCTACTGCCAAAATTGAGGAACTGATCCAACAATTAAAAAAACGATATACGATCGTGATCGTTACTCACAATATGCAACAAGCTGCAAGGGTATCGGATCAAACTGCATTTTTTCTCAATGGAGCGGTAATTGAATATGCACTAACAGAGCAAATTTTTCAAAATCCTGTGAATAAGCTGACAGAGGATTATATAACAGGTCGCTTCGGCTAATGACTTTTTTTGATCACGAAGAGATGTATGAATACTAATATATTAGGGGTGAAGACACTTATGTCAAGGAATCAATTTGAGAGCAATTTAAATAAAGTAAAAGATGATCTTTTACAAATGAGTGGGCTTGTTGAACGTGTTCTTAGTGAGGCGATCACCTCATTAGTAAATGGCGATAACGAACTCGCTAAAAGAATTGTTTTAGAGGATGAAGAGATTAACCAGCTTGAATTTCAAATTGAAAAAGAAGCGATCCACCTTATCGCTACGCAACAACCCGTTGCCAAGGATCTACGTAAATTGATCTCCGCGATTAAAATCGCTAGTGAGCTAGAGCGCATGGGGGATCTCTCTGTGGACATCGCCAAAACAACCATTCGCTTAGAAGGTCAAAAGTTGATCAAACCACTAATCGATATTCCCAAGATGGCAAGCATCGCACAGCAGATGGTGAAGGAGAGTATCGATTCTTATCTCATGGAGGATGTTGAAGCGGCGCATAGAATGGCGGAGATGGATCACCAGGTGGACGCATTATTTTCTAAAGTAGTTCGTGAATTGCATTTGCTCGCAGGCAACGATGTTAGCATTGTAGATCAAACAACGGCACTTGCCTTCGTCGCACGCTACATCGAACGAATTGGTGATCACGCTACCAACATTGGTGAGAGTGTAATCTATCTCGTAACAGCTGTAAAGCCGGAATTAAATCATTAATACTAAGACAAGGATGCCATGGATATAGCCAGGCATCTTTTTTTGACACAATAGTAATAAATGTTGAAGATTATAGACAGTTTGAACAAAAAATAGCGGATTGTGATATAATATTTTGTAATGTTGGGAATGGGGAGTTGTTGAGATGCGCTGTCCTTTTTGTGATCATGTGGATACGCGAGTACTTGATTCTAGACCAGTTAATGATGTACGTTCGATTCGAAGAAGAAGAGAGTGTGCAGAGTGTTCTAGACGCTTTACTACATTTGAAACAGTAGAGGAAATTCCGTTAATTGTTGTTAAAAAAGATGGAACACGCGAGCAATTTTCTCGTGATAAAGTGTTACGTGGATTGATCCGTGCCTGTGAAAAGAGACCAGTATCACTAGAAACATTACAAAATATTGCCGAGGAAATAGAACGTGACCTGCGTAATACTGGCATGTCGGAAGTAGGAAGTGATCTTGTGGGCGAGGCGGTAATGGAACGATTAATTCACGTAGATGAAGTCGCCTATGTACGCTTTGCCAGTGTATATCGCCAATTCAAGGATATCACCGTTTTTCTCAAGGAGTTAAATGAACTATTAGGTAAAGCGTAGGAGGAAAACATGAGTCAACAGCTTAGAATCCTGTTTACATTAGTGCTATTATTCGCGGTGATCCTTAGTGGCTGTAGTAACGACAAGGGGGAACAAACACCAGCGAGAGAAGAAGAAAAACAGAATGGTGTGATTGTAGAAGAGCCAAAAACACCAACAGAGGGTGGGGATTTGCGGATAGGTGTACTAGAGCTACCTATGTGGAATCCATTCAAATGGAGAGAAGCAACCCCGCAATATTCAACAGCAGAGCGTTTGGTATATAGAGGTTTGTTTACATATAGTTTGGATCAACAGCTGGTGCCAGATCTCATTAAAGAATATACAATTGAAGACGTAGATGATAAAAAAGTAATACGTTTTACTTTAGATGATCAAGTCAAGTGGCAGGATGGAACGTCACTATCGTATGAGGATATTTCATTTTCATTGCATACGTATTTGAACCCTTTTTATTACGGGGCTTGGAAGCAAAACCTCTCATACATTAATGGGACTAGTGCTTTTAGAAGTGGAAAGTCAGAACGGATTTCTGGAATCAAACAAGAAGAGAGCGGTGAAATTATACTCGAAATCACTGATGCCACCTCCTCTTTTTATCATGCTTTAACTGCACCAATTCTGCCTGCTCATCAGCTAAAAGAGCTCAACATGGAAGAAATTCATCATCGACTATCAGAAGGAAAGGTTGTTGGTAATGGACCATTTCAATTTTCTGAGCAAAATAATACTGAATTACGATTGTCACGCGTAGCTTCTTTCTCAGAAGGTGGTCCATATTTAGATGGTATAACGTTCCGGTTATATAATGGAGACGTTGCTACACTTGGTGCGGAGCCACAATATGATTTATTAGCTGTCACGCCGCAAGTGGAAAAAGAATTAGCAACAGGCTATCAAAAATATGATGTCGCACAAAATGCCTACTATTATTTGGGTTTTAATTTTACAGATGCAGTATTAAGTAATAAAGAAGTACGAATCGCTATTGGAGAGGTAATCGATCGTCGGTCGATTATTGATCGTGTACTTTATGAGCATGGAATAGTAGTTGATAGCATTATACCTAAGACTTCATGGTTATACAATGATCTAGAGGGATCGATAGAGCCTGAGATTGAGGAAGCTAGAAATCGTATCAATGCATTGGGGTATTCTGCGGAAAAACCGTTAAAGCTGACGATACATTATCAGGGAGATCATCTACTCGTCGAAAAACTTGTTAGTGAGATCAGCAATCAGCTAGCAGCGATCCATATCAAAGTTGATAAAAAGCCTTTAATGGGTGAAGAATATTATGCATATCTGTTTTCAGGCAAGCCTACACAAGTGTTTGTAAACGCGTGGCCATTTTCCAAGGATATCGGTTATTGGTGGAAGCTATATGGCAGCTATCATGACGTAAAGGATTTAGGGCTTAATATATTTCACTATCGTAATGCTAAGGCAGATCAACTTCTTAAAGAACTGTACACGACACCGCCGACTAAAGCACAGAAGCAGACTGCAGTGGATTTTCTAAATGAACTGACAGCAGATCGCATACTCGTACCTCTTTTTGTACCACACCAGAGCTACTGGGTCAGCAAACGGGTACATGATCAAGTGATTAATGGTGATGGATGGTTTATAGATAGTACGAAGTGGTGGATGGAGAAATAGGAGGAGTCAGTATGTCGTGGAGTGAGCTTCTGCCGCAGGTCAATTATCGCGTGCGAGCACGTCGTCCAATTGCAGAAAGTGAAAATCGTGTAATCAGCCAACTATATCTTCCAATTATTCATACGAACGCATACAGCCTATATATGTTTTTATATCATCAACTCTCCCCCGAGCATTGGTATTCGGGGGAATTTTCTCATCGTTATTTGATGCAGGCACTAGGACTTGAGTTAAGAGAGACCGTTCGTGCTCGAGAGCGGCTTGAAGGTGTAGGATTATTAGCGAGCTATCGAACGATAGATGGTGAAGCGCTAGAATATTACTTGCAGCCACCACTAACACCGTATGAGTTTTTTCAAAGTGATGTCCTCATGTTCTTACTTCTAAATCGGATTGGTCAGACGGCTTATCGCAAACTGCATAAACAATATAGCTTACCTTTAGAAATGCGTTTTTCTGAAGCTATGGAAAAAGAGGAAATTACGAAAGACTTTTCACAAGTATTTGCAGGCATCAAGCTCTCTGAGGTCGTACCAAAGCAACAATCAGAATCTAAGCAGCTCATAAATGAGATGATCAAAAGTGACCCAATACCTACGATTCACTCGCGTTGGAAGCAAGGGCAAGCTCCTGATTTTGAGGTTGACTTTGAGTATTTACAACGTGAGTTTGCTAAGGAGCATCATACCTATCTTTTTAGTGAGCAAAATAAACAGCTCATCAAAATGTATGCATTTTTATACAATCTTGATTCAGAGCGACTAGGGATGATACTTAATGATAGCTACAACAAAGAAGAGCGTAGCTGGGAAATTCCGCGCTTTCTCGATTTAGCAAAACGCTCCTACAGAGCACAATCGATAGAAACCTTAGGTAGTGATGAACAGGGAAGAAGTATGATACATGAGAATCGTGAGGAGAAGCTCAATCGCTTTAAAACGACCTCACCCTATGTACTTCTAAGAGATTATCAAGGTGGAGGGCAGGTTTCTAATGCCGATGAGCGCCTGGTAGATGATCTGATCAACAAGATTGGCCTAGAGTATGAAGTCGCTAACGTGCTCTTAGATTTTGTCATGCTGATGAAGGAGAATCAACTCCCGAGAGAGTATACTATGAAAATAGCGGGCAGTTGGAAGCGGCGTGGTTTTCAAACAGCTGAGGATGCTTTCAACTATGCGGTTAAAGAGTACCAGAGAAAAGATCCTAACCGCTCATACTTTAAAAATAAGAGTCGTAAAAAAGTACCTGAATATATTTGGCTACAGGTCGAGCGTGATCGAATAGAAGAGAAGGAAATGGAAAAGAAACAGCTAGAGAGTGAAACTGACTTTGCAGAAGTAGAGCGCTTAATCGAAGAGTTAAATAAGAAGAGGTGAGTACAATGCTGCGATCGATTCGTGATGCCCTAAAGTCCCATCCAACGATCTATAACCGCTACCAGCAGTCGTATGCAGAACAAGTAGATAAGGTAAAGGTAGATCCAGAGGTTGTAAAGCTCATAGAACAATATGAGTTGACAGAGGATAACGTAATTCATCAGCTTCCCAGTTTTCGCCAATGGCTGTTAGAACGCAGCAATTGTGATCATTGTTCAGGGCTATCGAGCTGTCAAAACATTTATAAGGGACATGCTTCTACTCCTCATTATGATGATGGTGAGCTTACATTTGAGTACGCTCCTTGCAATTTGTATCGAAATCATCAGCGTGAGGAACGGCAAAAACGTCTCTTAAAGAGTCATTTCATCCCTAAGGAAATCCTTAATATAGGCTTTGAAGATTTAGACAAGGATAAAGGCAATATAGATGCGATCAAGGCAGCCTCTCTCTTTTGCTTGCAGTTTGCTAATGCTCAAGGCAAGGGCTTGTATTTCTATGGAGAGTTTGGTGTCGGGAAAACGTACTTAATGGGTGCAATTGCTAATAAATTATCGGAGCAGGGTCAATCTGTTTATTTTGTCCATGTACCTACTTTTTGTAGAGAAATTAAGGCTTCGATCAGTGATCATAGCTATATCGAGAAAATAGCAGAGCTTGAAAAAGTAGATTGCTTAATTCTAGATGATATAGGGGCTGAGAGCTTTTCACCTTGGATTAGGGATGAGGTGTTAGGGCCGATCATTCAATATCGAACGCAAAATGAGAAGCCTATTCTATATACTTCAAATCTCGACTATGATAATCTACGGACCCATCTTGCGGAGTCTAGCCATAGTCAAGTCGACGAGCTCAAAGCATATCGCATTGCAGAGCGCATTCGTTCTTATACAGTGGCATATAAGATGTATGGGGAGAATCGGAGGAGAGGCTAATCGATTTCATAGCAGCGTTAATAAATAAAGGTATTAAAATTACAGAAAATCCTCTTCAAGGGGACTTTTTAAGAAAAGAATGGGAAAAACATTTTGCAGATCACCTGAGTGAAGAAGACAAAAAATCAATTCATCTTGATAGCTATTTATGGCATATTTTTAGTTATGATAAGAGAAATTGTTTGCAAATGGAACGAGCAATAGAAGCATTTCACAATGAACATAAGAACTCTTGCTACATATTTTTTCAGCATTCGAATCAGGCATTGTTATTACAAAATGCTGGCTTATTGACAGAGGATGATCTACCGAAAATCTTGGATGATATGTTGGTGGATATCTATGTTGTAAATGAAAATTTTAACTGGACATTTGTAAGAACACATGAAACAGGTTGGTGTGGACCTTACTTTACTCGTAAAACGTAAAAAACCCCCTTAACAGGGGGTTTAATTGTTGGCAGAAATAAATCCTCTATTATAGCTTGCTAACGTTAGCAGCTTGAGGTCCGCGAGCACCATCTACAACTTCGAATTCAACTTGTTGACCTTCGTCTAAAGTTTTGAATCCGTCGCCGCTGATTGCTGTGAAGTGAACGAATACGTCGTTTCCTTCTTCGGTTGCGATAAATCCGTAACCTTTTTCTGCGTTAAACCACTTAACTGTACCTCTTTGCATGAGAAAACCTCCAAAAAAAAAATTTAAGATAATATGTAACTAGTTTTACCGAAGCAAATACCAATTCACATATTATGAAGAGTACCAACTGTTTGATCACGCTTAATAATATATAAATTGAGGCGACTGTTATACAATTTTATTGTAGCATAAGCTGAAATCTTGTACAACAGCATAATTTATATACTTTTTTTAAAATGCTATTTGTCAATAAAGTGAAGTATTTTTGTTATCCATTTATTTTCGGTTTGGCTATGAGCTTTTAGATCAATGGCATCCATATACAGTTCATCTAACAGATCGTTACTTTCTTTTATCTCTTCTAAGTGTGATGTTGCAGTCTGAATATGACACCGATACATCGTGTTTAGTTTGCTTAGTTCAGATTCATATTTGATCTCTACCTGAGGGTCGATGGTGAGTAAGAACATGTCAATTACTTCATCACCTGGTCTCGAAGGATCGATAACATGTGGAGTGGTACCATCAAGTACAGCAACACTGAGTGCAGGTACGATGATCATATCCAAGCTTATCGGATCAAACGAACAATGATAATACTCTACTTCTAACCCAGCTTTCTTCGCCTTATTGGCCACTTTGTGCATGATCGTTGACTTTCCACTACCAGAGCGCCCCTTGATAATATAACGCTTCATAAGATGTTGGGTAATATTATCGATATAATTAATGGCGCCAGCAGCGGTTGAAGCACCCAAAAAAAAATGACGATCTCGTTTGTTTGAGTAATCATTGGCAGGAGTAGCAAAAATATTGGAAATAAGCTGTTCAGCGACTCGATTTGCCTTAGAAAAGTCCATCGCAGAAATGAAAATTTTTTCTTTCTGCTCATGGATTTTTTTAGCTTGACTGAGCTCCGAATGCACTTGCTCAAGTTTATTTTGGATATAGTCCTTTAGTTCAATTAGTTGTTTTCGGCTCCTCGCTATTTTTTCTTCAATCCAGTGCTCTCCTAGGTTGATGTAATGATCACGTGCCCCTGGATACTGTGGGATCAGTAAATGCTCGGTATTGCCATCGATGATCCCTAGTCGTAGCTCAGGCACTATGACGCCTTCAACTGCTTGATAGTCCTTTAAAGCATGTAAATATTCGATAGGATAGCCTTTTTGATATAGAAGCTCGCCGATCCTTGTGATCATCGAGGATTTAAGGGTTTGTGTAGATCCCAATATTATATACAGGCGTTCTAAATCCGGTGTTAATTTATTAAATAAAGAATAGAAACCGATACTTGTATTTCCTCCTGCGAAGCAATGTTTAATGAAAGCCATTCAAGATAATCCTCCATAAGGCGTTTATAGAGTCAACTTATTCATTAATCAAATAAAGTGTTCATATGGATTGGATTAAGATCATGATATTCAGCTCTAAATTTGATCTATGAAGCTATGTTTCTATGTATGACAATTAAATTAAATTAGTAGGGAAGGGGAATAAAGATGTCACTTGAAACAATTCCTGTTATGCCTGGTTCAAGGCGATTTAATCTAGAGAATTACGATGAGGCCTATGCTAATTTTGATTTTGCAGAAGTAGAGAAAGCATTTAGTTGGTACGAGACAGGCAGGCTGAATATGGCCTATGAATGCATTGATCGCCATACATTAACGGATCGTAAAAACAAAGTAGCGCTGATCTACAGTGATGCATCTCGCGAAGAGTTGCTCACTTTTGCAGATCTTAGTACGTTATCAAATCGGTTTGGGAATCTACTACGCTCTAGAGGTGTTGCCAAGGGTGATCGTGTGTTTATTTTTATGCCACGTACTCCAGAGCTGTATGTAAGTGTACTAGGAACGATCAAAATTGGTGCGATCGTAGGACCTCTATTCGAAGCATTCATGACTGTTGCGGTCAAGGATCGTTTATTAGATAGTGGTGCTCGAGTGTTAGTAACGACACGAGCACTATTACCCCGTGTACCATTGGAGGAGCTTCCTGATTTGCAAAATGTAATCTTGGTAGGGGATGTAGAAACCTCAGATTTAAACAGTCCAATTCTTTCTTATTATGAGGAAATGAATCAGCAACCCGATCAGCTTGAAATAGAATGGGTAGAACGAAATGATGGACTCATCTTGCATTATACTTCAGGTTCAACTGGTAAGCCAAAGGGTGTACTGCATGTTCATAATGCGATGGTCCAACACTATCAGACTGGGAAATGGGTTCTCGATTTACAAGAGGATGATATATATTGGTGTACTGCTGATCCCGGCTGGGTGACAGGAACTTCGTATGGAATATTTGCTCCGTGGCTCAACGGGGTAACGGGTGTAGTTCGAGGAGGACGCTTTAATCCTCGAGATTGGTATGGTACGATCGAGCGCTATAAAGTAACGGTATGGTATAGTGCACCTACGGCATTTCGAATGCTCATGGCTGCAGGCGATCAGGTGATCAATGAGTATGATCTATCGAGTTTACGTCATGTCATGAGTGTCGGTGAGCCACTCAATGCTGAGGTAGTACGTTGGGGATTAAAAGCCTATGATAAACGGATTCATGACAATTGGTGGATGACGGAGACGGGTGCACAAATCATTGCTAATTTCCCATCGATGGAGATCAAGCCTGGTTCAATGGGAAAGCCCTTCCCTGGGATTGTTGCTACAATTATGGATAACGAAGGTAACGAGCTTCGGCCATATGAAATGGGTAATCTGATGATTCGCGCTGGTTGGCCTGCAATGATGCATAAGATCTGGAATAATGAAGCCAAGTTTAGGGAGTACTTTCAAATTGAAGGCTGGTATTTATCCGGTGACACAGCTTATAAGGATGAGGATGGATACTATTGGTTTCAGGGAAGAGCTGATGATGTCATTAACACCTCGGGTGAACGTGTTGGCCCATTCGAGGTGGAAAGTAAGCTGGTAGAGCATCCAGCAGTAGCCGAAGCGGGAGTAATTGGGATACCAGATCCTGTTCGAGGTGAAGTGATCAAAGCATTCATATCATTACGAGACGGCTATGTCGAATCAGAAGAGTTACTCGAGGAGATTCGTTTTTTTGTAAAACAAGGGTTAGCAGCACATGCGGCTCCACGAGAAATCGAATGTAAAGATAAACTACCGAAGACTCGTAGTGGAAAGATCATGCGAAGAGTATTAAAAGCGTGGGAATTAAACCTACCTACAGGGGATTTATCAACAATGGAGGATTGATCACGAAAGTAAATCAAAAGGCTTGCAGAGTAATAAATACTCGCAAGCCTTTTAGTATATTAATCGTCGTCTCCCGGATCAGTTGGTATATCAATTAATCCCGGTTCGTCATTATCAGCACCTGATGCTACAGTAGTCGGTCTACTTGCTTCTGATTCGCCTCTTAGGTTTACAGCTGATACCTTATACCAGCCTACATCACTTGTAACAATTGGACGAATATAGGTTGCGATTGGCGTGCTTGTAAGTAGAGAATACTCACCATCACGTGTGGAGCTGTAGTAAATATTATATTGATATACCTGCTCGCTTTCTGGATTTGGTTGCCATGATAGAATCAATCCTTCTAATCCTGAAGTTGCATAAATGTAAGACGGTATTGATGGTCGATCAGTTGCAATCTCTCTCGAACCTGTAGTTGTTACAATAGGAGATGGATCGGATTCCTGACCTAACAAATCAACAGCAGTAATATAATAACCGGAAAGTGCATCACCTGAAGCATCCTCATACTGTTTGAGATCATTGCTGAGAACACTAGCGATTTTATCATACGTAAAGCCATTATAACGATAGAGGCGGTACCCAACGATATCTGCTTCAGGATTTGGATTCCAGCTAACTATGTTCACATTGCGTTCACTATCGTGCTTTACATTTAACCCAGTTGTCGTCGAAGGTGGCATACCATCATCCTCACGTGGATCTTCCTCTGTAGGGTATCGATCCATCCAATCAAGAGGAAGATATTTGCTGAGTGGTTTATCTAATTTCTCTGGTAACATAAGGGGTTCAGTTTTTAGAAAAATTTTAGATACGACCATATCATCAGGTGTAGATTCTTGGGCTAAATACGACTGTTCATCAATAATTACAACTCGTCCTTTTACATGCATATCATCAATTTCAGTAGGAACGGATTCCTTCTTGAAGTAACCTATAACTACATGTCCTGCTTCTTTAGACAGCTCAGATGGGAGCATACCGGACTTAGAATCAATCTCCATCCGTACCAAACCATCTGGTTTTGTAAAATCAAGATCTTTCGAACCGAACTCTGGTCTTAAGTTCAGCACCTGACTCGTCAATCCGGCCCATGCGTCTCTGGACCAATGATTTTTCGGCATTGAGTGAGGTACATCAAATCCTGTCCATACTCCTAAAGTTATGTTAGGATTGTAGCCGACGAACCAAAGATCGATCATGCTGTTGGTAGTTCCCGTTTTTGATGCGAAAATATGTTTTCCATGTTTTTGTTCAAGTAAACTTTTAGCTCCTCGTCCTGTTCCTTCTGAGTATGCCGTTTTTAGCATATCGTTGATCATCCAAGACGTTTGCTCACTAAAGACAGGGTATGAAATCGCTTGATGCTGGTAGATTAGTTCTCCATCCTTATCCTCGATTCGCTCCACCATGTACGCATTGACATATGTTCCCCCGTTAGCAAAGGTCGTATAAGCGTTCGAAATCTCTTGTACTGAAGTACCTAGTGCTAAACCGCCAATTACTCCAGTTTGAGAATGGTAATCCGACTCCTTGATTGTTGTTATGCCTAATTTTTTTACATACTCGAGTGCTATAGGAATGCCCACCGCTAAATACTCGCGAATTGCAGGAATATTATAAGAGATTGAGAGAGCCGTACGCGCCGATATGATTCCATGGTACTTATCATCTACGTTCATTGGCGTATGTTCATACTCTTTTCCAGGATTTAGAACGATTGGTGAATCATCAATCGGACTTTCTGGGCTTAACAATACGCCTTCCTCGAATGCAGGTGCAAATGCAGCAATCGGTTTCATTGCTGACCCTGGCTGTCTCGGTGCATATACGTGATTGGTTTCCTCTACTTTAAAATCACGTCCTGGGACATTTGCTAGGACTTTACCCGTCTTATTCTCGATTAGTACAGCACCTATTTGCTGTAGTGCGTTTTCAATTTTGACATCTTTTCCACCGACTTTAACCGTATACGTTTGTGGCGACATAAAATTATTTTCATCACTTGCATACTCATTAAAAGCATCATATAGCTCTTTATCGATTGTTGTATAAATATGATAGCCCTTTGTTACTAGTTCCTTCTTTTTACTCTCATAGATGTCACCATATAGCTCCTGATTCTCAGCTGAATGAATTTCCTCTAATGTATAGCCTCTTCGGATCAAATCATTTTCTGTCATTGATTTTGAGGCTTGATCCCAAATTTCGTGAACCAAAAATGGATACTGATCGAACGCGTTTTGAATATCTTCCTTCTGTACGAGATTTCCTTTAATGTCATATTTGTTTGCCTTATCAAATTCATCTTGCGTAATTTTGCCATCCTTCAACATTTCTCCAAGTACAAGCTTCATACGAGTGGTCCCTTTTTCTAGCCCATCTTCCTTGAATGGATTGTATGCATTAGGCAATTGTAATGCACCAACCAAATAAGCGGATTGTGGGAGATTAAGGTCCTTTGCGTCTATACCGAAAATTCCTTTAGCGGCTGCTTGAATACCATATAGATTACTTCCGTTAGCGGATTTTCCAAATAGATTTTCATTGAGATAAGCTTCAAGAATTTGATCTTTATAAAAGTAGCGCTCCACACGCATCGCTAAAAAGATCTCATTAAATTTGCGGTTCATTTTGAGCTTTTCTCGTTGATCTCTACTAGTTTTACCTTTACGTTCCTCTTCCATGAGCTTAATTTCTTCAGCCCACATATCTTCAAGAAGTGTTTGCTTGACGAGCTGTTGCGTGATCGTACTCCCGCCTGTTTTCTTGTCGCTATCACTTACTTGCTGCAGGACAGCACGGGTTAACGCTTTAAAGCTAATTCCACTATGCTCTCTAAAGGTTTTATCCTCAGTGGAGATCAAAGCGTCAATAACAAATGGTGATATTTCATCAAGAGTAACAAGTCTACGATCCTCAACAGCAGGTAACTTACCAATTGGAGTTCCATCATTAAAGTAAGCAAAGCTTGTTAATGAATTCGTATAAATTTTGTCACGCATTTCTTCTACAGACATAGGTTTCTGATCTTTTACGATCGAAGCTACAAATCCTAAGGCAATCCCGCCCACGGCAAATATACCCATGAGTCCCATCACAACTATAACTTGTATTACGAGGAATATATTCCGTTTCGTATTAGATCTCTTTTTTGGCTTCTTTGGTTTGTTCCCTGCTTGGGGTTTCGCTGGTTTATTCGGTTGTTCTTGATTTTTCATATATTAAGGTCCCTCCTAAAATGACAGAACTATTATACCACAAGCATCTTTTCTCTACCATTAGACGTATCAAAATTAGAAGTGTTGCAGTGAGATTTGATTTGACAATAGTAGGATAAACTTTTATCATAGTGAATAACAATTATATATACGGCGTTGAAGGGAACTAGTAGTCAATTGGGGTGACATTTAGAGAGCTGATGTTCGGTGCAAATCAGCCACGTCCAATAGGATGAAATACAGTCTGGAGTCGATGATAAATGAAGTGAAGGAAGGCTTTACTCCTTAATAAGGGTGGTAACGCGGGCTATTGCTCGTCCCTTAATGTAGGAGAGAGGCTTTTTTTTATTTATTTAAGATGAACTTTTTGAACCGCATTTAATTTAAGAAAGGTGAGAATGAGATGTCAGAAATGAACCAGAAGGAATCGATACAGCTCACTCCAGAGCAGGAGCAAGAGGTTGTTAGACAACTGGCGATTTTAAAGAGAGGTACAGTTGAAATCATTCCAGAGGATGAGTTGGTGAAAAAACTACGCAAGAGCATCGTCTCCGGAAAGCCATTGAAGGTAAAACTTGGGTTAGATCCAACTGCTCCTGATATCCATGTTGGGCATACAGTGGTACTGCAAAAGCTCAAGCAATTTCAAGAATTAGGGCATCAAGTACAATTAGTAATCGGTGATTTTACGGGTCGAATTGGTGACCCTACAGGGAAGTCAGAAACTCGTAAGCAGCTTACTGAGGAAGATGTCAAGTACAATGCAGAAACATATGTTAAGCAGTTTGGAAAAGTGCTGGATGCAAGTAAAATAGAAGTTCATTTTAACAGCACATGGTTATCACTACTACGATTTGAGGACGTAATCAAGCTTGCTGCGCAAACAACTGTTGCACGTATGCTAGAGCGTGATGATTTCCAAAAACGCTATTCGACAGAACAGCCAATTAGTATCCACGAATTTTTCTACCCACTTATGCAGGGATATGATTCAATTGCTCTAAAATCAGACGTTGAATTGGGTGGAACAGATCAGAAGTTTAACCTCTTAATGGGAAGAACCCTACAAAAGGAATATGGACAAGAGCAACAGGTTGTGATCATGACACCATTAATTGAGGGTCTTGATGGCGAAAAGAAGATGAGTAAATCGCTCGGTAATTATATCGGTGTCGATGAGGAGTCAAATCAAATTTATGGTAAGTCTATGTCGATTCCCGATGAGTTGATGCTCAAGTATTTTGAGTTTGCAACGGATTTGTCGTTAGAGGAACTCCAAACTCTCCGAGACGGATTAAACGATGGGAGCATTCATCCACGTGATGCGAAAATGAAATTGGCCTATACTTTTGTTCGAATGTTCCATGGTGAAACAGAAGCACAGAATGCAGAAGAATACTTCAAAACCGTATTCCAACAGCGGAAGCTACCTGATGATATCGAGGTACATGAAGTAGTGGGTGATAAAATGGGTGTTATTGCACTGCTTACATCATTAAAAATGGTCCCGAGCAATGCGGAAGCTAGGCGGATGATCCAGCAGGGAGCTGTTAAAATCAATGAAAAACGTGTAGATGATGTAAACGCCGAAATTACGCCCGAAAACGAAATGATCCTTCAGGTTGGTAAACGTAAATTTGCGCAACTTAAACTAAAGTAAATAACATAGCATATAAAAAGTCCCCTTTGGAAATTCCAAAGGGGACTGCTTTCTTATCGGCTGTAGTACTCGACGATTAGCTGTTCAGCAATCTCAGCTGGAAGCTCAGAACGCTCAGGTAGACGAGTAAATGTACCTTCAGATGTGCTTTCGTTAAAGCTTAGGTAAGCAGGTAGGTATGCACGATTATCTAAAGCATCTTTGACAACTGCTAAGTTACGGCTGCTTTCACGCAAACCGATAACATCACCAGCTTTTACGCGATAGGATGGAATATCTACTTTTTTACCGTTAACAGTCACGTGACCGTGGTTTACCAATTGGCGTGCACCAGCACGAGTGCGGGCAAAGCCTAGGCGATAAACTAAGTTATCTAAACGAGACTCTAGTAAAATCATGAAGTTTTCACCAGCGACACCTTTTAACTTGAGCGCTTCTGCGTATAGATTAGCAAATTGTTTTTCATTTAATCCGTACATATGACGAAGCTTTTGCTTCTCCTGTAACTGCAAACCATATTCGCTTAATTTCTTTCTTTGTGTAGGTCCATGCTGTCCAGGAGCATAAGGACGCTTTAACTCTTTTCCAGTTCCGGAAAGAGAGATGCCTAAACGGCGACTTAATTTCCAACGAGGGCCAGTATAACGAGACATGTTTATTCTCCTTTCAAAATCGGCTTTGTAATAGTTATCTGTAAACCATTCATTTTGTACAATTAGGTAATAGGCTTTGCTGGTCCAAGTTCCATTGAAACAGATAGTAATATTTCAGCCGCTACTTATCTGAGAACCTGACCGAGAGGGTTAATCGCAAAAAACTCATTACCGAAACATAAATACACAAATATAAAAATATAAAAAAACGGATGAAAAGTCAAGAGGTTTAGTAAAATATATGATTTTAGAAAAAATATCGCTAATGCTCTTTGAGTAGTTCAAAAGTCCTTATGCGCTTATTTTGGAAGTAAACCATTTTACTTTTATAAAAAAATGTATAATCAAAAATATTAATAAATATCAAGGATTAAGTAGTTCTATTTTATAAATTCATATATAATAAAAGTAATCAGTAAAATTTCTTGCCGATAGGGCCATTTTATTTTTAGATGCAGTAAGAAATACCTAGAGCAAATAGGCGGGAGAAATTAAATGACAAACAAATTTTATTTAATTCGACATGGAGAAACGGATTGGAATCGCTTGAAAAGAGTGCAAGGTAGTATCGACATTCCATTGAATTCTTTAGGTCAAGAGCAAGCGAATAAGCTGTTTCGTTGGTTTCGTGATCGGCAGGTTGATGCGATCTACGCTAGTGACCTTAGCCGCGCTTATAATACTGCACTTAGTTTGGCTATGAACTATAGACTAGGAGTTAAGACCTATGCTGAATTACGTGAGCGAAGCTATGGTTTGATAGAGGGAAAGTCGATCGACCAATTTACTTTAACTCATTCCGAACAGATAAATGACTGGTTAGAACTGGATAAATACGAAATTGAGCCTTTGACAAATGTAAAGCAACGGGTATTTTCCAAGATCGAGGAAATCCTACAGCGACATCATGGAGAATCGATAGCAATCGTAAGTCATGGTGGTGCTATCAAAGCGTATTTAACAATGATAACACATGGGGAAATAGGATCAGGAAAGATCAAGATCGATAATACATCTGTAACTGAGATCGAGTATAGTAATGGTACTTACCGAATTGTTACTTTAAACGATACTTCACATTTAAGTGACGAGCAAGATCATTTGGTAGTGTAGTAAGGGAAATGAGGGATATGGTTGGACCGCGTAACATTTGGAACAGTCTACGAAAAAGTTCTGTCACAGGTGAAGCATTTACCAGGCAATATACCTGGGATTCTATATGTCGTTAATCTACAAAACGAGCTCATTACTGCCAAAAACTTTGTAGATAATCAAATGTTATCACATCACTTACTAGCATATACTGCAGTTCGTAGAACCATTGTTTCAGGTAAAGCTCAGACAATTGAAGGGGAACAGCATGATTTTACAGACTTGAACTCCTTTGTATCGTATAGTATTCCTCTTTTTGACTATTCTAAGTTCGTAGGTGGACTTGGACTCATTGTTCCAGTCGATAAAGCCAATTCTTTTTTTATGGACTTTTTAGGTACATTAACGATTGCGATTACCTTGGGCTATCAATCATTTCATAGTGAGGTTCAAAATTTACGTCTAAACAAAGGAATGAGTGAAGAGGTTCAACGCAGAGATATGCTCTTTAATATTGCGAGTAAATTTCACTCTACGATGAATGCTGAACAGGTAGTTTATAATGTTATTGATACGATTCAAGAATTATATCCTGATATAATGGTAGATCTTTATCTTTCTCTAGATATAGAGACCTCTAATCCTTCCTATTATGTAAAATCATTAAACATGGATGCAACTGATGATCTTACCTTACTCGCTTTTCGTGATGGAGTCTCGAAAATTAGTAGATGTAATGGTCATTTTTGTATTGCTTCCCCTATACGTGGTAACCAAGGGGTATACGGTGTATTACGAATGGAGAAATCGGATGACCAAGGATTTAACTTAAGAGAACAAGAGTTTATTCAGTTTATTACCGATGCGGGTGGTAGCGCCTTTGAAAATGCCCAATTATATGAGCAGTCACGCCATCTTATCCAAGAGCTACGAATGATTAATGAGATGGCAAAGCAGATGAACAGAAGCTTACGATTAAATGATGTTCTCGAGTATATCCTTAAGCAAATTAAAGAGGCCTTTCATTCTGATTATTGCCTCATTCTCACATTTGATCAGCAACAAAAAAAATATCGGGTAATATCGAGTAATGACCCTGAGTATGTAGGTTATGAGTTTCATTCGGAAATGGGGCCTCTTGGCAAGCTCTATCGTAACAAGGAATCGTATATCGTTTTGGATACACAAACACGAAGTGAATCTATTCATGATGATCCACTAAATACATTTGCCCATCGCTCATTATTGCTCGTTCCATTTATTCAAAATGGTGAGCTTACAGGTGCGATTGCGGTCTTGGACAAGCGTCAAGGGTATTTTAATTACGAGAACTTAAAACTTCTACAGTTAATTGCGCAACATACCTCGTTAGCAATCACGAATGCTAGCTTGCATTTGGAAATGGAACGATTAATTATTACAGATACTCTTACAGGACTTAATACACGTAAGCATCTCAATGAAAAAACGCGAGAATCTATGGCACATCATGAACGTGGTTCCATGATCTTAATCGATATTGATCATTTCAAGAAAGTGAATGATCGCTATGGTCATCTCGTAGGAGATGAGATATTGGTCCAAGTTGCAGCGGTCTTAAAGGATTGTATTCGTTCTGATGATGTTGCCTCCCGTTGGGGTGGAGAGGAATTGGCTGTATATCTACCTAAAGTAACTCATGAAGTTGCATTACAAATCGCAGAGCGGATTCGTCTCTATGTACACGAACAGACAAATCCTCAGATTACGGTTTCTATTGGAGTTAGCACTTGGGAACAGGAAGAATCAAATTCAACACCACAAAAACTTTTCTTAGAAGCTGATAAAGCGCTCTATCAAGCGAAAAATAACGGACGAGATCAGGTGGTCTCTTCTAGAATTGAGTGATGTGGATAAAATAATAGTGGAAAGTTCTGAATATGACTTCTGGAAAGAAGTCATATTATGTTATTATTATGAATGAACGTTCATTCATAATTTTCAACAAGATATAACGAAAGCAGGTGCATATATTGAGCTCAATTATCAAAATGGTGGTACCTACGCCTTTTAATGTAGGACCAGTAAACATATATCTTATTAAAGGAGATGCTCTTACCTTAATTGACACGGGACCAAGGCATATGGAAACATGGAAAATAGTTCAAATGGAATTCAAGAAACTCCATTTACAGATAAGAGATATAGATCAAATAATATTAACACATCATCATACAGATCATGTAGGTTTGGTGGAAGAGATTTTGGATCAAAAAGTGGTGCCAGTCTACAGTCACCCCAAAGCAGCTCCTTATTTAGAAAGAGATCATGAATATATGCAGATGCGAGAGGAATATTTTACAATATTGTATCGACTTCACGGGGTCCCACTACAGCTATTGGCTAAACTGAAAGAGGTAGAAACTTACCTACGCCAATTCGAAGCTCCTGTTAAAGTAAATCATTTTTTACAAGAGGGGGATCGCTTACCTGGGCATGACGGCTGGGAAATCATTGAGACCCCTGGTCATTCTCCTGACCACATTTCGCTCTATAGGCACTCTACATCTGAAATGATCGGAGGAGATCATATTATTAAGCATATCTCCTCTAACGCCTTTGTAGAGCCAGGCTATGGGTCAATTGAACGACCACGGGCCTTAGTGGTGTATCAACAGGCATTAGAAAAATTATTAAAATATACGATCAGTGTTGTTTATGCAGGGCATGGTGAAGAGGTTTATGATGTCCATTCACTGATTAAAAAACGTGTAAAAAAGCAAGCGGAACGTGCAGACCATATTTATTCTTTAATAAATACAGAGATATCGTCATTTGAACTAAGTCAAAACCTTTTTCCCCATCTCTATTTAAAGGAGCTCCCACTTACGATGTCAGAAGTGATTGGACATATTGACCTGTTAGTCGAACAGGGCCGCCTTACCATTGAGAGAGAGGAAGAGAGATTTATATTTCGTCATCTCTAAGGGAGGAGATCGACAACACTGTGTAGAAAATTAATGTATATAAGAAAAGCTTCTATGCAGAAGCGCTTTCAATAAGGTCGCGATTCTTCAGAAAGAGGGAGCTTTTCTTACGCATAGGTAAGTTATACTTTTTTATGCGGTAGAAAAACAAAGGATAGAGAGGAGAGGTCTGGATGAAGAAAGTACGTATTGGTGCAGGACAGGGCTTTTACGGAGATAGCATCTATGGTGCATTAAATATGGCCAAATATGGAGATGTACAGTATATTTGCTTTGATACACTTGCAGAGCTAACGATGGCAATCCTACAAAAGGATCGTCTAAAAAATCCCGACGGTGGTTATACGAAGGATATTACTGTCACTATGGAGACGCTACTCCCTTATGTCAAAGAAAAAGGGATTAAGCTCATTACAAATGCAGGAGGAATCAACCCAGAGGGGGCTCGTGAAGAGGTTTTTCGCGTAGCCAAAAAATTAGGTATTAGTGGTATTAAGGTAGGAATTGCAACAGGTGACAATATTTATCCTTATTTAGAAGAATGGGATCAAAATAGTGTAAACTTCCAGCAATACGGCAATGATGATGAATCTTATGCAAACGTGAAGGATCGCCTCCTTTTTGCAAGCGCTTACTTGGGGGCAAAACCCATTGTTGAGGCGCTTAAAGGTGGCGCAGATATCGTTGTAACTGGTCGTACAACGGATACAGCACAATTTCTTGCACCCTTAATCTATGAGCTTGGTTGGGATGAAGACGATTGGGATAGGCTGGCGCAAGGAATATTGTTAGGGCATCTCATGGAGTGCTCAGGTCAGGCTTCCGGTGGTAACTTCAGTGGGGATTGGTGGAATGTGTCGAATATGGAGAATATCGGCTATCTCATTGCTGAGGTAAGTGAGGATGGAAGTGCAATTATTACCAAGCCTGAGCAGACAGGTGGTCGTGTTTCTGTAGATACTCTAAAAGAACAACTATTATATGAAATCCATGATCCTAGTACATACATTACTCCAGATGTAATCGCTGATTTTTCTGATGTTCGCTTAACCCAAGAAGGTGAGAATCGTGTTCGTGTAAGTGGCGTTAAAGGTAAACCAAGACCAGCAACATTAAAGGCGATCATGGGCTATGAAAATGGCTATATGGGTCAAGGGCTGATTGGTTATTCCTGGCCTGATGCTTTTGCAAAAGCCAAAAAGGCGGATGAGATCATTCGAAAGCAGCTTGAAATTTACGAAATAGAAGTCGATGATATTCTGACGGAATATGTAGGCTATAATTCGATTCATGGGCCATTGGCACGTCCGATTGATGAAGAGAATCTTAATGAAATTTATTTACGAGTAGCGGTTCGAACAAAAGATAAAAAGACTGCAGATCGTTTCGGACGATTATTTCCACCACTTGCCTTAAATGGACCTCCGTTTGTAGGTGGATTATCGGGGATGTTCTCTGTCCGTCAGCTATTAGGCTTATGGTCAGTTTTATTGCCTCGTGAGATGATTGAAGCCAATATTCATGTTAGCGTTATGGAGGTGGAATAGATGCCTAAAGTGAGCTTACGCGAGATCGCACAAGCACGATCTGGTGATAAAGGAAATACTTGTGACTTAACACTTTTTGCGAGAACAGAAGAAATGTATGAAGTCTTTAAGCGTGAAGTAACAGCAGATAAAGTGAAGGCACATTTTACAGGTTTAGTTCATGGCAAGGTAACACGTTTCGAGGTTCCTAATGTACTTGCTATCAAATTTTTGATGGAGGATGCATTAGGTGGTGGTGCGCCATCCTCGCTAAGAACGGATAATCTAGGAAAATCCTTTGGCTCGAATTTATTGCGTATGGAAATCGAGGTTCCCGAGGGATTACTTAACGAGAAAAATGTATTAAAGCTATCATGACAAACTCGACACGATCCCTTGATGGATCGTGTCTTTTCTTGACAACAAAACGTATGAGGGATACGATTCAAACATATGAACGAGCATTCACAACTTGTGTAGGTGGGAAAGAACATGGTTTATCGCAAGACAGAAAAAGTAAAGAAAAGATTAAATCAACGAGCAGTTGAGATCATTCATGCTGCACGTGTGCTCTTAGCTGATAAGAGCTATCATGGCGCTTCTATTAAATTAATTGCTAAACATGCAGGCATTGCTACTGGAACCTTCTATCTGTATTTCCGCAATAAAGAAGCACTGTTTAATGCGATCGTAGATGAGATGTATGAGGAACTGCTCACTGCAATTGCCGCAGAAAGATCTAAGTACGAAAACACATTGGATAAATTAAAGGCATCCATGCATGCCGCAATTCAACTATTTGTTAAAGAACAAAACTTAGCCAAAATTTTTTTGGTCCAAATTCCGAGTGCAAATACATTATTTAACGACATCTTAGTGCAGTTTGAGGATGAACTGATTCAGCTTACAAAACAGGATTTGGATGAGGCTGTAGAAGAGGGAATATTAGAACAGCAGGATACATTAGTATCTGCCATTGCATTTGTTGGAACCTTTCGTGAAGTGATCATTAGTTGGCTTCGACAAGGTCAGCCAGAGGATTTATTACAATCTTTTGATACCTTAGTTGCGTATAATATGCGAGGTTTAGGCGTTTCTTTATAAATTGCTCAAAAGAAGTACTTAAGAGGCAGGAGAACGAGATGTAAAGTAAGAATACATATATAGAGAAATATGAAAACGCTTACATCAGAAAGGAGCACTAAGATGACACACAGAAACTCTAAGAGAAACCGACATTTTGAGACACGAGCAATCCATACTGGGTATGAAGCGAAGAATGATCGCGGCTCACTCGCACCACCAATTTATCAAACCTCAACATTTGTATTTAACAGTGCTGAGCAAGGTGGAAGACGCTTTGCTGGAGAAGAGGAAGGGTATATTTATTCGCGTTTAGGTAATCCAACGGTTACAGCACTCGAAGAACGAATTGCTGATTTAGAGGGTGGGGAAATGGGTGTCGCCTTCGGTTCAGGAATGGCGGCAATCTCAGCAATTTTAATCGCCCTAGTGGAAAGTGGAGATCATATTTTAGCTACAAAGGGATTGTATGGCTGTACATTTGGATTTTTGGAAATGATAGAGGAAAAGTTTAAAGTTACACATACATTAGTTGATTTCGACGATTGGGATGAAGTGGAAGCCAGTGTAACATCGAAAACAAAAGTCATTTATTTAGAGTCTCCAATCAACCCGACGATGAAACTGATCGATTTTGCCAAAGTTTCTGCATTGGCAAAGCGAATTGGGGCAAAGGTAGTGGTTGATAACACCTTTATGTCTCCATATTTACAACGTCCAATTGAATTGGGCTGTGATATTGTAGTTCATAGTGCGACCAAGTATATTGGTGGTCATGGTGATGTTATCGCTGGATTAGCCGTAGGACCAAAGGATTTTATGGCTAAAGTAAAACTGACCACATTAAAAGATATCGGTGGAGTGCTAGGACCATTTGACGCATGGCTCTTACTACGCGGACTGAAAACATTGCATATTCGGATGGATCGGCACTCTGATTCCGCACTTAAGGTGGCGCAGTTTTTAGAGAATCATACTCTTGTAGAGCATATTTACTACCCCTATTTACCAAGTTCGCCGCAGTATGAATTAGCTGTACGCCAAATGCGAGCTGGAAGTGGTGTGATGAGCTTTGAACTAAAGGGTGGAGTCGAGGCTGGTATAACATTACTTAACAATGTAAAGCTTGCTAAGGTAGCGGTAAGTCTTGGAGATGCTGAGACTTTAATCCAGCATCCTGCATCTATGACGCATTCCGTTATTCCGCGTGAAGAACGTTTAAAGATGAATATCACGGACGGACTGATTCGGTTATCTATAGGCCTAGAGCATATTGACGACATCATCGATGATCTTGATCAAGCATTGGCTAAAGTTGCTGAAAAACATTCAATAGAGGCATAGTAGCTTTTAGAGGATTCCTACTACCAGTATTTGCTTGCTCACTCGCTTTCTATCTATGGTAAAGTTTAAACCATCAATTTAGAAAGGAGAGAGTGGATGAAATATGTAACAGGAATCATGATCTTTATAGTTTTACTTGTTGGGGCTGTGGAAGCATCTTCTTCGGACATTGAGATCATAGTGAATGGCCAAGCATTACAGCAAGCATCGATATTGGCAAAAGTGATTGATGAGTCGGTGTATGTACCACTTCGTAGCATCGCCGAAAGCTTAGGAGCACAAGTAGATTGGATTCCCGGAGATCAAGCTGTTGATGTTTCAAATACTGATCAGTATGTGCGACTATGGTTGGGTCAGGAACAGGCTATTGTTAACGGTGAGGTTGTCAATTTAGAAAAAGCTCCATTTGCCGAAGCGGGACGCACATTCATTCCGATTCGCTTTCTTTCTGAGTCATTAGGTATGGATGTAAATTGGATTCAGACGACTCGCTCGGTAATGATCGCTTCAAATGCAGAAGTAGTGGCTCCAAAATCCGTCGTTGAATATACAGAAGAGGATAAGAAATGGTTAGCACAAATCATCGAGGCCGAAGCTGGTGGAGAATCATTAATAGGTAAAATAGCTGTAGGTGCTGTGATCATTAATCGTGTTCAATCAGACCTTTTTCCCAACACAATTACAGACGTTATTTTTGAGAAATCCTACGGGTTTTACCAATATACGCCTGTTGAAAATAAATATATATACAAGGTTGAGCCAAGCAAAGAAACATATGAGGCGGTTGACCGTGCACTATATGGAGAAGATCCTAGTGAAGGTGCCCTCTACTTTTTTAACCCCGAACATACCAAATCCAAATGGCTCAAATCACGTAAGGTGATCAAAGATATTGGAGCCCATCGCTTTACGCTTTAAGTAGCAGATTGACTTATTTTTCTGATCACATTCTTGAGAATATGAATAAACTTCCTTCTAGGGGTTACGCTAATTTCAGGTAATTTACTAGGGGGTTTTTTTATTATGAAGATGTTTATACGATTACTCTACTGCATACTGTTGATGACCATCTTAGGTGCTTGCAATAATGGGGAAGGGAGTAAGAGTAGCAGTGAAGATTCTAGACGTGTTCTCGAGGATATGGGAAATGAGCTTCAACAGCAAAGCTTTCGCTTCGACGGCTCATCCTCTTTACGCGGGGATAATTTTAGCCATGAAAACATCGTTAATTTTACGGGTATAGTAGGTAAGGATCGCAATACCTATCTTAATCTGAAAACGGCGCAAGAGGAGAATGGTGTAGTAGAGGATATGGATCTCTATGCAAAGGGTGATCAGATTTATATACGCTTTGCCGATCAGGTTGATTGGGAGCCGATCAGTGAACCTTCTCCACTAGTTGAAATGGAGATCAATCATTGGAATCCTATTGCGCATTTACAACGAATGCAGACGATGAGCGAGCATGTAGAATATATCGGTGGGAAAAATAATATAGAGTCGATTCGGGTTGTATTAGATAGTGAAGCATTAAAAAATGATTTCCTAAATAATATACGTGCACGAATGATGGAGAAGGACTCTCCAGGAAAGAAGGATATGCTTCGATCGCTTTCTACAGGTCAAGCTGGTGAACAGGGGGTTTTAGAGGAGATCGAAGGGCTATATGATGCGCTAAAACAGGATTTTGCTGAACTCGAACGTTCGATTGGGATTAGAGGAGAGTATACGATTCACTATGATAAAGTAAGGAAATTACCGACGAGAATTACATATACACAAACGACTGACTATTCGCAGGATGGAAGAAATGAAACTGAAATCTCGGCAACGGATATTACCCTAACACGTTACGGTGAAAATAGAATACCAACGGATACTCCATAACCAAATTTTGGACCAGCATGTTCCTCTCTCCCTTTGTTAATATAAAACTAGGGAGGGGGGATTTTTTATTGTATAAGAAAACTTTTGTTTTAGTACTATTTTTGGCTATGATTCTATTTTCTATGAACCATTTAGTAGAGGCAACTGTCTCCAACCCAAACCATATCAAAATCGTCATTGATCCTGGTCATGGTGGGCATGACAGTGGTGCTATTGGTATCAACGGAATATATGAAAAGGATGTTAACCTAGACATATCTCTAAGGCTAAAGGAATTGCTTTTAGCCGAAGGGTATCAAGTAATACTTACTAGAGAAGATGATCGTACATTACTTCCTTATAAAACAACAGCAGAGAAACGAGCAGATCTACAAGCTCGCGTTGACCTAGCGACAAATGTTAATGCTGATTTATTTGTTTCTATCCATGCTAACTATTACAAATCGAATTCTAAAGGGGCATTGATCCTTTATTATGACCCGAGTAATAATAATCCCAGCTATCAGGCTACAGACCGTATGAAGCAGTGGGCTGAAGAAAGTAGACAGCTGGGGGCGACTGTATTACAATCGATTACTTCCACCTTAGGTTTAGAATATTTAGGCGTAGAGCCAAGTAATGTATATGTAGTTCGGAGTGGTACAGTTCCTAGTATATTGGTAGAAACTGCATTTCTCTCTAATTGGGAGGAAGCTACTAAACTAGCAGATCCTACATTTCGTCAAGCAATGGCGGAGTCCATTGCAAATGGCATCCTCGGTTATTTACCACCACGATTTATTGATGTCCGTAATCATTGGGCTAAGACAGAGATTGCTACACTTTCGTATCAGGGCATTATTAATGGCTATCAGGATCGGTTGTTTAAACCAGATCAATCAATGACACGGGTGGAATGGATCGCCTTACTTAATAAAACACTTCCAGTGGACAACGTAGAACATCTAGCAGCCCCAACCCAATTTAGTGATATAGATGAAAACTATTGGGCTTATTCAGCCATTATGAATGCAGTCCAACAGGGTATTGTAAACGGCTATACCGATGGAACCTTTCGCCCTAATCAGGTCATTAATAGAGAAGAGATGGCAGTGATGCTCTATCGATCCCTCAATATGAAAGACGGGGAAGTAAATCATATAATACAGGAAGAAGAACCTAATATTGAAGAACCAAGTATAGATGATTCAAACAGTGAAGCAAACAGTGAAGCGATCAGTGAGGAAGATTTGGGAGTAATAGAAACTATAAGTATTTCATCTGCAGAAAATATTCAGTCACCTACAACTAGCGCATTTGATGATATCCCTAGTGTTCATTGGTCAAATCAAGCAATAACAGCTCTGAGTGATCGTGGCTTAATCAAGGGAATAAAAGAGAATAAATTCGGCTTTGGTAAAAGTGTAACGCGTGCCGAAGCCGCAACCTTGATTTATCGTATGATCTATACAACAGTAAACACCACCGATTAGGTGGTGTTTTGATGTTACTGAGAAATATCGAGTAACCTTTGTGATAAAATATTCAAGTCTTCAATACTAGCGGTAATTTCCTCTGTTGCTGCGGCTTGCATATGTACCATACTATTACTCTCCGCAACCTTATTTAATACTGTTTGTACAGTATTCGAGATTTTTTTAAACTATTATCAATTTCTTTTGTGGCTTCCCTACTGTTTTCTGCTAATTTTCGAATTTCATTGGCTACGACTTGGAATCCACGTCCATGTTCACCAGCTCTTGCAGCTTCGATAGCGGCATTTAAACCTAAGAGCTGTGTCTGACTAGCTACCTCTTCGATGAAGTGGGAGATCTCTGTAGTTTTTTTTGCACCTTCTTTCATTTGCTCCATAAGCGTAACGATATACTCTTGTGTTGAGGTAAGCTGCTGAGCTTTATCAGCAATATCTGAAATAGAAGCAAAGATTTGTTCTAAAGAGGCTGCTAAATTGGTAGCTGCGGAGTTAATTCTTTCTTGTTGATCTAAAGACCATCCGATTCCAAATGAACCAATAATTTCGTTGTTTTCATCCTTGATTGGAATCGTACTGGCTCTAAATGCAACCCCTTTGACCTCTTTTGGAACGTTAGCACGTATCGGCGCCTTTTGTTCAATTGAATCGTATAAACCATCTCCTGGTGTTAGAGGTGCTCCCTTATGAGCAAGGTCAATCGTTTTACCAGGTTTGTAGTAGATGATTTTCTCTAAGTCAGAAATGGCGATCATAGCATCTTCTTCTGCATACATAAGTTCAAGTAATGGAGCTATTCGTAATAGATAATCCAGTGGATTCATTAAATAGTACACTCCTTTTATTCCGGTATTTTATTTCCATCACCATTCTACATAAAATAACAAAATTAGTCACTAGTATTGCTTATAAGTTTTTAGCATTGCTTATAAGATTTAATAAAGGATTGAAGATTTTTTTATATGTGGTGTATGATGATCATGTAAGAAAGCGAAGACAAGAGAGAAAATAGAAAGGGGAAACGAGAGAGATGACATTAAAGCTAGAGCACGTAGTTAAGCGTTATGGTAATTTTAATGCGGTCGATGATCTTAGTTTAGAAATTACGCCTAACCAGATCTTTGGCCTTTTAGGAGCTAATGGAGCTGGAAAAACAACAACGATTCGTATGATATTAGGTCTGCTTCCTCAAACTAATGGAGTAATTACATGGGATGGTAAATCAATTAATTATAGTAACAGCGATCTCATTGGTTACTTACCTGAAGAAAGAGGATTGTACCCCAAACTAACGGTCAAAGAGCAGCTAATATATTTAGGACGTTTACGTGGTATGGAGAAGGAACAGATCATCAAAGAAATGAATCACTGGCTCGATAAGTTTAAAATTCCTGAGTATGTCAATAAAAAGGTTGAGGAGCTATCTAAAGGTAATCAGCAGAAGATCCAATTTATTACTGCCGTGATCCATAAACCGAAGCTATTATTTCTAGATGAGCCATTTAGTGGCTTGGATCCAGTTAATGTAGATATTTTAAAAGAGGCTGTTTTGGAAATTTCCAATCAAGGAACGACAATTATTTTCTCAAGTCACCGAATGGATCAGGTAGAGGAACTTTGCCAGAATCTTTGTATCTTACATCGTGGCAAACCCGTAGTAGAAGGAAGTCTCCGGGAGATCAAGCGAGCATTTGGTAAAAAGAACATCGAAATTCATACTACTGCTGATTTAGATTATCTTAGTAATTTTTCTGGTGTCACCAAACTTAGAAAGACAGCACAAGGATATTTGGTGCAAATTAATGATGAGAAGGTCTCGCAAACCATTCTCACTGACATAGCCTCTAAGGGGTTCATCAGTAAATTTGCACTGGAGGAGCCGTCACTACATGATATCTTTGTCGAGAAAGTTGGTGCTTCATATGAATAAATTTTGGGTAGTTCTTTCACATACTTTTACTTCAAATGTAAAAACGAAGTCATTTAAGTGGATTACAATCATTACAGCCTTATTGGTAGTGCTTGTTTTTAATATCCCTACTTTTATCGATTTATTTAACAAGGAAAAGGCTGCAACACAAATAGGTATAGTTGATCTATCGCAGCATGTATTTGCTGCGCTTGATGAACAGCTTCAGGTATTTAGTCCAGGGAAATACACTCTTAGACCATTTAACTCTGAGGACGAGGCTAAGCAGGGATTAGATCAGGGTGATATCGAAGGTTATCTTCTCATCAATCAGTCTCCTGGTGGATTGATAGCGGGAATCTATAAAGCAGTCAAGGTAAACGATATGGGCCTGATTTCCCCATTAGAGCAGGGGTTAAACCAGGTTCAATTCAGATCCGTTGCTGATACGATCGGCTTAACGGGAGAACAAATCGCACAATTATTTCAAAAGGTTAGCTTAGAGCGTATTGCACTGGGAGAGAATGCAAAGAGTGATGAAGAAATCGTACAGTCGATCGTACTTGTTTATATTCTACTATTTGCAATCTACTTTGCAGTAATGATGTTTGGTAACATGATCGCTATGGAGGTAGCTAAGGAAAAGAGCTCACGTGTGATGGAAATTCTCATTTCTAGTGTACACCCAATTTATCAGTTATTTGGGAAGATTCTTGGTACAGCTTTATTAGGAATTTTCCAGTTTACGATTTTCTTCGCTGCGGGTTATATCTCGATGCAGTTCGGTAGTAAGACAGTAGATCTAGGAGATATGAAAATTGATTTTTCGAATTTACCGATCTCTACCATTGTATATGCGATCGTATTCTTTATTTTAGGATATTTCTTATACGCAACATTAGCGGCTATGTTTGGGTCTATCGTTAGTCGTATCGAGGAACTACAGCAGATAATGACACCGATGACGCTGTTGATCGTAGCGGGTTTTATACTTGCAATGACTGGGCTTACGACACCTGATGCGGTTTATATTAAAATCACATCGTTTATCCCATTCTTTGCGCCTATGATCATGTTTTTACGTATAGGTACTTCTGATCCTGCTTTATGGGAAATCGTATCCGCGATTGGGTTGTTGGTCGCTACTATTATTTTCTTTGCTATAGTCGCTACAAAAGTATATCGTGGCGGTGTACTGATGTATGGCAAGAGCGCTTCTCTCAAAGACTTGAAAAAAGCGATGACAGTGTATAAGCAATAATGATCTTAAACTTCATATTTTACAACTCGTCCATTCCACTTTATAATGAAAAGTAGCACATTTTGGATAGTGGGAGGTGGATTGAGTTGGCAAAAAAAATAATAGCATTGCTGATCGTAGTTCTTTTATTTAGCTCAGTTCTTGCAGGCTGTGGAAATAATACCTTAAGTGAATATAAGGAAGGAAAGCACCTCTTTTTCTTATTCACTGGTCCTACTTGAGGAATTTGTAGAGAACAGCTGGTTCAGCTGGACAAACATATGGAAGAGATCGTGCAGTTGATGCATGGATCGGATCTAAGTATTCATGTTGTCGTCCCTGGGAATGAGCAGGATATTCAACAAATGAAAGAAGAGCTAGGGCTCTCATATGAGATCAATAACGATCCTGAGCTTTCGTTGCATAAAGCATTTAATTTAACTGTCACTGAAGGTGGGTACATATACGCACTTCGTGGCTATGCTATTGTAAAGAATGGTAAAGTAACTAAGACTCATGAAATGGTTGAAATCGGTGTGGAATCGGTTGAGTTGGTGCAAGAAGCACTAAAAAAATAAAAAGTTTTAAGCGCTTATTTATAGGTACAGTAGGTAAAGCAGGTAAAACTTGGTTCGGGTGAAGAAAAAACTCCATCTGGGCCAAGTTTTCTTTATGTAAAAGAGGAACAATGACTTATTTGTAGAATAAGAAAAATGGAGATAGATTGAAGTAGAAAATAGGAGAAATAGGTAGAAGTCTCTGTTATAATAAAATAAACAATGATAATGGAATACTCCTATAGTATCCGTTTGAAGCTATATAGAGAGAATAGGCTTTTCTAGAAAGGGTGTTATTGTTGAGACATAGAGCTCATTTACATAAAATCGTTGGAATCATCGTAACCATTTTTATTTTACTTATTGGTGCTACAAATATTTATGCAATGGATTTCCCAGAGTGGAAGGATGGCACCATTCAGGATGAAAGTAAAAGCTTATCAGTAGAAACAATTGATGAGCTTAACGCTGAGTTCGCGCTCCTCCCACATCCTGTTAAAGTTATAGTATTGGATCAAATTGACGGAGAACTCTCTGATTATGTTAAACAGGCGTTCACATATTTTGAGTTACCAGATGATCAATTGTTGGTCATATTTGTCCTAAATCCTGGCTTAATGACTGCATTAGCAGGAGAGAAACTGGATGAACTTGGTGCTACCCACGAGTTTTTAAATGAAATAATGCATACATCATTTGTGCCTTTGGCTAGAGAAGGGGATTATCTAGGGGGAATTCAAGCTCTCATAACACAGTTATTTGCTGATCTTGACATAGATATTGAGCAAGAAACTGTACCTACTTTAGGAGATATTATTAATGAGGAGAAGGAGCCATCTAAAGCATCTGCTTTAGCATTTCCAGTTCAGGAACAGATGGAAAGTAAAAAGGGTGCACCGATATGGGTCTATTTACTCTTTAGTATTCTTGGATTAATAGCACTCTTTTCTATACTCATTTATCTTCGCAGAAAGCAACTCTATAAACAGCTACAGAGTATGGAGCGTTGGAAAGACTCACTAATTCAGCAATGGTCCGAAGTAAATCTTGATATCGAGTTCAAGACAATGCAGGAAGAAGTATTAATCCGATTAGCCAATCTTGAAACAACTCATCAGGATTATCAAGAACGCATTTTTCCCGAAATCACCGATGATTTACTCGATGTAGAGTCACTTCTCTCACGTTTTCGTATTATTGCTGCCAAAGAGGTACTCCACTACATCGAGCAAACCTTGGATGAAGCAGCGTATTTATTGGAACAACTACACAATGAACTTAATCAAATCGGTGAAATCAAAGTACAGCTTCCTAGGACAGTCGATAAAGCAAATGGAGCAATCAATCGTCTCAAGGAGCGTATTGACAATGTTGCAAATCAATATGGAATAACACTTAGTCACTTACGAGAAAAAATGCAAAAAAGGGAAAAGGAACTACTTAGAATTCAACACGTAATGGATACTGAGTCTTCCTTTGATCAAAACACTTTGGATCAGGCAATCGCTGAATTGCAAAAAATCGATCAGGATTTGAATCAGATCGACCAAATGAGTCAGGAACTAGAGGAACAAATTCCAAATCGATTAAAGAACTTGGAAATCAAGTATAAAGGTGTAGATTTAGAAGATAGTGCCGAACTGGTTCATATATTAAAAGAGGCACGTGAAAAATGGAATTCCCTGATAACGCTTTGGGATGAGGGTAAAGTAAATCAAGTTACTGAAGTTATTGAATTTATTAATAGTAGGCTTTCTCAAGGAGAAGCGATTATTCAGCAGGAATCCGAACAAAGCCAGGAAATCCATAATATCATCTCTCAATTTGAAAACCGTATGCAGGCGATTTTGGAGGTCTTTCGTCAGGATCAAAGACTATTTGAAAAGCTATATCGTAAATATCAGATCGAGGATGATCCAATTGTAGATCAACTATCTCGAATAGATGAGCTTGAGAAGGGGCTTGCATCGAATTATAAAACAATCGTTCAGAAGACAGAAAAACGTGAATATAAAGATGCTTATCAATTGGCAACCTCAATACCGAATGAGGTGGAGCGTCTAGCAGAATTAGTAGCACAATTTCACGCTCGCATCGAATCTTTATCATCAGAAGAAGAACGTTATAGTGTAGAAATAAAATCATTACGCAATCGATTGCGGTTGGTTCGTCAACAATTGGATCGCTCATTATTACCCGGGAAACAGGATCAAATACTAGATCTGGTTGACCAAGGGTTTAAGGCGATTTTAGAAACTGAAGTATTATTTGATCAGCTCCCACTACGTCTAAATAAAATTCTACAGCTTTTAGACCAAGCGCGTGAACAAGTCGTAACAGTAGAAGAACTGACACGTAAAACCATTGAGGATGCTCAAGAGACCGAAGATATTATCCGTCGTCTCAATATATACCGCACAAGTATACCACAAGTCGCACAGCATTTAATGATGGCTGAGAATGCATATCGTGATCAAAAGTTTGATGAAGCAGTTTCTCATGCACGTAAAGCCGAGGAAATAGTAACCCGAAATTAATACAAAAAAGCAAAGTGATCTCTGAAGTGATGGAGATCACTTTGCTTTTTCAGTAAAGCTTTCATTAATCGCCCGTAAACATCAACTAAATATTTGCATAATTGTTAGATAAGATCGCTCCATATTTTGATCGCTGAAGCAAGAATGAGAACAGCCAAAATTCCTCTTAAAATTTTCGTGTTCACCCGCTTACTCATCTTTGCACCAATAGGAGCTGCTATCACACTTGCGATCACCATAATGAGTGAAGGCCAAAATAAAACATCACCAACAATTACTTTTCCGACCGTAGTGCCAATGGATGAAATAAATGTGATGGCAAGTGAAGACGCAATTGTGATTCGTGTTGGAATCCTTAGTATCGTTAGCATAATCGGTACGAGAATAAAGGCTCCGGCAGCACCTACGATTCCCGATGCAATTCCTACAATAAATGCAGCAATTACAGCTATGAGACGATTGAAATCGACCATTCCAATTGGCTTTTCGGGTATCTCCTTCCTAGGAATAAACATCATTATTGTAGCGATGGTAGCAAGGATTGCATACACAATATTCACAGTAGTAGCAGTCAGGAATGTGCCTCCGTATCCACCTATAAAACTACCGATAATGATTGCTGTACCCATATAAGCAACTAATTTTACATGAATCAATTTATCTTTTCTCAATGCAAATACGCCTGCTAATGTAGCAAAAAACACCTGAATAGCACTAATACCAGCAACTTCATGTGCGGTATATGCGATCAAGCCAAGTGCTGGTGGGATATAGAGTAACATTGGGTATTTGATAATTGCGCCGCCGATACCGACTAAACCAGAAATAAAGGAGCCAATAAAACCAATTAAAAAAAGTGTAATAACTAATTCAATGCTCATGACTTGCCTCCTAAGTAAAAAGAAGAAAAAATCGCCTCTCTTCTACTCGTATAATTTACGAAAAGAAGAGAGCGATAATCGTTTTTATCGTTGAACTGGAAGACCTTCTTTACTCCATTGTTGGTATCCACCAGCCAAATTGGTTAAATTTTGAATACCGTGAGCGAGTAAGACGCTGGTTCCAATTGCTGAGCGTCCGCCACCCTTACATTGTACAATGATTGGTTTATCGGTTGGGATCTCATTAATACGATCTGCAAGTGTACCTAGCATAATATGCTGAGCTCCTGGGATATGCCCTTCCTCGTATTCAGTAAGGTTACGTACGTCAAGAACATGTACTTCGCCTTTTTCTACCAAGCTGGCGACTTCACTAGGGGTTTTGTTTTCATACGTTTTGAGTTCACCATTTGCTCTATACTCATCAAGAACGGATAAATCAATATATCCAGCTACATTATCAATACCGACGGAATGTAGATCATGAAGAACTTCGTCAAAACTATTTTTATCGATTAAGAGATAAAGTGGGCGCTCATAATCGACAATCCATCCAGCCCAATTGGTAAACGAACGGTCATTAGGAATATTAATCGTACCATGAATATACCCTTTTGCAAAATCTCCATTAGAACGTGTATCGATAATCATCGCTCCGTCTTTGAGCAGTGCCTCAACATCCGCCTTTTTGCTTGGAATTTCTTTTGGAGCTGGTAATTCAGTGAGTAAGTTTGGACCAACCTTATTGCTTGTCTTCATATACTTAAAGTATTTTGGTGCTTCAGGTTGACCCTCAAGTAGTGCATTTACGAATTCTTCCTCATTATCATACGCAAGTGCCCAGTTAAACATTTTTTCGTAACCAACTGTTGATGATGGTACAGCACCTAGTGCTTTACCACAAGCACTTCCTGCTCCATGTGCAGGCCATAGTTGTAGATAGTCAGGTAGCTCTTTGAAACGCTTGAGGGAAGCAAACATCTGACGAGCACCTTCGTCTGCAGACCCTTGTAATCCTACAGCCTTTTCTAATAAGTCGGGACGACCAATATCGCCAACGAATACAAAGTCACCAGTAAAGATACCCATTGGCTTATCAGCTCTTCCGCCGCGATCCGTTAATAGGAATGAAATACTTTCAGGGGTATGCCCTGGAGTATGCATTACTTTGAATTCGATGTTACCAATACTGAAAACATCTCCGTCTTTTACCAATTGATGATTTACTTTATCTAGATATTGGTACTTCCAATCAGCAGTGCCTTCATCGGATAGATAAAGCTTTGCACCGACTTGATCTGCCAATTCACGAGCGCCTGAGATAAAGTCTGCATGGATATGAGTTTCGGTAGCAGCTACGATTTTAATGCCTTCCTCTTCAGCGACCTTTAGAAAAGGTGCGATATCTCTACTTGGGTCAACAACGATACCTTCACCTGTTGCTTGACAGCCTACTAGATATGAGGCTTGTGCCAACTTTTCATCATAAAAATAACGTAGTAACATTTTTCTTTTTCCTCCTAAATTATATTGTTGAAATAATTAATCTTCGTATTTAACTTCCCCGGTCCAACCTAACATACCACCTTGCATGTTAAATACCTTAAATCCTTCTTCGTGTAAAAAATCACAAGCAGCAGCACTTCTTGCACCACTACGACAAACCACCACGATCTCTTCATCACGATCTAGTTCATCAAGACGATCAGAGATCTCACCTAGAGGAATATTTTTGGCACCAGGTATATGCCCGCTTGCAAATTCAAATTCCTCCCTAACGTCTATAATAGGAAATGTTTCTTTCTTTAGTTTTGCTAGAACTTCATCTGCTGTCGTGATTTTAAAAGTACCATTAGCCATTCAAAAATCCCTCCTGAAAATTGTTAAGTACATATACCCCTAGGGGTATGTTATGAGAATATAATAATTGTTTAAATTAGTATTGTCAACACCCTGTCAATTTTATTTTTATATATTTTGCCAAGCTCGTTTTTCTATCTCAAAATCAATTTAAATGATGCTTTCTTTATAGTGATCATAGGGAATGTTATAGTAATATGGACGCATAAATAACGTTTGTAGATGAACAAAAACTTTAGATAGCGAGATGTGGTATAGATGAGAGAGCACATTTATGATGTGATTGTAATCGGTGGAGGTTCAGCTGGTTTAATGGCGTGTGTAGGAGCAAGTGAGCAGGGAGCCAAAGTACTCCTGCTAGAAAAGGGAGAAAAGCTTGCACGTAAATTAATTATTTCAGGTGGAGGTCGTTGTAATGTAACCAATGCCAAAGAAATCGATGAACTTATCAAGAACATTCCGGGTAATGGTCGTTTTATGTACAGCGCCTTTAATCAGTTTGGAAATCGCGGTATCATTCAATTTTTTGAAGGTCTCGGTGTTAAGCTAAAGGAAGAGGATAACGGGCGTATGTTTCCTGTATCCGACAAAGCGATCACTGTTGCCAATACATTAATTAACTATATTCGCTCCAATGGTGTAGAAATACGTTTACATAGTTCAGTAAAACAATTACTTTCGAACGCAGAAGAAATCGCTGGCGTTGAACTCAAAAGTGGAGAAGTAATAAAAGCAAAGGCGGTTATCATCGCAACGGGTGGCAAATCTGTACCAAAAACAGGCTCTACAGGTGATGGGTATGCATGGGCACGAAGTGTAGGACATACAATTACGCCTTTGTATCCTACTGAGGTACCAATTACAATCGATGAAAAATGGATTAAAGACCAAATCTTTCAAGGTTTATCTTTACGAGATGTTACAATTACTCTATATAATCAAAAGGGGAAGGTATTAACTGAGCAAAGAGGAGATATGATCTTCACTCATTTTGGTATATCGGGTCCTGCTGCTCTACGATTGGGACATTATATATCTGTCGCACATATGAAGAATCCAGTTGGCTCGCGAATGCTAAAAATTGATTTGTTTCCAGAGCAAAGCTTTGATCAAATTTATAAAGAATCACTGCAACTAGTAGAAAACGAACCGAAAAAAGCAGTTAAAAATGTGCTGCGTGGATACATTCCCGAGCGCTTAATCCTACCTTTGTTAGAAAAAGCAAGCATTACTGAGGAGACGACCTATGCACATTTGGCAAAGAAAAATTGGGTTGATTTCGTTCAACTTTTAAAAGGGATTCCACTTCGAGTATCTGGGACCTTATCCATCGAAGAGGCTTTCGTTACAGGTGGGGGAGTAAGTATCAAAGAGATTGACCCCAAAACATTTGCTTCTAAGCTCATCGAAGGCTTATATTTTGCTGGCGAGATTATGGACGTCCATGCGCATACAGGGGGATATAATATTACCGTCGCCTTTTCAAGTGGATACAATGCAGGGCGATCTGCAGTACAAATGCTAAAAGCACACCAATAAATTTTGGTGTGCTTATTATTACGTCACTTAAGTAATCCTAAAAATTTTAATGTCCGTGGGTAGACCTCATCCTTCATATAGACACTAAATTCAGGATTGTCCTGCACATAGGTAGGCAGCTGATCATACCAAATTGGTCCTTCTGTATCGGTTTCGAATTGAATGGGAAGGAGTTCGTAAATGGTAGCAAGATAGATCGATTTTACCATTCGTCCATTAGGAAGATCAACGATGTATTGACCAATTTGTTTAATTTCTGTTAGCGATGCTCCGATCTCCTCATAGACTTCACGTACTGCTGCTGCTAATGGTGTCTCCTCAGCTTCCACTTTTCCTCCGGGTAATTCAATGCCTCGAATACGATGACGAGTAAAAATCAAGCGATCTTGATAGAAAGGTAAGACGAGAACATGCTTTGCTTCGAGAAATTTATCTGGATCAAAGGTAAGCTTAATCCGGTTGCCAAATAAATCATGATAGGTCTCCATAATCGAAATGTCTCTCCTTTTCTTTTTTTATGTCGTCTAAAATCGCACTAGCTGCCCGCATGCCTTGCCCAATAGAATTCGAGATACTAGAGATCTGCGGACGATTCACCAAATCACCGATTGCAAAAATAGAGTTGGTACTTGTTCTCCCGTCTGCATCAACTACGATTAATCCATCTTGAGTACGCTCTATGTCTATTGACAAGTATTGATCGACAGGCTCTCGCCCTACACGAATTAAAACCGCATCTACAGCCTCAATAATGCTAGTTCCATCTACTAGATTAACTACGGTAGCAGCTTCGACCTGATGATTACCGTGGATTTCTGTGATGATAGAGTTGGTTTTTACGATTACATTCGCTAATTGAGGGATTTTATTTAGAAATTCTTGTCTGGCACGGAAATGTGAATTGCGATGAACTAGCAATACCGTTGAAGCTACCGATGCGATCGTACAGGCACCCTCTAAGGCTCGATCTCCACCGCCTACGATGAGTACTTGCTTATCCTTTAATTGTACTAGATCCTTCTTGCTAGAGTAAATTTCACCTCTTGCTAGCATCTCTTGTTCACCTGGTAAATGTAGCCTTCGCTCTCTTGATCCTGAAGCGAGTAGGACAAATCTTGTTCTTAATTGTGACTGCTCTGTAGCAACGATGATGTGAGCTTGCGAGCTTGTGATAATTTGTTTTACTGTGCAGTTCGTATTCACTGGAATGCCTAAATGATCGAGATGGTCCTCAAACAATTGATTAAGCTCTGTGCCATTATTGGCAATGACTCCAGGATAATCAATAATTTGGTTGTGAATATGATGTAATTGGCCACCGATTCGCTTTGCTTGCTCTACAACGAGCACATTAAGACCTAATCGCTTACTCCAAATTGCTGCAGAAATACCTGCAGGTCCTGCACCAATAACAATTACATCATAAATAGCCTCTTTACTCATAATAGCACCTCATTAAGTGGCTAATGATTAACATATTTCTATAGTACCATGATCACAATCGAACCTCCAATTACGAATTTCTTCTGTAATTTATTGGATACCTTTCAAAATCCCCCCTAAAACGAATTCTCTTTGCGTAATAATAACTAGATTCCTAAATAAATGAAAAGTAAGGAGAGGATAAAATGGCACAATGGAAGAAAGTCGGAACAGCCGCACTTGCCTTAAGCCTAACATTAGGGCTAATGTCTGCCCCAGTGCAAGCAGATAGCAAAAAAGATAATAAAGGAAAAAACGAACAAAAGAAAAACAATGGCAAGATCAACCACAAATTTTTTGTTGATGAAGACGAGGCACAATGGGCGATTAACCACATTATCAAAATGGCGTCAAAGGGAGTATTTATTGGTGATGAATATGGATACTTTAATCCCAATAAACCCATTACACGTGCTGAAGCCACTGTTGCAGCTGTACGCCTTATGGGCTTAGAGCAACAGGTCAATTTATTAGGTGAAGTAGAATTGAACTTTAAGGATGCCAAAGAAATTGATCGTAATTTTCATTGGGCAGAAAATTATATCTATGTAGGTTTAGAGAATGGGTTGTTTGATGCAAGCATGAGTTCATTTGAGCCGAATAAACCTGCATCCCGTGAGTGGGTAGCTACTATATTAGTGAGGGCATTAGGGCTTACAGCAGATGCCAATGCCAAGATGAATACCAAGCTTGATTTTAAAGATGCCAAGGCCATCTCTGCCTCTGCTGTAGGATATGTTGCAGTTGCCGTGGAAAAAGGATTGATAACTGGTTATACTGATAAAACCTTCCAACCTAATAAAGCAATTACTCGTGCTGAAATGGCGGCGCTGCTTGATCGCATGGATTGGATCTATGACTCTGAGCTATTAGGTGTAAAAGGAAGCGTCTATTCAATATCTGGAGATCATTTACAGGTAAAACGAGCAAATGGTGAAATCGTTACAGTGCTTATTCAAAGCAGTACGTATATTATTCTGAACGGACAAATGGTAACGAAGGATTACATCAAGGCAGGTCAACAAGTATCCGTAGTATTTAATGAAAATAGAGAAACAATACTAGTCGATCTAAAGGGTGAAGCACCTCCAGCTGTTCAAGAGTGGTATCAGGGGAAGGTAAGTGCACTTTCATTACCTAGCGGGACCTCTTATGGGGTGTTGCAAGCAACCATTAATAATAAGCCGGTGAACTTCTATCTAAATACTAAAACCAAGGTGTATGCTGATGGATTGGAGCTAAAATTAGCTGACCTAAGTGTCGGACAGAATGTAACCTTCCGCCAGCAGGATAACATCATTATAGAGCTTAAAGTCGAAGGAACGGTAAAAAAAATTGATGGTGTATTGAGTCAAATAATTAAACCTACTAAAAACCAAGTAGGCATGCTATTCGTAACTACAACAAAGGGTGATGTCGTTCTCCCGCTTTCTAGTAATGTTGTGTATATATATAACAACGCCGAGATTGGTCTAGATAATTTGGCGATCGGTAGCATCATTGAAGCGACGACCTTGGATGATTTTGTAAAAAGAGTTAAGGTCACACAGGTAAATTTAACCGATTATTCCGGTACAATTAAAACAATGGTTATGCCTACTTCAACTAGACTCGGACAAATTGAGATTCTCTCAGGTCGTGAGAGCAGAACGTTTTATTTAACAGGCAGCACAAAAGTAAAATCAGGCAACCTCCCATTACATCAAAGTGATTTATCACTTTCGCAAAAAATTAATGTTAAAGTAGAGAATGAATTTTTGAAAGAGATCGACGTAGAGGGTAAAGTTATTGAGTATAACGGTAAGGTTACAGCGATTCAGTACCCAACCGATAAACAGTCAGGCTTTATCACGATCGTCAATAGCGGTAAGTCGAATACGTATTTATTTGCAGCAGAGTCAACTGCATCCTTTGCAGGTAAATCTATTGATCTTAATACAGTTGTCGTAGGTGATACTGTCAAACTAAAAACATTTAATTCTAAGATTAAAGTAGTTGAAGTAACGAAGAAGAACCAAGATGTGATCTTTGACTATACTGGTACGATCACCAAGGTTGTTCTGCCTACTACGAGACAAGCGGGACTGTTAGAATTACAAATCGCAAATAATATTACCAAGACATTTATTATTAACAATACCAAAATCAAATCTGGTGGCTTACAACTAGATGTAACGGATTTGGCAGTTAACCAAAAAGTTTCTGTTAAAGTAGATAAGGATGTTCTTTTGGAAATCAATGTGGATGGTGTTGTTGCAACGCATGCTGGTAAGGTAGTAATCGTCGAAGCACCATCAAATACACAGGCGAGAACGATCACGATTGAAAATAATGGTAAACTTATTTCCTTTGTATTTGCTACAGATTTTGCAGTCACACAAAACGGCAAAAATGTAGAGTTTGCAAATATTGAAGTAGGAGATTCAGTTCAGTTAAGTACCTTTAATGGAAACGTCAAGGCTGTCGAAATCAAAGAAAAGAATAAGGATGCAAAATATGATCTCTATACTGGTACTTTAGTTAGTGTGAACTTACAGGATGGGGATAATGCAAGCACCGTTTCTCTAGTGAATCAAAATCATGTATTAATTACCCTTCCACTCAATAAGGATGTGAAGGTTTATAATAAAGATGGCCAGACAATCAAACTTGCCGATCTAGTTGTAGGTGTTCCAGTAGAGGTCGAAGTTAGAGAGTCTCTAGTTACAAAGATAACAATAAAATAATAAATTCGTTGGCCATGGCCCCCAAAAAGGCTTCTAGTTCAATCTAGAAGCCTTTTTTCTTTGCGAGAGCATGCCTATTTTTCCTATTTACGACATAGACATGTAGTAAGAAGTTCAATGGAGGTGAGAGATAGGGATGGTGATGGATCCTCTCTTTTTGTTCATTCTCGGTGCGATTCTCTTATTATTAATCATCGGGGTGTTTGGAAACTGGCAGTTGGCAGGTAGAATTCATCATCTAAAGCGTGATCTGGTTCATTTTGCGAGTAAAGAGACGGAGTGGGATCGTGGCACTGCAGCAAGTGAGATGGTTGGCGAGATGGTAGAGGAGTATAAGAAGCAACGCTTAGCAGGGATCGAGCAGATTAATTCACAAGCACTAATCGAACGTCATTTCAATCTAATCGTCGTACGTGTACTTGGAATATTCCCGATTTCAGCTGGTGGTTGGGAACGCTTTATCACCTTCTTAAGTGCGAGCATGGTAATGCTCGGTTTGCTTGGTACCTTTATAGGTCTAACACATGCATTGTTTGGCATGCAGATGGTGCTATCTGGCTTTGGTGCTGAGGCTGATTTATCTGTTCATAATATTGTTGCAGCGATTAGTCAGCCCTTCGATGGGATGAGCATCGCATTTATAACGAGTATATGTGGAATTGGTGCTTCGCTATTGCTCTCACTCTTTAACTCTGGTTTATTAGGTAACTACTTGGGTCCTAATACACAACAATTAAAAGTAGAGTTTCTAACAGAATGTGAGGATTTTTTAGATAATCATTTTCTCCTCTATGTCGAATCGAAAAAACCCAAAGGAACAATGGAAGAACTGATGGAGAGACTCGCTAATAAATTGAAGGAAAGCTTTGATCATAGCATTGCAGCATTTGCAGAATCGATTCAAGTTACAACAGGCCGAATAGATGAAAGTGTAAGTGGAATTAATCAAATGGTTGAAAAGCAGAATAAAATCATTACGGTATATGATCAAAGTGCAACACAGCTGCTGAAGTTCGGTGTTGCAATGGAAAAGACGGTACATACTTTAGTAGAAAATCATAAGGATACAGCCGCACAAATGGAGAATCTAAGTGGGCAGGTAGAACGTCTTAATGTTTCTATTAATACTTTGGGAGAGAAAACAGTAGATAGTAGCCGTTCCCTTGAGGCATTGATCCGTTCTTCAAATCAAATTTTAGAGGGTGAGCGTAAGAGTAATGAAAAAATTGCACAGGCACAGAAATCATTGCTCGATTCTATTGGTCTGATGCAAAAGCAAATGGAAGAGTCGATTCGTAATTCTAACATACAAGTACAGCAAATGGGCAGTGAGATTCATACACGAACAAGAGAGCAATGGGAAGAACTGCGCAGAGAGTGGCTAGCCCAGACAGAGCAAGGAAATCGCTTGGAGCAAGAGGTGCAGCAGAAATTACTTGGGCAAATCGAACAGATCTTTGCCAAGATCGATACGACAATGCATCAAAACAATCGTGGGATCCTCCAGAACCTGCAGCAATCTTATACTGAGCTTGGTCGTGTGATCCGTCAATTAGAGGAGATCGGGCAAAAAAACATGGAATCACATCGCTTCTTGATCGAACGCTTGCCCGCATTGACACGATCTGCAGAAGAATTCTCACGCAGCATAGAGAGTCAAGAGCGACAGCAAGGAGACTTCCTCGAGCGCTTCCGTAGGGAGATTTCAGTTCTAATCAGTCAAACGCAGGAACGCGAACGTAAAAATTTTGCACCTATGGATAATAGTCGAGAAATAAGAGAGTTAGTGCGTGAGTTTGAGACAATTCGTGCAGTTTTAGAACGTGAATTTCGTGAATCGCATCGCTTTACGAGTGAGATTGCCCATTTGGTAGAGGCAATCTACGAAACAGGACGAAGCTCGATTCGTCGTAATGACCAGCAGCTAATGGAAAGAGGTTATCCGAATTCTCGAGCCGAACGTGTCGCGATCCGTGATGAGGGGTATCGCAGATGAGACGACGCAGGAGCTTTGACACAGGAGTATCGGAGCGCGATCATTACTGGCCATCCTTTGCTGATATGATGACTACATTTGTATTAGTAATGCTCTTTATTGCCGTTATTGCATTTATCCAAAGCATCTATGATTCATATGAAAATATTAAGATCAATCACGAGCTCGAGCGTGTCAGTCAGGTGAAGGAAGAAATCACAGATATTCTACAGTTAGAATTGGAGAAAATCGTCGGTAGGGAGCAAGTAACTCGTGGACCAAATAACACTTTATCGATGGAGGGAAGGATTCTTTTTCCTTCTGCAAGTGCTGAGATTAGCGAAGCGGGATTGCGCATTCTCGAGCAATTTTCCAAAGCATTTGAGAAGGTGCTACAAAATGAACAATACCGATCCTTAATTTATATTATTTTGGTTGAGGGGCATACAGATAAGGTTCCAGATGATAATTGGAAGCTATCTACAGAGCGAGCTGTTGCTGTTGTTAAAGGAATGCTTGCGATGAATCCTACCTTAGGAGAAGTGGCATATGCAAAGTATTTTGCCGCAACTGGTTATTCTGAGTTCCATCCAGTAGCTTCAGGTGATTCTGCAGAGGAGCTACAACAAAATCGACGTATCTCATTTCAAATAATACTTGATGAAGCCACTTGGCAGGAAGAGATCAAACGTCTCATAAACAACTAAAACTGAGCTTGAACGCTCAGTTTTTTGTGTATTTAGACTTATTTTCCCATTTTTTTCTGCATGTTTTTAATTTGTTGTAATTGCTTTTGATTTACGTTGTAGCCCATCTTTTTAGCCATTTCACGAAGCTGATTATCGTCCATCGACATATTGGTCATTTGTTTTTTTAATGTTTGGATACCTAGGTAAAAACCTATAATGATGCCGATAATCAATGTTATTACTGGAATTACAAAGTTATACCATGCCATCTGTCCACCTCATTTGTGTCTGTATCTTTTAATATTCATACACTATTTTAGCAGAAATTTGACGTAAATAGAATTGAGACGATGGACTTATAAGAAACGCGCAATTTTTCAAAATCGATGAGCTCATGATATAATCATAGTACATAGAAAGTTTTGAATGAGGAGGGGTAGGTTGACCTGTTTCTATAAAATGGTATTCATTGATTTAGATGGAACTACACTTACAACGGATAAACGGATCACGCCTAGGACAAAGCATGTACTAGAAACGCTCGATGCCTCAGGCATTCCGGTAGTCATAACGACAGGACGATCTATCTATTCTGTACGTAACTTTTTTGGTCAATTAGGACTTGAATCTCCTGTAATCTCATTGAACGGGACAGTTGTTTATCAGCATATCAAAGGGCAACTTCAATCCTATAAACATATTGAAGATAGCCTGCTAAAAGAGCTTTTTGATTTGTTCCAAAAGCGTGATGAAATTGATAACTTCATGTTCGAAGGCCTAAATGATTACTATGTATTACAAAGTGACCGTGAGCTTCGAAAATCATTTATTGAGATTCGTAAAAAGCCCCCACTCATAGTTGAATCACAGTATTGTTTTAATGAACCCATTACAAATCTTCTTGTACGTCCTCGTGAAAAGAAAGATGAAATACATCAGTGGTTATTAGAGCATACAAGTGGTAGAATGCACTTTGTGAATACAGAATGGAACTGGATTGAAGGTATAAATCCTGGAGTAAATAAAGGGACTGCGATTAAGGAGATGGCGGAATCCTATGGTGTTACTCTAGACCAGGTCGTAGCCTTTGGAGATGAATGGAATGATTTAGAGATGCTAGAGGTTGCTGGGCTAGGCGTAGCGATGGAGAATGGTAGTAATGAAGCAAAAGAAGTTGCTGATCGAATTGCTCCTAGTAACGACCACGAGGGAGTTGCACATATTTTAGAAGAGCTGTTTTCAGAGACATTAGCACAGAATATGCGGACCAAACGATAAATGGAAATAAAAAAAGCTCCCTAAAAGGGAGAGAAAAGGAAGTCTTTTACTTTTGGCTGATGATGGGCGAGGTATTTTCACTATTAGTCTATGCAGATTGCTGTAAGTGGTGAATTTATCACCAAACATTATTATAGAGCTAGCATACTTTGAAGGAGGACATTCAAATGAGCAATTTAATCCCAGTAGGTGTATCGAATCGTCACATTCATTTATCGTCACAGCATTTAAACGATTTATTCGGCGAAGGATTTGAGCTCACAGAGCTAAAGCCTCTATCACAGCCTGGCCAATTTGCAGCGAATGAAACCGTTACAATTAAAGGTCCGAAAGGAGAAATTCATAACGTACGTATACTTGGTCCAGTACGAGGAGATACCCAAGTTGAACTATCCAAAACAGATACCTATATTATAGGTGTTCATGCTCCTGTCCGTATGTCGGGCAATATTGAAGGTACACCTGGACTCACAATTATCGGACCAAAGGGTGAAGTAACAATTGATCAAGGTGTAATCATCGCTAAACGTCACATTCATTTTGCACCTGAGGATGCACAGAAATTTGGTGTCGTGGATAAGCAAAAGGTTAAAATCAAATCACTTGGTGAACGTTGCTTGATCTTTGACGAGGTGATAGCTCGTGTCCATCCTACCTATGCGCTTGATTGTCATATCGATACGGATGAAGCAAATGCAGCAGGGATCGCATCAGGAGAGCAGGTAGAGCTGATTCTTGATTAATTGTTCGTTACATAACATATGAATTACTTACACAAAATAAGTTGGGAGATATTTTTCCCAACTTTTTTTACTGTATCAGAAAGTATAACTTTCTGATTAGCAAGAAAGGCTTACGCTAATGGAAGGATCGCAACATTGTTGAAAAGGCTTCTAAATAGAATCCTTTGTTCTTGTGTTTACGAAAGTATAGCTGGTCGTTTAATTTAGTAATTTTTGTTCGTTTAATACGAAATGATGATTTAGTAATGGAGTGAGTCCATGAAGATCGTGAAGATAGAAACCTACCCTTTATTTTATCCCCTCACAACCCCCTACGGAGACGCCAATGGTTATAAAAACTATCGTAGCTGTTATCTCATTCGCGTTTATACGGAATCAGGGTATTCTGGATGGGGAGAGGTGATCGACTGGTTGCCTACTTTGGATAAGGGATTTCATGAACGTATTATCCCATATTTAATAGGAAAACAAGCGTCGGATCGTCTCCATCTTGTAAAAACAATTTCCAAATGGCATCAACGTAGTGCAGCCGGTGTAAGTATGGCGCTCACCGAAATACTTGCGCAAGCTGCAAATCTTTCCATATGCGATCTATGGGGCGGAGCCCTTCATCAACAAATTCCTCTTTATGCCTCCTTTCAATCATATAGGCAATCGGATAACTGGATTAGAGAATCAGTTGCTCAGGTTGAAGCGGCGATTAATCAAGGATTTACAAGCTATAAGGTAAAAATAGGAGGCAAGAGATTGTCCGAGGATGCATTACATATCAACATGCTCTTAGCCAAACTAGATTGCAATATAGGCATTATTGTTGACGCCAACCAAAGCTATGATCTAGCAACAGCGAAATGGTGGGAGCGGATTTTTGCTGATTATAGTTGTTTTCTCTGGTTTGAGGAACCGATGTCTTTGTCTGATGCTCGATCCTATCGCGACCTGCGTAATTCTTTATCGATTGCAGTTGCAGGTGGAGAGAACTTGCAGAATAGCAAGGATTTCGTGCCATTACTCTCCGAAAACGCCATCGATATCATCCAACCTGATATAAATCATCACGCGAGTATCGATGATTATCGGCATAGTTTAGCTCTTGCTCGCACATTTGGTAAACGCGTCTCCTCACATACATATGATGGTTCATTATCGCGATTATATTGTGCATATGCGCATGCTTGTCTTCCTGCTTGGAGCAAAATGAGTGGAGCAGAAGTAGAACCGCTCGAATGGGATATGATGGAGAACCCATTTAGTGAGATGGTAACTTTCTCAATTGTTAATGGCAAAATAATAATTCCGAATGAACCAGGAATAGGATTAGAGCTTGATTTGGAGCGGATGCGTTTTTATCAGTGGGATGGGTCAACCTATGTGAAATGAAAATACAGGAATCATAAAAGAGAAATCCACAGATTTATTTGCTCTGAATGACAAAACCAATCGTGCAGAATTAAGTGTAATGATAGCTAGAATGCTAGAATATCGAGTTGCGTACTAATCAATTGAAGTAAACGTAATTACGGAATAAGAGGGTCGATCAATGTTCCTCTTATTTTGTGTTCTTTTGTATGGTAAATATAAAGACCTAAGCAAATTGTCCCGAATGGGATAAAGGATTTTTCAGAAAAATGGGACCTTTATGGCGTTTTAAATCAGCCTATGTAAAGTATGATTGAAATAAGTTTTTATATTAAAGGAGGAGTGCCAGTTGGGTAAGAAGAGGTTGTCTTTTGTTTTGAGCATGTTATTAATTTTCTCACTCGTAGTTCCGTTTACTAGCTTTGCAGATTCGGAAGGGAATTCTAAGCAATTTAATTTTAGACTTGGTAACGTAAAATATCAGCTACCACAATCGTTCTTGAACGGTTTGAATTTGCAGAACTCAGGCAAGACTGATACGTATAGTCAGGAACAATCTTTTTTATTAGAAGCTGAAAGTTTGAGTTTTGTGAAACCTCAAAACTATGTTCCTGAATCGGATAGTAATGAGGTAATATCTGTCATCATAGAATTGCAAGCTGAACCACTTGCAGTGCATGATGCAAAAGTGGCTAAAGGCCAAAAAAGTAACAATATTGACCAAAGATCGATTGTAGCTCAAGAACAACAGAAGTTTAAAGAAGAAAAAGCAAAGAAAGTAAAAAAATCGAAAATAAGTAAAGAGTATACCTATGTATTTAATGGATTTGCAGTTGAAATTGCTGCTAATGAAGTGGAGCAGTTGTTAGAACTCCCCGGAGTTAAAGCAATTTATCAGAACAACGTTGTACATGCTGATCCACTTGATCCAGTGAGTATTGAAATGGATAGAAGTGCACCTCATATCGGATCAGGTATTCTCTGGGATCAGAATGTAACCGGTAAAGGAATCAAGGTAGGCGTACTTGATACTGGAATAGACTATACACATCCTGATTTGGCGAAAGCCTATAAAGGCGGTTATGATTTCGTTGATAACGATAAAGATCCATATGAAACTACTCCTGGTGATTGGGAAAAGGCTCCTTCGGGAACACCACAGGTAAACGAACGTGGTAGCACCTATTGGACGGCACATGGTACACATGTCGCTGGAACCATTGCAGGTCGTGGTGCTAGTGAAGGTGGAGTCAAAGGTGTAGCACCAGATGCATGGATTTATGCTTATCGGGTATTGGGACCATATGGCTCGGGTAGTAATGCCGGTGTAATCGCTGGCATCGAGCAAGCAGTAAAAGATGGTATGGATGTAATCAATCTATCCTTAGGGTCTTCATCCAATAATCAATATTCTGCAGATACTGTAGCTCTCAACAACGCAATGCTTGCTGGTGTCGTTGTTGCAGTATCTGCTGGTAATAGTGGTCCAAATTTTGGTACTCTAACCGATCCCGGTACATCTGAAATGGCGATAACTGTAGGTAATTCTACACCACCAACACAGGTTCCTGTACTAAAGACGGATGGATTACCTACAATCACTGGTGCGATGATGGCATTCTCACCAGAGCTCGGTGATCTTAACGGACAAACACTAGAAGTCGTCTATGTAGGTCTTGGTGAGCCTGCAGATTTTATTGGCAAGGATGTAACTGGAAAAATCGCTCTCATGCAACGTGGAAACATCTCCTTCCGTGACAAATCTGTTAATGCCCAAGATGCGGGTGCTGCTGTCGCAATCATCTTCAACAATGCGGCTGGTAACTTCAGCGGTACACTGGGTGAGCTAGGAGATTATATTCCTACATTTAGTCTCTCACAAGCCGATGGATTAACGATGGAAAATAAACTCGATGCACAAGGCTCTCTATTTGCAGAGTTGGGATATCGATTAGAACAAGACTTCATGGATGATAGCAGCTCACGTGGACCAGCCCTTCCTGGATATGATATCAAGCCCGATATCGCTGCACCAGGTACAGGCATTCGTTCTACCGTTCCAGCCTATGGTAAGGAAGACCGAAATGCTGATTATAGCACTGCATACGAGGCCTTTACAGGTACAAGTATGGCGGCACCTCATATTGCTGGAGCAGCAGCACTTATGTTAGAGAAATACAGAGAAAGTAGTATTGATCCATTTGAAGTAAAAGCATTGCTCATGAACACGGCATATAAGATGACAGATCCCGATGGCTATCGCTATCTTCATATGGATCAAGGTGCGGGCCGAGTCGACCTCGCGAGTGCAATTAACACATCGGCAATTGCATTAGTTCAGGAAAGCACAGATGCAGTTCGCGACAGTAATGTGACTGCATACGAAACGGGAAGTCTATCATTTGGTTATGTACAAAATGGTGCTAGTGTAACTCGTACAATCAAAATCAAAGATATCGCAAAAAAAGACTCTCAATATACGATTTTTACGAAATGGTATGGAGATGAAGGTGGAAATATTAGTACAAGTACAAATGTAGTAAATGTAAGACAGAATAGCTCAACAGAGTTCACACTCACGATCGATGTTCCTAATAACGTTGCTAAAAAATATTACGAGGGTGAATTGGTCTTAACGGAAGCAGAGGGTCATATACTACAAGTTCCGATTGCTCTATATGTAGGAGAACCTGTATCTCTTCCGCCAGTAACGGATCTCGCACTAACACCGGATATGTTCTCGCCAAATGGTGATGGAATACTCGACGTCTCGGATATTACGTTTAAACTGAATGAAACAGCAGCGTATTTCTCACTAGATGTACATCAGTGGTCTGGGTCATGGAGAGGAACAGTTGTTGAAGCAGCTGGCTTAAATCCAGGTAGTTATATCTTAAGGGGCTGGAATGGCACAGTGAATTATGTGAGCCCTCCAAAAGTAGAGGATAATATATATCTCATGGTACCTTGGTTTGGTCCTAATCCTAATGCTGCAGCACCTTTAACGGATGCGATCACTCCATTTATCGTTGATACTACAGCACCAGTTACTAGCTTAAGTGATCAAGATCTTATCGTAGATTCAGATACTATGGTTGGGATGATCTCGGGAAAAGTAGATAGCGATCTTCTACTAAGTCTAGTAAAAGCGGGTATCCTTAATAATTCTCTCGCTGACCTTATAGCTGTTGGAGTTCTCTACGAGGAAAACGGTCAATGGGTACAAGTTGACGGTACTATGTCAGAAGACGGTTATTTTGAAATTACGGTACCACTAAAGGATGGAGAAAATACGTATGAAGTGTATGTATATGATGCAGCTGGCAATGGTCTCATCAACCCTACACATATCGTAACCTATAGTTTTGAAGAATAAATAAATAATTTATACGTCACTGAGAGAGGACCATATTTGTGTTCTCTCTCTTTTTACGTAAATTGGTAGAGGAGTCGGTGTCGAGGTCGATTAAAATCTAATTAAGCGAGATCTTTGGGACGGGGGTTGTAATAAATAGAAAATGAATAAACATTGTCGTATTTATTTTATGATTCGACGAAATTACCCCGTTGCCGAAAGTAAGTACTTCACATAACATTATGAACAGTAATTGGTATAATTAGGTAAAATACTAGAATTGTAGAAATGAGAAAGCTTGAAAGGGGTGTGTACAGAAACTATTTACATGAATAGTTGCTAGTTGTAGATAAGGGTAGCTGATCTACAGAATTTTCTAAGAAAAAAGGAGGAGTGTTAATTGCGTAATAAGCGATTGGCAATTGTATGTATCACACTATTAATCGTATCTTTAGTAGCTCCAGTTGCTAGTTTTGCTGATCCTGATGCTAGCGCTAAGCAATTCATTTCGGCACTAGAAAATGTGGAGTATAAGTTTTCCGATAATATGCTATCTGAGTTCAACTTGACAAGAGATTTGAGCTCAGCTTTTTCGAATGGGCTAGATCAAAGCTCTATTGATGCTATACAAGGTCAAGGAGAAGCACAAAATTATGTACCTGCTTCTGATAGTAATGAGGTTATTTCTGTAATTGTTGAATTACAAGCAGAACCAGTTGCAGTACACGAGGCTAAAGTGCTACAAGGTCTAAAAAGTGCCAGTATAGATCAAAGATCAATAGTGGCAAAGGAACAAATGAATTTTAAAGTAGCGGCAGGTAAAAAGGCTAAATCAAAGATTACTAAAGAATACACGCATGTATTTAACGGATTCGCTTTAGAGATTGCAGCAAATGAAGTGGAGGAACTACTTACTCTCCCTAATGTCAAAGCTGTTTATCCAAATAATATAGTAGAGGCTACTCCGATCGATATTTTAACGGATTCTGTTGGAATTACTATGGATAAGAGCGCCCCGCATATAGGTGCTTCATATCTATGGAATGAGAAAGTAACAGGTAAAGGAATCAAGGTAGGTGTACTTGATACAGGTATTGATTACCACCATCCTGATTTAGCTAAAGCATACAAAGGCGGATATGATTTTGTGGATAATGATAGAGATCCATATGAAACTACACCTGGTGACTTTGCCAACGCACCGCCTGGAACACCACCCACTAATGATCGCGGCAGCACCTATTGGACAGAGCATGGCTCCCATGTAGCTGGAACGATTGCTGGTCGTAGCGCCTCGGATGGTGGAGTTAAGGGTGTAGCACCTGATGCCTGGATCTATGCTTATCGAGTTTTAGGACCCTATGGTTCAGGTACTAATGAAGGAGTCATTGCCGGTATTGAACAAGCAGTAAAAGATGGTATGGATGTAATCAATCTATCTTTAGGTTCGTCGTCAAATAACCAATATTCTGCAGATTCCATTGCGTTAAACAATGCGATGCTTACAGGTGTTGTTGTGGCGGTATCGGCTGGAAATAGTGGTCCCAATATCGGAACATTAACCGATCCGGCCACCTCTGAAATGGCAATCACTGTAGGTAACTCTATTCCTCCAAGGAATGTCCCGGCGTTGAAGGTAGCTGATTTACCACTAATAGTGGGTTCATTGATGGCGTTTTCACCGGAACTAGGTGAGCTAGAAGGACAGACATTAGAAGTGGTTTATGTAGGGTTAGGACGACCTGCAGACTTTGAAGGTCAGGATGTTGTAGGTAAAATTGCACTGATGCAACGTGGAGGGATCTCTTTCTATGAAAAGTCAATAAATGCTCAAAATGCTGGGGCAGTAGCAGCAGTCATCTTTAACAATGCAGCTGGGAACTTCAATGGTACATTAGGTGAGCCTGGAAATTATATTCCTACCTTTAGTCTATCACAATCAGATGGATCAATGTTGGTAGACAAGTTCCATTCGGGAGAAACGCTATCTACAGAGCTAGGTTATCAACTAGAAGTAGACTTTATGAATGATAGTAGCTCGCGTGGTCCCGCCCTCCCGGGCTATGATTTAAAGCCCGATATTGCAGCACCTGGAACTGGCATTCGTTCAACTATTCCAGCATACGGTAAGGAAGACCGCAATGCAGATTATAGCGAAGCGTACGAAGCGTTTACAGGTACGAGTATGGCGGCACCTCATATTGCCGGAGCAGCAGCACTTATTTTGGAAAAGTATAGGGGAAGTAGCATTAAACCTTTTGAAGTAAAAGCACTACTAATGAATACTGCGTTTAAGATGAATGATCCCAAAGGCAATCGTTACCGTCATATGGATCAAGGTGCAGGTCGTGTTGATTTGGAAAACGCAGTTAGAGCTTCAGCGATTGCATTAGTACAGGAAAGTACTGATGCAGTTCGAAATGGGTACCCCACTTCATATGAAACTGGAAGTTTATCATTTGGATATATTAAACCCGAGTCTAGTATAACTCGTACAATAAAGGTTAAAGATATTGCCAAGAAAAATTCTAAATATACGATTACTACGATGTGGTATGGTGATGCAGGAGGCATTATTAGTACGAGTAAAAATGAAGTAGAAGTAAGGAGAAATGGATCAACAGAGTTCACGCTTACGCTTAATATTCCTGGTAATACAAAAGAGAGCTATTATGAAGGTGAATTGATTTTGACTGAGGCGAATGGCCATACTCTACAAGTGCCGATCTCTTTATATGTAGGTGAGCCTTCTTACGTTCCTCCTGTAACGGATCTAGCATTAACTCCAGATACATTCTCACCGAATGGTGATGAAATACTAGATACTTCTGATATTACCTTTACATTAAACGAGCCAGCTGGATACATTTCTCTAGATGCACATCAGTGGTCAGGCTCTTGGAGAGGAACTGTAGTAGAAGCAAATGGAATGGCACCAGGAAGCTATATTGTGAGAAATTGGGGTGGAACAGTAAAATATATTTCTCCTCCTCAATTAGAGGATAATATTTATCTCATGGTACCTTGGTTTAGCCCGGATAGTAGCGATGAAACACCAGTTACAGATGCCATCATTCCGTTTATCATCGATACTTTATCACCTACTTCTAGTCTCGCTGATCCAGCAATTGTTGTAGATGCCGATACTATGACAGGTGTAATCTCAGGGAAGCTAGAAAGTGATTTATTAATCAATTTAATTAATGCAGATATTTTAACGAATTCAATCACTGAGCTTTTTGGTGCAGGTGTTATGTATGAAGAAAACGGTGATTGGGTACAGGTGAATGGTGAAGTAGATAATGCAGGTAACTTTACGATTGAAGTCCCAATTAAGGCAGGAGAGAATACATTTAAAGTTTATCTCTATGATGCAGTAGGCAACGGTCTTACTAATCCATCGCATATCGTAACCTTTGACTTTGGTGATTCTAATACTGGAAGTAATGAAGGTGAAGAAAACGATGGAGATGCTAGCAATGAACCTGTAGATGATGAGAACAACACAGAGATTAACGAGACTACTGGTGTAAGAAAGGCGAATGTGATTCATTCTAGCCTCAGTTATGCGAATAGATTTAGTCCCACAAAAGCAATCTAGAGGTTGGATTTGGTAGATAAACAACGACTAAATTGAATATGATTTTTTTCTAATAAAGAGGGTCATGTAAGACTCTCTTTTTTTTTGCACCTGAATATTACTAACATGTTTTCCACCTTATCTATAGTTAATAAGAATACATAAATTAAAGAAATATACGGATAAATCATCTCAAGTTTTTATCAATAATATAGCTATAACGGTGTTCTTTTGCATGTAATCCTCATAGACTGTAGCGAGTGAAAACGTTCACAAAATTGTAATCGAATTTGTGAAATATTTCTTAAATTCACATAATTCTAGGAGGATTTACACTATCGATGTAGTATGATTAATATACGCAATAAACGTCATTTTTCACTACTATGAAAACGGTTACAAGGAAGGAGTGCCAAGATGCATATTCTTGTTTGTGTCAAACAGGTACCTGATACCAAAAATGCCAAGCTGGATCCGGTTACACACAACTTAGATCGTCGTAGCACAACCGCAATTACCAATCCTTATGACACACATGCAGTAGAAGAAGCGGTACGTTTAAAGGAAAGATACGGCGGTATGGTCACAGTATTATCGATGGGTCCGCCGCAAGCAGTAGCAACAATGAAGCATTGTGTGCAGTTAGGTGCCGATAATGCGTATATTATTTCGGATCGTGCTTATGCAGGGGCGGATACATTAGCTACTTCGTATGCATTATCTATGGCAATCGAGAAAATTGGTAGGGAACTTGCTCCAATTGATTTGGTCATCTGTGGGAAGATGACCATTGATGGTGATACAGGACAGGTAGGCCCTGGGATAGCGAGTCGCCTGCATATACCACCATTAACCGGTGTGATCAAAATCGAAGAGATTGATGAAGCTACTAAAGAGATTACCGTTCATCGTAAATTAGATGATGGACATGAAATACTAGATTCAAAGCTACCATGCTTGATTACGGTAGACAAATCGATTAATGAAGTACGTCGTGCAAGTATGCCGAATATGATTCGAGCAGCACGGTTTTCACCAGTAATTTGGAGTGTTGCGGACATGGAGGGTATTGATACTACAAAGATCGGGCTTAAGGGTTCTCCAACCGTTGTAGGTAAGGTATTCCCGCCACCAAAGCCGCAGGGAGGTAAGAAAGTGGAAGGAAGTGTAGACGAGCAGGTTACAGAGATTACCGATCTTTTACTCGCTCGACCAGAGTGGATCAAAGCAAAGAAAAACGCATAGAAGTAGAGGAGGGAGTCGTACATGGAGGCAGTTGAAGAAAGAAGAAGACAACGCGAGCTAGAAAAGCAAAGGCTACAAGAGCTTATTGATCAGTATCGCGGTGTTTGGGTATATATCGAGAAAAAGGATGATGATATTCATCCTGTTTCACTAGAATTACTCGGAGCTGGTAGAAAGCTTGCAGCCAAGCTCGAGGTAGAGCTATGTGGAGTTTTGATCGGCAATGATTTGGAAAATCTCACACAAAAGGTGATCTCCTACGGTGCAGATACTGTCTATACCTTCAATGACCCAATCTATGATTTCTATCGAACAGAACCCTATATGAAAGCTTTTATCTACCTCTCAGACAAGTATAAACCTGAAATCTGCTTATTTGGTTCCACTACCAACGGTAAGGATCTAGCGAGTGCAGTAGCAACAGATCTAAAAGCTGGATTAACAGCGGATACTACAGTTCTTGATGTAAACGTTGAAGAACGTTTACTAGAAGCTAGCCGACCTGCATTCGGTGGGAATATTATGGCTACCATTCTTTGTAAGACAGCTCGTCCGCAAATGGCTACAGTACGCCCAAAAGTAATGAAGGCTCTCGAACCAGATCCAACACGTACTGGTAAGGTTATTGCTGAATCGATTGATATCACTGAAGACGAGATTAAAACCAAAGTGGTCAAGATCGTTAAGGATTTAGAGAAAAAGGTGAATCTAGAAGAGGCTGATATTATTGTTGCTGGTGGTAAAGGCCTTGGCGATGCTAAGGGATTTGAACTCGTACACCAACTGGCTGATGTGCTTGGAGCTACCGTTGGTGCAAGTCGGGATGCTGTTGAGGCAGGTTGGATCGAGCATGCCTATCAGGTCGGACAGACTGGTGTAACTGTAACACCCAAAATTTATGTTGCGATAGGAATCTCGGGAGCTGTGCAGCATACAGTAGGAATGCAAAACTCTGGTACAATTATCGCGATTAACAAAGACCCCGATGCACCTATTTTCAACTTTGCGAGTCATGGAATTGTAGGCGATGCCTTTGAAATCGTTCCTAAGCTGATCGAGGAGCTCAAGTCAAAAGTTCATATGGAGGTGCAGCATGTCTAATAAATTTGATGTAATCGTAGTTGGAGCTGGCCCAGCAGGTACTTCTTGTGCATATGAGTGTGCTAAAGCAGGATTAAATGTCATCCATATTGAACGTGGTGAGTATCCCGGTTCTAAGAACGTAATGGGCGGAGTTCTTTATCGCCAGCAAATGGAGGAGATCATACCTGAGTTTTGGAAGGAGGCTCCGATCGAGCGCCCAGTAATTGAACAACGTTTGATGATGCTCGATAAGGAATCAGCGGTAACGATTGGCTACAAAGGATTGGAGTTTGGGCGAGAGCCTTATAATGCATTCACCGTTTTGCGTGCCAAGTTTGATCAGTGGTTTGCGAATAAAGCAGTAGAGCAAGGCTCTCTATTGATCACAGAGACAGTAGTTTTAGAAGTAATTGTTGAGGATGGACGTGCAATCGGTGTCCGTACGGATCGCCCAGATGGGGAGATTTACGCCGATGTAGTTGTTCTAGCTGATGGTGTCAATTCATTATTAGGAAAACAACTGGGCTTTCATAAGGAGTTTCGCCCAGATGAAGTGGCGCTCGCAGTGATGGAGGTAATCAACCTCCCTTCCGAACGAATTGAGGAACGTTTTAATCTCGAGCCAAACCAGGGCTGTACGTATGAGATATTTGGCGATGCGACCAACGGAATTCTTGGAACGGCATTTATTTATACGAATAAAGAAAGCATCAATATCGGTGTCGGTACGATGTTATCAGGAATGATTCGTGAAAAGCTACGCCCACATGATCTGTTGGATCAGCTTAAGAAGCATCCTATGATACGTCCATTGATTAAAGGTGGAGAACCACAGGAATATTTGGCACATCTCATTCCTGAGGGTGGATATCGATCGATTCCAAAGATGGTTGGTAATGGTGTACTCGTTATCGGTGATGCTGCTCAGTTTGTAAATGCCATCCACCGTGAAGGCTCTAATATGGCGATGACTTCAGGTAGACTCGCTGCGGAGACGATTGTACTTGCAAAGCAAGCAGGGGATTTCTCTGAAAATATGCTCGACTCCTATCGTATGAAGGTGATGGAGAGCTTTATCGGTAAGGATCTAAAGAAATATGAGGATATCCATCATTTTGAGCGAGCTCCGCAATACTTTAAAGAATATTTGCCAGGGATTAACCGTGCCGCTAGTGAGTTCTTTACAGTCGACGGGACTCCGAAAAGAGATAAGCAGAAGAAAATGCTCAGTCATATGATGCAAGGAAAAGGAAAACTACAAGTGTTTAACGACTTTTATAAAGCATGGAAGGTGATGAAATGAGTAAATTAGATACCTCGTTGGAAGAAAAACAGTATCTAACTCGTTTTCGAGCAGATACCAAATCACACCTTACAGTACTTGACTATGATACCTGTGCAACCAAATGTCCAGATAAATTATGTACCATATTTTGCCCCGCAGAAGTGTATAAATGGGAAGGTACACGCATGCAGGTAGGCTTTGAGGGATGTCATGAATGTGGTAGTTGCCGCATTGGCTGCCCTCATCAAAATATTAAATGGGAATATCCAAAAGGCGGTCACGGAATCGTATTTCGATTGGGATAAAAGTAGAGTAACATTAAAGAGAGGGAGACCTCTCTTTTTTTCTGCAATTAAAAAAGATCATATGATACTAAAATGTACTAAAAAAAATAAAATAGTCCATGCTAAAAAGGTGGGGTGATCAAAATGAGGATCAATTCCATCTTTTTTATATTTCTTGGCCTAGGAATTTTGTTAAGTTTACCTAAGTCAAGAAGATGGATTACACGAAGCATGATTAATAATACGTTTTTACGTAGAAATGCCATTCGCATCGGTATGAGTATTCCACTCATTCGAAAACGTGTGGTACGTGAAGCGATGCAAGGTCTCTAATTAGTGGATTTTGTTATGTATCTAATGAAGCAACTTCGCACATCTTACTCATTAAGGGGGGATATTAGTGCCTGCTGGAGTAAAATGTAGCGTTTCTAACTGTAATTACTGGGATGAAGGAAACTTATGTGGAGCTGATTCAATTATGGTTGAAATTGACATGCATGCAACGAAGTTTTTTGATACCGAGTTCGCTTTACTTGGTGAGGAGCATCGTGATTATGCATCCCATTCTTCGACCACATGCTGTTACACCTTTAAACCAAGAACTTAAGGTTTCGTGAAAGCGAGTGATTGCCTTGTCTAAAAGGGAAGATGAACTACGTGAAAACATCTTGATTGAAGAAGAAGTTCACGAAGATATGTTCCGTGTAGGTAAGTTTCGTGAAGAGCTAGCAACGGAAGTGGCTCCTGTTCGCCCTCGGTTAATTCGAAATCGACTAAAGGATAACCGTGACTTTCCCGACCCAGTAGAAAAACCAAGAACAAATATAGGTGGCGGACTCGGAATGACTGCCCTCGTATTATCGATCTTATCCTTGCTATTTCTTCCAATCACTCTTGGAAGTGCAGGGATTATTATCGGGTTAATTGCTTTTATGAGGGGCAGTAAAGGTCTAGGGCTATGGGCAGTAGGGATTGGTGCGCTGTCATTACTTAATCAATTCTTCTTTGCACCAATCGTTTACTGAAACGCTTATCCTCCCATTTAAATTGGGGGGATTTTTTAATGAAATTAATTGTGGTATGATGTGTTGGGTGATTTCGAATGATGATTTATTTAGATAATAGTGCCACAACAAAACCTTATACAGAAGTAATTGAGGTATATACAAAAGCGTTGCAGGAGTATTATGGTAATCCTTCCTCGCTACATCAATTGGGAGCAAATGCTGCTAAGGTTTTACAAGCTGCACGTGAAGTATCTGCTAATTTACTCCAAGTATCTCCTGAGGAAATCATCTTTACTACTGGTGGTACTGAAGGAAATAATTTGGCGATTTTAGGAGTAGCCTTTCAATATTCACGTCGAGGTAAGCATCTAATAACGAGTCAGATTGAGCATTCATCGGTATTACATACATTTCGTTACCTAGAACAACAGGGCTTTGAAGTTACTTATCTTCCTGTAGATCATCAAGGACATATCTCTATAACCGATGTTGAGAAGGCGTTACGTTCCGATACGACCCTTGTAAGCATCATGCATGTCAATAGTGAGATCGGAACGATACAGCCTATAGCTGAAATTGGTAAGCTCTTAAGTAAACGCCCCAAAACTATTTTTCATGTCGATGCAGTACAAAGCTATGCAAAAATCCCGGTTAGTCCGAAAAGCTGGGGCATAGATTTGCTAACCGTATCCGGACATAAATTGCATGGTCCAAAGGGAACTGGACTATTGTACAAAGCAGAGAAAATACGATTGCAACCACTCCAATATGGTGGTGGGCAGGAAAATGGTCTGCGCTCTGGAACAGAGAATGTTCCTGGAATTATTGCATTTACAAAAGCAATGCGCATGAGTAGTGAACGGCAAAGGCAATTTGAAACTGAAGTAGGTTCACTTAGAAAGAGACTATGGCAGGGATTGGAAGCGATTCCCGATGTAACTATTAATAGCCCTCAGATCGGTGTGCCACATATACTCAACTTCAGTGTACCTGGAATCAAGCCAGAGGTGATGCTACATGCACTTGAGGAAAAAGGCATATATGTTTCCACTAAATCTGCATGCTCTAGTAAAGAGGAAAGTATTAGCCATGTATTACAAGCAATCGATCTTCCAATAGATAGATCCAAAAGTGCATTACGTATTAGCTTATCAAGCTTTAATACCGTTACAGAAATTGATTATACGCTAGAGAAGATCAAGGAAATGATTATCGAATTAAAAGAAATTGCGAAGGTGTAATAATATGATCTATGATACGATTTTGGTACGTTTAGGGGAATTGGCTTTAAAAGGGAAAAACCGCAATCAGTTTGAAAGTAAACTGATTCATAATATTGAGGCAAGACTTCATCCTTTTCCAAATGTGAAAATTCATAAGACATATGGGCGTATTTATATTGATTTAAATGGAAGCGACATAGATGAGATTATCGATCGTCTGAAAAGAGTTTTTGGTGTGATTTCATTTAGTCCTGCAATTCAAGTCGAGCAAGATATGGATAAGATCAAGGAAGCAGCATTGCAAATAATCGATGATCTTGAAACACCACCCAAAACATTTAAGGTATCTGCACGGAGAACAGATCGCACCTTTCCAATCTCTTCACAGGAGATCCCGCATCATGTAGGCGGGTTTATTTTGACAAATCGTGATGGACAGATTAAGGTGGATGTTCATAATCCAGATGTAGAGATCAAAATTGAGGTTCGTGATGAAGGCGTTTATGTCATGGGGAAAGTCATTCCTGGTGCCGGCGGATTTCCTGTCGGAACGAATGGCAAGGTTCTTTTACTCCTCTCGGGTGGAATTGATAGTCCTGTGGCTGGCTGGTATATGCTCAAAAAGGGAGTTCGGTTAGAGGTGATACATTTCCATAGCTATCCCTACACGAGTGAACGAGCAAAGGAAAAAGTCATTGATCTTGCGCAGCAACTGACTGCATGGGGAGGTAGAATCCGTGTACATGTAGTTCCGTTTACAGAGATTCAAACAGAAATCAAAAAAACATGTCCAGAGGATTTATTAGTAACGGTTATGAGACGTTATATGATGCGTATTGCAGAGCGTGTTGCTGACAATATTGGCGCACTAGCTCTTGCAACAGGTGAGAGCTTGGGTCAGGTTGCTAGTCAGACTTTGGATAGTATGAACACAATCAATCGCGTGGTAGATTTACCTGTTCTTCGTCCATTAGTAGCAATGGATAAGACGGAAATTATCAAGGTTGCTCAGGAAATCAGTACATTCAAAACGTCGATTCTCCCTTATGAAGATTGTTGTACCATCTTTACTCCCAAAAACCCACGCACAAAGCCAAAGCCTAAGGTGTTAGAAAAGGTAGAGGCCAAATCGGGTATGGATATGGAGCGATTGATCGAAACCGCAGTAAATGGAATTGAAGTGATCGACCTAAAGCCAAACAAGCCTCGCGACCCAGTTATCGATCAATTATTTTAAATCTCAAATAAAAGACAGACCCAACCATATGGCTGGGTCTGTCTTTTATAACCGAAACGATTATTTAACAATAAGTACTGAGCATTTTGCGGATTGAGTGATCTTGTGACTGACACTTCCTAAAAACAATTCTTTGAAGGTGGATAATCCACGACTACCCATAACGATAAGATCAACATCATTCTCATTAGCAAACTCAAGAATGGTTGAAGCTGGGTCACCATAGTAAAGAACCCCATGAGCCTTTAAACCAGCGTTCTTAACCGAGTCAACTGCTTCATTAAGTGTATGCTCCCCATGTTTTTTGGCTAGCTCCATATATTCACTTTGCGCTACTGTAACACCCATTTCACCATAAATGTTATGAGGTAATGGTTCGAATTTGATTGTGTGAATGATATGCAATTCTGCATTTGGTTTCTCTTTACAAATAGCCATTGCTGATTCTAATGCTTTCTTTGCATGATCTGAACCATCATACGCACATAAAATGTTGTTAAACATAAAATCCCCTCCCCAGTGGTCTTATACATCTATCTATATTTTAATGCAAAAATAGCATTAATGCTATTTATTTTTCATGCTGACGTTCAGCTTGTCTATATAAGTTCCCTTTTTCGATGTACGAATTGACGATACGTTCCATGTCCTTATAATCATCACTGTTTAATTCGCGGAGCACTTTAGCTGGTGAGCCAACAGCTAATGTTCTAGGTGGGATTTTCTTACCTGGGGGAACGAGAGCACCTGCACCGATAAAGGCATTTTCCCCAATTTCGGCCCCATCAAGAATGATCGCACCCATACCAATTAATGCACCTTTACCAACTTTACAGCTATGCAATATCGCATTATGTCCAACAATTACATCATCTTCAATGATTAGAGGTATATTTGGGCTTTGATGAAGCGTAGAATTATCTTGAATGCTCACCCGGTTTCCAATTATGGTTGGGGCAACATCGCCTCGAATTACAGCGTTGTACCAAACGTTACTTTCCTCTCCAATAACAACATCTCCACTAACTACAGCACCTTTAGCGATAAAAACGGTTTCGTGAATGACGGGCATTTGATTGAGATAAGGTAAAATCAACATAGTAGGCCTCCACATTTTTTTTGTTTGTAATGGTCATTTTAGTTAAGAGTATAGTTCTAAGAAGGAGGAAATCAATGAACATTTCATTACTCCATTTATGGCGTGTTTGGGACATCATTTACTACCATTCAACACGCTTACAATATGTAGATAAAAAACATAATCTCTTCCGAATTGTACTTTTACCATTTTGGGGTGAACAATTGGTAACCAAGCATGGGTCAACGATTAACAAAAATGACCTTGTACTTAAACTGCATATTCATAATTTTCGTTTAGCGGAAATGATATACCGAAAAAAGGAATCTAAGGCATTGGGAATTATTCTCTTAAGAGAGGTGCGTAATTCTATGCCAGGCTTGGCTCGTTTTGTAGCCTATCATCCACATGCCGACCAAATAAAGGGTGTCGTAGGTACAACCTTTTTACATCGAGGTGTAGAGCATTTAGGTTTTTCTACTTCAAAACCTATCGAATCCAAGATTTACAAAGTAAAAAAAATTTACTTAAAATGGATGCTTAGATTAATGCATCCTGACGGCAAAGATCGTCTTTATAAACAAAAAGAAAAGCTAACAATTAAAAGGGTTTTCATTTCCAAAAGAGAACTATTGGATCGGTATCTAAAATAACGATAACATGAAAATCCTTATATCACAAAGAAAAATCATTGTTTTAGGAAAATAAGCAGGAGATCATTGATATTACGCGAATCGTACTATAGAGAAAGAATTTACACTAATATGAGGAGAGGTAGCTATGGAGGTATTTTCACAGCGCAGAAATCAATGTATTGCACGTATGAAAGAGAAACAAATTGAAGCTTCACTAGTAATGAATCCCTCTTCGATCTATTATTTAACGGGTTTATCCAGCAATCCACATGAACGCTTTCTGGGCTTATTTTTATTCGCAGATGGTAGTCAAGCAATGATCGTCCCAGCCCTAGAGCATGAAGTGGCGGCAAGCTATCTTGATCAGATATCGAGCTATAGCGATAGTGAAGGACCTATAGCTGCAATTCGTCAGCTTCTTAGTCAATATAAAGTAAGAGCAATCGGAGTGGAAAAGGAATATATTTCTTTGGAACGTGCCGAACTGTTAAAGGAGATCGTGCCAGACATTTTCTTTACTTCGATTAGTGAGATTCTTCAGCAAATGCGATCGATAAAAGATTACCAAGAGATCGACTATTTGCGTAAAGCTGCGCAAATCGTAGATGAAGTTGTCCGTGAAGGGATCTCTCGTGTTCGGCGTGGTATGACGGAGATGGAGTTGGCTAATGAGCTTGAATGGATTGCAAAGCGGCTCGGTTCTCCGTCTATGTCTTTCTCAACAACCGTATTAAGTGGGGCAAAATCAGCAGCGCCGCATGGTAAACCAGATCAATCACCAATACAAGACGGCCAATATTTACTGCTTGATCTAGGAGTCGTTTATCAGGGCTATTGTTCAGATATTACGCGTACGTTTATGGTCGGAGATAGTACTAAGCAGCATCAAGAAATCTTTGAATTGGTTTTGGCTGCGAATCAGCGTGCAATTGAAAGTACAAAGCCTGGTGTCACACTTGCACATCTTGATCAAACAGCACGTGAAATAATAGCTAATGGAGGATACGGCCCATATTTTACACATCGTTTAGGTCATGGATTGGGTTTGGAAATCCATGAATATCCATCAGTACATGGTGAAAACTATGATCTACTACAAACAGGTTTGGTATTTACAATCGAACCAGGTATTTATCTTCCTGGTTTTGGTGGGGTGCGGATCGAAGATGATGTCCTAGTTACTGCCAATGGAGTAGAAGTACTCACGCAATATCCAAAGGATTGGAGTTCTTCCATCATTTTCTTAGAATGAAATTTTTAAAAAGGTCGATTCTATGAATACACCACATATAAGGAGGTGATTCTTAGATGGCACAAAGAACGAGCAACACAAACCAATTACTGGTTCCGCAAGCGAGTCAAGCTTTAGATCAAATGAAATATGAGATTGCATCTGAGTTTGGTGTGCAGCTTGGACCAGACACTACTTCCCGTGCCAATGGATCGGTAGGGGGAGAAATCACAAAGCGCCTTGTCAGTTACGCTCAACAACACATGGCAGGTGGCGGAGCCGGTTTGTTCTAAAAGCCTACGTCCCTTGATTCCCCTCCGTTGACTCAAATTGTTAGCATGATTCTTCAAGATAGAAGGCATTCTAATAATACACCAATGATCAGGAGGTGATTCATAATGGCAAATAACAATAAGCTTTTGGTTCCACAAGCCAACCAAGCAATTGACCAAATGAAGTACGAAATTGCTTCGGAATTTGGTGTAAACCTTGGTGCAGATACTACTTCCCGTGCCAATGGATCGGTAGGGGGAGAAATTACCAAACGTCTAGTGAGCTTTGCTCAGAGCCAAATGTCGGGCGGTAATCTTGGTTAATTAGATATTATGAACTTAGATGGCGGCCCATAGGGTCGCCATATTTTAATTATATTAGAAAGTTATGAAATGTGCTTTACAAATAACCAAGCAACGCTTTATAATGAAACAAATAGCATAGTTTGACATCCATTTTTTGTTATCGCTAAATCTCAATAGTTTAAATTATTGAGAGCGGGGGAACCATTTTTTGGGGTGAATCTCGATGATATCGAGTAGGGCAACTCTCATGTCCGAATCCGACAGCTAACCTCGTAAGCGTTCAAGAGGGGATACGACTTATCGTGGACAATATGATTTTATTATTTAACATCCAAAGAAGCCGCGTGAAGAGTACCTCTTCTATAGGCTTCTTTTTCTATTTTTGACCATCCTATCGATACATAATGAGGTAAGTACTAAGGAGGATTAATTTCATGAAAAAATTAACAAGGACAACAATACTAGCGATTTGTTTGAGCTTGTTAAGTTTTAACTTTATATATGCAGAAGAAAGTAATATTTATCCTGACATAAGTGAGCATTATGCACGTGAAGCGATAGAGGCTCTATATGAAACAGGAGCTATTAATTTTACAAAGGATATGCCCTTAGGACCGGATTTAACAATAAGTCGAGCACACTTTCTATTTATGCTTATAAGTACAAAAGGGATCACACCACAGGCTGATTTAGAGCAAACTAATTTTGTTGATGTTGCCAAGACAGATTGGCACTATCCATACATTGAAACAGCATATCAACTAGGGATTATTATGGGGGATACCAAAAATAATCATTACTATCCTGATGAGCCAATAACCAAACAAGAAGCTGTTATCATGTTATTGCGAACATTAGGTGAAGGAGAAGAAGCAAAACGTTTTAAAACAGCAAATCAGGAGTTAATGAATTTTAAAGATGCTGCAGATGTTGCAATCTGGGCCAAAGCTTCTATTGGATATGCTCTTCATCATCAGTATTACACAGGAAGCCAAACGAATGAAGGAAGCTTCCTTTATCCTAATCTAGAGCTTACAAGAGCTGAAGCAGCTACATTGGTTTACAACACGTTATATCAGAGGTTAACGCTAGATTCACTACAAAGAGATGACGTCGATGCTTTGCCGATCACCTATTTTTCAAAAATTGAAGTTAAAGCATATGCATACAGTGCAGGTGAAAAGAATGTAGGTAGTTATTCACGTACAGGCTTGTCTGTTAGGGTTGGATTGGTAGCTGTTGACCCAGAGGTTATACCTCTCGGAACACATCTTTATATCCCTGGATATGGCTTTTCAATCGCAGCTGATACAGGCGGGTCGATCAAAGGGTCTACGATTGACTTGTACATGGATACCATTGCAGAAGCCGATAAATTTGGAGTAAAAAAGGATCTCATTGTTTATATTCTCGATCCTGTAACGGTACGATAATAATCAATTCTTTTGCAATATTTGCACTGTACAACATCAAGCTAAATTACTACAATAATAGATGAAACCACCATTTTCAAGTTTCTCCCTTTCGCTTATCCGCTATGTTACATAGCGGATCTTTTTTGTGCGCCCAGCATGCGCGTTATCTATAGGGTGAAAGTCCCGAACGGGGGCTGGCGAACGCCTACCGTTAGCCAAGAGCAAGGGTGTCCACCGTGAGGTGGAATCTGAAGGAAGCTGGAGGCAAACGCTTGACC
>JACDJB010000197.1_pt1 | contig 80127 bp, 69 predicted proteins | sample 7454121 | NCBI WGS metagenome assembly JACDJB01 (sample SAMN14253290, study PRJNA609438) | sludge metagenome | isolation source: sludge after 25d culture with pyrite | collected 2018-12-20 | reverse complement strand
GAACGGTCCGCAACTGGGCCAGAATCGATGTTGTGCACCTGAATCCTGAAAAAGGACAGGCTATATCTCGGATGTCCGAGACAACGCTCAAGAAGGTGGCTTGAGATCTAATAAATACGACAACTAGCTTGACAATCACCGGCCGTAAAAAAGGCTATGCCACTACCTTGGTGGATTTAAAAAACCACAAAGTCTTTGACGTGCAATTAGGCCGCTCTGCAGCGAGCCTAAGCAGCTATCTCAAGCGCCTGCCTGGCCGTGAGAAGGTGCAGGTAATTGTGATGGACTTGTCCGAAACATACCGGCGTATTGCCCGCGAGTACTTTCCTAATGCTGTGATTGTGGCTGATCGCTTCCATGTAATCCGCCTGGTGAATCAGCACTTTCTAAAGCTATGGCAGCAACACGACCCCGAAGGGCGTAAGAACCGTGGCTTACTAAGCTTGATGCGCCGTCATCATTGGCATTTAACGGCAACCCAAAAAGAAAACCTGCACCGCTACCTGGCTCAGGCCCCTGTGCTGCAGGCCATGTATTTTGCCAAACAACAACTCAATGGTTTTTTAGTGCTCAAGACTCTGACTCAACGCAGTGCTAAAAAGATGCTGCCGCTGTTCTTGAACCTGATCGAGCAGTTTGAGCGCAGCCCGACACGCGTTTTAGCGGCAACGCTAAGAGCGTGGTTGGAGCCAATCGTAAGAATGTGGCGCTTCTCTAAAACAAATGGAATCACGGAGGGCTTTCACACCAAAATGGAAATGCTCTCACGACGTGCGTATGGGTTTAGGAATTTTGAGAATTACCGCTTGAGGGTCTTGGCACAATGCGGCTGGAATGGTGTAATTAATCGGGTTTGATGAATACCACGTCCCCCGATTATGGCGTAGAGCCGTACTGACTACTGCTAGAAATAAAAAACCCCTTAAAAACCAAGGATTTAATTATAAATCTGGCGGAGGCGGTGAGATTCGAACTCACGAACGGTTGCCCGTTGCCGGTTTTCAAGACCGGTGCAATCGACCACTCTGCCACACCTCCGAAACGCGCAATTTTACCCTAAAACACCTAACTCCACAGCTTATTGACTAACGCCGTGCACCTTTAAAGCCAGCGCCAGCCGGTCGGCAACCTCCAGCTTGGCAAAAATAGCGCTTAAATGCGCGCGTACGGTACGCTCAGAGATGTTCAGGCTTGTGGCCACCGACTGGTTGCTGTGGCCCAGGGCCACGTAGCGTGCAACGTCGCGCTCGCGTTCGGTCAATTCTTTGGCCCAATCCTGGCTGGTTTCAGGAATGGCCTGCGATATCTGGCTAAGCATACGACTGAGCATGCTTTGACCGACCCAGATTTCGCCTGCCATCACGTGGCGCAAAACCTTGTCCAGACCCGCAGCTGGCATATAGGCGTAAACATAGCCGACCGCCCCCGCAACCAGGGCACGCTGCCCTTCGGGGTCGTTTGGCTTCATGCTAGCAACTATTAGTTGTATATCAGCAGAAATTTTTCCTGTCGCATCCGTCGTACCCGCTGCAGCAGCGTCGGCCCCAGGCAATATGCGCGCATCCATTACCACCATCACGCCGCGCCGACTCCAGGACTCCAGCTCGTTGAGACGCCGGCCGCGCACAGGCGCCCAACCGTGGGCCGATAAACCAAACCAATGCTCATATAGAGCATCGTCATGCGTCAATAACAACACCGGTAGAGCCATGCTTACCTCTTAACGTTCACGAAATGCATTGGAATGCGCGCGCAATACCGGTTTTAACAAATATTGCATTAAGGTGCGTTTGCCCGTCAGTATATGCACATCGGCCATCATACCGGGGATTATGGGCCGGTCGTCGCTACCTACAAACGCACTGTCTGTGCGGACCTTGACTATGTAATAAGAATTGCCGCGATCATCGGTAATCGAATCCGCGCCGATTTCCTCGACGTAGCCATCCAGCCCGCCATAGATAGAAAAATCATAGGCGGTAAACTTCACCTCGGCCTTCTGGCCTGGGTATAAAAAGGCGATATCCTTGGGATTAATGCGCACTTCGAGCAACAGCGTATCATCCGAGGGCACGATCTCCATAATGTCCTTGCCCGGTTGTACCACGCCACCAATGGTGTTGCTCAACAGGGTCTTAACCGTACCATTGACCGGCGACCTGATATTCGATAACGTAACCCGGTCAGCCAGGGCCACCTGGCTTTCGAGCAAGGTAGATAATTTGGTGCGCACGTCAGATAAATCGGTACGCGCCTGGTTGCGAAAGCTAACCTCGGTTTCATTCAACTTGGCCTGCGCTTCCTGTATGGACGCCTGGATCTTATCTATCTGGGCCTCGGCGGACTTTTCTTCACCGCAAAACCGGGCTACATCGCGTTGCAGGCGCAGCAAGTCAACCTGCGAAACCGCACCGCTTTTTAGTAAGGGCTGGGTCATGGAATATTCGCGCGAAGCCAGCGAGCAACTGGTGGCGGCCTGTTCGCGGTTGGCCTCGGTGGCGCGTAGCTCTTGCTGGCGCTGGTTAAGCTGCTCTTTAGCCACCAGCAGGTTGGCATCCAGCTCGCGCAGCCGTGATTGCCATACTTCGCGCTCCTGTTCGGCCAGCTCGGGTAACTCTGCGGCCACGTCTGCGGGGGCTGCGTAATCGGTATCATCGGCAATCGCTTGCAAGCGGGCTATCTTGGCCTTGAGCGCCAGCGCTTCGACACGGTTCTCGCTCAAAGAAGATGAATAACGGGTCGGGTCAATTTGCAACAGCACCTGATTTTCCAGCACCTTATCGCCTGGACGCACCAATATTTTTTGCACCACGCCGCCATCGAGGCTTTGCACCACCTGGACCTGGCGCGAGGGCACCACCTTGCCTTCGCCGCGTACCACCTCGTCGATATAGGCCGAGGAAGCCCATACCAGCAATACCGCCACAGTTAGCAGCGAGAGCCAGACTATCAGGCGCGAGCCACGGGTTTTTTGCTTGCTTAAAACGTGGTTGGCGTCTTCGAGCATACCCGGCACGGCCTTGCCACCACCGGGTGGCGCCGCGTGCAGCTTGAGAAAAGCCCATAACTCGGGTAGCAGTATCATTGCGCCGACCTCCGCGCCGAGCCTATACGCCCCTGGCGCAGCGCTTCTACTACCTGCGCTTTGGGCCCGTCGGCCACGATACGGCCATGGTCTATCACCATGATGCGATCAACCAGATCCAGCAAAGAAGTACGGTGTGTAACCAGGATTACCGTCTTGCCCGTGCTGGCGGCCTTCAGGCGCTGCTTAAGCTGCGATTCGCTTTGGTGGTCCATATTGCTGCTGGGCTCATCCAGCAACAATATTTGCGGGTTATTGACCAGAGCCCTGGCTATCGCTATGGACTGGCGCTGCCCGCCAGAGAGCGAGTCGCCGCGCTCGCCCACCATCATGTTGTAGCCTTCAGGGTGATTGGCGGCGAACTCATCCACCCCGGCCATGCTGGCAGCCGCCAATACGTCCTCATCGGCGACAAACGGTGAAGCTATGGTCAGGTTGTGCTTTAAAGTGCCGTAAAACAACACCGGATCTTGCGGCACATAGCCGATGGCACGACGCACATCGGCCGGGTCGATCTGGTTGATGTCCACACCATCGATCAATACCTGGCCCTGAGTGGGCGCGTACAGCTTGAGAATGATTTTTTCCAGCGTGGTTTTACCCGAGCCTATGCGCCCTATTATGCCCACCTTTTCGCCCGGATTGATCTTGAAGCTGACGTTATCCAGCGCGCTGGTCTGGCTATTGGGGTAGCTGAAGCTGACCCCCTGAAACTCTATGCCGCCTTGCAGAATCGGCCGCGGCATAAAAGCCTGGCCGTGCGGGCGCTCTACCGGCATGCCCATATAATTGTCGATGGATTTCAGCGAGGCCTTGGCGTTGTGGTATTGCATCATCAGGCCCACCACCTGCCCAAAGGGCGCCAGGCAACGCCCGGAAATCATGGACGCGGCGATGATGCCCCCCATGGTCATGCCGTCTTGCACCAGATACACACCTATTACCACCACGGCGATGTTAACCAGCTGCTGGCTGGTTTGCACAAAGCTAACCGTCACCGAGCTGGTAAGTTTGATATGCGCGCCTAAATCGGCCAGCCAGCGGGTGGATTCCTCCCACATGCGTTGGGAATAGCTTTGCGCATTAATGGCCTTGACGGTTTCCATGCCATTCAAGGCCTCGATCAAGCCGGCGTTACGCTGCGCCCCTGCCTGAAACGACTCCAGCGTCATACGCTCGATGCGCGTTAGTGCTATCAGAGAAACTATAAGCACCAGTACTATAGCCACCAGTGGCGGGATAACCATATACGGAGAAATCCAGGCCAAGGCCAGTATGAACAGGATCACAAAAGGCAAATCCACCAGCGTGGTCAAGCTGGCCGAAGCGATAAAATCACGCACCGATTCAAACGAGCGCAGGTTGGAGGCAAACGAGCCCACCGAAACCGGCCGGCTTTCCATGCGCAAATCCAGCACCTGCTCCATAATGCGCGAGGACAGCTCTACATCCACCCTCTTGCTGGCTATATCCACAACATAGGCACGCACCGCGGTGAGCGCCAGGTTAAACAGCATGGCCAGGGCGATACCTATGGTTAAGGCCCACAGGGTTTCAAGCGCGGTATTGGGGATGACACGATCATAAATATTCATCGTGTACAGCGGCATTACCAAAGCAAAGATGTTTATCAGCAAGGCCGCGCCCAGGGCATCGCGATACAGCTTCCAGTTGGCAAACATGGCGGCCCAAAACCAGTGGCCACTGCGCGCCCGCATGTGGGCGTCCTGGGTACGTGACTCGGTACGGTAACGTGGCTGCACAAAGCAGGCCAGACCGGCGTATTGGGCCTGCAGCTCGGCTGCCGGCACTTCGGTAGGCTCAGCCGCCTCGGCGTAATGGACTAAAAAACCATCCGCGGTTTGATTGATAAGAACGCAGGCGCGCTCATCTTTTAAGAATAATATCGCCGGCAACAATGATTTGGGCCAGCCCCCCAGGGCGCGGCGTACCACCTTGGCGCTGCACTGCGCCCGCGCCGCCGCGCGGCCTAAAAGGCTGGGTGTCAGACGATTATTGACCAGCGGCAAGCCCGATGATAGCTGCTGCGGCGTGCTGGGCCGGCCAAGTATTCTGGTTACCAGGGCCAGGCTCGCCAGCAGCGAATCATCGTGTAGCTGGGAAGGCGGTAATGCAGCAAAACCGGGTTCTGATGCAGACTTTGCAGCCCCGACCGGGACATCATCTGGCTCGGCAGCCATAAACGCTTAACCTCAAATTATGTTGTCATCATCAGGGATCAAATCCAGTGCGCCCTGCAGGCGTTGCCTGACACGTTTGCGCTGCGATAGTTTCTCCAGGGCCTGTGGTGGCAAATCGGTTAAACGCAGGCTACCGTTAGCGATCAAGGCATCGATCAAGTCTTCAAGGACGCGGATAAAATCCGCGTCCAGTTCGGACAAGTCCTGCTTTAATCTGCGCTTGTCGGGCTGTTTCATAAGCCGCTACGATTGCCAGCCTAATTCCAGCTGCTGGCAGCCTTGTCGCTGGATACCGGCGTCAGTACTGGCGGCTTGTTGCCGTCCTGGTAGCGCACTTCGACCGGCTTGAGGCTGTTGACGTTTGGCAACGGCGTCAGACACGCTTGCAGCATTTCATCAGGAAACTGCAACTTGGCGGCCTCGTCGGGCAATTGATCCTGGTAGGGGTCGGCCAAACCCAACTCGGCCAGGATACGGCTAGACATGCTCAGCCAGCGCAATTCCATAATACGTAGGTCGTATTTGGCGTTGGTCAGGGTCTGGCGCGCATCAAACAGCTCGTTTTCGGTATTGAGCAAGTCGAGCAAGGTACGCTGGCCAATCTGAAACTGCTGCATATAGGCTACCCGGACCTGGGCGCTGTCGCGCACGTGCGCTTCAAGAAAGGGCATTTGCTCACGCATACGCACTATATTGTTGTAGGCCACCGAGAGCTCTTGCTGCACATTGCGGCAGGTGTAATCACGTAAATCACGCTGGGCGTACATTTGCGCCGCGGTCTGGCGCACGCGCGCGGCATCCGAGCCGCCTCTGAACAGATTGAAGTTGGCCACCACCTGCACGTTCGAGCTTTGCTGATTGCGCGTTGAGCCAAACACCGCGGGTTCGTTCTGGTCGCGGCCAGTATTGGCGCGCAACTCTATAGTGGGAGCAAATTTGCCCTTGGCTGAATCGACACCATATTCAGCCGCACGTACCAGGGATTGCTTGGCCAGTACGCTTGGGTTAACGCGCACCGACTCGGCAAAATCAGCTGGATTTTGCGGAATGCTGGCGTGAATATCCGGGGCATCGAGCAAAGTCTCGGCTGGCGCCTTACCGATAATGCGTTGATAGCGTTGCGTTACGTCGTTTAAGTTGCCATTGGCGGTCATCACGTTGGTTTGCGCCAAAGCCAGACGCGCCTGGGCCTGTACTTCATCGACGCCACGGCCAACGCCAGAAAAGCTACGGTCGGAGATTTGTTTGAAAACGTCCTTGTGCAGCCTGTAGTTTTCGTCTGCCAAGACGACCTGTTCACGATAACGCTGCACGTCCAGGTAGGCCGCAGCGGCATCCAGGGCTACCCCGTCGACGGTCGAGCGCAAGCCATAAAATCCGGCCAGCTTCTCAAAGCCAAGCTGACGCCAATCATTGATTGTAGAGAAACCATCAAACAGCAGCTGACGCAAACCGAGGTTGTACCCCGAGCGCGACCAGTTACTGGACTTAAGCCCGTAGTCATTGCTGCCGCGCCACTCGCGTCCGGTCCAGCCCTCGACGTTAACCTCTGGCAACAAGCGCCCAAAGCCTACATTCTGACCCTCCAGGCTGGACTGGAAATCATGAAACTGGGAACCAACCTCAGGATTGCCCAATACGGCTGTCTCTACAGCCTCTTGCAAGCTTATGCTATCAGCCAGGGCGTGGCCGGAATAGGCCAAAGCCATGCTAACCACCAAAACAGACAAAGGAACTTTGGAAGAAATCATTTTTGCTCCACACTAATTGCACGGACCATCAAGTCCGCTATTTCCTGAATCGTCACCAGGCTAACTGCGACTGGCGGACAATGAATTTGATTATTAACAACCAACCGTGGCGGCACCCGGCAACACACCAGCTGGCCAGCTAGACGAGGAGATAAAACTTCAGCTAGGATTTAGGAACATGGGACGAGTCCATCGGCAAGTCGGAGCCACCGACTTCTGATCGGTGTTCTTGAAGCATAAACTTGCGTCCTTACAAGCGTAGTATATATATATTCACTGAATATACACAAACACGTGAGCAATTCTACGTAAATTTTTGCTACAAAACCAGCTATAAAATGTTGTAAATGCATTATTTATACGAAATTTAAGCTTATACCATTACTATTGAGCCATTCTTGACATCCAAGGTAGTTAGCGATCCCCTAAGCTAACCAGACAATTTTCGCTAACGTTGTAAATAAACATCAAAAACATCTTCTTAATGCCATGCAAAACGTCCCTGACACCCTCAGCATTGATTTGCCAGACGAGGCCGCCACCGGCGCGCTGGGGCACCAGCTGGCCACCCTGGTCAGCGGCCAGAGGCCCGCTATATGCGGCCCTGGCGGCCATATTCACTTGCGCGGTGAGCTTGGCAGCGGCAAAACCAGCCTGGCGCGCGCGCTGCTACGCGCGGCGGGCGTCAAGGGGCGCATAAAAAGTCCCAGCTACGCTTTGCTTGAAAGTTATAATGTTTCTAACTTATACTTGTATCACTTTGATTTCTATAGATTTAGCGATGCCGGACAATGGCGTGAAGCTGGCTTTAACGAATTTTTTGATCCTGACGCCGTTATTCTGATCGAGTGGCCTGAACAGGCGGGCACGCGTTTGCCACCCCCCGATCTGGATATTTTGCTCACTTACGCAGGCGCGGGACGTAACGCGCAATTAAGCGCACATAGCACGAAGGGACAACGATGGCTGACGTACCTAAACCCATCGACCGGGCAAATGCCCCCGCAGCACCGCTAAGGCGCAAGCTGCTTACAACTGGCTGCACACTGGCGCTGCTGCCGGTAGTGCCACGCCTGGCGCAGGCCGCCACCATTGTGGCCGTACGCACCTGGCCGGCTGACGAATACACCCGCGTTACCCTAGAGCTCGACAGCGAGCTTAAAACCGAGCACTTCACCCTCACCAATCCACACCGTCTGGTGGTCGACATCAGTGGTGTGCGCCTGAACAACACCATCAACCAGCTGGTGCAAAGCATTAAGCCTAACGACCCCTACATCGCCAGCGTACGCGTAGGTCAAAACCAGCCCGACGTAATCCGCCTGGTGTTTGACCTCAAGCAAGACATCGCCCCACAGGTGTTTACCCTCAAGCCAATTGGTGATTATCAGTATCGCCTGGTGCTGGACCTTTACCCCAAGTTCACCCAGGATCCCTTAATGGCCTTGCTAAATGATGGCGAAGACGATCCCCTGGCCGACATCCTGGGCCAGATATCTAAAGGCGGCAATAGCAAACCGGCCCTGCCTGCGGCCAGTCCACAGGCCAAACCCGCGGCCGTGGCAAAGGCGCCAACTCCGGCACCCGCCCCTGCCAAGAAGGGCCAGCGTCCGATACTCATCGCCCTGGACCCCGGTCATGGGGGCGAGGACCCCGGCGCCATTGGCCGCAAGGGCACGCGCGAAAAAGACATAGTTTTACAAATCGCCCAGCGCCTGAAAAAGCTCATCGATGCCCAGCCCAATATGCGCGCTTACCTGACGCGCGACCGCGATTATTTTGTGCCGCTGAACGTGCGCGTACAAAAAGCACGCCGGGTCAAGGCCGATTTATTCATATCCATCCACGCCGACGCCTGGATTAAGCCCACGGCACGTGGTTCATCCGTCTGGGCGCTGTCGCAAACCGGCGCCACCAGCGCCTCGGCACGCTGGCTGGCACAAAAAGAAAACGACGCCGATTTAATCGGCGGGGTTAATCTGGGTGCCCATAACCCGCAAATCGCCAAGGTCTTGTTGGACCTGTCGACCGGGGCGCAAATCAATGACTCTATCAAGGTTGGCACCAAGGTGCTGGGCGAGATCGGCAAGATCAACAAGCTGCACAAAAATCAGATTGAACGCGCTGGTTTTGCGGTGTTAAAAGCGCCGGATATCCCGTCCATACTGGTAGAGACCGCTTTTATCAGTAACCCGGCCGAAGAGCAGTTGTTGCGCAGCCCGGCCCACCAGCAGCGCATCGCTACGGCGATTCTAAGCGGGGTTAAGGGTTACTTTGCCGCGAATCCGGCCTTGGCGCGCTCGTAGCGGCAAATAGCTGGGCAACCCGGTCGCAATAATCCTCTTGCTGGCTGTCCACCACTAAACGCTCGGGCAAGGCCCGCAGCCAGGTGAATTGCCGCTTGGCCAGCTGGCGGGTAGCGGCTATGGCGCGCTCAATGGCCTCATCCAGGCTAGTATTGCCAGCCAGATAATCCCAGATTTGCCGATAGCCAACGCAGCGTACCGATGGCATGGATGGCGTTAAGTCACCACGACTATACAAAGCCTGCACCTCATCGAGCAGACCGGCCGCGAGCATTTGCTGGTAACGCCGCGCAATCTGGGCGTGCAAGCGGCCGCGCTCAGCCGGCTCCAGACTAATGGTGACAAACTCCCAACCCGGCAGATAAGGCTGGCTGCCCTGGGCCAGCAATTGGCTCATGCTTTGGCCACTGGCCAAATAAACCTCCAGGGCGCGCTGCACCCGCTGGCTGTCATTGGGGGCCAGGCGCGCGGCGCTGGGCGCGTCCACCTGGGCCAACCAGGTGTGCATAGCTGGCCAGCCAAGCCGGTCGGCCCGGATATTAATTTCGGCCCGGATGGCCGCATCGGCCTGGGGCAAGTCGTTTAAGCCCAGGCGCAAAGCCTTGTAGTACAGCATGGTGCCGCCACACAGTACCGGCAGCTTGCCACGCGCCTGAATGGCCAGCACCAGGGCGGCAGCGGCGCTGGCAAACTCAGCCGCAGAATAGCTCTCGGCGGGGTCGCGTATATCGAGTAAATGGTGCGCCACCTCACGCTGATCAGCAGCACTCGGCTTGGCCGTACCGATATCCATGCCACGGTAAATCGTGGCTGAATCCATGACTATGATTTCAATCGGCCAGCTTTGCGCCAGGCGCATCACCGCAGCGCTTTTACCGGCCGCGGTAGGGCCACAAATACACACCAGACGCTGAGCAGACTGCATGGCAACGCCGCCTTATTGACCGCGCATGAATAGCTTATCGAGCTCGGCCATGCTCCATTGAAACCAGGTAGGCCGGCCGTGATTGCACTGATCGGCCCTGGGCGTGCGCTCCATCTGGCGCAACAGGGCATTCATTTCATCTACACCCAGGCGCCGGTTGGCGCGCACCGAGCCGTGGCAAGCCATGGTAGACAATAGCTGGTGGTGCAGCTCGGTGAGCCGTTTGGAGCTGCCAAAACGCTCTAAATCGGCCAGTACACCACGCGCCAGGGCCTCTACATCGCCCTGGGCCAGTTGTGCTGGCAGCCCACGCACAGCCAGGGACTGCGGCCCGGTAGGCGCCAGATCGAGCCCCAGGGCGCGTAAATCATCCTGATGCTCGGCGATGATACCGAGCTGGGCGGCGCTTACGCTTAAAACCACCGGCACCAATAACTCCTGCACCTTTAGCGGCGCCTGTTGCAGCAGGTTTTTTAGCTGTTCGTACACCACGCGCTCGTGGGCCGCGTGCATATCCACCAAAATCAACCCCTGGGCGTTTTGCGCGAGGATGTACACGCCGTGCAATTGCGCCAGCGCCAGCCCCAGTGGCAAGTCAGCGCCGCTGCTGGCATGTTGCTCAAGCGGCGCGTAGAGCTCGTGCCATTGCGCCCTGGCCTCTGGCTCGGCCAGGGCAAAGCGCTGCTGCACGGGCTGCTGGCCCGGATAGCGCGGCCGCCCTGCCACCGGTAGCGACTGGCTTGATTGCTGTGACTGGCCTGATTGCAGCGGCTGCCCGGCTGGCGCTGATACGTAAGCACCTGCTGGCGCTGGCGCCGGGATACTGGCGGCGGCTGGCTCACCCGCTGACCCGCCGTATTGGGCCAGTACCTGAGCCAAGGCCTGACTGACAAACTTATGCACGGCGCCGCTATCGCGAAAACGCACCTCGTGCTTGGCCGGGTGCACGTTAACGTCAACCGCGCCCGGATCAATATCCAGAAACAGCGCATACGCGGGCTGGCGCTCGCCGTGCAAAACGTCGCTATAGGCCTGACGCAGCGCGTGCGCGATGGTGCGGTCACGCACAAAGCGGCCGTTGACGTAAAGAAACTGCTTATCGGCGCGATTGCGTGCAAAAGTAGGCCGCGTAATACAGCCGTGCAAACTGATCAGCCCCTGATCAGCATCTACCGGCAGGCTTTGGGCGATAAACTCGTCACCCAAAACGGCAGCCAGACGCCCTTGCAAATCAGTTGCAGGCCAGTTACGTATCGGCTTATCGTTATGGAAAAGCCGCAAGGCCACCTGCGGATGGGCCAAGGCGATGCGCTCCAGCGCCGTCAAGCAATGGCCGTATTCGGTAGTCTCGGTACGTAAGAACTTGCGCCGGGCGGGTATGTGATCAAATAATTGCCGCACCTCTACGCGCGTGCCTTTGGGGCCGGCAGCAGCCACTGGCTGTGTTTGCCCTGGACCCAGCTGGCTGGCGTGTTCGGCCAAAGCGGTACGCGCAGTAATACTGAGCTGCGCTACTGAGGCTATCGAAGCCAGGGCCTCACCACGAAAGCCCATGGTGGCTACCGCCTCTAACTCGGCCAATGAGCTTATCTTGCTGGTGGCGTGGCGCTGCAAAGCCAGCGCCAACTGGGCGCTGTCTATGCCGTGACCATCGTCTTGCACCAGAATACGGCGGATACCCCCGCCATCGAGGCGTACCTCAATGGCGCTGGCGCCTGCGTCCAGGCTGTTTTCCAGCAACTCTTTCAGCACCGAGGCCGGGCGCTCGATTACTTCGCCCGCGGCTATCTGGCTAATCAGGGTATCGGCAAGCGCGGCAATACTACGACTCATGGACAAAAAACGTAAGATTATTAATGTAAATGCACGCAACTACAATAAGGATTATAGTTAGCGGCGCAACGAGCTGTGTGCGCATAAGCTTAACAGGCTCAGGAATTTAATTCATTTAATAAAGGCGATGGCCGCGATGGCGGAATTCTTGCATCTGATTTTAAATATAGACCAGTCCCTAAGCATCTGGGTGCAGCAGTACGGCGCCTGGATATACCTGATTTTGGCGCTTATCATTTTTGGCGAAACCGGGCTGGTAGTACTGCCATTTTTGCCGGGCGATTCGCTGCTGTTTATCGCCGGGGCCTTTGGCGCCTCGGGGCTGCTCGACCCGGTATTGCTGGCAGCCATACTGATCGTCGCCGCCATTCTGGGCAATACCGTCAACTACCACGTGGGACGCTACATAGGGCCCAGGGTTTTCCGGCTGGAGTACCGCTGGCTGGACCGCCAGGCTATCATCAAAGCACATACCTTTTATGATCGCCACGGCGGCAAAACCATTGTGCTGTCGCGCTTTGTACCCATTCTGCGCACCTTTGCGCCGTTTGTCGCCGGCGTGGCCTACATGCCGTGGCTGATTTTCCAGTTCTATAACGTACTCGGGGCCTTGATCTGGATTATTAGCCTGGTTACGCTCGGATACTTTTTTGGTAACGTACCCTTTATCAAGGATCACCTCAACACCATAGTGCTGATAGGCGTGGGCGCCGCGGCCGTACCCGCGCTTTTGGGGGTAGCGCTCAAGCTGCTGCGCGCCCGCCAGGCCAAGGCCAATTAAGCAATTATCACTTGCGGGCCCGCGGGTGCCTGCTCCTTGATCTGGCCTATGGCATACACGGTTTCGCCCGCGGCGCGCAGCGCGGCGGCGATAGCATCGGCCTGCCCGGCAGCCACCACCAGCACCATGCCTATACCGCAGTTAAATACGCGCGTCATTTCGCTATCCTCGATCTGCCCCTGGGCCTGTAACCACTTAAACAGCGCGGGCCACTGCCAGGCATCGCGCTGCAAGTACGCGCACAGGCCATCAGCCAGAATACGCGGCACGTTTTCGCTCAGACCCCCGCCGGTGATGTGGGCAATACCCTTAATAGCGCGCCCAAAGCTGGCCAGGGCAGCCAGCACGGGCTTGACATAAATGCGCGTAGGCTGCATGACCACATCGACCAGCGCCCGGCCATCCAGCTCTTGCTCTGGGCTGGCCTGGCTATGTTGCAGGATTTTGCGAATCAGGGAATAACCATTAGAATGCGCGCCGCTGGCAGCCAGCCCGAGTATGGTATCGCCAGCTTGAATATCACTGCCATCGATGATGGCGGATTTTTCGACCGCACCCACGGCAAAACCAGCCAGATCGTACTCGCCATCTGGATACATGCCCGGCATCTCGGCGGTTTCGCCACCAATCAGGGCGCAGCCGGCCAGCTCGCAGCCGCGTGCTATACCGCCCACCACCTGACTGGCCACCTCGACGTCCAGCTTGCCACAGGCAAAGTAATCCAGAAAATACAGCGGCTCGGCGCCCTGTACCAGGATATCGTTGACGCTCATGGCTACCAGATCGATACCAACGGTAGCGTGGCGCTGCCACTCAAAAGCCAGCCGCAGCTTGGTGCCAACGCCATCGGTGCCCGATACCAGCACCGGCTCGCGTAAATGCGTGGGCACCTGAAACAAAGCACCAAAGCCACCAATGCCAGCCATCACACCAGGGCGCATGGTACGCGCCGCCAGGGGTTTAATGCGCTGCACCAAAGCATCGCCGGCATCGATATCAACCCCGGCGTCGCGGTAGGTAAAGGAGGACGAAGCTTTTGTCATGAGAAAAACCGCCAAATGTGTAAGAATTACGGATTTGCACCAAAACGGCGATTTTAACACTTGGGCATACTATTAATAAGCCCGCCACCGGCCCCGCATGAAACAGCTACTTTTAGACATTTTACCCGCCACCGAGCCCAGCCTGGCTAACTTCGTAGCCGGCGCCAATCTGCCCGCGTTAAGCGCTACAACAGCTCTGGCTGGCGGCCAGACCCTCTACCTGTGGGGCGGTGCAGGCAGCGGGCGCAGCCACTTGTTGCAAGCCAAGGCGGCCGCCAGCGGCGGGCTCTACCTGGACGCAACCGCGCCAGCACACGCCCTGCAGGCGCTGGCGCACGACGACCAGCAGCCCCCGACGCTGGTGGCGATTGACGACATACACCTACTGGATAGCGCCGGGCAAGCCGCCTTGTTCAGCCTGTTTAACCGCTGGCGCATCTCGGCTGGCAATCAGGCAGGCGCCGCACATACGGCCTATAATGACGCCAACACTGAGGCACAAGAGCGTGCCGGCGCCGACGCTTTTGCAATTTTGCTCGCGGGCGAGCGCGCCCCATTGCAGTTGCAGATTCGTGAGGACTTGCGCTCACGCCTGGGTTGGGGTCTGGTTATACGCCTGCATCAGCTCAGCGACAACGAGCGCAGCCAGGCCTTATTGGCGCTGGCGGCCCAACGCGGGCTGACGCTGCCAGCCGAGGTACTGAACTGGCTGCTAAGTCACTACAGCCGCGATATGCGTGCGCTCAGTGCCTTGCTTGACGCCCTGGATAAATATTCACTGGCGCGCCATCGCGCTATCACCATACCCTTGCTCAAAGAGCTACTGGGTAGCAGCCCACCCTGACGGAGCTAACCGCAATGAAGCACGCCACCCACCTGGCGCTATTTGATCTGGACCACACCCTGTTACCCTTTGACAGCGATTATCAATGGGCCGATTTTCTGGCCCGTAGCGGCCGCGCCGGCGACCCGCAAGCGGCCCAGGCACGCAATCAGGAGCTCATGCTGCGCTACAACCAGGGAACCCTAAGCGCGCAGGAGTCGGCCGATTTTATGCTCGGCCTGCTGCGCCTGGGCAGCCCCACCGAACTGGCTAGCTGGCAGCAGGAATACATGCAGCAGGTAGTGCTGCCGGGCATCTTGCCGCAGGCGCATAACTTAATTCAAAAACACCAGCACAGCGGCCACCTGTGCGCCATCGTGACCGCCACCAACAGCTTTGTGACCCAACCCATAGCCCAGGCGCTGGGTATCGAACACCTGATCGCCACCGAGCCCGAGCGCGATGCCAGCGGCAATTACACCGGCCGCATCAGCGGTATCGCCAGCTTTCAAGAGGGTAAAATAGAACGCGTCAAGCTCTGGTTGCAAGACTACAGCAGGCGCCTGGAAGACTTTGCCGAGTCGTGGTTTTATAGCGATTCGCTTAATGACCTGCCCTTGCTGGAGGTCGTCAGCCACCCGGTAGCCACCAACCCCAGCGCGGACCTGCGCGCACTCGCTGACAAGCGCGGTTGGCGCATTCTGGATTTATTTACGCAGCTGGACGACGCCAAGTCCTAAAATACAGCCTATGCTCAAACAAAAAGTCAAAACCATAGTTGCGCGCCTGCTAAACGGCCAGGCAGCCGGACCGGCCCGCTTAAAGCGCGACCAGCACGGCATCGACAAGCGGCTGGTATCGCGCAACGCCATCAAGGTCTGCGAAGTCCTGCAACAGCACGGCTATGAGGCGTATATAGTAGGCGGGGCCGTGCGCGACCTGATCCTGGGCTTTGCGCCCAAGGATTTTGACGTGGCCACCAACGCCACGCCGCAACAAATCAGGCCACTGTTCAGGCGCGCGCGCATCATAGGCCGGCGCTTTCAGCTGGTGCACGTAGTGTTTGGGCCAGAGGTAATCGAAACCTCTACCTTCAGGGGGCCAGCCAACGGCAGCCAGGCCACCGACGAGCACGGTCGCATACTGCGCGATAACGAGTTTGGCAGCCACGCCCAGGACGCCGCGCGCCGCGACTTTACCATTAACGCCTTATATTACGACCCGCTTACCGAAAGCGTAATCGATTTTCACCGTGGCGTCGCCGACCTTAAAAACCGCATCGTGCGTATGATCGGCGAGCCCGAGACGCGCTACCGCGAAGACCCGGTGCGCATGCTGCGCGCCTTGCGCTTTAAAGCCAAGCTGGGCGCGCGCATCAGCCCAGCCACCCAGGCACCGATCACCCAGTTGGCCAGCCTGATCGAACACGTGCCCGGCGCGCGCCTGTTCGATGAAATCCTCAAGCTGCTAAGCTGCGGCCACGCCCTGGCCGGGCTGCAAGAGCTGCGCAACGTTGGCCTGTGCGCCAGCATCATGCCGCTGCTGGAGCAGTCTTTTAAGACCGAAGGCGGCGCGCTTTTTATCGCTACCGCGCTTGAGCGCACCGATGCACGCGTGCGCACCGGCAAAACCCTTAGCCCCAGCTTTATCCTGGCGGCCCTGCTCTGGCCGCTGGTACGCCAGCGCTGGCAGGACAATAGCAGCGCTGGCATGCAGCGCAACGAGGCCCTGATCGTAGCGGCCGACAGCGTCATCGAAGAACAGCAAAAATCGCTGGCGGTGCAGCGCCGCTATCTCGCCGATATGCGCGAAATATGGCTTATGCAGGCGCGTTTTGAGCGCGCCACCCTGCGCGCCATCTGGCGCATGCTCGAACAGCTGCGCTTTCGCGCCGCGGTTGATTTTCTGCAAATGCGCGCGGCCTGCCACGAGGTCGATAGCGTACTGGCCCAATGGTGGATGGATCTGGCCAACGCCAGCGCCGAAAAACGCGGCCAGATGATCGACGCCTGGCACGCCGGCCACAGCCAGCTACGCGCACCCGGAGTCAGCCGGCGCAAACGGCGCCGCCCCAAAAAGCCTAAAGATAATGCTACCCACACCACCGCCTGAACCCGCTCGCGCCCCGACGCAGACCAGCGTACTCGCCTATATTGGCCTGGGCGCCAACCTGGGCGCGGCACGCCACACCCTGTTATCCGCGGCCAGCAGGCTGGGGCAGCTCAACGGCATCGATAGCCTGCGTTTATCGCCCTTATACGCCAGCGCGCCGCTTGATGCCGCTGGGCCTGACTACGTCAACGCCGTAGCCGCAATCAGCACCAGCCTGACACCCCACGACTTACTCGCCCAACTACAGGCCATAGAACTGGCCTACGGGCGCACCCGTCCCTATCGCAACGCACCGCGTACGCTGGATCTGGACCTGCTCAGCTATGCCAGCTTGCAGCTCGACAGCGCCACGCTGAGCCTGCCGCATCCGCGCATGCACCAGCGCGCGTTCGTACTGCAACCTTTGTACGATCTGGCGCCCGGCCTATGTCTGGCCCAGGGCAGCCTGGCCAGCCTGCTGGCGGCTTGCAACACCCAGGACATCAAGCAAATGGATAAAGAGCAGCAAAGGCCCTTGATTAAACTGGTGGTAGCCTACACCGACGACCGGGTAATCGGTAAAGATGGCGGCATGCCCTGGCACCTGCCCAACGACCTGGCGCATTTCAAGCGCCACACCATGGGCCAGCCGATTATCATGGGGCGCCAAACCTGGGAGTCGATCGGGCGCCCCTTGCCGGGGCGACGCAACCTCGTATTAAGCCGCAGCGCCGAGTTTCAGGCGCGCGGCGCCGAGTGCTTCACCAACCTGAACGCTGCGCTACGCGGCTGCGCGGGCGAGCCTGCAGTATGCGTAATCGGCGGCGAGCAGATTTTTCGTCTGGCGCTACCGCTGGCTGACGAAATCATCGCCACCGAAATCCACGCCGATATTGCCGGCGACACCTTTTTTCCGCCCCTGCCTGCGGGTCAGTGGCGCGAGCTCGAACGCCAGCCGCAAGCGGCTGAAAACGGCCTGGGCTACGACTTCGTGCACTACGTAAAACTAGCGCCGCAGCCCCAGGCCGCTAATTAATTAATCAGCCTGAGCTCGGTCAAAGCGCCGGCGATTTGCGCAAAGGCGTCGGGCAGCTTGCTCGCGTCGGTGACGTCAAAGTAGTTCTCACCGGTAGCGCAGTTTTGCATTAACGACTTGTTTTTTACGTCGCTGCTCAGGGTCAGGGTAAAAATACGTATGCCCTTGTCCTTGATATTGGTGCACAGCTGGGCCATAAAATTATCCATGGCCGCTACGGTGATAGCGGTATTGCCCGGATTGGGGCCAGCCCAGCCGATGTCGGTCTTGGCCTTGGTGCAGGCCGAGTTGTAATTGCTGGGGGTAATATCGTTGGGGTCGACTATGCGCAAGCCCGACACCGGGCACTGGTTAAAGACATTGATGGCAGAGATCGAGTATGTTTGCATGTCTGTGTTTACTTTGCTATTCCAGGTAGTTTTACAACTCTTATTCCTGCCACTACCTGTACATGTTTCGGTACCCTGCTGATACGCATAAGCCAGCTTATAAGCGGCCTTGCCCGACTTTACCGACCGCCTTTGCACCACGCCACTGGGGGCATTATCGCCATCGCTTAACAGCACGATAACCTTGTTAAGCTTGTCCGTTTCGTAATCGCGCGGCAAGCCGGGGTTGCCCCAGCCCGAACCCCCGCGCCAGGCCGGGTCGAGCATGCGCCAGGCCCATAACAGGCCCATGCCAACGTTGGTGCCGCCATAACTGACCATGGAATTAACCGCATTGGTAAGGGTCTTGTTTTTCTGTTCTTCCTGGCCACCGACAAAAAACTTGACCTTGGATCTGGCGCAATAATCCGGCTCGACCGCAAAGCGCGTGTAAATCGGCCCATTCGTACCTATAAAGTCGGCATTGACGCGCCGGTCGTAACTTGGGCTGGTATCATTTTTGGCGTCCGACTGTAAAAAGCCCACGCCATTAGGATAAGCTGTATTTTTAACTAAACGCTTTTTACTATCTGAACTGACCGGATCTACGCTGGCGCTGTAAATCGACACCAAAGGCTGAAAACCAGCCTGCGGGTTGAGCGCCAGCGGCGGCAGCCTATTGCTGGTAGTCCAGTTGCCAGCCGGCTCGACGATACAGCCACCCCAATTGTTGTTGAGATAGTTTTGCTGTTCGGGAAAGCGGCTCAGCCAATTGGCCATCCAGGAGGACCTGGCGCTATTTATATCGCCGACGTTAACCACGTCATTAAATGGTACCAGCCCAATGTATGCGCCGCGCACCTCGCCATCATCGACCTGGTCTTCCTGGCCCAAAGCGGCGGCCTCCATCACCATCTCGATCAAGTCCTTGGTGGAATCCTTGAGCACCTTCATGCGCGTGCCTAAACTCTTGCCCGCAGAATCATCCATGGAGCCGGAGTTATCCAGGGCCAGCACCAGCTCCAAATCATTGCGCACCTTGCGCTGGGCGGTATTGGCGGCCCCCAGAGGCCAGGCGGTTTGCTGAAAATAGCCGGTGCTCAGCAGCGGCAGATCCAGATCGACGCTCATCTCGATTAGCTGGCTTTTAACGAACTTGCCGCTTTTATCCGGCTTGTACTCTATCTTCAAGGCATTATCGGGGATTTCCACACCCAGATAGCCTTGTGGCATATTGGCACTAAAATAGTTTTTGGCGTCCTGGCGCCATTTATTATCTTCGCTACTGATTTCTGGATTAAAGTCCGAAAGCTTGCGCCCGGACGAGATAACCGTGGCGTCCAGGGCATTTTGCAAGCGCGTTTGCGCGACGTTGTGGCGCACCAGATCGATGGCAAACAGCGAGCTGGCCGCGATCACGCCAAAGCTGATAATGCTGACGATGGCCACCGCCCCGCGCTGGTCTTTAATAAAATCCTGTATCAATCCCTGTCCTGTTTTCATAATGCTACCTATAAGCGCACTACCCCACGCCACTAATATGGCCTAAATACCCGTTTAATACAAGCCTAAACTATTAAAATTAACAGTTTTTTATAAATAAACGCCTTAAAGCAATTTTTTCAGGTCATCAAAGCGCGGGCGGTAAAAGGTGCGGGCCGTGATCTCGCGCGTACCACCCAGGCTTTGCCAAAATTTGGAGCTCATCACAAAGGGCTCGTAATTCTGCATTACCTCGACCACCAGCACGGTGTCATCATTATTGGGCGCCGGCAGCGGCGGGCCGTTGTAGGTATTGGTAAAGTTTGAGCAAGCGCCGCTGCCATTACACAGCTTGCCCCATTCAGGCGTGGATTTCCACACCGTTTCGGTGGTTTTTTTATTGCCGCTGCCAGTGGTTTGCTCGGTGGCGGCAAACAGGCGTACTTGCAGTTTGCCGTCATTGACATAATCCAGCGGCGCCATCAAATCAGCCATGATCACCCCGTAGGTACAAATATGGTCGGTCAGATCGCAGGGCATACCATCATAAAGCTCGGGCTGCATGGCTATACCATCGGCGATGGAAAACGCCGCGCGCTCGGCAATCGCGTGCGCGCGATAGTACTGATACAGCTCGGTTATGCCGAGCATGAAAAAAATCATGATCGGCAATACGATGGCGGCCTCGATGGCGGCCACCCCGCCTTGCTCGCGCCACAGGCGCCCGCCATGGCGCGTGCGCAGGCGCGTCGGCCTGCGAAAATTAAACTCAGGGCTCATTTTGCACCATTACAATGCGCTCAAAGCGCCAAAAGTCCCTGCCCAGCAGGGATAGAAAGCCGGTTAAGCCAGGGCGGTCGTAACCCACCCGAAAAATCATAACGTCACCGGCGTTACCAGCGTCACATACTATATGATCGGCGTAGTCCTCATCGTCAATGCTTTTAAAGGTATTATCCTGGCCGGGGTGATACACCTGCACGTCGGCGTGCAGGTTGTCCCGATCGCCCCAAATCGACAGATTATCGTCCAGAATTTCGATTACCCGATCGTGGCAATTTTCCTGCAAGCGCCCCAGCTTGCCCTCGCGCACGATCTGGCTCGCGGCCCGGTCCAGACCGGCGTCAGAGATCAGCATAATGGCCATTTCTATACTCAGAAATATCACCATAAACACCAGCGGCGCGACGATGGCAAACTCGATCGCCGCCACCCCCTGCTGCCTGGCCCGCAAAGCGCGTAAACGTGCTAACAGCCTGGTTCTCATAAGCTTGCCTACTTAATGCGCGTGCGCAGAAAACGGTAGAATTCGAGGTTGTCCTGCACCTGACCGCTGGACTGATACGTAGCCAGTATGCTCTCGGCGGCGTCCTCACGCCCAAGTATGCCATAGGCCAGCGCCAGATTGTCGCGCCGCTGTGGCAGGCTGTCGCTCGCGCCATCGTTGCCGATAAGAATATTTACCGCCTGGCGTGCATGGCCGTTTAAAGCCAGGGACAGGCCCAGATTGGTGCGCAGCAGCTCGCTACCGGGATTAGCCTCCAGGCCGCGGCGATAAGTTTCTTGCGCCAGACTGGCCTGACCGCTTAAATCATACACTACCCCAAGGCCAGACAAAGCTACCGGATCGTTAGGGTGCTGCGCCAGGATTTGTTCGTAGCTGGTGCGCGCCTGCTCCAGATTGCGCGTGCGCACATCCACGCGCGCCAAGGCCAGTTTGGTATCGAGATTACCCGGCTCCAGCGCCAATGATTTATTGTAAGCGCGCCGCGCGGCCTCGTATTCAGCCGCCATCGCATGGGCGTCGCCCAAGCCCTGCCACACCGCCGGCATCTCAGGATAGTTTTGGCTTAATTCGGTGTACAGAGTTTTGGCGACGTTGACGTCCCCACCTTGCAAAGCGCTGGCGGCAATGCGTAGCTCTCCCGCTTGCAAGGCGGCCTGATCCATCACCGTATCCACTGGCCGCACGGCGGTAGTCTGGGTATGCACGCAAGCCGATAACAGCAAACTGGCGAGAATTACGGCTGGAATACGCCAAGGCATGGTTTTCATAAGCATATTCTTCCAATTACTACATGTTACCAAAGGTTTTCATGATGTTAATCGCGGCCGGCCCGGCGCTGACGATGATTACCGTTGGCAATATAAACACCATCATCGGCACCGTCATCTTGACCGCCAGCTTGGCTGCGGCCTCCTCCAGACGCATCATACGCGCGGTACGCTCGGTTTTAGCCAGGATGCGCAGCGCCTGGGTAATAGCCGTACCGTATTTACGCGCCTGGATAAAGGTGCTGACCAGGGTGCGCGTACCCTCGATATCGGTGCGCACGGCCAAGCCATTCAAAACCCTTTCCACGTCGCTACTAAGCTTTAACTCGGTGGCGGTAAGCTTGAACTCGTCGGCTAAATCCGGATAGATGTCGCCCAGCTCATCGGCCACGCGATCAAGCGCGGCGCCCAGCGCCAAACCGGCGTTGGTGCAAATTACCATTAAATCCAGGGCATCGGGCAAGGCCAACCGCAGGCGTTCCTGACGCTTGGCCACCAGACGGTCCAACACCAGCCGCGGCAGCATGGTACCCAGGTAAGCCGCAGCCAGCAGCGCGCCTACGCGCACGCCAGGGCCCTGGTCCTGCAAAAACGGCCCACCGAACCAGAGTACCGCGGCCACCACCAGGCCGACCGACAACACCGTCAGCCCGATTAGCAGTATCAAGGCCTGGTTTGACCTGTAGCCGGCGTTAACCAGCTTGGAGGAGGCTTCCTGGCGCTGCGACTCGTTTAACAGCGGCACCGCGTTACCGAGCCGCAGCAATAAGCCCAGGCCCTTGGTTTTGACCTGCTTGATGCCTTTTTGTTTGTTGGCACCGGTGCCGCGGCGGGCCACTTCTGTTTTGGCGCGCTCAAGCAGAACCTGGCGCCGGTTCGAGCGGCCGTACAGGTATATGCCAGCGCCCAGTAGCGCCAGCAAAACTATTAAAACGTCAAAAATACCTATGGCCTGCATAACACTACACCTTGAGGTTAGCCAGCTTACGGATGGAAAAAATCCCCACTACCAACAGTATGCCCGCCACCCACAACAGTTTATGACCGGTTTCGGTAGTGATCAGGGCGTCCAGATACTGCGGGCTTAAATAATACAAGCCACCGATCAGCACAAAGGGTATGGCCGCCAGCACGTTGCCCGAGAGCCGGCCCTCGGCGGTCAGGGCCCTGGTTTTCAGGCCCAGATCACGGCGCGCGCGAATAATGCCGGAGAGGTTTTCCAAGGCCTCGGCGATCGAGCCGCCAGACTCGCGTTGCAATAACACGCAAACCGAAAAAAACGTAAAGTCCGGCAGCTCCACGCGCTTGACCGCGGTATCGAGCACGTCGTGCAAATCGGCGCCCAGCAGCAGGCTATCGCCCATGCGTAAAAACTCTGGCCCCAGGGGCGCCTCGTATTGCACGCCAACGTTGCGAATTGATTGAGTTACGGGAATACCAGCCTGACTGGCGCGCACGATCATATCGATGGCGTCGGGCATTTGGTTCATGAATTTTTTATTAAAGCGCTGCACCAAAGCCTGATACACCAATAAGGCCAGTAGCAACGGCAGCAATAGCACCGCTATCAACAGTACCCACCACGCGCGCGGTAGCGCCCCGCTAATAAACAATACCAGGCCCAGTACGGCGACCGCCACTACAAACAGACCCAGATAACGCGCCCCCTGGTGGCCCGCTACGGTATCCAGACGGTTGAGATAATAGCCGAGTGTGCCCAGCGACTCGCGCCGCCGGCGCCGGCGCGCATCGCTTTGGGCGCGGTGCAGGCTTTGCAAGGCCTGCTGGCTGGTTTTGGTGCCGCTACCGTGCTGCACCCCTTTGAGGCGCTCCTGCAACAGGTGTTTGGGTCTGGCGCGCAGCGCCGTCAGCCCCACCTGTAACGCCATGCCCAGCAGCACCACGGCGGCAAAAATGATCACGGTGACGACGTCAACGGTACTCATGGACGCATAGCCTCGATTAAAGCCGTCTCCATGCCAAAGTATCTGGCCCGGTCGGCAAACAGGGGGCGCAAGCCGGTGCTGACAAAGCTGCCGCGCACCTGCTCTTCGTATGAACTGGCGTCATAATCGAACTTGAACAGCTCCTGCATGATCACGGTTTCACCCTCCATGCCTGCGAGTTCGGTAATTTCGGTAATCTTGCGGCTACCATCGCGCATGCGCTCGATCTGCACGATTATATTAACCGCGCTGGCGATCTGGCGCCTGATGGTAAACAAGGGCAGGTTGCCGTTGGCCATCATGACCATGCTTTCGAGCCGGGTCAGAGCGTCGCGCGGATTATTGGCGTGCAAGGTGGTCATGGAGCCATCGTGGCCGGTATTCATGGCCTGCAACACGTCCAGGGCCTCGCCGCCACGGGTCTCGCCCAGGATTATGCGATCGGGGCGCATCCGCAAAGCGTTGCGCACCAGATCGCCCTGGGTCACCTGACCGGTACCCTCGATACTGGCCGGCCGGGTTTCCAGGCGCACCACGTGGGGCTGCTGCAATTGCAGCTCGGCGGCATCCTCGATGGTAACAATGCGTTCATCGCTGGAAATATAGCGCGACAAGGCGTTTAACAGCGTGGTTTTACCCGAACCGGTGCCGCCCGAAACAATCATGTTCATGCGACACGAGGCGGCTATTTCCAGCACCCTGGACATGGCCGAAGACATGCTGCCGCGCGCCGCCAGCCGCGGCAAGGTCAAATCCTTGCGCGAAAACTTACGAATCGAGATCGATGCGCCGTCAATAGCCAGCGGTGGCAAAACCACGTTGACCCGGCTGCCATCGGGCAAGCGCGCGTCCACCATCGGGCTGCTTTCATCGACGCGCCGCCCCACCGACGAAGCGATGCGCTGGGCCACGTTGACCACGTGGGCGTTATCGCGAAACTTCAGCGCGGTCAGCTCCAGCTTGCCGTAGCGCTCGACGTAGACCTGATCGGGGCCGTTGACCATGATGTCGTTGACGCTTTCGTCTTGCAGCAAGGGCTCGATGGGGCCGACGCCAAACATATCGTGCAGGATTTCCTGACCCATCAGGCGCTGCTCGGCGGTGGTAACCGGCAGGTCTTCGGTGCGCACGGTTTCAGCGATAATGGCGTCCACCTCGCGGCGCATATCTTCGGCCTTTTGCGTCAAGGCGGTACTGACGTCGATGGTGCCAAATACTACCTGACGAATACGCGCATAAAACTCCGAGCGCACCACCGATTCATTGACGCGCCCGCCCTTGTGTACAGCCGCACCGCTTAATTGCTTGCCGAGTGCGCTGCTGGCAGCGCCGGCAGCAGCCTCGGGGCCGGGCTCGGCCGCCAGCGCGGCCGCAGATGGCGGCTGGGGGCTGGCGCTGCTGGTGTTATTGGTAGCCGCAGGCTGGGCCAACGGCGCAGCGACCGGCGTCTGCGGCTGGCTATCAGCCGACTCTGACGACGCCGGCGTGGACCGAGCCCTGCGACCAAAGCCCCCCGCCATTATTTAGCTCCAACCAGGCGTTGCCACCAGGATTTTTTGCTGCTCGCGACCGCCTCGCCGGTAACCAGGTTGGCCAGGGTCTTGACCCCACGGGCAAACTCGCTGCCCTGGGCCAGCGGCTGGGCCAGATTTTCGGCCAGCAGCGGCCCCTTGGGATCGTGGGGGATATTAACGCGGATGGCCTGATTGACCACCTCTCTGAAATCACTGTCACGCACCTTGTGCTGCACCGCCGGCCAGGCGTGATTCAGTACCGCAAACACGCTGGGCGGATTGGGGCGCGAGCCGATAAAACTGCTTAAACGCCCCAGGTTGCGCGCCGACAGCACCGAAGTATCGGCCACCAGACAGACCAGCGCGGCGTGCTGTATGGTTTGCTGGAACATCTGCCCGGCACGGCTGGGCACGTCCACCACCACGTAGTGAAAATATTGGCTTAGCGCGTCCAGCAAGGCCCCCAGGGCCTGCTCGTCAAACGTGAACTCCTCGGTGTAATCAAGCTCGGCCGAGAGCACAAAAAAATCTGGCGCCACCTCGGCCAGCGACCTTTCCAGATACTGGTGATCGAGCCGGTCGATATTATTGAGTACGTCCAGTAGCGCCGAGCCACCAGCGTGACCCAGGGTGCCGGGGCCGGGGCCATCGTAGACGTTTAAATCCAGGTACACCACGCGCCGGCGCACCCCGCCCTCAACCAGGGCGCGCGCCAGATGCACGGCCACCGAGGTTACACCCACGCCACCGCGCGTGCCGATCACGGCCACGCTTTTACCGTAGCGGCCCTGGCGCACGCTGGTGTGCTCGTGCATGATTATGCGCCGCACCAGATCGGCGCTTAAGGGCTTGACCAGATAATCCTGCACCCCGCGGCTGAGCAGATTGCGGTACAGGCCAACGTCGTTGCGCTCGCCCACTACAAATACCGCCACCGAAGGGTCGCAGGCATCGGCCAGCCGATCGAGGTCGTCCAGCGGCCGGTTGCTGCCCGAAATATCCACTAGCAGGCGCTGCGGTGACTTGCTTTGCTTTTGCAGCCAGGCGATGGCCGCGTCTACCCCGCCGCTGGCCACCAGCGAGTCGCTGACCACATCGGCCTGCAATACGCGGCGCAGCTCGTCGGCGCTGGCGGTATCGTGCAAAAAAGCCACAAAGGCATACAAACGGTCGGTTTCTTTGGTAGTGGCCATGGGCTTATATATCTTATTGACTGGTGGTAGTGGTTTCTTTGAGCGGCGTAATCTGACCCTCGCGGTAGCGCGTCACCGCGCTATCGGCGGTATCGGCGTGCTGACCACCATAGGCGGCCGGCTCGACCAGATCACGCGGGTTGGCTACGCTATTGGCCAGATTGGTATAGGTAGCGCAGCCATAAGGCACCTGCGGGCGGCTGTCATAAATAGTGCGCGCCGGCTCGTTGAACATGCTGTTGCACTCGGGCGGAATCGCCACCCAGCGGCCGTCCTTGAGCTGCACCTTGATGACGTCGGCATTGGGCAACATGCTGTAATCGCGTTTGGGAAACGAACAGGCCGCCAGGCTCAGGCCCAGGCTGGCAAGCAGCAGAAGTTTGGTAGTCTTGGCTAACAACATAGCGCAGCCCCTTAATAAACAAAGCCAGCCGTACCGCTTAGGCGCGGCACATCACCCTGCAGCGGGTCATACTTAATACTTTTTTCCAGCACGAACTCAATATCGGTATTGGCGCGCATGCTATCCAGCGGCGTGGTTAACTGATTCGGGCTGGTGGGCCGCACCAGATAGGGGGTAACTATAACCACCAGCTCGCTTTTTTGATTGCGGTAATCAGACGAGGAAAACAGCTTGCCGAGCACCGGGATCGATCCTATACCGGGGATTTTGTCCACCAGATCGCTGATATTGTTTTGCAACAGGCCACCGATGGCAAAGCTTTGGCCGCTGGCCATCTCGACCGTGGTCTCGACCCGGCGCACGCGTATGCCAGGAATCGACAGGCCATCCATAACTATGCTGGCGGCCGGGTCCAGCTCGCTGATTTCCGGGCGCACCGTCAGGCTGATACGGTCGTCGGCCAACACCGTCGGGGTAAAGTCCAGCGCCACACCAAAGGGCTTGAACTCGATACTCATGGTGTCGTTATCCTGCTTGACCGGCACGGGAAACTCGCCGCCGGCCAAAAAGCTCGCGGTCTGGCCCGAGATGGCGGTCAGATTGGGCTCGGCTAACACGGTCAGCAAATCCTCGCGGTCGAGCAAATCTATCATGGCCTGGGCGGGTGCGCCGGTCTTGGAATAGCCGCCCAAAAAGGAAAAGCCCTCGTTGGCCGCGGTATAGCCACCGGCGGCGTTAACAAAGCTGCGTCCGCCAATCAGGCCGGTAACAAACTGCCCAGGGGTGGCCACCACGTTCCAGTTAATGCCCAGCTTTTGCGTAATCGCCTTGGACATTTCGGTCACGCGCACGCGCAGGTACACCTGGGTAGGACTGGCGACGCTGATGCGGTTGATGAGCTGGTCGTTTTCACCCAGGTAGGGCTGGATCGTACGCGCGATGGCCTCGGTAGTTTCGGCGTTGGGGGCGCTGCCGCTAACCATCAGCGAACCGGGAGCCGAGGCCAGTTGCAGGCGCAGGGCCGGAAAGCGCTGGCGCAAAACGCTTTGCAGCTCGGCGACGTTGTGGCCCACGCTAATGTTTTCGCGCAATAACTGGCGGCCCTCGGCGTCCAAGGCGTACAAGGTAGTGGCACCAGCGCGCTTGCCCACCACCAGCACGGCGATGTTGGCACCCGACTGATCGGCCGGCACCTGGACGTTGGCAATCGCCTCGTCGGCGACGAAAATGGTCTTGGCCGCGCCGTCGATATTGATCAAATCGCCAGCGCCTACGGCCAGGCTCAAAGCCTGACTCTGGCTGGCGTAAAAAGCCAGGCCCAGGCCGGCTAAAAATCTGCTTGCTGTTTTAATTCTGTGCATGTGAAGCTTGCTCCGCCGGGGGTAGTTCCAGATTTTGTATATCGATACCACGAATTACGCTAATACTGCGCGTCATCTGCTGTCCGACGCTGGCCGCTGCTGGGGCCGGCTCGGCTGGCGTGCTGCTGGGCTGGCTGGCCGGTTTGGCCAGCCGGTTCTGGCGCGCACGCGAAATATCGCTGCCCCACACCGGGCCGCTGGCGCCGCCCTGAGCGGTACCATCCCAGGCCACTACCGAGGCCTCGTCGTTGGTAGCCGAAGCGTCGGTTTTGGCAAAGCTGCGCAAGGCCAGCGACAGGCTGCCCAGCTGCGAGGCCACGGTAACCGCCTCGGCGATACGCGGGCGCACCTCGATAGTAACCGTACGGGCGCGCTGGGCGTCGCTGCCATCGCTGCGCTGAAAGCTGCCACCCACGGCTATTACGCGCACCTGCTCGACCACGGTTTCGCTCACGACCTGCTTATCACCGCCAAAATCACCGCCACCGCCGAGGTTTTGCGTCAGAATCATATCGACGTAATCGCCCGGCTGGATCAGACCGGCGTTGCCGGATACATCATTGATTGGTACCGATACCGCCAGCATGCCGGGCTGCAGGGCCGCGGCCAGAAAGCCGGGGGCATCGGCGCGGATAATATCGCTGGCCTGCAAAACGGCGCCGGCCTCCAGCTTGCGCCGCAGCAAGGCCCCCGCCACGTCGGCCTGGGGGCTGCCCTCCTGCAAGGCGCCTTTGGGCATTTTGGAGCGCGCCACGGCCAGCCAGGCCAGGTCGCCCTCGCGCAATAACAGGCCAGCGGGCAAATCGCCCACGGCGCTTAACACGCGCACCTCGGGGTCGGCGGCCTGCTTGGGGCTGAGGCTATTGATGTACATAACCCGCGCGCCCAAGGCCAGCACGGCAGCCGCTATCAATATCAAGGCAAACTTGAGTACGGAAGACATTATTCAGGTTACCCCTAGAGCAAGATAATATTGACCCAATACGTACCAGCCGCCCGCGCACAAAGCCACGCCGTACGGCACACCGCGCTTGGCGGACAAGCCATAGGATACTATACGCCATGGCCTAAGTGTCACTTTTTGCAGACTTTTCCGGTCAAATAACCAGCCAAGTGCGGCAATTATGCCACCCAGCCAGGCAATAATCACCAAAACCTGCAAGGCCAGCGCCGGGCCGGCCCATAAAAATACCACGCTACCTAGCTTGACATCGCCCCCGCCCATAGCGCCGACAAAATACATGGCAAACAACAGCACGAAGGCGAGCGCCGCCACCAGCAGGTGCGCGCCCCAGGCTTGCCAGCTGGCGCCCACAAAAAACATATGCGCTGCAAATAGCAGCGCATATGCGAGTACCAGTGAATTTGGCAGGGTTCTCTTATATAGATCAGAGCGTACCAAAATGATAAGCACTAATGAAGAGAATACATTTAGAACTAGTATAAGGCACCCTAACAAATTTCTTAAAAGTTAATATACAGAAGCATTAATTCACTGTATGCAGGTTTTGAAGCTCGTTACTTGTATCTCCAAACACACCGGCTACCCAATTACCGATATCCTTTCCTAAGGTGGCGACAATTAAAACAATAACCGCGAGCAAAATTGCATATTCGATAGCCGATACGCCACGCGCGTCGTCTTTCAGGTTGGCCAGTGTTATGCCTACTTTCCTGCAAATATGATTAAACATGTGTAAACTCTCCTGAGTAAAAAAACAATCGACGCTACCACCGTATCCTGTATCTACGTAAAGCTGTTATAAAACAGGCGTTGTCGTAATATTACTAGAAATCCCCTGTAAAACAAACGTATTAGGCCCATAATGCAACTTTTTAGAGACAATATTAACAATGCTTGGCATTTGCCCAAATCCGTCTGTGTACTGTTGTGCACCCTGTTCTTAACAGCCTGCGCGGGTGAGCTCAATTACAGCAAACCCGGCGTACAAGCGCCAATTGTCTACGATAAAACCTTAAAGCAAAGCTTTAATCAGGCCTGGGCCAGTACCTTAAAGGCCCTGGAGCAGCCCGGTTTCAGCCTGATAGACGCCGATAAGGCTAGCGGCGTGATTAACGTAGCTGTTGCAGGAATACCACAAGAGCAAGTCGATTGCGGCCTGATTACCAGTATTGTTTTCAGCCCGCGCGCCCAGATCGAGCGCACCTACACCTTCAAGGGCGCCAGCGCGCACGAGGATTACGAGCAATTAATGAATGGCAACGTCTACGACGTCAGCCGCGACATGCAGCTCGATAACACCATCCAGCTGCAACTCCAGGCGCTCGGCCAGCGCCAGACCCTGGCGCGCGTAAACGTCCTCTATCAGCTGAGCCGCCACGTGCAAATGGCCAGCCCCAGCCAAAAAAGCTACCCGGCCATTAGCGATACGATTAATTTCAGCAGCAATAGCACGGGGCGCTTTCCTGGTTTTGAAAAGGCCACCAGCTGCGTGGCCACCGGCGCCCAGGAGCGCGCCATACTGGATCTGCTGCACTAATTGCGCCGCCGCGCCCCTGGCCGGCCCGGCTTACAGGCTGGCCGCTACCTGATCAAGCGACCTGGCAAAAATCCCCACCATGTCCTCGACCTGCTGGGCGTCGATGATCAGGGGTGGGCAAAAGGCCACGCTATCCTGGATATTGCGCAAGATCAGGCCGTTATCCTGGGCCTGGCGCACCACGCGCGCGGACACGCTGCCAAGCGGCTCAAACTGTGCTTTAGTGGCCTTATCGGCTACCAGTTCCACACCCGCGATCAGGCCCACCCCGCGCACTTCGCCCACTAGCGGGTGCGCGGCCAGCTGGTTTAGGGCATCCTGCAGCACGCGCCCCGAACTGGCGGCGTTGGCTACCAGCCCCTGGTCCTCGATGATGGCGATATTTTCCAGGCCCACGGCGGTCGCTACCGGGTGGCCGCTGGCGGTGTAGCCGTGGCCAAAAGTGCCTATTTCGCCGCTATGGCTGGAGATGACTTCGGCCACCTTGTGACTGATCAAAACCGCCGCCAGGGGCTGATAAGAAGAAGTTAACTGCTTGGACAGGGTCATGAAGTCCGGCTCTATACCGTATAAGTCACTGGCAAACATGTGGCCGGTGCGGCCAAAGCCGGTGATGACCTCATCGGCTACGACCAGCACGTCATACTTGCGGCACACCGCCTGCATTTTGGGCCAATAGTCGGCCGGCGGCACAAGCACCCCACCCGCGCCCATGACCGGCTCGCCAATAAAGGCGGCTACGCTGTCCGGGCCTTCGGCCAGTATCAGTTCTTCGAGCTCGCGCGCCAGACGCTCGACGAACTGGGCCTGGCTCTCACCCGCCAGGGCCTCGCGGTAGTAGTGCGGGCAACGCGTATGCAGCATGCGCGGCAGGGGCAGGTCAAAATCGCGGTGGTTGGCAGGCAGGCCGGTCAAGCTGGCCGAGGCTACGGTGACGCCGTGATAGGCCTTGTTGCGGGCGATGATTTTCTTTTTGGCGCTACGCCCGAGGGCGTTGTTGTAATACCACAGCATTTTTACTATGGAGTCATTGGCCTCGGAGCCGGAGTTGGTAAAAAAGGCCTGCGCCATGCGCCCGCCGCTAAGCTCTACCAGCTTTTGCGCCAGCTGGATGGAGGGCACGTTGGCCTTGTGGCTAAAGGTATGGTAGAAGGGTAAGCACTCCATCTGTCGGGCCGCTACCTGGGCCAGGCGCGGCTCGCTAAAGCCTACTGCTACGCTCCATAAGCCGGCCATGCCTTCGATGTAGCGCTTGCCGTCGGTGTCAAAAACGTAAATGCCCTGGCCGCGCTCCATAATGCAAGGCCCCTGAGTACGGTGCTGCACGGCGTTGGTATACGAGTGCAATTGATAGGCAATATCGTCATGCGATAGCGTGTTTTGTGTCATGTTGGCCTCCTTTGGGCTGGGAAAATTCAAGATATTTGCCTATGACCGCCGCGAGCGTGTCAAAGGCGGGCCGGATCTCCGCCGGGCTGACCCCGGCATAACCCAGCAACAAACCCGAGCGGGCCTGCGCCCGCTCGCTGTAATAAGCGCTTAAGGGGCGCGTTAACACGCCCTTTTGCAGGGCATGACGCGCTACTACCTCATCATCGACCCCCGCCGGCAAGGCCAGTATCAGATGCAGCCCGGCGTCACCACCGATAATCTCCAACTGCGTACCAAAGTGCTGCTCGATGGCCGCAATCAGGCAGCTGCGCCGTTCGCTGTAACGGCGCCGCATGCGGCGCACGTGGGCCGCCAAATGGCCTTCCTGTATTAACTGGTCGAGTACCGCCTGGGTCATCATGTCACCCTCGCGATAGAGCTCGGCCAGGGCGTTGGCAAAGGCCGGCGCCAGCGCTGGCGGCACCACCAGAAAGCCCAGGCGCAAACCAGGCGCAAGGGTTTTGCTAAAACTGCCGACGTACAGCACCCGGCCGCTGTCGTCCATACCCTGTAAGGATGGCAGCGGGCGCGAGCCGTAGCGAAAGTCGCTGTCGTAGTCGTCTTCCAGCACCCAGCACTTTACCTGACGGGCGTAATCCAGCAGCATGCGGCGGCGCGCCAGGCTCATGACCTTGCCCAGGGGGTATTGATGCGAGGGCGATACCACGATCAAGCGCGGCGGCTGGCTGTGGTGCGCCGGCGCAGGCAGCAGGCCCTCATCATCGACCGGGATCGGTACCGGCCGCAGGCCCGCCATCAACAGCAAACTGCGCACCCCCCAATAACCCGGCTCTTCGATCCAGACGATATCACCTGGGTCGCATAGCATACGGATACACATATCTACCGACTGGTGTATGCCGGTGGTCATAATGACCTGCTGGGCGCTGCTTTGCACCGAGCGCACGCTATTCAAATAAGCCGAGATGGTGTGCCGCAACGGGCCATAGCCACCGGCCGGGGCGTAGCGCAGCAAATCCCAGGGCTGGCTGCGCCAGATACGGTTCTGGATACGCGCCCAGGCCTTGAGCGGAAACTCGCGTACATCCGGCACCCCCGGCATAAAAGCCCCGGCCTGACGGTTGGAAAAACCCAGCTGCTTAGCCAGGGCGCTACCGCGCCGCGACAAGGCTGAGAGCGGCTGGCTGCGCGGCTGCAACGCGGGTTGCGGCGCTACCATGGGGTCCGCATCTATCAAGTCCTGGCTGATGTCGAGCACAAAGGTGCCGCTGCCTACCGCAGCACTGACGTAGCCCTCTTCGGCGAGCTGCTCATAAACCTGCAAGACGGTATTGCGGGCAATGCCGAGCTCGGCCGCCAAGGCGCGGCTCGACGGCAGGCGCGTAGCGGCCTTGAGCTTGCCCGCCAGAATGGCCCTGCATATCAAGCCATATAAGCGCTGATAAGCGGGACCATCACCGGCCTTGTAAAAATGGTGCTGTAACCATTCACTAAAAAAAGAATCCAAAGTGGCCCTATAAAATAATTAAAAATGGACCTATAACACAAGCCAATACCTAAGTATAGTCTAAAAAAAACATAGCGATAAAAAAGTGGTTTAATAGCCAGTGGGTGTAAATTACCAACGCCATTGGTTTATTTTTTTTTGCTCTGAATAAAACTGGAGACGTGTCTGATGCCAGAAGCCGCCACCCAAGCCTTAGTTAAATTTGAAGGGGTGCAAAAGTCTTACGATGGCACCAATCTGGTGGTACGTGACCTGAACCTGGAGATTTATCCGGGCGAATTTTTATCCTTGTTAGGCCCCTCGGGCTCGGGCAAAACCACCTGCCTGATGATGCTGGCCGGGTTTGAGTCGCCCACCGGCGGCGATATTACGCTCGAAGGCAAGCGCTTAAATGACGTGCCCCCACATCACCGCAATCTGGGCATGGTGTTTCAAAACTACGCCCTGTTTCCGCACCTGACGGTCGAGGCCAATCTGGACTACCCGCTTAAGGTGCGCAAGCTGCCGGCATCCGAGCGCCAGCAGCTGATCAAGGACGCGCTCGCCATGGTGCAAATGGCAGACTTTGCCAAACGCTTTCCGGCCCAGCTCTCGGGCGGCCAGCAGCAGCGCATCGCGCTGGCGCGCGCCCTGGTATTCAAGCCCAAGATCGTGCTCATGGACGAGCCTTTAGGGGCGCTCGATAAGCAGCTGCGCGAGCACATGCAGCTCGAACTCAAGGCCCTGCACCGCCAGCTGGGGGTCACCTTTGTCTACGTCACCCACGACCAAAGCGAGGCGCTCACCATGAGCAACCGCGTGGCGGTTTTTAGCGCCGGCGTAATCCAGCAGATTTCCAGCGCCGATACGCTTTATGAAACCCCCTGCAACCGCTTCGTGGCGGGCTTTATCGGCGATAGCAATCAGCTGCCAGGGGTGGTGCAAGGGGTGACGGGCGAGTATTGTAGCGTGCGGCTGGCGGGGGGCTATGAAATGCAGGGCATCAACGTCGAGGGCCTGACCGCCGGCGCCGAGTGCATCCTGGCGGTGCGTCCCGAGCGCATCAAGCCCAGCCGCCACGCGGACGACCCCAACCGCTTTCAGGCCATAACCCAGGACGAAGTTTATTATGGCGACCATATCCGGCTGCGCTGCCAATTTGGCAACGCTGCAACAATTTTTGTCAAAATGCCCCTGGCCGAGGGCTCTGGCAACAACCATCAAGGCAAGCAGCTTGATTTGCACGCAGCCCCCGAGCACGTGCGCATATTTAAACCCTAAGCTCTCAGGAGACAAAGCTATGCAACCCAAACTCATCCTCAGCGCACTGGCTCTGGCCATGCCCCTGGCTACGCTGGGCGGCAACGCCCAGGCGCGCGACCTGACCATAGTCAACTTTGGCGGTGCCAATGGCGATGCCCAAAACGTTGCTTACGTGCAGCCTTTTGAAAAAGCCACCGGCAATAAGATAATCCCCGTGGCCTATAACGGCGAGCAGGCCAAAATCAAGGCCATGGTGCAGTCCAATAACGTGGTCTGGGACGTGGTTGAGGTCGAAACCGGCGACCTGGGACGTGGCTGTGAAGAGGGCCTGTACGAGAATATCGACTGGAGCACCATCGTCGATGCCGACGATATGGTTGAGGGCGCGCTCAACTACTGCGGCGTGGGTACCTTCGTCTGGTCTACCGTATTGGCCTACAACCCCGAAAACCTCAAAACCGCGCCTACCGGCTGGGCCGACTTCTGGGACGTGGAAAAATTCCCTGGCAAGCGCGGCCTGCGCAAAGGCGCGCACTACAACCTGGAGTTTGCCCTGATCGCCGATGGCGTGCCGGTAGACCAGGTCTATGAAGTGCTGTCCACCCCCGAGGGCGTCGACCGCGCCTTTAACAAGCTCGACGAGCTCAAGCCCCACATTCAGTGGTGGGAGGCCGGCGCCCAGCCACCGCAAATGCTCAGCTCGGGCGACGTAGTAATGTCGGCCGTGTATAACGGCCGCATCGATGCCGTGCAGCGCGAGGGCAGCCCGCTGAAGATCGTTTGGGACGGCAGCGTGTACGACTTTGACTACTGGGTCATCCCGGCTGGCTCACCCAACAAGGATCTGGCCATAGAGTTTGTTAAATACGCCAGCTCGCCCGCGGCCCAGGCCAAGTACACCGAAAATATTGCCTACGGCCCGGTAAGCAAAAAAGCGATCGCCAGCCTGGAGCCAAAAACCCTGGAAAACGTGCCCAACGCGCCGCAAAACGCCAAAAACGCCTTGTTTAACGATCTGGATTTCTGGACCGATAATGGCGAAGAGCTAGAGCAGCGCTTTACCGCCTGGGCGGCGCGCTAAACTACTGGCATGGGGCTTTAATCCCGAGCCACTTGCCCCCCAGGCAGGCCGACCCGCCCTGGGGGGTGATTTTTTTCAGGAGCTATTATGGCTGCAGTGCTTGACGATCAAGCATCGATACGGCGCTCGATGCAATCCAGTCAGCGACGCAAAACCTTGCGGGCCTTGTTATTGATCGCCCCTTTGGCGCTTTTTTTACTGGTGGTTTTCGTGGTGCCAATCGCCTCGCTCCTGACGCGCGCCATCGATAACCCCGAGGTGATTCAAAGCCTGCCCACTACCCTGACCCAGCTGAGCAGCTGGGATAAACAAGACCTGCCCCCCGATGCCGCCTATCAGGCCCTGGCCACCGATCTGGCCAAGGTCAAAAACACCCCCGCCGCAGGCCAGCTGGCGCGCCGTTTGAATTACGAAATCTCAGGCTACCGCTCGCTGATTTTCAAGACAATCCGCAGCATGCCGCTGGCTGCCGAGGATGCCGAAGCGGCCCGCACGCAACTGGTAAAACTCGATAAACGCTGGGCCGAACCGCCCTATTGGACGGCCATAGCCAATAATGATACGGCCTGGTCGCCGTATTACCTGCTGGCGTCGCTGGATTTAAAGCTCGATAACCAGGGCCATGTCATTAATGTGCCGCCCGACACCTCGGCCTTCAGGGCCATATTTGCGCGCACCTTCTGGATTAGCTTTGTGGTTACCGTGGTCGCGCTGCTGCTGGGCTACCCGTTAGCCTACTGGATTACGCGCTTGAACAAGCGCCAGGCCAACCTGGTGCTGATTTGCATCCTGATTCCATTCTGGACCTCGGTGCTGGTGCGCATCGCCGCCTGGGTGGTGCTACTGCAGCGCGAGGGCCTGATCAATAGCGCGCTTATGGGCTACGGCTTTTTGGCCGAGCCCTTGCCCTTATTGTTTAACCGCCTGGGCGTGTATATCTCCATGGTGCATATCATGCTGCCGTTTATGGTGTTGCCCTTATATAGCGTGATGCAGTCGGTGCCGCCAAGCTACCAGCGCGCCGCCATATCGCTGGGCAGCCATCCGTTTGCGGCATTCTGGCGCGTGTACGTGCCGCAAACCTACCCCGGTATCGGCGCCGGTGCCCTGCTGGTATTTATCATCAGCATCGGCTACTACATTACGCCAGCGCTGCTAGGTGGCGCGGGCGACCAGATGATCAGCTACTACGTGGCCTACTTTACCAATCAGACCATTAACTGGGGCATGGCCAGTGCCCTGGGCCTGATACTGCTGGCTGGCACCCTGGTGTTATACGCCATGTACCGGCGCCTGTCGGGCAAAGAACTCAGTCTCAGCTAGGGAGCGACGCACATGTTTACAACCAGCCTGCCACCCTATGCCTCGTTAATCGAGCGCGTCTGGTACTACGCCTTGCGCGTGCTGTGCGTGCTGATTCTGATTTTTCTGCTGCTACCGGTGCTGGTCATCATCCCGCTGTCATTTAACCAAAGCTCGTTATTGATGTACCCCATCCAGGAGTTTTCCCTGAACTGGTACCACGAGCTGTGGCGGTCGGCCGATTGGGCGCGCGCCACCAAAAACAGCTTTATAGTAGCGCCCGCGGCTACCGCTATCGCCACCGTTTTAGGCACGCTGGCGGCAGCCGGCCTGCACCTGGCCAACTTTCGCGGCAAAAGCATGCTCATGGCGGTGTTGATATCGCCCATGATCGTGCCGCTGGTGGTAACCGGCCTGGGCGTTTACCTGTTTTTTGCGCCCTATGGTCTGGCCAATAGCTATAGCGGCCTGATTCTGGCGCTGGCGGCGATTGGCGCACCGTTTGTGGTGACCACGGTGTCGGCCACCCTGCAAGGCTTAAACCCCAACTTGCTGCGCGCCAGCGCGAGCCTGGGTGCCGGGCCGGTGCAAACCTTTTTTAAGGTAACGCTGCCGCTGATCGCCCCCGGCGTGATCGCCGGTGCCCTGTTTGCCTTTGCCACGGCCTTTGACGAAATCGTAATCACGCTATTTTTAGCCGGCCCCGAGCAGGTCACCCTGCCGCGTCAGATGTTTACCGGCATCCGCGAAAACATCAGCCCGGTAATTGCTGCGGTAGCTACTATACTGATAATATTTTCTACCTCGCTGCTGCTGGTGCTGGAGTGGCTACGTGGCCGGGTTGCGGCCAAAACCACCCGTATCGACAGCGACTAAGCGCTTAACACAGGCACAGCAAACATGTTCGGACACGACGCAAACAGTAAATTTGGACCACGCTACCAGGGTATCGCTACCTTTATGCGTACCCCTATGGTAGCCAGCCTGACGGGGTTGGAGATCGGCCTGGTAGGGGTGCCGTATGACGGTGGCGTCACCAACCGCGCAGGCGCACGCCACGGGCCGCGTGAAATTCGCAACGCTTCGAGCATGATGCGCGCCATCCACCACGTCAGCCGTATCAATCCCTACGAGTTGTGCCAGATCGCCGACCTGGGCGACGTGCCGCTGCCGCATATTTACGACCCGCAGGCGGTGCACGACGATATTTGCGCCTTTTACCAGAGCTTGCGCGCTGCGGGCGTTATGCCCTTAAGCGCGGGCGGCGACCATTCCATCACCTACCCCATACTCAAGGGCTTGTACGACGGCCAGGCGGCCGCCCTCATACACTTTGACGCCCATACGGATACCTGGGGGCCTTTTATGGGTAGCAAGTTTCACCACGGCGGGCCTTTTTATCAGGCCTGCGAGCATGGCCTGATCGACCCCAAGCGCACCATTCAGATCGGTATACGCGGCGCACAAAACACTGCCCAAGGCTGGGATTATTCGCAGGCCAAGGGCATGCGCGTAATCTTCATGGAAGAGTTCACCCGCCTGGGGGTGGACGCGGTAGTAGAGCAGGCGCGTGCCCTGGTTGGCACCGCGCCAGTGTATTTATCGTTTGACATAGACGGGCTCGACCCGGCGTATGCGCCCGGCACCGGTACCCCCGAGGTAGGTGGCATTAGCACAGTTGAGGCGCAAGCCTTGCTACGTGGCTTGCGCGGCCTGAATTACATCGGTGCCGACGTGGTGGAGGTAGCGCCGCCATTTGACCCCAGCGGCAATACGGCGCTGGTGGGCGCTACCATGATGTACGAAATCCTCTGCCTGCTGGCCGAGGCGCGCGCGCAGCGCCGCCCTGCCAAGCCAGCTTAAAGCAAACAAGCCATTAAAGGCTGGCTAGAGCCGCGGCTACCGCCGCCAGCTGGTCTTGCGGCACACGCGCCCAGCACAGACCATCGGCTTGCAGCGCGACGTAACCCTGGGCATCGACAGGCAGGCGGCTCAGGTCGATGGTCGCAAACGAGCGCCCCAGGCTATTTAACACCTTGGGGTCGCCAAAACCCTCGCTTAGCAATAGTTGCTGGCCAGCACCACCCAACAGGCGCTGGCGAAACAGGCCGTCCTCATCCTTGAACGACACCAGCCGCGCACGCGTGCTTTTACCCGTCTGACCGCGCCCCGCAGCGCCAGCAGCAGCCTCCTGACCCGTGGCGACTGGTGCTGCAGCGCTGGTGGCCGGGCGCAAGCCGACCGCCGCACGTAAAATCTGCATAAACGGTATGGTTTCGGCGCGCGCCTTGGCCGCTCCCGCCTGGAGTATATCCTCGATTTGTTGCGGCCGCGCCATGAGCTCGAAGTAGCGCGCGCGCAGAGGCGCCAGTTGTGCCTCGATCAAGGCGTATAGCTCTTGTTTGGCCTGACCCCAGCCCATGCCCTGCGTCAGGGCGTCTTGAAAATCCTGTGTTTGCTCGCGCGTGGCAAAAGCCTGATAAATCGTCAACAAGGCGCTGCCCTCGGCCTGCTTGGGCTCGCCGGGGGCGCGTGAATCGGTAACGATTTGCGCGATGGCCGCCTGTAAGGCGGTGGCGCCGCCCTCAAACAGCGGTATGGTGTTGTTATAGCTCTTGGACATCTTGCGCCCGTCCAGCCCCGGCAAGGTCGCCACCTGGGAGTCAATTTGCACCTGTGGCGCCACGAACAATTCTCTGCCCTGGCCGTACATATGGTTAAAGCGCTGGGCGATGTCGCGCGCCATCTCCAAATGCTGGATCTGGTCGCGCCCGACCGGCACACTATGGGCGTTGAACATAAGGATATCGGCGGCCATTAATATGGGGTAGGAAAACAGCCCCATGTTCACGCCATCGTCGGGCTCTTCGCCGCGCGCCAGATTGGCGTCCACCGCGGCCTTATAAGCGTGCGCGCGGTTCATCAGGCCCTTGGCCGTAATGCAGGTAAGCATCCAGCACAGCTCGGGGATTTCGGCGATATCGGACTGGCGATAAAAAGTAACCCGTTCGGCATCCAGACCGGCTGCCAGCCAGGTGGCGGCGATTTGTAAGCGCGACTGGGCCACCCGCGCCGGGTCATCGCACTTGACCAGGGCGTGGTAATCGGCCAGGAAAAAAAAGGCATCCACGCCCGGCTGGGTACTGGCCTGGATGGCCGGGCGGATAGCGCCGGCGTAATTGCCCAAATGGGGGGTGCCGGAAGTGGTAATACCGGTTAAAACTCGCTTGCTTTGCATAATTGGTTCGCGTAATTAATTTGCATAAATAAACCAGCACTTGTGCTGCCGGTAAATTGCCAACCCGCCTATAGTACTACCGTGGCGCGTTTGGCGGCCTCCATGTAGGCGCGTGATTGCATCTCCAGCAGGCGCGACACCGTGCGCTCAAACTCATTGGCCATAGGCCCGTCGGTGTAAAGCTGCGCGGCCGGGCCAGCAGCCGAGATTATAAGCTTGACCTGGTGGTCGTAGAGCACGTCCACCAGCCAGGTAAAACGCCGCGCCTGGGCAGCCTGACGCGCGCTCATGCAAGGCACGTCGGCGACGATTATGGTGTGCAGGCGGTCGGCGAGCTCCAGGTAATCGTTTTGTGATCTGGGCGTGCCGCAGAGCGCGTCAAAGTCAAACCAGCCTACCGCACCGGCCAGCGCTATGGCCTTGATTTCGCGCCCGGCGATTTGTATGACGGGCTTTTGCGCAGCGGTATCGGCCAGACGCTCGAAGATGGCGCGTAGCTCGTCGTGGGTACCAGCCACGATTGGCGTGATATAGGTGCGCACCTCGGCCAGGGCGCGGCGCCGGTAGTCCACCCCGGCGTCGACGTTGAGCACGTCCATTTTGGCTTCGATCAGGGCGATGGCCGGCAGGATACGGTCGCGATGCAGGCCGTCGGGATAGAGCTCGGCGGGCGCGTAGTTTGAGGTCATCACAAACGAGGTACCGAGCTCAAACAGGCGTGCCAGCAGCCGGTGCAAAATCATGGCATCGGCCACGTCCGCGACGTGAAACTCGTCAAAGCAGATCAGGCGGTAGCGCTGGGCGATTTTTTGCGCCACGTGATCCAGCGGGTCGGGCACGCCGCTGACCTTGCGGATTTCGGCGTGTACCCCACGCATGAATTCATGAAAATGCAGGCGCACCTTGCGCTTGACCGGCACGGTCAGGTAAAAGGCGTCCATTAAAAAGCTTTTACCGCGCCCCACCCCACCCCAAAGGTAAACCCCGCGTGGCACGGCGGGGCTGAACAAGAGCTTTTTCAGGCGGCTGGAGCGTTGCTTTTTAAACTCCAGCCAATCATCGTAATAGCGTTGCAGGCGCGCCAACGCGCGGCTTTGGGCAGGATCGGCCACAAAACCGCGCGCAGCCAGGGCCTGCGCGTAGTACGCACTAACATCCAAAGCCAGCCTGCCTTACAGGTTAAGCGTGCGCTTATCCACAGCCAAAGCGGCTTCTTTAACGGCCTCGGACAGGGTTGGGTGAGCGTGACAAATGCGCGCTATGTCCTCGGCCGCACCCTTGAACTCCATGATGGTAACCGCCTCAGAGATTAACTCGGAGGCTACCGGGCCAACTATGTGTACGCCTAACACCTGATCGCTGTTGGCGTCGGCAAGGATTTTTACAAAACCCGTGGTATCACCCAAGGCGCGAGCCCGGCCATTGGCCATAAAGGGAAAGCTGCCGACCTTGTAAGCCACGCCATCGGCCTTTAAGGCCTGCTCGGTTTTGCCCACCCAGGAGACCTCGGGTGAGGTATAAATTACCCAGGGGATAGTGTCGAAGTTGACGTGGCCGTGCTGGCCAGCGATACGTTCGGCTACCGCCACGCCTTCTTCTTCGGCCTTGTGCGCCAGCATCGGGCCACGCACCACGTCGCCCACGGCCCAGACGTTGGGCAGGTTGCTGCGGCAGTGCTCATCGACCGCCACAAAGCCACGCTCGTCGAGCTTCAAACCCACGGTTTCAGCACCCAGGCCCTGGGTATTGGGTACGCGCCCAATCGATACGATCAGCTTGTTGACGCTGATTTTTTGTGCGTCGCCGTTGGCATCGGTATAGGGAACTTCTATGCTCTTGGCGCCAGCCTTGACCGCGCCGATTTGCACGCCCAGCTGGATATCCAGGCCCTGTTTTTTAAGCGCCTTGAGCAGCTCTTTGGCTACGTCCTTGTCGGCCGCCGCGAGAAACTCGGGCATGGCTTCAAGTACGGTAACCTCGGACCCCAGACGGCGCCAGACGCTGCCCATTTCCAGGCCGATTACACCTGCGCCGATAATGCCGAGTTTTTTGGGCACGGCGTCGATACTCAAGGCGCCATCGTTGGATAGCACCTTGGCCTCGTCAAAGGCCAGGCCCGGCAGTTCACGCGCGCTGGAGCCGGTGGCTATGATGACGTGGCGCGCTTCGAGGTCTTCGCTGCTTTGGCCCGTAACCTTGACCGACCAGCCAAAATCGGTTTTGGCGGCCAGGCTGCCGGTGCCATGAAAAAAGCTGACTTTGTTTTTCTTGAACAAAAACAGTATGCCGTCGTTATTTTGTGTAACTACGGTGTCCTTGCGCCCGATCAGCTTGGCCAGATCGAGGCTTAGGCCTTTGACGTTGATGCCGTGCTCGGCAAAGTGCTGACCCGCCTGCTCGTAATGCTCGGAGGACTGCAACAAGGCCTTGGACGGTATGCAGCCAACGTTGGTGCAGGTACCGCCCGGCGCTGGTTTGCCATTTTTATCCCAGGCGTCAATACAGGCCACCGACAGGCCCAGCTGGGCGGCGCGGATGGCGGCGATATACCCGCCAGGGCCAGCCCCTATTACTACTACATCGAATTGTTTTGCCATTATCTTTTACCTTTAAATATACCCCGTGAAATCAAGCTCAAACCCCTAGCAGCAGGCGCTGTGGGTCCTCCAGGGCTTCTTTCATGGCTACCAGCGAGAGTACTGCCTCGCGGCCATCGATAATGCGGTGGTCGTAAGATAAGGCCAGGTAATTCATGGGACGGATTACTACTTGGCCGTTTTCGGCTACGGGACGCTCTTTGGTGGCATGGATGCCAAGAATCGCCGACTGTGGGGGGTTAATGATCGGCGTTGACAGCATGGAGCCAAAGACACCGCCGTTAGAGATCGAGAAGGTGCCGCCGGTCAGTTCGTCCAGGCTAAGCTTGCCGTCCTGGGCGCGCGCGCCAAAATCGGCGATTTGTTTTTCGATTTCGGCCATGCTGAGCTGGTCGGCATTGCGCAGAATCGGTACCACCAGGCCGCGTGGGCTGCCCACGGCGATGCCAATATCAAAATAGCCGTGGTAGATGATGTCCTTGCCGTCAACCGAGGCATTCACCACCGGGTAGCGCTTCAGCGCGGCAACCGCGGCCTTGACAAAGAAAGAGGTAAAGCCCAGCTTGACGCCGTGCTCTTTTTCGAACGAATCCTTGTATTTTTTGCGCAGGTCGATAATGGCCTGCATGTTTACCTCGTTAAACGTGGTAAGAATGGCGTTGTCGGCCTGCGACTGTAGCAGGCGCTCGGCCACGCGCGCGCGCAGACGGCTCATGGGCACGCGCTGCTCGGGACGGCCATCCAGGCTCAGGCTAGCGGGCGCGGCGGCGGCGCTGGCGGGGGCCTGGGCCTGCATGGCGTCGGCTTTGGTTACGCGCCCATCGCGGCCGCTACCTGACACCGCTGCCGGAGCCACGCCTTTTTCGGCCAGGATTTTGGCGGCGGCGGGCGAGGCCACGCCAGCACTGCTGGCGCTAGCAGGCGCAGGTGCCGGCTCGGGAGCCGCAGCGGGCTGCGCAGCAGCCGCTTCGGCCTTGGGCTCGGCCGCTGCTGTGGCGGCTGGTGCTGCGGCGGCGGCCTGGGCCTCGGTGTCGATCCGTGCGATTACCTCGTCGGAGGTAACCAAGCTGCCGTCGCCCTTGATTATTTCGCTTAATACGCCCGATACCGGCGCGGGCACTTCGAGTACGATTTTATCGGTTTCGATCTCGATCAGGATTTCGTCTTCCTGGATGGCTTCGCCAGGCTGTTTTTTCCATTGCAGCAGGGTTGCCTCAGAAATGGATTCGGATAATTGGGGTACGAGGACTTCAGTAATGGCCATGGTGCAGAGTTCCGTTATGTCTTGAGTAGTTAGATTTATTTAATCAAAGAGAAGCTTTTGAGCTTGGGGGCAAAGGCTTGTTCGAGCAACATGCGCTGCTGCTCCTGGTGTTTGGCCAGGTAGCCGACCGCCGGCGAGGCCGAGGCCATACGCCCGGCGTAGCCCAGTCTTTGGCCCTCGGTCATGTTCTCGAACAAGTGGTGCTGGACGTAAAACCAGGGGCCCTGGTTTTGCGGCTCGTCCTGCACCCAGACCAACTCTTTGGCGTTGCTGTATTTTTGCAGCTCGGTGGCAAAAGCCTTGTGCGCAAACGGATAAAGCTGCTCGATGCGCAAAATGGCTACGTCGTCGCGCTCCTGTTCGGCGCGCGCGTGTATCAGGTCGTAATAAACCTTGCCCGAGCATACCAGTACGCGCCTGACCTTGGCGGCGTCGATATCAGGATTGGTTTCACCGATAACGGTCTGGAAACCGCCGCTGGCCAGATCCTGCAACGATGAAGTGGCGTTTTTGTTGCGCAGCAAGGACTTGGGCGTCATGATAATGAGCGGCTTGCGAAATGGCCGGATCATCTGGCGGCGCAACAGGTGGAAAATCTGTGCGCTATTGGTGGGTTGCACCACCTGGATATTGTTATCGGCACCAAGCTGCAAAAAGCGCTCGATACGCGCCGACGAGTGCTCGGGGCCCTGGCCTTCGTAGCCATGTGGCAGCATCAACACCAAGCCGCAGTGACGGCCCCACTTGGCCTCGCCCGAGCTGATGAACTGGTCGATAACGATTTGCGCGCCGTTAGCAAAATCGCCGAACTGGGCCTCCCAGATGGTAAGCACGTTAGGCTCGGCGGTGGCGTAGCCATATTCAAAACCGAGCACGGCAAGCTCGGACAGCACCGAGTCTATAACCGTAAATGAAGCCTGCGACTCGGATACGTTTTGCAGCGGGATATAAACCCCGGCATCCCAACGCTCGCGGTTTTGATCGTGCAGCACCGAATGCCGATGCGAGAAGGTGCCGCGCCCGGAATCCTGGCCGGTTATACGAATCGCGTAGCCGTTGGCTACCAGGGTAGCAAAGGCCAGGTGCTCGCCCATGCCCCAATCAATTGGGTGCTCGCCCTTGGCCATGGCGGCGCGGTCGGCGAGCAGCTTTTTGACCAGGGGGTGCGGGGTGAAATCGTCCGGCAACTGTGTAAGCTTGTTGCCGATGCGGGTAAGATCGGCCAGCGATACCGCGGTATCGGCCTGGTCGGTCCACTTGGCCCCCAAAAATGGTGACCAGTCGGTAGCATACTTGCTTTTGTAATCGGTTAACACCGGCTCGGCGGTGCGTTGGCCGTCTTCCATCAGCTGGCGATAGGCCTTGACCATTTGATCGGGCTCGTCCTCGGCCAGCACGCCTTGCGCTACCAGCCGGTCGGCGTAGACCTTACGCGTGCCGGGGTGCTTGCCGATAGACTTGTACATCAGCGGCTGGGTCAGTGAAGGGGTGTCTTGCTCGTTGTGGCCCAGCTTGCGAAAACAGACTATATCAACCACCACGTCGTGTTTGAACTGCTGACGAAAATCCAGGGCCAGCTGGCTTATGAATACCACCGCCTCGGGGTCGTCGGCGTTGACGTGGAAAATCGGCGCCTCGATCATTTTGGCCACGTCGGTGCAATACACGGTAGAGCGCACGTCACGCGGGTCCGAGGTGGTAAAACCGATCTGGTTGTTAATGACTATATGTACGGTACCGCCGGTGCCATAGCCGCGGGTTTGCGCCAGGTTCAGGGTTTCCATGACCACACCCTGGCCGGTAAAGGCGGCGTCGCCGTGCACCAGAACGGGCAGTACCTGATCGCCAGTGGTATCGTTGCGACGGTCCTGACGGGCACGCACGCTGCCCTCGACTACCGGGTTGACGATTTCCAGGTGCGAGGGGTTAAAGGCCAAAGACAGGTGCACCGGCCCGCCACGGGTGGATAAATCGCTGGAAAAGCCGTTGTGGTATTTGACATCGCCATCGGTAATATCGTCGTTGTGCTTGCCTTCAAACTCGGCGAACAAATCGCCGGGCATCTTGCCCATGACGTTGACCAGCACGTTGAGGCGGCCACGGTGGGCCATACCGACGATGATCTCCTGGATACCGTTGGCGCCAGCGTGGTTGACGACCTCGTCCATAGAGGCAATAAAGCTCTCGCCGCCTTCGAGCGAAAAACGCTTTTGACCCACGTATTTGGTATGCAAAAAGCGCTCCAACCCCTCGGCTTCGGTTATTTGTTGCAGGATGTTGCGCTTTTTGTCGGCTGAATACTCGGGCTTGCTGCGGGTAGATTCAAGGCGCTCCTGGATCCAGCGCTTGACAGCCGGGTCGCCGATATACATGAACTCGGCACCGACGTTGTGGCAATACGTGTCGCGCAAGGCCTTGAGCATATCGCGCAAGGTCATGGTATCGCCTTTGGTGAAATAGGTATTGGTGGCGGAGTAAACCTGATCCAGATCGGCTTCTGTTAAGCCATAAAAGGCTGGGTCAAGCTCGGGAATTTCGGGGCGCTCGGCGCGCTTGAGCGGATCCAGCTGGGCGATACGCGTGCCCAACGAGCGATACGCGGCGATGAGTGACTGCACGCACACCTGCTTGCTGGCAATCGCCAGGGCTTGCTGGCTGACTTGCCCGGCAGCGCCACTGAGTACGTTTTCACGCGCACGCTGGCGAAACGACTCGATTACCGGGGCGTGGGCCTGATCGCGGGTTGATTCACGGCCATCAACGGCAGGCTGGTGTTGCAGCTGGTCGAAATAGCTGCGCCACTTTTCTGGCACGGAGGCTGGATTGCTTAAATAGGATTCGTAGAGTTCTTCTACGTAGGGGGCATTGGCCCCATAAAGATATGAATTACTTAGGAGTTCTTGCTCGGTAGACATCGTGTGCTTCACCTTGGCGGGGGTTTCCCCCGAACTGATAGGATTATTAAAGCCCATACGCCTTGTCTAAAGTTTAGACAAAGCTAAAACAGGAGACCGCTGGCCATGATATAGCGCCAGACTGAAAGTATACCCGTCTTATTTGCTCGGTTTAAGCCCAAAGCGCCGAGATATCGTATTTGTGCGGCCTGCCGTTGGCAATTACAAACACTTTTGGGTCATAATTGAGCAATAATCAATTTTTCGCTTATTCCACTACAAAGGCCTATTTACCATGCAAAGCAAAGACGATCGTGCCCAGCTGGCGCTTGATTATCACTCGCAACCGCGCCCTGGCAAAATTTCGGTAGTACCTACCAAGCCACTGGCTAACCAGGACGATCTGAGCCTGGCGTATTCACCTGGCGTAGCCACCGCCAGTATGGCGATTCACGCCGAGGGCGAGCACGCCGCTGCTTTGTATACTTCGCGCTCCAATCTGGTCGGCGTGGTTACCAACGGCACCGCGGTCCTGGGTCTGGGTAATATAGGCCCGTTGGCGGCCAAGCCGGTTATGGAAGGCAAAGGCTGTCTGTTTAAAAAATTTGCCAATATCGATGTTTTTGATATAGAGCTGGCCGAAACCGACCCCGATAAGCTGGTAGACATTATCGCCGCCCTGGAGCCTACGCTGGGTGGCATCAACCTCGAAGACATCAAAGCGCCCGAGTGTTTTTATATCGAGAAAAAGCTGCGCGAGCGCATGAAAATCCCCGTGTTTCACGATGACCAGCACGGTACCGCGATTATCTCCTCGGCTGCCCTGCTTAACGGTTTAAAGGTCGTGGGCAAGGATATCGGCCAGATCAAGCTGGTTTGCTCGGGCGCTGGTGCCGCCGCCATCGCCTGTCTGGATTTGATGGTAACGCTGGGGGTGGACAAGAAAAATATTTGCGTGGTCGATTCACGCGGCGTCATCTGGCAGGGGCGCGAGGACAATATGGAGCCGAACAAGGCGCGCTACGCCCAGCTTACCGATAAGCGCACGCTGGCTGATGTTTGCCACGGCGCCGATGTGTTTTTAGGTTGCTCGGCGCCCGGCGTCTTGAGCGAGGATATGGTGCGCAGCATGGCCAGCCAGCCGATCATTCTGGCCCTGGCCAACCCCGAGCCGGAGATTCGCCCCGAGCTGGCGCGGGCAGCCCGCCCGGACTGTATAGTAGCGACCGGGCGCTCGGATTACCCCAACCAGGTCAATAACGTGCTGTGCTTTCCGTTTATATTTCGCGGCGCCATGGACTGCGGCGCCACGGTTATCAACGAAGCTATGAAGCGCGCCTGCGTCTACGCCATTGCCGAGATCGCCGAATCAGAGACCGATGCCGAGGTTGCTGGCGCATACGGCGATGAGGAGCTGGTATTCGGGCCGGATTACATAATTCCCAAGCCATTTGATCCACGCCTGATTGGCAAAATCGCCCCGGCAGTAGCCCAGGCCGCCGCCGACACCGGGGTGGCGCGCCGTCCGATTGAGGACATGGACGCTTACCGGCAGTCGCTCATGAGCATCGTCTACCACTCGGGCCAGTTGATGCGCCCGCTGTTTCGTCAGGCTACTGCCGCCATCAAACGCGTGGTCTATGCCGATGGCGAGGACGACCGCGTATTGCGTGCCGCGCAGACGGTGATAGACGAAAAACTGGGTTTTCCGGTATTGATCGGCCGGCCCAATGTCATAGAAATGCGCATCCGCAAGTACGGCCTGCGCCTGGCTGCCGGTGTCAATATGGAAGTGGTAGACCCGGAAGACGACGCACGCTTTAACGAGGCCTGGTCCACCTACTATAAGGCGCGCGCCCGCCACGGCGTGACACCCGATATAGCCAAGGCTATGGTGCGCAAGCACAACTCCCTGATTGGCGTGTTCCTGCTGCAACGTGGCGATGTTGACGCCATGATTTGCGGTGTCGCCAGCAAGTTTGACAGCCAGCTTAACTATATCGATGAAATCGTCGGTCTCAAGCCCGGTGCCAGCACCTACGCCGCCATGAACGTTTTGATGTTGCCAACGCAAACCCTGTTCGTGTGCGATACCCACGTCAATGAAGACCCAAGCGCCGAGCAAATCGCCAACATGACTATTCTGGCGGCCGAAGAGGTGCGCCGCTTTGGGATAATACCCAAGGTAGCGCTGTTGTCGCACTCCAATTTTGGCAGCCGGCCCAGCAATTCGGCCAATAAAATGGCACGCGCGCGCCGGCTCATACAAGAGCAGGCACCCGAGCTGGAGGTCGATGGCGAGATGCACGCCGATGCGGCATTATCCGAGAAAATCCGCTACAAGGCCTTTCCTGATAGCACGCTGAGCGGGCCGGCCAACCTGTTGATCACGCCCAACCTGGACGCTGGCAATATCACCTATAACGTGCTGAAGATGACTGGTAGCAACGGCGTAGCCATGGGCCCGGTGCTGCTTGGCGCCGCCCGCCCGGTACATATTCTGACCACCAGCGCCACCGTGCGGCGTATCGTCAACATGACCGCGCTGGCCGTAGTGGACGCCCAGCAAGAGGCCGCCCAGGCCAAGGCAAGCTGAAGAGTTGGGAAGGCTTATTGAGGTTGAATTTCCGAGACGGTGTCTCGGAAATTGCAGTAAGAGGATATGCAACGAAGAAGCGTCGCATATTTTCCAGGTTATCCTGACTGAAACCTGGCGACTCTAATCCAATTGAGTCGTGCACCATCTTGGTGTAAAGTGGTGCATCATCTAGTCCGAAAAGTGTTTAGGCCATGCCCGTAACAAAAGATACTGCCACCTCAAAGCCCAAGCGTGATTCGGCTCCTAGGGCGTCCGTAACCTTTCCTCCCGAGCTATACGAAATGCTCGAAGCCATCGCCAAAGGAAAGAAAGTCTCTATAGCTTGGGTCGTACGCGATGCTACGGAACGGTATGTTGCGGAACAGTGGCCGTTGCTTGAGAAACCACGATGAGCTCCATATTGATTTCCCAGCAGAGTGTCAAGGGGTTTACCGCCCGGCAGTCGTCTCTGCCAGGGCTGTGCCCGGTCGCGCAGGCTGTCGAAACGCTTGCAACCGACGCCGGCATCGAAGCGCGCGGTGCCGTATTTACACGCCGCGAAATAGTCGATTTCCTCCTTGATCTCTGCGGGTATAAGGCCGATCGTCCGCTACACAAACTCAAGCTTCTTGAACCCTCGTTTGGTGGCGGTGACTTCCTCCTGCCAGCCATCGAGCGACTTCTTACAGCATGGAATACCTCGGCTGACCCACGCTTACCAGTGAAGGCTCTGGCAGGCGCTATTTGTGCGGTGGAGCTTCATAGGGAGACCTTCACGCAAACACGCGACCAGGTCATCGAACTGTTGTCCCGAAATGGCTTGACGGCTGCGCAAGCCATCGCGCTGGCAGATGCGTGGCTGATCAATGAGGATTTCCTACTGGTCGATCTTCCCGACCCCTTCGATGTTGTGATCGGCAACCCCCCTTATGTGCGGCAGGAACGGGTTCCCGATATCCTGCTGAGGGAATACCGCTCGCGCTACACAACGATCTACGACCGCGCTGATCTCTATATCCCATTTATCGAACGGTCGTTGCGATCGCTAACGAATGACGGTGTTCTGGGATTTATCTGTGCCGACCGCTGGATGAAAAACCGCTATGGCGGGCCGCTCAGGAACCTCGTTTCCGAGCAATTCCATCTGAAAGTCTACGTCGATATGGTCGATACGCCAGCCTTTCATTCGGAGGTGATCGCCTATCCGGCCATCACCATCATTGCGCGTGAGCGCAGCAAAAGCACACGGATCGCCCATCGCCCGCCCGTGGAGGCCAAGGCGTTACACGCGCTTGCGCTGGATCTGACTTCATCGCACCGACCCGAAAAGGACAGTGCCGTGCAGTTGATTGACAGTGTGGTTAGTGGTGCGCAACCGTGGATTTTTGACTCATCCGACCAGATGGCCATCATCCGGCGTCTTGAGGCAGTGTTTCCCCTTCTCGAGGAGACGGGCTGCAAAGTCGGAATCGGCGTTGCGACCGGAGCAGATAAAGCTTTCATCGGTCCGATGGATGAACTCACTGTCGAAGAGGACCGCAAGCTGCCGCTCGCGATGACGAAGGACATTGCGGACGGTACCGTGAAGTGGCGCGGCCTGGGCGTCATCAACCCGTTCGCCGACAACGGCAAGCTTGTCGATCTCGCGCACTATCCGCTGCTCAAATGCTATCTGGAGTCGCGCAAGGAACAGATCGCCAGGCGGCATTGCGCGCAGAAAGTACCTGCCAACTGGTATCGCACCATCGACCGGATCACACCCTCCATTTGCGAAACGCCGAAGCTCCTAATCCCCGATATCAAGGGGCAGGCCCACATAGTTTTTGAGGATGGCAAGCTCTACCCTCATCACAATCTCTACTACATCACGGCGAGCCAGTGGGACTTGAAGGCGTTGCAAGCCGTCCTCCTTTCGTCTGTGACACGGCTGTTTATCGCAACTTACTCAACCAAGATGCACGGCGGCTTCCTGCGCTTTCAAGCACAGTATTTGCGCCGTCTGCGCTTGCCGCGCTGGAGTGATGTGCCGCAGGCCCTCAAGACTGCGCTTATCAATGCAGCCGATGCACGCGACCTCCCGGCCTGCAATGCCGCAACATTTAAACTTTATGGATTAAGCCACCAGGAAAAGGCGGCACTCGGTGGAAACGGGGACTAAGGTATGGCGCTTGATCTGGCGGACTATGAAACGAAAGCACGGGATGCCGTTATGGCGTTCTGGGGAAATCGAGAGAAAGCACGGCAAAAGCAAGTCGAAGCCGGGGTCGTCGATCAGGGCGAGCGCGCCAGCGTCACTGGTGGCAAGAACATGGACGGATTTGTCGCGCTGATAAAAGACGTTGTGCGCGCCAACGGCCTTGCTCATGCACAGATTCATTTGGAACGTCCCGTCCTCACACTGCCCGGCTATTTCCGACCAACAAAACTCTGGGACTTACTCATCATGCATCAAGGCCGTCTCATCGCGGCCTTCGAGTTCAAGAGTCAAGTCGGGCCGTCCTTCGGCAACAATTTCAATAATCGCACTGAAGAAGCCATCGGTACTGCGCATGATTTGTGGACGGCTTTTCGTGAAGGTGCTTTCGGGGAACAGATCAAGCCCTTTATCGGTTGGCTGATGCTACTGGAGGATTGCCCGAAATCTGCAACGCCAGTTCGGGACTCGTCGCCACACTTCCCGGTATTCCATGATTTTAAGGATACGTCCTACGCACAGCGCTACAGCGTTCTTTGTCAAAAGCTGATGCAAGAGCAGCTTTACACGGTGGCGTGCATCCTGACATCCCCGCGCACTGCTGCTACGACTGGCGACTATGCCGAGCTTTCCGAAATGACGGGGCTGCGCACCTTCGTAACAGAGTTCGCCGGTCACGTCGCAGCCGCAGCGTCACGGACCTAAATGGGATGCATCTTGTAGTGGTCTAATTTGCTGCTTGGCGTAGTCCAGCGAATTGCTGTACTGGAGTCATCGCGAAAAAAAACGCCCCAAAATAATGGGGCGTTTTTAGCGGGTTTTTAAGCAACCCTATTTGATGTCACGGAATACATGACCGGAGTACAGCTGGCGTGGGCGGCCAATTTTGTAATCAGGGTCTGAGAGCATTTCGTTTAATTGCGCAATCCAGCCAACCGTACGCGCCAGGGCAAAAATGGCCGTAAACAGTGAGGTTGGTATGCCGATGGCGCGCTGCACGATACCGGAGTAAAAGTCCACGTTGGGGTAGAGTTTGCGCTCGACAAAGTACTGATCTTCCAGCGCGATGCGCTCAAGCTCCATGGCCAGCTTAAAGAGCGGATCGTCTTGCAGCCCGAGGGCGTCGAGCACCTCGCGGCAGGTCTCTTGCATCATCTTGGCGCGCGGGTCGTAGTTTTTGTAAACCCTGTGACCAAAACCCATAAGACGCACGCCCGAACTCTTGTCCTTAACCTGCTCCATGAACTCGCCGACCTTTTCTACGCCGCCATTGGCCAGCAAGGTTTCGAGCATGTTCAGGCAGGCCTCGTTGGCGCCGCCATGGGCTGGCCCCCACAAGCACGCAACACCAGCCGCGATGGCGGCAAACGGGTTGGTGCCCGACGAGCCGCACAGACGCACGGTAGAGGTCGAGGCGTTTTGTTCGTGATCGGCGTGCAAAATAAAGATACGGTCCAGGGCGCGCTCAACTACGTCATTGACATGGTAATCATCGCAAGGTGTGGCAAACATCATGCGCACAAAATTGCCGGTGTAGCTTAAATCATTTAAGGGGTAAATAAATGGCTGCCCGACCGAATGCTTATAGGCCATGGCTATCAGCGTAGGCATCTTGGCGATCAGGCGGATGGCCGATACTTCGCGATGACGCGCATTGGTGATGTCGGTAGAATCGTGATAAAAAGCCGACAAGGCACCGACCAGGCCGGTTAGCACCGCCATCGGGTGGGCATCACGCCGAAAGCCTTGCAAGAAGGTGTGCATTTGTTCGTGCACCATGGTGTGTTGCGTAACCAGGTTGTCGAACTTGCTTTTTTCGTCTGCGGTGGGCAGCTCGCCGTTGAGAATCAGGTAGGCTACCGATAAGAAATCACATTTTTTGGCCAGCTGTTCGATGGGGTAACCGCGGTATAACAACTCACCTTTATCGCCATCTATATACGTTATGGCCGAGTCACACGAGGCCGTGGACATAAAGCCAGGGTCGTAGGTAAACATGCCGGTTTGGCCGTAAAGCTTACGTATGTCTATGACGTCTGGGCCAATAGTGCCATTGTATACGGGTAATTCTACTGCGGGGCTACCATCGTCAAAGGATAGGGTTGCTTTTTTATCGGATAACTGCATATGGACTTCCTTAAAGTTATAGCGCTTTGATTTGCTCGACTATACGCCTTATTTCTGGGTCATCATAAGGGCTCACAAGCTGCGTGCGTCCTAGAAAAACATCGAGTAGATCGTGATCGCCCATCTCGAAGAGCTGGGTTAAAGCTTTTACATCTGTGTCGGTAAGCTGGGATTCGTACTTATCCAGAAAACGGGTTATGAGAATATCATTTTCAAGCAAGCCGCGACGCGCCCGCCATCGCAGGCGGGCACGCTCAAGCTCGGTGAGGCTGACTGACATATATTGGCCCGCGTCTAAATGGTGCGCCGTACCAGCATTTCTTTGATTTTGCTGATCGCCAGCGACGGATTCAAACCCTTGGGACAAACGTCGGTACAGTTCATGATGGTATGACAACGGAACAGCCGGTACGGGTCTTCGAGGTTATCGAGACGCTCGGCGGTAGCATCATCACGCGAATCGACGATAAAGCGATAAGCCTGCAACAAGCCCGCCGGGCCGACGAATTTATCCGGGTTCCACCAAAACGAGGGGCAAGCCGTGGAGCAGCAGGCACACAGTATGCATTCATACAGGCCATTAAGCTCTTCGCGCTGTTCGGGCGATTGCAGGCGCTCTTTTTCGGGGGGTGGCGTGGAGTTGATCAAAAACGGCTGTACCGAATGGTACTGGTCGAAGAAATACGTCATATCCACTATCAGGTCGCGTACCACCGGCAGGCCAGGCAGCGGCTTTAGCACTATGGTATCGGGCAGCTCCAGCATATTGGTGGTACAGGCCAGACCATTTCTGCCATTGATGTTCATGGCGTCTGAACCGCACACGCCTTCGCGGCACGAACGGCGCAAGGCCAGGCTATCATCGTGCTCGTTTTTGACGCGCAAGATGGCGTCCAGCAACATCTTATCGGTGGGCTGCAATTCGACCTTGAATTTTTGCATGTAAGGACGCTCGTCCTTATCCGGGTCGTAGCGGTATATTTCGAAATTTACTATACGATTACTCATTGCTGCATCCAATTAAAAAGTACGCGGTTTGGGCGGTACGCTCTCAACGCTGATGGGCTTCATGGTAACCGGCTTGTACTCCAGACGGCTGCCGTCGGCAAACCACATGGTGTGCTTGAGCCAGTTGACGTCATCACGCTCGGGGTGCTCTTCGAGAGCATGGGCCCCGCGCGATTCATCACGCGCTGCGGCCGAGCGGGTCGTGGCGCGCGCCACTTCTATCATGTTGGTAAGCTCCAGGGCCTCGATACGGGCGGTATTGAACACCTTGGACTTGTCGGCGTAATAAACCTGGTCGACCTCGGCGGTCATGGCCTCGATTACCTGCTCGCCCTCTTTGAGCAGGTCTTTTTTGCGGAACACACCGCAGTGAGCCTGCATGGCGATTTGCATCTTGTGGATCACGTCCTGGGTTTTTTCACCCGAAGTACGTGCTTCCATGCGGTTGACGCGATCAAGGCTGGCCTCGATATCGGTGTCGGGCAACTCGGCGTGGCTGTGCTGACGCTCGGGGTGCTGACTGACGATGAAGTTGCCCGCCGAGCGCCCAAACACCACCAGATCCAGCAAGGAGTTGGTGCCCAGGCGGTTGGCGCCGTGTACCGAGGTGGCCGCACATTCGCCAATGGCGTAAAGACCATTGACAACCTTGCTCGCGCCATTTTCCCAGGTGATTACCTGGCCGTGGTAATTGGCAGGAATGCCACCCATCTGATAGTGGATAGTGGGCACTACCGGGATAGGGTCCTTGATAGGATCGATGTTGGCGAACTTCATGGACAACTCACGGATGGCCGGCAGGCGCTTCATGATGGTCTCGGCCCCCAGGTGGTCGAGCTTGAGCAGGACGTGGTTGCCATCGCCACAGCCGCGCCCTTCCTTGATCTCCTGGTCCATCGAGCGCGAGACGAAGTCGCGCGGCGCCAGATCTTTGAGTTGTGGCGCGTAGCGCTCCATAAAGCGCTCGCCGTCCTTATTCAGCAAAAAGCCACCTTCACCGCGCACGCCCTCGGTAATCAAAACGCCGGCGCCCGCTACCCCGGTGGGGTGAAACTGCCAGAACTCCAGATCCTCTAGCGGGTAACCAGCGCGCGCCACCATACCCAGGCCGTCGCCGGTATTGATAAAGGCGTTGGTGGTGGAGGCAAAAATGCGGCCCGAACCACCCGTGGCCAGCACGGTATGCTTGGCTTCGAGTACGTAGATTTCGCCAGTTTCCATCTCCAGTGCGGTCACGCCCAGCACGTCACCGGCGTTATTGCGCAGCAAATCCAGCGCCATCCATTCGACAAAAAACTGCGTATGCGCGGCCACGTTACGCTGATACAGGGTGTGCAACATGGCGTGACCGGTACGGTCGGCCGCAGCACAGGCACGCTGCACCGGCTTTTCACCGTTGTTTGAGGTGTGGCCGCCAAACGGGCGCTGATAAATGGTGCCATCGGGGTTGCGGTCAAACGGCAAACCAAAGTGCTCCAGCTCGTAGACGGCGCTGGGGGCCTCGCGCACCATGAACTCAATCGAATCCTGGTCGCCCAGCCAGTCCGAGCCCTTGACGGTATCGTATAAGTGCCACTGCCAGTGGTCCTCGCTCATGTTGCCCAACGAGGCGCTAATACCACCCTGGGCCGCTACCGTGTGCGAGCGGGTCGGAAACACCTTGCTAAGTACGGCCACTGACAGGCCCGCCTGGGATAATTGCAGGGCGCAGCGTAAGCCCGCCCCGCCTGCGCCGACTACGACTACGTCAAATTGGCGGCGTGGGATAGATTTTTTGATAGCTGCCACGTTACAGACTCCAGAGAACTTTAACAAAGAACACCACCGCAGCCACCAGCCATAAGGCGGTCAGAACCTGCAGCAAGAGGCGCACGCCATCGGCGCGCGCGTAATCCATCCAGATATCGCGCACACCAATCCAGGCGTGCCAGGCAAGCGCCAAAAAAGCCAGGGTGGCCAGCACCTGCCCGAGCGGGAAAGCACCGACGAAAAAGGTAAAAAAGGTGCGCCAGGAATCATAATCCAGGCTCGGTACAAAAACCGCGTACAGCACCAGGATCAGCGTATACACCGCCATGATTACAGCGGTAGCACGCTGGGCGATAAAGTCGATAGTGCCGTAATGGGCACCCACTACCCTGCGCTTGGAACCAATGCCTTCGTTAATCATTACCAGACTCCAAACAGTTTAAGACCGAAAATAAGCGTCAGCACCAGACCCAGGCCTATTACCGTGGCGCCAGAACGCTGCGAGGAGGCGCGATCTACGCCAATGTGCAAGTCCAGCAGCAAGTAACGAATGCCGGCGCAGAAGTGGTGGAAATAGCCCCACATCAACACCAGTAAAACCAGCTTGCATAATGGGCTGGCGACCCATTGCCGCATGGCCAGAAAGCTTTCTGGCGACTCGACGCTTAGGGCAAACAGTGGCACCAGCACCAACGGCAAGGCCAAAAACAGCAGCGCACCGCTGATGCGATGCAAAATTGATGCTTTGGCTGCCGCGGGCTGCTTTATTCCGAACAACAGGTCGTTTAAACCCAGGTTGCGGAATTGCGGGCGCGACTTAGTGGCTGAATCAGACATAGTGGCCTCGTTGACGATAATAAAAAATAAAAAAACTGCTGCAATTGAACCAGTGCTACTTAGTTCAGGCTATTGTGATAGTGGTAGCGATCGGTAAGATAATGGCCGCGGCGCAACTCCATAGGGCGATCCCCATACGTATACGAGATACGCTCGACCTGCAGCAAAGGGGTACCGGCTGCGATATCCAGGTGCTGTGCCAGGTCGGCATTGGCCGCTACTGCGCGGATTTTTTCTTCGGCTCTTACCATACTTACGCCAAACTCGGATTCAAACAAAGCATATACGGGCCCCCGGTAGCGCATCAAGGACTCGATGGTCAAGCCCTTGAATATACTACCTGGCAGGCAAATATCATCCACAATCGTGGCGACATTGTTAAACGACAATACCCGGCGTAAATTTACCACCGTATCGCCAGCGCGCAAATCCAGCGCGGCGGCAACTTCTGCCGTAGCCTTGCCCCGTTTGCATTCTAGTATACGACTGCTGGACTGTTCTGGCAGCCCTTCGTCTTGCTTGAGACGCAAAAAACGGTAACGCACCCTGGCCTCGTTGTGAGTGGCCACAAAGGTACCCTTGCCCTGGCGGCGTATCAGCAGGTTTTCTGCCGCCAGCTCATCAATTGCCTTGCGCACGGTACCCTGGCTGACCTGAAAACGCGCTGCCAGATCAAGCTCGCTGGGTATGGCCTCGCCCGGCTTCCATTCGCCCTTATCCAGCCCTTGCAACAGCAGACCTTTAATCTGCTGGTACAGGGGACTGAACGACGCGCCGGACAAGGGCCGGGCCGGTGTGGCAATACGTTCGCTAAAAAAAGAATCTGACATAAATCCGTAACTGCGGCCAGCAAAAGCGCATAATTATTCAAAACCAGCGCATTTTCGCACTTCCAAAGCCGCTTGTCTAATACTCTTGTGTCTTATATAAGATATAAGATGCTTGACGCGAAATACTGGAATAAACTAAGCTTTGCGGCAGTTTTTTTCTGATCCTCTTAAACACTACGGAGAAACCCTATGTCCAAACCAGCCATGCGCGTAGCCGTAACCGGTGCTGCCGGCCAAATCGGCTATGCCCTACTATTTCGCATCGCATCCGGTGAAATGCTTGGCAAGGATCAGCCAGTTATTTTGCAATTACTGGAAATCCCCGACGATAAAGCCCAGCAGGCCCTGCGAGGCGTAATGATGGAGCTCGAAGACTGTGCCTTTCCCTTGTTGGCGGGCATGAGCGCCCACAGTGATGCCCGCAGCGCCTTCAAAGACGCCGACGTCGCCCTGCTGGTAGGCGCACGCCCACGCAGCAAGGGCATGGAGCGCAAAGACCTGTTGCAGGTCAACGCCAAAATCTTTACCGAACAAGGCAAGGCTTTGAATGACGTGGCCAAACGTGACGTCAAGGTGCTGGTTGTAGGCAACCCGGCCAATACCAATGCCTACATTGCAATGAAGTCAGCCCCCGATTTACCGGCCAAAAACTTTACCGCCATGCTGCGCCTGGACCACAACCGCGCCTTATCGCAAATCGCCGCCAAAACCGGCAAGGCCGTGGCCGACATCGAGAAGCTTATCGTTTGGGGCAATCATTCCCCCACCATGTATCCCGATACCCGCTTTGCCACCATCGAGGGCCAGCCGGTACAAGCGCTTATCAATGACCAGGCCTGGATTCGCGATACTTTCATACCTACAGTGGGTAAGCGTGGCGCCGCCATTATCGAGGCGCGCGGCTTATCCTCGGCAGCTTCAGCTGCCAATGCTGCCATCTGTCACGTGCGCGATTGGGTCTTGGGCAGCAACGGCCAATGGGTTACCATGGGGGTTGCGTCAGACGGCTCGTACGGCATACCAGAGGGCATTATTTACGGCGTACCGGTTACCACAGCAAACGGCGAATACACGCGCGTGACCGGCCTGGAGATCGACGAGTTTTCGCGCCAGCGCATGGATCACACCCTTGACGAACTGCTCGAAGAACGCGACGGCATAGCCGACCTACTCTAGGAGTCAATCATGACACGCCCAGCCTCTGCCGGCGCCCTGCTGCGCCAGGCCCTGACCGAAGAAACCCCCCTGCAAATAGTTGGGGCCATCAATGCCAACCACGCCTTACTGGCCAAGCGCGCCGGCTACCGCGCCATTTACGTTTCCGGCGGCGGGGTTGCCGCAGGGTCGCTGGGCATGCCCGACCTGGGCATTAATACGCTGGATGACGTACTCACCGATATACGCCGTATTACCGACGTTTGTGACCTACCCTTGCTGGTGGATATAGACACCGGTTTTGGCCCTTCGGCCTTTAACATCGCCCGCAGCGTCAAATCACTGATCAAGTTTGGCGCGGCCGGTTGCCACATCGAAGACCAGGTAGGCGCCAAGCGCTGCGGCCATCGTCCCGGCAAGGAAATCGTTTCGACCCAAGAGATGGCCGACCGCGTCAAGGCGGCCGCAGATGCGCGTACCGACAGTGATTTTTATCTTATAGCGCGCACCGACGCCATCGCAGTAGAGGGCGTGGACAAGGCTTTGGAGCGCGCCCAGGCCTGCGTAGCAGCTGGCGCCGATGCGATCTTTGCCGAGGCCTCTTACGACCTGGACACGTATAAGAAGTTTGCCGCGGCCCTGGACGTGCCGATTCTGGCCAATATTACCGAGTTTGGCCAAACGCCGTTATTTACCCGTGACGAACTTGCCAGCGTTGGCGTGGGGATTATTCTCTATCCCCTATCGGCTTTCCGGGCCATGAACAAAGCCGCCGAGACGGTGTATAAGGCTATCCGCCGCGACGGCCACCAGCATAACGTGCTTGAGCAGATGCAAACCCGTGACGAACTCTACGACCGCATCGGCTACCACGAGTACGAGCAACAGCTGGACGCACTTTTTCAGCAGCAAAAATCCTGAGCACACCAGCGCGCCCGGCTTGTCACAGCAAGCGGGTTGCATGCTGGCATTAACCCTTGCACGGAGATCAACCATGGTAAGCAAGAAAAGTTCTGCCAAAAAACCAGCCCCCCAGGATACCGGCACCAGCGCCGCACCGGCTGGCTTCAAGCCCAAAAAATCAGTGGCTCTATCCGGTATAGCCGCCGGTAATACCGCGCTGTGCACCGTTGGGCGCACCGGCAACGACTTGCATTACCGTGGCTACGACATACTGGAGTTGGCCGAAGCCTGCGAGTTTGAAGAAGTGGCCCATTTGCTGATTCACGGCCAGCTGCCCAACAAGGCCGAGCTCGCCGCCTACAAGCAAAAGCTCAAGCGCCTGCGCGGCCTGCCGGTACAGTTGCAGTCCGTACTCGAAAACCTGCCCGCCGCCAGCCACCCCATGGACGTTATGCGTACCGCTGCCTCCGTACTGGGCTGCGTGCTGCCCGAGCGCGACGATCATAATCAGCCCGAGGCGCGTGATATAGCCGACCGCCTGATGGCCAGCCTGGGCTCAGCCCTGCTGTACTGGTACCACTACAGCCACAACGGACGGGTGATCGACGTCGAAACCGACGACGACAGCATTGGTGGACATTTTCTGCACCTGTTGCACGGCCAGACCCCGCCCAAAGAGTGGGTACGCGCCATGCATACGTCCCTGAACCTGTACGCCGAGCATGAATTCAATGCCTCGACCTTTACCGGCCGGGTTATCGCCGGCACCGGCTCGGATATGTACTCGGCCGTAGCCGGCGCCATTGGTGCGCTGCGCGGCCCCAAGCACGGTGGCGCCAACGAGGTGGCCTTTGACATTCAGAAGCGTTACGCCAACCCGGACGAAGCCGAGGCCGATATTCGCCAGCGGGTAGCGGCCAAAGAAGTAATCATAGGCTTTGGCCACCCGGTTTATACCATCTCCGATCCGCGCAACGAGGTGATTAAAGGCGTTGCCAAGCGCCTCTCCAAACAGGCCGGTTCGATGAAGATGTTCGACATCGCCGAGCGCCTGGAAACGGTTATGTGGGATGTCAAGAAAATGTTCCCCAACCTGGACTGGTTCTCGGCCGTGTCCTATCACATGATGGGCGTGCCCACCGCCATGTTTACGCCGCTATTTGTAATAGCGCGTATGACCGGCTGGTCGGCGCATATTTTAGAGCAGCGCGTCGATAACAAGATTATCCGCCCCACCGCCAACTACGTCGGCCCGGAAAATCTTAAATTCGTGCCCCTCGCCAAACGCAGCTGATACCGGAGCCCGACATGGCCACTACCCAAGCTAATCTGCGCCCCGAATTTGATGCTGAATTAGTTGACATAGTGGACTATGTTTACGACTACCGCGTCACCAGTCAGCTGGCGCTGGATACGGCGCGCCACTGCCTGCTCGATACGCTGGGCTGCGGGCTTGAGGCCTTGCAATATCCGGATTGTAAAAAACTGCTCGGCCCGCTGGTACCCGGTACGTATGCGCCCAACGGCGCCAGGGTGCCGGGCACACAATTTCAGCTGGACCCGGTAAAAGCCGCTTTTGACATAGGCAGCATGGTGCGTTGGCTGGATTTCAACGACACCTGGCTGGCTGCCGAATGGGGCCACCCGTCCGATAATCTCGGCGCCATCCTGGCTGTAGCCGACTGGTTGGCGCGCAGCGCCAGCGCTGTGGGCAAGCCGCCTGTGAGCATGCGCAGCGTGCTGGAGGCCATGGTCAAGGCGCACGAAATACAGGGTTGTCTGGCGCTGGAAAACTCTTTTAACCAGGTTGGGCTGGACCACGTGGTTTTGGTTAAAGCCGCTTCAACTGCGGTGGTAGCGCAAATGCTCGGGCTTAGCCGGGAGCAGGCGCTGAACGCCTTGTCGCTGGCCTGGGTCGATGGCCAAAGCCTACGCACTTACCGCCACGCCCCTAATACCGGCAGCCGCAAGTCCTGGGCCGCCGGCGACGCTACCAGCCGCGCGGTACGCCTGGCGCTGATAGCCAAAACCGGCGAAATGGGCTATCCATCAGCGCTGAGCGCGCCAGTATGGGGCTTTTATGACGTTTCTTTTAAGGGACAAAAGTTTAAATTTCAGCGCCCCTATGGCAGCTACGTCATGGAAAATATCCTCTTTAAGATTTCTTATCCAGCCGAGTTTCATGCCCAGACCGCGGTTGAGTGTGCCATGCAAATCCACCAGCTCATGCAGGCTCAAGGCAAGACAGCGGCCGATATCAAACGCATCACTATCCGCACCCACGCGGCCTGCATCCGCATAATCGATAAGCACGGCCCGTTGCACAATCCCGCTGACCGCGATCATTGCGTGCAGTACATGGTAGCCGTACCCATCATATTTGGTCGCCTGAACGCCGCCGATTACGAGGACGCGGTTGCGGCCGATCCGCGTATCGACGCCTTGCGCGCCAAAATACATTGCGTTGAAGACCCAGCCTTTACCGCCGACTATCACGACCCGGCCAAACGCTCCATCGCCAGTGCGTTAAGCGTAGAGTTCAATGATGGCGGCCACCTGCCCGAGCAGGTTTGCGAATACCCCATTGGTCACCGGCGCCGGCGCGCCGAGGGCATTCCCTTGCTGGAAGAGAAATTCCGCACCAATCTGGCCCGCCAGTTTCCCCGGCGCCAACAGGATATTATCCTGCAGGCATCGCTGGAGCAGTCCAGGCTTGAGGCCATGGCGGTTAACGAGTACCTCGACCTGTACGTAATCTAGCATTTTAGTCTGTCGCAGTCTTATATCTTATATAAGACTATTGCCGTAATTACTGCAATGCAATAAAATGCCGGCACATAATATTTTTATTCCTCATTTTCTAGGGCTTTTTCATGCTTGAATCCTACCGCACCGAAGCGGCTGCACGCGAGGCCATCGGTATCCCACCCTTACCCCTAAGCGCACAACAAACGGCCGCTTTAATCGAGCTGCTAAAAAATCCGCCAGCTGGCGAACAGGACTTTTTACTGGAGCTGTTTATCCACCGCGTACCTGCGGGTGTGGATGACGCGGCCCGCGTCAAGGCCTCGTACCTGGCCGCGATCGCGCTGGGCAAGGAAGTTTGCCCCCTGATCGATGCCAAACGCGCTACCGAGCTGCTTGGCACCATGCTGGGCGGCTTTAATATCGGCGCCTTGATCGAGCTATTGGACCACCCCGAACTTGGCCCGGTAGCTGCCGCTGGCCTGAAAAATACCCTGTTGGTGTTCGATGCCTTTCATGATGTCGAAGAAAAGGCCAAGGCCGGCAATAAAAATGCCCAGGCCGTAATCCAAAGCTGGGCCGATGCCGAATGGTTCACCAGCCGGCCCGAAGTACCTACAAGCATTACCCTGACCGTCTTTAAGGTTACGGGCGAGACCAACACCGACGATTTATCCCCCGCCCCGGATGCCTGGAGCCGTCCAGATATTCCCCTGCATGCCCTGGCAATGCTGAAAAACCCGCGTCCTGGTATCGAGCCCGATGAGCCCGGCCAGGTCGGCCCCATCAAGCTGATCGACGAACTCAAGGCGCGTGGCCACCAGGTGGCTTACGTAGGCGATGTGGTCGGAACCGGCTCATCGCGCAAATCAGCCACTAACTCGGTTATCTGGCATACCGGCCAGGACATCCCCTTTGTACCTAACAAGCGCTTTGGTGGCATTTGCCTGGGTAGCAAGATCGCTCCTATTTTTTACAACACCATGGAAGACTCGGGTGCCCTGCCAATCGAGCTGGACGTATCCCAAATGGCCATGGGCGATACCATCGAGCTGCGCCCCTACAGCGGCGAGGCCCTGAAGGATGGCAAAGTCATCGCCAAGTTCGAGCTCAAGTCAGCGGTTCTGCTTGATGAGGTACGCGCCGGCGGCCGGATTCCACTGATAATCGGCCGCGGCTTGACCACCAAGGCGCGCGAATCTCTGGGCCTGCCCGCCACCGACGTGTTCCGCCTGCCAGAAGCGCCCGCCGATACCGGCAGGGGCTTTAGCCTGGCGCAGAAAATGGTCGGCCGCGCCTGTGGCCTGCCTGAAGGCCAGGGCGTACGGCCCGGCACCTACTGCGAGCCGCGCATGACCTCGGTGGGCAGCCAGGATACCACCGGCCCCATGACGCGCGACGAGCTCAAGGATCTGGCCTGCGTTGGTTTTTCTGCCGATCTGGTAATGCAGTCCTTTTGCCATACCGCCGCCTACCCCAAACCGGTAGACGTCAAAACCCACCACGAGTTGCCCGCCTTTATAAGCACCCGTGGCGGCATTTCGCTGCGTCCTGGCGACGGTATCATCCACTCGTGGTTAAACCGTATGCTATTGCCCGATACGGTAGGCACGGGCGGCGACTCGCATACCCGCTTTCCGATTGGCATAAGCTTTCCGGCTGGCTCCGGCCTGGTGGCCTTTGCGGCCGCCACTGGCGTGATGCCACTGGATATGCCCGAGTCGGTGCTGGTGCGCTTTAAGGGCCAGATGCAACCCGGTGTAACCCTGCGCGACCTGGTCAATGCCATCCCCTTTTACGCCATTAAGCAAGGCTTGCTCACGGTCGAGAAAAAGGGCAAGAAAAACATCTTCTCTGGCCGCATTCTCGAAATCGAAGGCCTGCCCGACCTTAAAATCGAACAGGCTTTCGAGCTCTCGGACGCCTCCGCCGAACGCTCGGCCGCAGCCTGTACCGTACGGCTTAACAAAGAGCCCATAATCGAGTATCTAAACAGCAACATCACCTTGCTTAAATGGATGATCGCCAATGGCTACGAGGACGCCCGTACGATTAGCCGACGCATCAAGAACATGCAGCAATGGCTAGCCGACCCGCAATTGCTGGAGCCGGACGCCGACGCTGAATATGCCGCGGTCATCGAAATCGACCTGGCCGAAATCAACGAGCCGATCGTTGCTTGCCCCAACGACCCGGATGACGTAAAAACCCTCTCGGATGTTGCTGGCACGGCTATCGACGAAGTGTTTATCGGCAGCTGCATGACCAATATCGGTCACTTCCGGGCCGCCGCCAAGCTGCTCGAAGGCAAGCGCGACCTGCCCTCCAAGCTGTGGGTAGCACCACCTACCAAAATGGACGCCAGCGAGCTTACCAAAGAAGGCCACTACGGCACCTTTGGCAGCGCCGGCGCGCGTATGGAAATGCCCGGCTGCTCTTTGTGTATGGGTAACCAGGCTCAGGTACGCGAGGGTGCCACGGTATTTTCTACCAGCACGCGCAACTTCCCCAACCGCCTGGGCAAAAACAGCAATGTGTTTCTGGGCTCGGCCGAGCTCGCAGCGATTTGCTCACGCCTGGGACGCATACCAACCAAGGCAGAGTATCTGGCCGATATCGGGGTGCTGGCTGCCAGCGGCGACGAAATCTACCGTTACATGAACTTCGACCAGATCGAGGACTTCACCACAGTAGCCGACACCGTAGACGCCTAAAGGCCTGCGGCATTTCTTAAAACAAACCCGGGCCCAGTACCCGGGTTTTTGTTGCAAAATATTTTTTGCTGCTCGCGTTACACTACTGGACTGTAGAAACCTTTGTCAGTCAAGCCAATATCCATGTCAGTACCACCCAGTCCTTTATCACGCCGTTCCAAGGCCATGATTTATATCGCCGAGGCCATGGTGCATTCAGGCTCACACCTGGAAAATGTATGGTGGCAACAGCACCTGAGCGAGCAAATCAACAAGGCCCTGAACGGCAAAAGCAACCATGATGTCGAGCACGCGCTGGATTTTTTGATAGCGCAGCGCTCACCCGCTTACGAGATTTTGATTGATAGCGCCGAGTCCTGCTGCGAGAGCGTGGCGCTAAATAGCCAGGGCATCGACTACGACGGCCTGCTGTTTTGCGCCCCGATACTGGCATGGACCCGTTACCAGCTACCCCAGGCCCAGCTGGACAAAAGCGCACACCAGGCATTAAGCAGCTTGCTGGCCGAGTATATTTTTACTGAGGCCGCACAAATCTCGCTGATACCCGAGCTGGTGCGCTTTGATCAATTGCCCAGAAGTTTTCGTGACAGCCGCAAGCTAAGCCTGAACTTAGCGCAGATAGCCCTGGGACAAAAGCACAAGTACCCGGTTTGCAAAGCCGATGAAGACTATACCGACCCTTTAGCTGATGTGTATTTCCTGCTCGGTGCTGCTGTGCTGCCAAAAGCCGAAGCCATATTTCAATGGCAACAGGCCAGCCCGCAAAAAAACCGCCAGCGTGAGGATCTGCAAAAACACTGGCAGACCAGCTGCCAGTCGATACTAGAGTCTGTTTTCAGGGGTTGCCAGCTAGAGTTTATGTTACCCCAGGCGTTCTACAGCAATGCCCGCCAGGCAGATCAAAATATTCGTCCGATGATAATCAAAGCTGCGGTTACCTGGCTGCAAACCGCAGCTGGTATACCAAGCTCGGAGTTACGCGCGGCCATAGTATCCTGTGGGGTTAACAATATAGAAGAATATCGCATCGGCTTTAGCACCCGTACGGATAATGACGTAATCTACGGCGCAGTCTGGCCCTCGCTGACGCGCGAGGAATCCAGCCCAGAAACCAGCGACAGCCAGGTGGACGCCTGGGACATAATCGCCGCGGTATTGCGTGAATGCGGCATAACTGACGTGCGTCGCATCCCCAAGCTGCAAGAGTCAGAATACTGCGACGAGTGCGACATGCCTTATTTTCCCAATATGCTGGGAGAAATGGTGCACGCCGATCTGCCCGAAGAAATCGATCCAGACCCGGTCCAGCTGCATTAAAACCTGGTTTGCACCCCGCCAGAAGATGCCGGCCCCAACCCTGAGCTTTGACATATTTTGTCGCGTTATTGATAACTTCGGTGACGCTGGCGTGTGCTGGCGCCTCGCACGCCAGCTAGCCTCCCTGGGACAAACAGTACGCTTATGGATAGACGCGCCAGCGGTATTGGCACAGCTTGAGCCCAGGCTGGATGTCAACCAGCTGCCGCAAACGCTGGACGCTGTATATATCAACCACTGGCAAGCCAGTGAGCGGGCGCGCCCGGCTACAGGCGCGGTAGTAATAGAAGCTTTTGGCTGTGAGCTACCAGCGGGCTACGCACAGGCGCTGGCCCAACAACATTGCCTGTGGCTTAACCTCGAATACCTCAGCGCCGAGCCCTGGATTGACGACTGTCACGGCCTGACCTCCGTGCAGGCTGACGGCCAGCGCAAGTATTTTTATTTTCCTGGCTTTAGTACTGCCAGTGGTGGCCTGCTGCGCGAGCCAGAGCTGCTACAACGGCGAGCACGGGTTCAGGCCGGTGATAAAAAACAGCGCTTGCGGCAAATTACCGGTTTAAACGCTAGCGCAATTACAGCCGACACATTTTGCGTACTGCTGTTTTGTTATCCCCATGCCCCGCTTGATGGCTTACTGAGGGCGCTGGCGCAGCAGCAGCAGCCTACTATGGTAATGCTGGCCGGGGCCAGCACAGATACGGGCTTGGCACTACAGCGTTTGGCTTCCAGGCTCGATCAAGAGTTGAGCGTACAAGCGATAGAATTCGTTAATCAAGATGAGTTTGACGAGTTGCTCTGGTGCTGCGACCTTAACTTCGTGCGCGGCGAAGATTCCTGGGTGCGCTCAGTGTGGGCCAGCGTCCCCAGCGTCTGGCAAGCCTACCCCCAGGCTGATCAGGCCCATATGCAAAAGTTAAACGCCTGGTTAGCTACCAGCAAAGCCGAGCAAGTGCTGGCAGAGCTGCATCTAAGCTGGAACAGTGGTGATGACCAGGGGTTTGCCCAGGCACTGACAGCAGCGCTTTTGCCCGCCAACTGGCTGGCCTGGCAAAGGCACAGCGAACGGCTATGCCAAAGCCTGGCGGCCCAGGATGATCTAAGCCATCGACTACTTAAGTTTTGTCAGCAGAATTTGTTAAAATAGCTGGTTAACCTTCGGAGTATTTATGAAAACCGCACAAGAATTGCGCGTTGGCAACGTTATCATGGTTGGTTCCGACCCGCTCGTAGTACAAAAGGCCGAATATAATAAATCTGGCCGCAACTCTGCCGTGGTAAAGCTTAAATTCAAAAACCTGCTGACTGGCACGGCCAGCGAAATGGTTTATAAGGCAGACGAAAAATTTGAGGTGGTAGTACTAGAAAAGAAAGAATGCACCTATTCTTATTTTGCCGACCCCATGTACGTATTCATGGACGAAGAGTACAACCAACACGAAGTCGAAGCCGATAGCATGGGCGAAGCCCTGCACTACCTCGAAGAAGGTATGCAGGTAGAGGTAGTGTTTTATGAAGGCAAGGCAATATCCATAGAATTACCCACCATCATAGTGCGCGAAATTATTTACACCGAGCCCGCCGTCAAGGGCGATACCTCGGGTAAGGTTCTCAAGCCGGCCAAAATCTCCACCGGTCATGAGCTGGCCGTACCGCTGTTTTGCAATATTGGTGACAAGATAGAAATTGACACCCGTACGGACGAATACCGCAGCCGCGTCTAGCACGGCCCCAGTCTAATGCATGCGGTCGTCGTCCATGATGTCGGGTACCGGCATAATTGAGATGCCATCGTCGATCAACTCTTGACACTCCTGCGCGGTGGCCGTGCCGCGTATTGGCCGCTGCTCGATCTCACCCTCATGCATGCGCCGCGCCTCTTGGGCAAAGCGCACCCCAACGTCATCGCTTTGCCGAATTATCTTGCGCACCTGACGCAGCATCTCGGCTTGCAGGCTGGATAATTGCTGCTGTGACGGCGCCGCCACTTCGGCAACACCATCATCGGCCACGACTCTGAGGCTGCCCGCCTCTTTGGCGGCACGCAGGTTGCTGACATTGAGATGGGGCGCCGAAACCCGGCGTGTAATGGTATTACTATTACACACCGGACAACGTACTAAACCCTGCTCCTGCTGAGACTTGAAGGCCTCGGCCGAAGCGAACCAACCTTCAAAAAGGTGTTCATGCTCGCAAGCTAAATCAAATACTTTAAGTGCCATTATTTACAAATAGGGTTGTTACTGTTTTTTTCAAGGGCCTGCCAGCATTGCCAGCGCCAATGCCAGGGGGCTACCGCATCCTGGCGCTGCCACAGGCCAAGCTTTTGCTCACGGGCCTGATCCTCAAGCCGCTGCAAGCCCTTATCGCGCAGGTACTTACCACCACCTTGACGGTTAGCCCACGCCAAACCACGGGCAACCATCACCTGGTTGGCCGTAGTACCATCGGCCAGATTTACGTCACAAACGTCGCGCCCGTACCTGTCTTGCTCATAGCATAGCAGCTTAAGCGTCTTGCCGTTGGCCAATTCGCTGAGCAAACGTTTGGCCGCCTGACCAAACGGCTGCCCTGGGCGCAACCTGCCATGGCCGGTTTCTGGGGCATCAATGCTGGCCAGACGGATACGGTGCCGGTCCTTTTGCACTAATAGCGTCAGTGTATCGCCATCGGCCACATTAACTACCACGCCTTGCAAAACGTAACTGCCAGGCAAGTCGCTTTGCAGCGGCGGCGCCTGCTTATACGCCCGACCATCGGCCAGGCCAAAAAACACCAGAGCAAGCAGCAGAAACAATACGAGGGCGGTAGATTTGGGTGAATTTCTGATGGTTTTATTGAATTTATGCTTGCTCATGGACACGGCTGGGACTCGCGGTAATTTTTTATTGTAGTGCAAAGCATTTTTTACACGCTAAAAAGCCCGAATATTAAAAAAATCTGAGCTTTACTTGATTAATCGCAAAGCCCAGGTCTCTCTTTTAGTTGCCGCGGTGCTAGAATCCTTGCATCCTAAAGTATCACGCAAGCATCGATTGTTATGCCCAAACAAACATCATTTAGTATCGCCTGGCTGTTATCCCTGGTTTTGTTTTGCTTTGCCATGGCTTTTACGCCTGCCGGAGCCGCCCAACAATATCATCCAGCAGCACCTGGCGCGCAAAAAGCATATAAGTTTGGGCTTGCTGGCACGCCTATGGGCGAAGGCCCGCGCTTGGGAGCGTTTTTAAAGGATGTACCTCCCGGCGAGATATTTCCTGGAGCTGACCGTTACGGCCAGCCCGATGGTAAACCAACGGTTGCTGACGTATATGCTGGGGATAAACGCCTTGGTTACGTTTTTCTGACCACCGATATAGTTAATACGCGCGGCTATTCGGGCAAGCCCATCGATTTACTGATCAGTATTGCCAACGATGGCGAGATCATGGGTGCCAAGCTGGTGCAGCACCACGAACCGATAGTTTTAATCGGCATTCCAGAAACTAAAGTACAACATTTTATCGATGGTTATATAGGTAAAAATTACGCCGTCAACCCGCCCAAACCTGGTGACCCCCCTCCAGTAGATATAGTCAGCGGCGCTACCGTAACCCTGATGGTGGTAGGCGACAGTATCACCCGCTCAACCCTGGCAGTAGCCAAAGGCTATGGCCTGGGGCGCTTTGCCCAACTAGCCAAGCAAAGCAGCAGCGAAAAACGCAGTATCAACATGCAGCTCGATGAGCACCAAAGCTGGGATGAACTGCTGGCTTCCGGCGCCCTGGCACAGCTAAAACTTACCGTCGCCGATATCAATAAGGCTTTTGCAAACAATCCCAAAGCCGACGCCGCCAATTATCCCGAACCAGGCGACCCGGACGACATTTTCATAGACCTGTATATGGCCATGGTAAGCGTGCCCTCCATCGGCCGCAGCATCTTGGGCGATACCGAATACGAGTACCTGCAAAAGCGCCTCAAGCCAGGCCAGCAGGCCATTGTAGTGGCTGGCAATGGTACTTACTCGTTTAAAGGCTCGGGCTACGTACGCGGTGGTATTTTCGACCGTGTTGAGGTGGTGCAGGAAGAAGACAGTTTCCACTTTACCGATCTGGACCATAGCCGTCTAGCTGATTTGGCCAGGGGCCTGCCGCGCTTCAAAGAAATAGCCTTGTTCACGGTACCCACCGACGCCAAGTTTGATGCGGTAGAGCCGTGGCGCTTGCAGCTACTGGTACAGCGGGTGTTAAACGTTAAAGAAAAAGCCTTTACCATATTCAGTCTCAATTACGATTTGCCGCAGCAGTACGTCAACATCGAGCAAGTCGCGGCACCCCAGCCGGCCACGGCTGATGCCGGCCAAGCTACTACGGACGGGGCGCAGCCAAACGCGCTAGACGACGATGACTTCGCCGCCATGATTGATGATTTTGACGAAGGCATGGCGCTGTGGCAACAAATCTGGCAAGGCAAAACTACTCAGATAGTAATTATTTCCATAGCCCTGGCGCTGATAATCCTGGTGTTCTTTTTCCAGAACCAGCTGGTCAAGTACGAAACCTTTTACAAGCGCTTTCGCATCGCTTATCTATTATTTACCCTGTTCTGGATCGGCTGGTATACCCAGGCGCAGCTGTCGGTGGTAAACGTGCTTACCTTCACCACCGCCTTGCGTACCGGCTTTAGTTGGGAATACTTCCTCATGGATCCGGTAGTGTTCATACTGTGGATAGCCACCGCCATGTCGCTGATATTCTGGAACCGTGGCGCATTTTGCGGCTGGCTGTGTCCCTTTGGCGCCTTGCAGGAGCTTACCAACCAGCTGGCCCGCAAGCTGCACGTGCCACAAATCAAGGTTTCGCACGGCGTAAACACCCGCCTGGCAGGGCTGAAATACATAATTTTCCTGGTTTTATTCGGGATCTCGCTGTATGACCTGGCGCTCGCCGAGCACTTCGCCGAGGTCGAGCCATTCAAGACCGCAATTATTCTTAAGTTCATGCGCGAATGGCCATTTGTTACCTTTGCCGTGGCGCTGGTGGTAATCGGCCTGTTCATAGAACGCTTTTACTGCCGTTATTTATGTCCGCTGGGGGCCGCTTTGGCGATACCCGCGCGTTTGCGCATCTTTGACTGGCTACGCCGCTACAAGACTTGCGGCAACCCCTGCCAGCTATGCGCGGTGGAATGCCCGGTGCAGGCTATCAACCCCGAGGGCGATATCAACCCCAACGAGTGTATTCAGTGCCTGAACTGCCAACAGCTGTACCACAACGACAAGCGTTGCCCGCACCTGATACAAAAAAACGCCCGGCTCAAACGTAACAAGCCTGCGCCTGTAGATGCCGGCATTAGCGGCGAGGTCAAACTTAGCCGCAAGCCAGGCGTTAAACCGCGTACCGAGGTGCAAACCGAAGCTGGCTAAACCTTTTATCAACTTTAATCAACCCGTCAAGGGATATTCATAACCAGGGAGAACCTTATGTCAGACCCTAAAACAGATAAACCCATGTTAAGCCGTCGTGGCTTTCTTGGTACTGCCGCTGTTACAGGTGCAGCCGCCGTTGGCGCCAGCCACTTAAGCGCCAATGCCCAAAGCTCCAAAAGCAATGGGCAACAAAGCATTGAGGTTGCCCCAGGCGAGCTTGATAGTTACTACGCTTTTAACTCCGGCGGCCAGTCCGGTGAAGTACGCATTATGGGCGTACCGTCCATGCGCGAGCTGATGCGCATTCCGGTATTCAATATGTGTAGCGCCACGGGCTGGGGCCGCACCAACGAGAGCCGCAAAATCCTGAACGAAAACCTGACCCCACAGTCGCGCGAATTCGTTAAAACCATAGGCGGCGTATTCCCCAACGGTGACTTGCACCACCCGCATATGTCATTTACCGATGGCACTTACGATGGCCGTTACATTTTTGTCAACGACAAAGCCAATACACGTGTCGCCCGTATCCGCTGCGACGTGATGAAAACCGACAAGGTTGTTGAGATCCCTAACGCCGACGCCATCCACGGCCTGCGGCCGCAACGCTATCCGCGCACCGGCTACGTATTTGCCAACGGCGAGCACATCGTGCCCCTGCCCAACGACGGCACCGTAATGGATAACCCCAAGGATAATTTCTGGGCCATTTACACCGCTATCGATGGCGACACCATGGAAATTGCCTGGCAGGTAATGGTCGATGGCAACCTGGATAACAACGACACCGATTACCAGGGCAAGTACTCGTTCTCCACCTGCTACAACTCGGAAAAAGGCCTGGACGTAACCGCCATGTCGGCCAACGAGCAGGACTGGGCCGTAGTATTTAACATCAAGCGTATCGAGGAAGCCGTCAAAAACGGTGACTACACCGAAATGAATGGCGTACCCGTCGTCGACGGCCGCCATGGCTCCAAGTACACGCGTTACATCCCCGTGCCCAACTCACCGCACGGCTGTAACGCCGCCCCGGACGGTATCCACGTGGTATTTAACGGCAAGCTTTCACCCACCGTGACGGTTATTGACGTACGCAAGCTGGACGACTTGTTCGATGACAAGATCTCCGAGCGTGACGTGGTGGTAGCCGAGCCGGAACTGGGCTTAGGGCCACTGCATACGGCTTTTGATGGTCGTGGCAATGCCTACACTACGCTGTTTATCGACAGCCAGATGTGCAAATGGAACATCGACAAGGCCAAGCAGGCCTATGAAGGCAAGGACGTCGAGTACATCGAGCAGAAAATCGACGTACAGTACCAGCCGGGTCACAACCATACTACTATGGGTGAAACCAAGGACGCCGATGGCAAGTGGCTGGTATCGCTGAACAAATTCTCCAAGGATCGGTTCCTGAACGTTGGCCCGCTAAAACCGGAAAACGACCAGTTAATCGATATTTCTGGCGATGAGATGAAGCTCGTGCACGATGGCCCCAGTTTTGCCGAACCACATGACATGCTGCTGGTCGATCGCTCGATCGTGCGCCCGCTGCATATCTGGGATCGCGAAGCCCACAAGTGGTGGTGGGAAGACGCCGCCAAGATGGCCGAAAAAGACGGCGTAACCCTGGAAACTGCTGCCAACGTTATCCGTGACGGCGATAAGGTACGGGTATACATGACGGCAGTCGCACCGGTGTTCAGCCTGCCTAACTTCGAGGTCAATGAAGGCGACGAAGTTACGGTGGTGGTTACCAACGTCGAGCGCATCGAAGATCTGACCCACGGTTTCACCTTGGGCAGCTACGGTATTGCCATGGAGGTGAGCCCGCAGCAAACATCTTCGGTAACCTTTGTGGCTTCACGCCCTGGTGTGCACTGGTACTACTGCCAATGGTTCTGCCACGCCCTGCACATGGAAATGTCAGGCCAAATGTTTGTGAAACCGAAAAACACCTAATGCCATGCATCACCCAGGCCCACTTCACACCGTGCTCAGTGCCAGTCACCGAACACGGCGGCGTGGGCCGCAGTTGTCTCCCGCAAGGGTCTAGCCGCACTAACCAGACACCATTACTGGCGCTACTGGGCGGCGCGGCGGCCCTGCTACTTACTACGCTGTTTTCACCTGGTGTAGTAGCTGCTGTTATAGAAGTACCGCCTCAAGCCGACGTGCAGGCCGCAATCGACGCCGCCCAGGCTGGCGACGAGCTACGCCTCGCCGCGGGCGAGTTTCACGGTAATCTGGTCGTCAACAAGCCTTTAACACTAAGCGGCCAGCCCGATCACCAGAGCCAGGTAATTGGCGAGCGCAAAGGCCGCACTATCTGGGTGCAGGCCGAGGACGTCACCATCAAAAACCTGGCCATCAAAAACTCCGGGCTAAAGTTACACGAAATGGACGCTGGTGTGTTTCTGGACAAAACCGCAAACCGCGCCCATATACACAATAATCAAATCATCGATAACTCGGTTGGGGTATATCTGTGGGGTGTACAGGACGCGCTGGTAGAACACAATAAAATCATTGGTAATACCGGCTTGCGCGTCAACGAACGCGGCAATGGTATTACGGTCTGGAACGCTCCCGGCTCCAAGGTGGTCGATAACGACATATCTGAAGGACGCGACGGAATTTTTTCCAATAACAGCCGCGAGAACCTGTTTGCCCGCAACACTTTCAGCCACCTGCGCTACGCCGTACACTATATGTACACTAACGATAGCGAGGTCAGCGATAATCTGTCGCTGGGCAACGAAATCGGTTATGCCATCATGTTTTCGCGCCGCCTTACGGTACGCGACAACATCGCCATAGACAGTACCAACCAGGGTTTGATGCTTAACGCCACCGACGACTCCACGATTCAGGGCAACATCATAGTTGGCGCCGATAAGTGTGTGTTTGTCTACAACGCCAATATAAACCTGCTGGCCGACAATTATTTTGAGGGCTGCAGCTATGGGGTGCATTATACCGGCTCGGAGGGCAACACTATTTATGGCAACGCCTTCATCGGTAACCAAAATCAGGTTAAGTATGTAGGTACACGCTTTATTGAATGGTCGCATAATAATCGGGGCAATTACTGGTCGGATAACTCGGCCTTTGACCTGAACGGTGACGGTATAGCCGATACCGCTTACCGCCCCAACGGCATTATCGACCAGGTAGTCTGGCGCGCCCCCAATGCCCGCCTGCTGTTAAACAGCCCGGCGGTAAGCATAGTGCGCTGGGCGCAGTCGCAATTTCCGGCTATCTTGCCCGGTGGCGTGGTCGATAGCGCCCCACTCATGGAAATACCCCATCCACCCGCATGGAATAAATACCAATCACTGCCATGACCGTAACCGCAGCACCTATAGAACTACACAGCGTCACCAAACAATACGGTGCGCTTAAGGCCGTCAATCAGGTAAGCATAGCCATAGAGCCGGGCGAGTGTGTAATCCTGGCTGGCCACAATGGCGCTGGCAAAAGCACCGTGATCAAACTCATCTTGGGGCTGATCCAGGCTTCCAGCGGCACCGTACAAGTGCTGGGCGAAACCATAGGCACGCCCGCCGCCGCGCGCATCCGCCGGCATATTGGCTATTTACCCGAGACGGTGGCCTTGCATCCGGCGCTGACGGGCGCCGAAACGCTGGCTTTTTACGCTGGCCTGAAGGGCCTTTCGAGCGCCAATAACGCCGCCCTGCTCTCGCGGGTTGGTATTGCCGAAGCCGCCAAGCGCCGTGTGGGCGGCTATTCCAAAGGCATGCGCCAGCGTCTGGCTTTAGCCCAGGCCTTGCTGGGCAAACCCAAGGTAATGCTGCTCGACGAGCCAACTACTGGTCTGGACCCGGCCTCCAGACTATTGTTCTACGAAATCGTACGCGAGTTACGCGCCAGCGGCGCGGCCATTTTATTATCTACCCATGCCCTGGCCGAGCTTGAAGGCCAGGCCGATCGGGTAATAGTTATGCAAAAAGGTCGCAAGGTAGCCGATGGCAGCCTGGGGGATTTGCGCCGCGACGCCGATTTGCCGGTGCGTATCCGCGTAACCCTGGATAGCGAACCGGAGGGCCAGCTGGCTGGCTGGCAGCGGGTCGGCCCCCTACGCCTGGAAGCCAGCGTGAGCGAAGCCGAAAAGCTGGATTATCTGCGCCAGGCCCAGGACATGCCTTATTTGAAAGACCTGGAAATTGAACACCCTGGGCTGGACGAAATGTACGCCCAATTTTTGCGTCGTGAGGATGCATGAGCCCTACCCTGATTTTGATTCGTAAAGAAATTCGTGACGGTTTACGCAACCGTTGGGTCTTGGCCATTACGGTATTGCTGGCCATGCTGGCGTTATCACTAGGCTTTTTGGGGAGCGCCCCTACCGGCAACGTCAAGGTAGATCCGTTAACCGTTACCGTGGTCAGCCTGTCGAGTCTGTCGATTTTTCTGGTGCCGCTGATAGCCCTGTTACTGTCTTACGACGCCATTGTTGGCGAAATCGAGCGCGGCACCATGGCCCTGCTGCTTAGTTACCCGGTGTCGCGCGGCCAGGTTATGACCGGCAAGTTTCTGGGTCACCTGTTTATATTGGCGGTGGCCATAACCATAGGCTATGGCCTGGCGGGCATAGCCTTGCAAATCGCCTACGGCGGTATAGACATTAGCGCCTGGGGTCCGTTTGGCTTACTGATTGCCGCGAGCATATTGCTTGGGGCAAGCTTTTTGTCGCTGGGCTATTTAATCAGCTCGATAGTAGCCGAGCGTGCCACGGCCGCTGGCATTGCCATTGGCGTCTGGCTATTTTTGGTGGTTATTTATGACATGACCCTGCTCGGTGCCCTGGTAGTAGACCAGGGGCGCATAATTACGGCGCATTTACTGAATCTGATCCTCTTGTTTAACCCGACTGACGTTTACCGCTTACTAAATCTTACCGGCCACGAGAACATCGCCCAATTTGCTGGTATGGCTGGTTTGACCGACCAGGCCAGCCTCGCAGACGGCATACTGCTTTTGGCGCAGCTATTATGGATTGTGGTGCCACTGACATTGGCTGCAATGGTGTTTCGTCGCAGAGGACTTTAATGGATAAGGCGATTTATTTTTCCAAACAGCCCAGGCAGCAGCGCACCAGTTGGCGCAATGCAGGTAAACGTTTGCTGGCCTATGTTCTGGTAGGTCTGGCGCCACTGTTGCTAAGCGCCTGCGGGCCCAGCGATAACACCCCCCAGGAGCCGCCTGCCCCGGTAGCCCTAAGCGATGATTCGGTGGGCCACTACTGTGGCATGTACTTAAATGAGCACGTTGGCCCGAAAGGCCAGATACTGCTGCGCGACTACGATGACACCGTGTGGTTTTCCACCATACGCGAAGTTTTTGCCTATACCTTTTTGCCGGAAGAGCCCAAGGCAATCCTGGCCATTTATGTGCAGGATATGGGCCAGGCCGGTGATGATGGCAACCCGCCAGACGATGCCTGGATAGACGCTAAAAGCGCCCATTACCTGATTGAAAGCAGCGCCATCGGTGGCATGGGCGCACCCGATGCCCTGCCTTTTGCCCAGCTTGCAGACGCCGAGGATTACCGCCAGCTGTTTGGCGGGCGCATTGTCAGTTTTGCTGAGATGCCCGAGGATTACGTATTGCGCTACAACGCGTCTGAACCAACTAATATCACCCCCGCACCGGGAGATCAACCATGAAACAACCCGCCAATACCCGTCGCCGTTTTTTAGGGATAATCGCCGCCAGCACAACCCTGCTCGGCACAAATAGCCTGGCCAGCGTGCTAAACAAGTCTGCGCCAATGCCTCAGGCAGTTTACTGGCAAGGCATAGCCCTGGGGGCCGATGCACAAATGCAATTATTGCACCCCGACCAGCAGCACGCTGAGCGCCTGCTGGAGATGGCAGTTGCTGAAATTTATCGCTTGGAAAATATTTTTAGCCTGTACCTGGACGATAGCGCCTTAAGCGTGCTTAATGCACAGGGCCAGCTCGATAATGCGCCCGCCGAGATGCGCGAATTGCTATCCATGAGCAAGGGCTTTGGTCAGCTTACCAACGGCGCCTTTGACCCCAGCATCCAGGTATTGTGGGATTTGTACGCCGCCCAGCTTGGTGCGGGCCGGGACTTGCCACCGCCGCCTGCGCAATTGCAACAAGCCCTGCAATTGGTAGACTACCGCCAGATACAGCTGGATGACCGCACAGTCAGGCTGGCTTTGCCAGGTATGCGTCTAAGCCTTAACGGTATTGCCCAGGGCTATATCACCGACCGGATTACCCAGTTATTAAGCGCCAACGGCCTGGAGCACGCCATGATAGATTTGGGTGAGCAACGCGCCTTAGGGGTCTCTTCCCAGGCCAGACCCTGGCGTGCTGGGCTGGCCAAACCCGATGATATCAAACAGTATTTGCAGGTAGTAGAACTGGATAATCAGGCCCTGGCTACCTCTGGTGGCTACGGCACCCCGCTTGACGCCGCAGGCCGGTATACCCATTTGTTCAATCCCCACACGGGTACGGCGCGGCCTTTGTGGCAAAGCGTAAGCGTGCGCGCAGCGGACGCTACCACCGCCGACGCCCTGGCTACCGGGTTTAGCCAAATGCCGGTTCAGCAAATACAGACCGTGGTCAGCCAGCTTGGCATAGATGCGTGGTTGCTGCCACATGGGTCCGATAAATTGATGCATATTGCATAAAACCAGTGGCATTATTTTTTAAATACGTGCTATAATTTTTGTCTTTGGCGGCTGTAGCTCAGTTGGATAGAGTACTTGGCTACGAACCAAGGGGTCGTGGGTTCGAATCCTGCCAGCCGCGCCAAATTTAAAAGCCACCCTGCACAGGGTGGCTTTTTATTGGGCTCTACGCCATAATCGGGGGACGTGGTATTCATCAAACCCGATTAATTACACCGGCTCTACGCCATAATCGGGGGACGTGGTATTTATCAAACCCGATTAATTACACCATTCCAGTTGCATTGTGCCAAGACCCTCAAGCGGTAATTCTCAAAATTCCTAAACCAATACGCACGTCGTGAGAGCATTTCCATTTTGGTGTGAAAGCCCTCCGTGATTCCATTTGTTTTAGAGAAGCGCCACATTCTTACGATTGGCTCCAGCCACGCTCTTAGCGTTGCCGCTAAGGCGCGTGCCGGGCTGCGCTCAAACTGCTCGATCAGGTTCAAGAATAGCGGCAGCATCTTTTTAGCACGGTGACCTGCCCCCAAAGTTAGGTACAAAATCGTGTAGAGTCCGTTTAAAGGGATACGGACATGAAAAAACGATTTACCGAAGAACAAATTATTGGCTTCATTAAGGAAGCAGAATCCGGTTTGGCTGTTGATG